>JACCDH011139171.1_pt1 | contig 16439 bp, 16 predicted proteins | sample 7442481 | NCBI WGS metagenome assembly JACCDH01 (sample SAMN15323433, study PRJNA562643) | freshwater metagenome | isolation source: river surface water | place: USA:Blue River Watershed | collected 2017-08-15
GCTCGTCAAGAACGGCGCGCCCGTAGTCGGACTCGTGCCACAAAAGCGCAACCATGGATTTGGGGGGCTCGGTGTGGCCGGAAAGGTAACGGCGCAGCGTTTGTTCCGTGATCCCGAGAAACCGGGCCGTTTCTTTGTGTCGTTCGCGGGTGGGGATTCGAAGCGAATCAAAAATGCGAGCGAAAAAAGCGCATCCGCTGACGTTATCAGCATGAAACCTCATTGTTTTTATCTCCCATTGGTGGATAAAATCATGAGGCCCAGCGGGCTCTTACTCTGTCGTTATGCGACTAAACATAATATACATCGTAGTGTTTTATGGTGGTGTTTTTACAAACCGGATTGCGCGGCATCCTTGCACAACGACCACCGCCACGAAAACGGCCCGCGCGCGGCCCGCGTGTGCACAATGTACGGCGCAGCGAACCGATGCCATCGACCATTCTTGCCAAGCAATTGGTCAACGGTCCGCAACACCGAAAGTCCTACGCACCCCAAACCCCGCAACTGCATTGCACCCACACAACGCACCCAACATGACCCGTCTCAATCAAAAGGTATGCATCGTCACTGGCGCTGCACAAGGCATAGGCTTGGCCACCAGTTTGAAGTTTGCGCAGGAAGGCGCCATCGTGGCCGTGGTGGACCTGAACCCAGAAGCGGTGGAACGAGCGGTCGATCGGTGTCGCTCTTTGGGGGCGATGGCCAGCGGCTGGACCGTGGACGTGACCGACCGCCAGGGGGTGGATCGTTTGGTTGCAGGCGTCATGGCCGCTCACGGGGGGCGCATCGACGTGTTGGTGAACAACGCGGGCATTACTCAAGACGCCCGCTTGCAGACCATGACCATTGAGCAGTTCGATCGCGTGGTGGACGTCAACCTGCGGGGGGTGTTCCACATGAGCCAAGCGGTGTCGGCGGTCATGGTGGCCCAAGGCTCGGGCTGCATCTTGAACGCCAGCTCTGTGGTGGGCATTTATGGCAACTTCGGGCAGACCAATTATGCGGCCACGAAGTTTGGCGTCATCGGCTTCACCAAGACCTGGAGCCGCGAGTTGGGCCCCAAGGGCGTCCGCGTGAATGCGGTGGCCCCAGGCTTTGTGGACACACCGATTCTGGCGACCATGCCCGAGAAAGTCATTGCCGAGATGGCACACCGGGTGCCCATGCGCCGGTTGGGGCGCCCCGAGGAAGTGGCCAGCGTCTATGCATTTTTGGCCAGTGACGAGGCGTCGTACGTCAACGGCGCGGTGATTGAAGTGGCTGGCGGACTGACCGTCTGATGGCCACCCCATCCCTGGAACCCCCCGGTGCCGTTGAGGCGCCGCGTTCGTGTGCCGACCTGTTCTGGTCGTTCACGGTGCTGGCATTGCAAGGTTGGGGGGGTGTGGTGGCGGTGGTGCAGCGGGATTTGGTGGAGCGAAAACGCTGGATGACGCGCGAGCAGTTTCTGGAGGACTGGTCGGTCGCCCAGATCATGCCGGGCCCCAACGTGGTCAACCTGGCGTTGATGTTTGGTGGCCGTCACTTCGGCTGGCGCGGCGCGTTGGCGGCGCTGGCGGGCATGCTCGCCGCGCCGTTGGTGGTGGTGTTGAGTCTGACCTTTGTGTACGGCCAAATGGCCATTCACCCGGCCGTGCAAGGTGCGCTGAGGGGCATGGGACTGGTGTCTGCCGGGCTGATCGCCGCCACAGCACTCAAGCTGATGGGCACGTTGGGCGACCATGGGCCCGGGCGCCGGGCAAGCTTGCTGCTGGGCGTGGCCACCTTCGTGGCCATTGCCGGTTGGCGGTGGCCCTTGCCTGCCGTGTTGCTGGGTCTGGGGGGGCTCGGTTGGGCCTGGACCCATTGGCGACTGGGTCGTCCGCCGTCATGACCGCCGCGCCCACCTTTGACCCCACCCAGTGGACCCCCTGGCTGGTGCTGTTCCAGCACTTTGCCACTTTGTCGCTGCTGGCCGTGGGCGGGGCCATCACCACGGCCCCCGACATGCATCGCCATTTGGTGCTGGAGCGCGCATGGCTGTCCGATTCGGCGTTCAGCGCCTCGATAGCGCTGTCTCAGGCCGCACCGGGGCCCAATGTGCTGTTTGTGGCGGTATTGGGGTGGCACGTGGGGTTGAACGCTGCCGGTGGGCTGAGCGGTGGCGGAGCCGCCGTGGGATGGGCGTTGTTGGGGGCGGGGCTGTGCTTGCTGGCCACGGTGCTGCCCTCCTCCGTGTTGAGTTATGCCGCCGCCCAATGGGCCCACCGCCATCGCGAGGTGCGGGCCGTGCGCGCATTCAAGCAGGGACTGGCGCCAGTGGTGGTGGCACTCATGCTGGCCACCGCCTGGATGTTGGCCGCGCCCGCCAACCCGTGGCCCCATGCACCGTCTGCCGCCGCAGGCCTGCTGGAGACCGCACCGCATGCGCTGGCCGCACAGCCCTGGGGGGCCTGGCTGCTGACGCTGGCGGCCACATGGTGGGTTTGGCGCACCCGCTGGTCGCTGCTGTGGGCGTTGGCCGCGGGGGCTGTGTTGGGCGCCATGGGCTGGGTGTAACGCCACCAAGTTGGCTGCAAACGCGACTCGGGCCGTGTCTGGCGGGCGTGTGCACCGCCGCCGGGAACCGGGTCAGTCCGCCGTCAACCGCCGCGCTGGCGCAAGGCTTCGTACAGGCAAACGCCGCTGGCCACGGAGACGTTCAGGCTCTCCACCCCGCCCTTCATGGGAATGCTGACCAACCGATCGCAGGTTTTTCGGGTGAGTTGCCGCATGCCCGCGCCCTCTGCGCCCAGCACCAGGGCCGAGGGGCCGCGCAGGTCGACCTGGTACAGGGTTTGCGGTGCGTCGTCACTGGTGCCCGTGACCCAGATTTGCCGTTCCTTCAACTCGCCCAGGGTCCGGGCCAGATTGGTCACCATGAAGTACGGCACGGTGTCGGCGGCACCACTGGCCACCTTGGCCACTGTGGCGTTGATGCCCGCGGCATGGTCTTTGGGCGCGATGACGGCGTGGGCCCCTGCCCCGTCGGCCACCCGCAGACAGGCTCCCAGGTTGTGGGGGTCGGTGACGCCGTCCAGCACCAGCAACAGGGGCGCCACCGCCGCGCGTTCCAGCGACTCCAGCAGGTCGTCCAGCGAGTGGACCTGGGGCAACGGCGCCACCAATGCCGCCACGCCCTGGTGCCCGTGGCTGCCCGCCAAGCGGGACAGACGCAGACCGTCCGCCTCAATGAGGCGAACGCCGGCTTCCCGGGCGCGATCGAGAAACTGGCGCATGCGGGCGTCGCGGCGGGTCGGCTCGAAATACACCTCGACAACGGATTGCGGCGCCGTTTTCAGGCGGACCCCCACGGCGTGAAAGCCGAACAGCACTTTGGACGATGACATGGGGCCCGATTATCCCGGTTTGCAAACGGCGCTGAACATCGGAAACGGCGGACTGGCCCCGATGCACTTCATTCAAAAAATGAAGCAAACTATCGTTTATAGCCGTGCGCCAAGGCCAAAAAAATCTTAAAAAACGGCATTGCTGCAACCACCGCATGCCAAGCGGAAAAAACGGTGACAGGACCGGCGCGCGGTTCGCCCTAAGCCCACCGATGCTGCGGACGGAGCAGCGGCTTGCGCGTTCGTTGTGGACCACGGCGCATTGGTCGGGGTGGTGTCCGTCGCCAGGCAGCCGGCTTCGATGGTCAGTCGCCGGTCGCACCGGGCGGCAATGCCCCGGTCGTGCGTGACCAGCACCAGTGTGGTGCCGCACTCGCGGTTAAGCTCGAACATCAAGGCCATGATGGTTTCTCCGGTGGCATGGTCCAGGCTGCCGGTGGGTTCGTCGGCCAGCAACACGGCAGGCCGCACCACGAAAGCCCGTGCCAGCGCCACCCGTTGCTGTTCGCCACCAGACAGCAGTTTGGGCAGGTGGCCCAGCCGTGCGCCCAGACCCACCCGCACCAGCAAGTCGGTGGCGATGGTGCGGGCATCACGGCGCCCCGCCAGTTCCAGCGGCAGCATGACGTTTTCCAGCGCGGTGAGGTTGGCCATGAGCTGAAAGCTCTGGAAGACAAACCCCACGCTCTGGGCCCGCAGGGCGGCGCGCTGGTCTTCGTCCAGCGCAAACAGGCTTTGCCCTTGCAGGTGCACGGTGCCGCTGGTGGGGGTGTCCAAGCCGGCGATCAGCGACAGCAGCGTGCTTTTCCCGGATCCCGACGCGCCCACAATGGCCACCGTTTCCCCCGAATACAGGGTGAACGAGAGATCGCGCAAAATGGTCAGCGTCCCCGTCGAGTCGGTGACCGACTTGGAAACGTTGCGGACCTCGATCACCGGAACCCTGAGACCATCGGACATAGGAGCCTGTTTGCTGTGAGTTGGAATCGCCGTCACTTTACCGCGCTGATCGGATGGGCCGCCTGCGGGTGGGCCAATGGCCCCGCAATGGCCCAGCCACCCAGCCGCAACGCTGCCGAGGCCAACCGGGAAACCGCCGCAGCGGCCAACCGGGTGGTCTTGGTGGTGGGCGATTCGCTCAGCGCCGAATACGGCCTCGCCCGTGGCACCGGCTGGGTGGCGCTGCTGCAGCAAACGCTGGCCGCCGCCGATCCCAGCGTGCGGGTCGTCAATGCCAGTGTCAGTGGCGACACCACGTCGGGCGGGCGTTCGCGGCTGCCGGCCTTGCTGGCGCAGCACCGCCCTCAGGTGGTGGTGCTGGAGTTGGGCGGCAACGACGCGCTGCGCGGCCTGCCGCTGACCATGACCCGGGACAACCTGGCGCACATGGCCCGCGCGTCTCGACAAGCGGGTGCCCGCGTGCTGTTGCTGGGCATGGAAATGCCCCCCAACTATGGCGCACGCTACGCGCAAGAGTTCCGCGAGGTGTACGCGCAGGTGGCGCGCGACCAGCAGACGGCGCTGGTCCCGTTTTTTCTCAAAGGTGTGGCCGATGGGCCTGACCCCACCCGCTGGTTCCAGGCCGACCGCATTCACCCCAACGAAGCCGCTCAACCGCTGATGCGCGACACCGTGTGGCCGGCTCTGCGCCCGCTGCTGGCCGCAGGCCCCCTGCCCTCCCCCAAAGATGCCCATTCAAACCCTGTCCGCCGTTGAGGCGCTGAACGCCATCGACCGGTTCGATGCCGTCATCGATGCCCGCTCCGAAGCCGAACACGCGCTGGACCACCTGCCCCACGCGGTGAACTGGCCCACCTTGAACGATGCCGAACGCGCCGAAATTGGCACCCTGTACAAGCAGGTGAATCCTTTCGAGGCCCGAAAGCGCGGCGCGGCGCTGGCCGCCAGGAACATCGCCCGGCACATTGAAGAACGGGTGCTGCCGCTGCCCAAAGGCTGGCGACCGCTGGTGTACTGCTGGCGCGGCGGGCAGCGCAGCGGCGCGCTGTCGACCCTGCTGGGGGCCATCGGCTTTTCCGTCACCCTGCTGGAGGGCGGCTACCGCGCGTGGCGAGCGGCGGTGGTGGCCGACTTGCCGCACCGCGTCGAGGGTTTGCACTGGCGCGTGCTGTGCGGTCCCACGGGCAGCGGAAAAACCCGTTTGCTGCAGGCGCTGCGCGCCGAAGGCGCTCAGGTGCTGGACCTGGAGGCGCTGGCGTGCCACCGCAGCTCGGTGCTGGGCCACGTGCCGGGCCAACCGCAGCCCGGACAAAAACGGTTTGAGGGCCTGCTGTGGCAAGCCCTGAAGGCGTTCGACCGCACGCGCCCTGTGTTTGTCGAGAACGAAAGCAAAAAAATTGGCAATTTGCGCGTGCCCGACGCGTTGATGGACGCCATTCGTGCGGCCGACTGCGTGGACCTGCGGATGCCCACCGAGGAACGGGTGGCGCTGCTGATGGAGGACTACCCGCATTTTGCCGCCCAGCAGGAGGTGTTTTGCAGCAGGCTGACCACGTTGACCGCCCTGAAGGGCAAGGCGGTGGTGGAACAGTGGTTGGCCGACGTTCGGTCCGGGCAGACCGAGCGGGTGGTGCGCGACCTGTTGAGCACGCATTACGACCCGTTGTACGCCGCCTCCATGGCTCGCAACTACCGCCGTTACGACCAAGCCGCGGTGTGGCCACTGGCCGACCGCTCGGTGGCCAGCCTGCAACGGGTGGCTGCCGCCCTGGCACAACAGGCCGCCAGCGACTGACCGGCCTCGTTCCTCTGTCAGGGCTGCGCGGGCGGGGCGGCGTCTGGCGCCGCCTGCGGTTCCATGGAGCTGCCTGCACGGTTTTCGGCCGACGGGCCGTCCATCATGCTGGGGGCATCGCCGGGGCCGTCGGTGCGGCGGTCGGCTTTGGCGCGGAGCTTTTCTTCCTTTTTGCGTTTCTTGGCCAGTTCTTTTTGGCGTTTTTCGTATCCGTAGTTGGGTGTGGCCAAGGGCAGCTTTCGTTGAAGGGGGGAGGAAGCGTTGAAAACAGCGGGTGGAACGGTGTTCCACCCCGCGGTCAAGGTTGGCCCAGACTGTCCAGGGCTTGCCGAAGGTCGGCGCGCAAATCGTCCACGTGTTCCAGACCCACCGCAAACCGCACCAGGGTACCGGGGTGGGGCCAGGGCCATGTCCTGAGCGCGGTCACATCATAAGGGGCGCACAGGCTCACGGGACCGGCCCAGCTCCAACCCAAACGGAAGCGCTGCAGCCGATTGCAAAAACGGTCGATGTGGGCGGCGTTGTGCTGGGGCTGAAACACCACGCTGAACAAACAACCGGCGGCACCGGCGTCTCGCGCCCAGGCGGCATGGCCGGGTGAGTGGTGCAGGGCCGGGTGAAACACCTGCTGCACTTCGGGCTGCTGCGCCATCCACTGGGCCAGCGAACGGGTGCTGTCGTCTTGGGCGCGGTAACGCACCGACAACGTGGGCAACCCGCGCAACACCAACTCGGCATCGTTGGCGCCCACCCCCAGCCCCAGGCGCATGTGGGTCAGCAGCAATTGCTGGTGCAGGGTCGGGTCGCGGGTCACAACCGAGCCCATGAGCACGTCCGCGCCCCCGCTGGGGTACTTGGTGAGCGCCTGCATGACGATGTCGGCCCCCAGGTCGAACCCGCAAAACGCCACGCCCGCGCCCCAGGTGTTGTCCAGCGCAGTCAACACCCGGCGCGGGGCGCTGCGCTGCGCATTGGCCTGCGCAACCACCCGGGTGAGCGCGGGCAAGTCGGGAAACTCCAGCGTCACCGAACCGGGGGCTTCCAGCCACACCAACCGGGTGGCGGGGCCCATGCGGGCCGCGAGATCGGCGGGGTTCAGCGGGTCGTAGAACTGCAGGCTCACGCCCCAGTGCCGCAGCTCGGTCTGTGCGAAGGCCTTGCCGGGGCCGTAGGCGTTGTCGGGCAGCAGCACCTCGTCGCCCTGGCGCAGAAAGGCCATGTCCACCAGCGTGATGGCCGACAGCCCGCTGGGCGCCAGCACGCAGTGCTCGCCGCCCTCCAGCGTGGCGATGCGCGCTTCCAGGGTGAACGTGGTGGGCGTGCCGTGCAGGCCGTAGGTGTAGCCCGATTTGTCTTTCCACTCGCGGGTTCGCAACTCGTCCACCGACGAAAAGAACACGGTGGACGCTTTGTGGACCGCTGGCGGCAGCGCGTCGAACGTGGCGGGTGGCCGGTACGGGTGGTGGATCAGGCGTGTGGCCAGGTCCGCCAGGGTGGAATCGCCCGGTGGGCTCACAGCTTCCATTTGTTCAGCAGGGCCTCGGGGCGCAGGCTGTCGTAGGCTTCAAACGGCTGGTGAATCCAGGGATTGGTGGGCAGGGTTTCCACCGAATAGTCGGGTTGGAAGGTGGACGCACCTTTGGTCCAAATCACGGCGCTGCGCAGCTCGGTGATGGGGGGATAGTGGTCGCGCAGGGTGTCGATGACCACCTTCAGGGTGTGGCCGCTGTCGGCGAGGTCGTCGACCAGCAGCACGCGGCCGGCAATTTCACCCTGTGGGGTGGTGATGTAGCGGGCGATGTCCAGACGGCCCTGCACCGTGCCGGCCTTGGCCCGGTACGAACTGGTGGACATGATGGCCAGGGGCTTGTCAAAAATCCGGCTCAGGATGTCGCCGGGGCGCATGCCGCCGCGCGCCAGGCACAAGATGGTGTCGAACGCCCAGCCCGACCGGTGCACGATCAACGCCAGCTTTTCGATGAGGTTGTGGTATTCGTCGTACGACACGTACAGGTGTTTGCCGTCTTCTGTCAACATCCAAAACTCCTGAATATGTAGCTAAGAAACCAACATTAACGTGCGCCAACGGCCAAAAAAGCGCAAAAATCAGGCGGCGTAGGGGTGGCGCAGCAAGATGGTGTGGTCGCGGTCGGGGCTGGTGGACACCATGTGGATGGGCACGCCCGTGGTCTCGGCAATACGCTCCAGGTAATGCCGGGCAGCGGCGGGCAGGTCGTCGTAGCGGGTGATGCCCACCGTGGAATCTGTCCAGCCCGGAACGGTCTCGTAAATGGGCTGGCAACGGGCAATGTCGTCGGCCCCCATGGGCAGGATGTCGATGGTTTCACCGTCGAGCACGTAGCCGGTGCACAGCTTGAGCTCGGGCAGACCGTCCAGCACGTCGAGTTTGGTGATGCACAGGCCGGACAGGCCGTTGACCTGGGCGCTGCGCTTGAGCAGTGCCGCGTCAAACCAGCCGCAGCGGCGCGAACGGCCGGTGGTGACGCCTTTTTCGGCGCCCACGGTGGACATGTGCCAGCCGGGCGTGCCGGGCTGTTCCCAGTCCAGCTCGGTGGGGAACGGACCGCCGCCCACCCGGGTGCAATACGCCTTGGTGATGCCCAGCACGTAATGCAGCAAGCCGGGGCCCACGCCCGCCCCCGCTGCGGCGTTGCCCGCCACGCAGTTGCTGGAGGTGACGAACGGGTAGGTGCCGTGGTCGACATCGAGCAGCGTGCCTTGTGCGCCCTCGAACAACAGGTTCCCGCCGGCTTGGTGCGCGGCGTTCAACTCGCGGGACACATCGGCAATCATGGGCTTGAGGCGCTCGGCCTGGGCCATGGCTTCGGCATAGACGGGTTCAAACTGAATGACCCCGTCCTTCATGTACCGCGCCAATTGCGCGTCCCAGGGAAATCCAGCGGAGCCCAGGTAGCTGGTCAGCACGTGGTTGTGCAGGTCCAGCAGCTCGCGCAGTTTGGTGGCGAAGCGCTCGGGGTGTTTCAAGTCTTGCACCCGCAGCGCCCGCCGGGCAATTTTGTCTTCGTATGCGGGGCCAATGCCCCGACCGGTGGTGCCGATCTTGGCGGTTCCGGCTTTTTCCTTGGCCGCTTCCCGGGCAATGTCCAGGGCGGCATGGAACGGCAGAATCAGCGGGCACGCTTCGCTCACGCGCAAGCGCGAGCGCAGTTCCACGCCCGCCTTCTCCAAGCCCTCGATTTCCTCGAACAACTTGGTCACCGACAACACCACCCCGTTGCCGATGTAGCACTTCACCCCCGGCCGCATGATCCCACTGGGAATCAGGTGCAGCGCCGTCTTCACGCCGTTGATGACCAAGGTGTGCCCAGCGTTGTGGCCGCCTTGAAAGCGCACCACGCCCGTGGCGGTCTCCGTCAGCCAGTCGACGAGCTTGCCTTTGCCCTCGTCGCCCCACTGGGTGCCCACGACGACGACGTTTCGCCCGGCTTGGGGCGTTGCAGAAATTGGGTTCATGCTGATTCAGGAGAGAAGAAGGGGTTCAACCACCCACCGACCCTGCGACTCCCGCAGTTGCCGGTCGGCCTGGAATTCGTTCATTTCGTGTTCATGGCCGGGCAGCACACAGACCACCGTTTCGCCCCGTTCGCGCAGTTCGCGAATGGCCTGGCGCAGTCCGGCTTGTTCGCCCCAGGGCGCCACGATGGCAGGCCGCAACGCACGGGGCGCCACGGCACGGACCAGCTCCTTCAGGTCCAGGCTGAAGCCCACCGCTGCGCGCTTTCGTCCGAATACGGCACCCACGGCGTCGTACCGGCCGCCGCGCACCAGTTCGCGGATCGGCTGGCCACTGCCCCCAGCGCCGCCACCAAACAGCGAGAACCGCACGCCGGTGTAGTAGGCGTAACCGCGCAAGTCGGCCAGATCGACACTCACGGGGATGCCCTGCACCCGTTGAGCCAGCCAGCGCAATTGCTGCAGCGCGGTGTCCAGCAAGGCAGAGCGGGGCAATTGGCGTTCGGCTTCATCCAGCACGCCGCTGTCGCCGTACCAATGGGGCAGCTTTTGCAGGGCAGACCCAACGGCCGAGGGCAATTGGCGGGCCCAATCGGCCAGAACCGCGCCGTCCTTTGCGGCCAGAGCGGTGTGAATCGCCGACAAGGCCTGCGGCGGCAGGTTCAGGTCTTGCAGCAGGGCATCCACCACGCGCACGTCGGACAAGTCCAGTGAGACGGTCTGCACCCCTGCGGCTTGCAGCGCGGCTTGCGCCAACTCCAGCACTTCCAGATCGGCTTCTACTCCGGCATGGCCAAACAGCTCGGCCCCCAACTGCAGGGGCTCCCGGCTGGCACTGGGCCTTGCCGAACGGGTGTGCACCACCGGTCCGCAGTAACACAGCCGGGCCACCCCCTGGCGGTTGAGCAGGTGCGCGTCGATGCGGGCCACCTGGGGCGTGCTGTCCGCACGCAAGCCCAAGGTGCGCCCCGACAACTGGTCCACCAGCTTGAAGGTTTGCAAGTCCAAGGCCTCGCCCGTTCCCGTCAGCAGGGACTCCAGGTGTTCGAGAAGGGGCGGCATGACCAACTCGTAGCCGTAACGCCGCGCGGTGTCGAGGACGTCCCGGCGAAGTTCTTCGATGTGACGAGCCTCGGAGGGCAAGACATCGGCAATGTGATCCGGGAGAACCCAGGCAGACATGAGGGGTGTGGGGATTAAAAACAGGGATTTTACCGGGCAGGCCAGTGGCCTCCGGCTTGCCGTTCACGAAAAACGCCGGGCGGACTGCCCGGCATCCAGTCAACGGCGCAACGGCGTTCAGCCCAGCAGCCAGAGGCTCACCAGACCGATCAACACCGAGCAGAAACCGAAAAACCGAATCTGCCCGTCAGACAAGGCCAGCAGGCCCGCAAACATGCGCCGCCAGCCTGCTGGCGACACAAAGGGGAACAAGCCTTCCAAGACCAGCACCAGCGCCAGCGCAAGCCACAACGGATCGGACATGGCGACGCCCGAATCTCACTTGCCGGCCGGTGCCACCGAACTGCTCCGCATGGCGCGGAAGAAGTCGGACGAGGGGTCGACCACCATCACGTCGGTTTTGTTGGCAAAGCTGGCTTTGTAGGCTTCCAGGCTGCGGTAGAACTGGGCAAATGCCGGGTCTTTGCCGAACGCTTCGGCGTACAAGCGGGCGGCTTCGGCATCGCCCTCCCCTTTCACTTTCTGAGCCTCACGGTAGGCGTTGGCCAGCGTCACCTCGCGCTGGCGGTCGGCCGCCGCGCGAATCTGCTCGCCGTCCGCAGCGCCGGTCGACCGCAACTGGTTCGCCACTTGCGCCCGCTCGGCCTCCATCCGGCGGTAAACCGACTCGGTGATGGTCTCGGCGTAATCGATGCGGTTGATGCGAACGTCCACCACGTCCATGCCCCAAGGCTTTTCCGCACCCCGCACAGCCCCCAACACTTGGTTGCGCACGGCGGTCATCAAATCGTCGCGTTTGGTGGACAGCAGCTCGTTCACCGTCAGCTTGTTCACTTCCTGCTGGAACGCATTGCGCACCACCCGCGTCAGTTGCGTGGCGCCCGCGCGTTCGTCCAGCCCCACGTTTCGGATGTAGGCCGACGGCTCGGAAATGCGCCAACGCACATACCAGTCAATCACCACGCGCTGCTTCTCCGCCGTCAACATGGGTTCGGTGTCTGAACTGTCGAGCACCAGCAATCGCTTGTCGATGTACGACACGTTTTGGAACGGCGGGGGCATCTTGAAATTCAGGCCCGGTTCGGTGACCACCCGCTGAATTTGGCCCAATTGGTAAACAACACCGAACTGGCGTTGGTCAACCACGAAAACCGCCGAGCTCAGCACCGACAGCGCGAAAATGGCGATCGCTCCGATAAAACCCAATTTGTTCATGTTGTGGTGTCCTGGAGAAGGTTGGGATCAGCGCACGTCGCGGGTGCGGTTGCGCTCGGCATCGCGGGTTCTGGCGCTGGACGGCGCCGCCGAGGGCGCTGCTGGCGGTGCACTGGTCGCCGCGCTGGGGGCGCCTGCGGGCACGGATGCACCGGCCGCCGACATCTGCATCAGTTTGTCCAGGGGCAGGTACAGCAGGTTGTTGCCCTGTTTGGAGTCCACCATCACCTTGGTGACGTTGCCGTAAATTTGCTGCATGGCATCGACGTACATGCGTTCCCGGGTGACCTGCGGGGCCTTTTGGTATTCGGTCAACACGGATTTGAAGCGTTCTGCGTCGCCTTTTGCCTGCGCCACGATGCGAGAGCGGTAACCCTCGGCCTCTTCCCGCAACCGGGAGGCTGCACCCTCTGCGCGCGGCACCACGTCATTGGCGTAAGCCTGGGCTTCGTGCTTTACCCGCTCGCGCTCCTGGCCTGCTTTGAGCACGTCGTCAAAAGTCGCCTGCACTTGCTCAGGGGGGCGCACGCCGCCCTGCTGCATGTTGACCGCCACCACTTCAATGCCGACCTTGTAGCGGTCCAGAATGTTTTGCATCAGCTGCCGCACACGGGGGGAAATTTGATCGCGCTCGTCGGCCAGTGCCGAGTCCATTTTCATTTTCCCCACCACTTCGCGCACCGCCGTCTCGGCCGCCTTGGTGACCGCAGCGTCGGGGTCGCGGCTTTCGAACAAGTAAGCGCGGGCATCGTTCAGCCGGTATTGAACGGCGAACTTGATTTCAACGATGTTTTCGTCTTCGGTCAGCATGGCCGACTCGCGCAGACCGGTGGCCTTCACGACGTTGTCCTTGCCCACGTCCACCGAGCGAATTTGCGTCACGAACACCAATTCGTGGCGTTGAATCGGGTAGGGCAACCGCCAATTGAAACCCGCCCCAACCGTGGAGTGATAGCGGCCGAATTGGGTGATCACCCCTTGCTGGCCTTCCTGCACGATGAAGAAGCCGGTGCTGGCCCAGAACAAGACCGCCACGCCAGCCACCAAGCCGATGCCGATGCCCGTGCTCTTGGGGTCGGGGTTGAATCCTTGGGGGCCGCCATCGGAGCCGCCACGGCGGCCACCGCCCTTTCCTCCCAACAGGTTGCCCAGCTTTTGGTTGAAATCGCGCCACAGTTCGTCCAGATCGGGTGGTCCAGCGGGTGCGCCGCTCTCTGGCCGGTGGTTGGGACGGGAGGAATCAGAAGGCGACGCATCGGGGCGAGACGCCTCGGGGCGGGGAGCCGGTGCAGGGCCGTCCCTGTGCTCGTCGTCACCGCGGCCCCAGCGGGGATCGTTCAAGTTGAACATGCGCGACCAAACCGCAGAAAGGGCGGCCAATGGCCGCAATGGAATGAGGTTCATGGGGTTCAGGTTTAAGAAGGGCTGTCCTGAGGCTCAACGCCATCGATCAACGGTTCATTATCGGTGGGGTCTGCGGGAAATCTGGGGTCGGGTGCAGGGATGTCCCCACGGAAAGACAGGTGGGCCACCACACGATCGGACAGGAGTGCGCGCAAATCGGGCAACCCGGTGCCCTCCAGCGCGCTGACGAACACGCGGTCCAGGCTGCGGCCTTCGATCTCTTGGCGGTCGCGCAACTGCTGCGGGCACTGCGCTTCGGTCAATGCATCGTGCTTGTTGAACACCAGAATTTGTGGCACCTCCGACGCCCCGATCTCGTGAAGCACCTGTTGCACTTCCCGCATCTGTTCAACCCGGTTGGGGTGTGCGGCATCGACCACGTGCAGCAGCAAATCCGCGTCGGCCGCCTCTTGCAAGGTGGCGGCAAATGCGTCGACGAGGCCGTGCGGAAGGTCGCGAATGAAGCCGACGGTGTCAGAAAGCGACACCGAAACACCCGCATCCCCCACGTACAACTGCCGGGTCGTGGTGTCCAGCGTGGCGAAGAGCTGGTCCGCGGCGTAGGCACGGGCTTTCACCAACGCGTTGAACAGCGACGATTTGCCCGCATTGGTGTACCCCACCAACGACACATTGAACGCGTGCCGTCGGTCGCGTTGACGGCGCTGGGTCGCGCGTTGCTTTTTCACGCGCTCCAGGCGCTCTCTGGTGCGCTTGATGCTGTCGGACAGCATGCGCCTGTCCAGCTCAATCTGGGTTTCACCGGGGCCGCCACGGTGTCCCACCCCGCCCCGCTGGCGCTCCAAGTGGGTCCAACGCCGCACCAGCCGAGTGGACAGGTACTGCAGCCGGGCCAATTCCACTTGCAGCTTGCCTTCGTGGCTGCGTGCCCGCTGGGCAAATATCTCCAAAATCAGCAGTGTGCGGTCGTTGACCGGCACGCCCAGCGCACGTTCGAGGTTGCGTTGTTGCGCCGGGCTGAGGGCCTGGTCGAACAAGACCTCGCTGGCTCCCGTGGCGAGTACCCGGTCTTTGATTTCCTCGGCTTTGCCAGAACCGACAAACAAAGCGGCATCCGGCGCCTTGCGTTTGCACACCAAGCGGTCGGCAACGCCAAACCCCGCCGTTTGTGCAAGCAGCCCGAGTTCTTGGAGTTCGTGATCGAAATGGGGGGTCTGGAAATCGACACCCACCAGCACCGCCAGCGGCTGTTGCGCGGGCGTGAGACGTTCGGTGGTCAACGTAAGGGGTTGGCTTTAACCGGTTTTCAGTGCACAGCCATCAGGCCGAAGGGGCATCGTCACCGCCTGCATTGAACTGCACGGGGCGCCCGGGAACGATGGTGGAGATGGCGTGCTTGTAGACCATTTGGGTCACGGTGTTGCGCAGCAGCACCACGTACTGATCGAAGGATTCGATCTGCCCCTGCAGTTTGATGCCATTGACCAGGTAAATGGACACCGGCACGTGTTCACGCCGGAGCTGGTTCAGAAAGGGGTCTTGCAAAAGTTGGCCTTTGTTGTTGCTCACGATATGTTCCGTGTTCAGAAAAGTTGAGGAGCGACAACCTTACCACAGGCATGCCGCATCACCACCCCGGGCGGTTTATGCGGGGTCTTTGTAGGGGTTTGCAGCCGTTTTCATCTCGATGCGCAGCGGCGTGCCCACCAGATCAAAGGCTTTGCGAAACCGGCCTTCCAGGTACCGTTTGTAGCTGTCGGTCACGTGTTCCAGTGAGTTGCCGTGGATCACCACCACCGGAGGGTTCATGCCCCCCTGGTGGGCGTAGCGCATTTTGGGGCGGAACATGCCGCTGCGTTGGGGCTGCTGGAACTGCAGGGCTTCTTGCAGCAGCCGCGTGAGTTGCGGCGTGGGCATTTTTCGGTTGGCAGCTGCATGGGCTTGGGCGATGGATTTCCACACGGGCGCCAGGCCCTGGCGCTTCTTTGCCGAGATGAGGTGCAAGGCCGCGAATTTCATGAACGCCAAGCGCTGTTCCACGGAACGTTCCACCACCTTGCGCTGGTATTCGTCCACGGCGTCCCATTTGTTGATCGCCATCACCACCGCACGGCCCGACTCCAGCACATAGCCGGCGATGTGGGCGTCTTGCTCGGTCACGCCTTGCTCGGCATCGAGCAGCAGCAACACCACATGCGCGTTCTCGATGGCTTGCAGGGTTTTGACCACCGAGAATTTCTCAATGGCCTCAAACACACGGCCTTTGCGGCGCAAACCGGCGGTGTCGATGAGTTCGAATCGGTGACCGTCGCGTTCAAACGGCACGGCGATCGCATCCCGGGTGGTGCCCGGCATGTCGAAAGCGATGAGTCGCTCTTCGCCGAGCCAGGCGTTGATGAGGGTGCTCTTGCCCACGTTGGGCCGTCCAGCCACCGCGAGGCGAATGACCCCATCGTCCACCGCAGCGTCTTCGTCTTCCTCGGGCGGCGGCAGGAGGTCCAGTGCCAATTCCGTGAGCGAGCGAACCCCTTGCCCATGGGAAGCCGAGACGGCGACCACCTCACCCAAGCCCAGCTCGAAGAATTCCGACAGCTTCACGCCGTCTTGCATGCCTTCGGCCTTGTTGGCGACCAACACACACGGCTTGCCCAGGCGCCGCAAAAACTCGGCAATTTCATGGTCTTGCGCGCTCACCCCGGCTCGCGCATCCACCAAAAACAGCACCACGTCGGCCTCGGCCACGGCCTGTCGGGTTTGTTTGGCCATCTCCCGGTAAATGCTGCCCTCACCCGCGTCGGGTTCAAACCCACCGGTGTCGATGACGATGAACGCGCGAGCGCCCAAACGGCCATTGCCGTAGTGGCGATCGCGGGTCAACCCTGCAAAGTCGGCCACGATCGCATCGCGCGATTTGGTCATGCGGTTGAACAGCGTGGATTTGCCCACATTGGGGCGCCCCACCAAGACAAGAACGGGTTTCAAATGCTGTCTACCGGTTGAATGACGGTCAAGGCGCGGCGGCTCCTTGTGGCCGCCAGGCGAACAAGTGTCCGGTA
>JACCDH010505940.1_pt1 | contig 16436 bp, 13 predicted proteins | sample 7442481 | NCBI WGS metagenome assembly JACCDH01 (sample SAMN15323433, study PRJNA562643) | freshwater metagenome | isolation source: river surface water | place: USA:Blue River Watershed | collected 2017-08-15
AACAAAGAGTATTTTGTTCATGTTACCGGTTTGGTAGACAAAATCAAAGAAAATGACGAAGTTGAATTCGAATTGCAAGAAGGCCGTAAAGGCTTGAATGCTGTGAATGTGAAACAAGCATAATAAAAGATTGAGTGTATCTAAATTCCCGCCCCACAAGGCGGGAATTTTCGTTTATAGATATTTGTTAAATTTGACAACTCAAACAAAGCTATGCGCGCCTTATTCCTAAAAGAAATATCTAGTTTCCTTAGCTCTATCATCGGCTATGTGTTTATCCTGATTTACCTCATTGCCTCCGGTCTCTTTCACTGGATTCTATCTTATAACACCAATTTATTAGAAGGTTCCACCGCTGACCTCATCCCTTTTTTCAATATGTCACCGGTGATTTTCTTGATCCTCATCCCGGCTATCACCATGCGTTCCATTGCCGAAGAACGCCGTACGGGCACCATCGAATTACTTTTGACACGCCCTATTTCTGACTTTCAATTGATTTTTGCCAAATATCTAGCGGGTGTGAGTTTGGTTTTTGTGGCCATTTTGCCCACCATCGTTTACTTACTAAGCATGTATTTTTTGGGTGCTCCGGTCGGAAACATTGATTTAGGCGCTACCCTCACCTCTTATATCGGCTTGCTGCTGTTAGGCGCTGCTTTTGTATCTATCGGAATGTTTGCTTCGGCACTCACCCAAAGCCAAATTGTTGCGTTTATACTGGCAATGTTCATGTGTTGGGTATTTTATGACGGATTCGAGTTGCTCGGAAACTTTAGCCAAATTGGCGGCCTGGATTACCTCATCAAGTATATTGGCATCAACTTTCATTACGAAGCCATCAAAAAAGGTGTCATTGACAGCAGTGATATCCTTTATTTTCTGAGCCTCAATGCGCTCTTCTTATTTGCTTCGCTCACCGTTCTGAAAACACTCAAGAAATAGCACATGAAATTTAATTTGAACAAAGGTTTATACAACTGGACGGTTCTTGGTCTTTTAGCGGCTGCGCTCATCTTGGTGAACCTCATTGGTTCGATGCTTTACTGGAAGCTCGACATGACCAAAGACCAACGCTATTCTTTAGCACCAAGCACAGTCAATTACTTAGCCAATACCAAAAATTTTGAAAACCGCATCAGCATTCAGATTTACTTGGATGGCAATATGCCGTCCGAACTCAAGTATTTTCAGAATGCGCTCAAGGACAAACTCAAAGACTTCAAACGCATTGCAGGTAACCGTATTGAATTTCTTTTCACGGACCCTAATGTGGGCACCGAAGATGAAATCAATGCGCTACGCTCTCAACTTTATGACCGCGGGCAAGGCATCATGCCGCTCGAAATTCTTTACATGAAAGACGGTACTCAAAGTCAAATGCTCTTGTTTCCTGGTGCCTTGCTTTCTTATAGCGTCAACGGAATTACCAAAGAAGGTGTGGTGCAGTTTTTACCAGGCACCCAACCCGGCAGACCCTACAGCCTTGATCAGATGGGCGAGGTTATTGAAAACGCACTCAACAACCTAGAATACAATTTACTTTCAGCCCTAAGACGCCTCACCCAGCAAGCAAAACCAACCGTAGCTTTTTTACAAGGCCACGGTGAATTGAGTTATCCGCAAACTTTAAGAGCGCGCGCGCTGATTGCTCCTTATTACAACATTACTGACGTTACACTCAACGATAGTTTGGCGGCCTTAAATGATGTTGATGGTCTTATTATCGCTGATCCGCAAACACCTTTTTCTCAAAAAGACCTCTACCTCATTGATCAGTTTGTGATGCGCGGAGGAAAACTGATGTGTTTTGTCAATACGCTCGCTTTGAACGAAGACACCCTCAATTCAAAAGGAATGACGCATTCGACGCGAAAAAATCTTTTGCTCGATCGCCTACTCTTTGACTACGGTATCAAAATCAAAGAAAATTATGTCCTAGATGCCAATTGTGCACCGAAAATTGTCCCGTTCGCCGAAACGACCTACCTCCCTTGGTTTTTTCATATGCTCGCAACACCAAGCAAGCATCCAATTACCAGAAACGTCGATCCTATCTCGTTAAAATATGCCAATGAGATTGAATTTGTACAGCTTCCCAAAGCCCAGCTCACGCCAATTTTAACGAGTTCTAGTAATTCAATTCCAACTGGCCTGCAACCACTCGTGAATTTGGCCTTACCGCTCAACTATGGGAAAAATCCAATTTTGGTTGAAAACCCCGAAGACGAAATCAACCGCTTGTGTGTGGCAGGTTTATCAGAGGGCTTTTATCAGTCTCATTTCAAAAATCGTATTGTAGGTGAGTTTGCCAATAGCAAAGATGTCAACTACCTCGAGGAAAGTCAAAAAGAAACGAAGGTTTTGGTCGTTGGAAATGGCAACTTCATCAAAAACACCTATGACTCCATCCTCGATCCGAAAAAAGTCAATAGCTATTTGTATCGCCCTTTAGGCCTGAACGAGCTCAAGGTAGACGCCGAATTGGCTCAAAGACGCATCCCGCTCATTTTTGGCAACCAAGAACTTTTTCAAAATATGGTCGACTACATGATGGGCGACAACTCAGTGCTAGACATCCGCAGCCGTCAAATTGATATCAAAGAAATCGACAAAGAAAAAATCAAAACTTCATCGCTATTCTACAAGAGCATCAACATGATCTTGCCTATCCTCATCATTTTGGCTTTAGCCTTTATCATGAATTGGATTCGCAATAGAAAATATGCACGTAAACGCTAAAAAAATATGAAAAAAAGAGCCGTTATTCTTTTACTGTTAGTTGTTATACTTGGTGGCCTTACTTGGTTTGCCCTTCGCCTGACTGACGCTCAAGGTGGTTCGGATACACGTGCATTCAACTTCAAAATTGAAGATACCACGAGTATTTCAAAAATTACAATTACCGATGCTTTTGGTCAAAAGTTTACACTTGTCAAAAAAGACAATACCTGGACCGATAGCAAAGGGGCTTGCATTTCTCAAGCCAATGTTTCTTTAATTCTAGACGCGTTTAATAAAATCGAATTCAAGGGCTACCTTCCGAAGAATTCTGAAAAACGCTTTACAGAACTGATGGCAACTTCGCACATCAAAGTTGAAATTGAGCAAGACGGTGAATGGACTAAAACATGGTACCTCGGGCCAGCAACTCCCGATCATTACGGTCAAATCATGTTGCTCGAAACAGCAGATGACGGAAAAAGTGCTATCCCGGTCATGATGAAAATTTCAGGCATGAATGGTTTAATTGACCCACGATTTTTTGCAGATGCAAGACAATGGGCTTGTACTGAAATCATGGCGCTGCAACTTGACGACATCGTAAGTGTTAAGGCTAAGTTCAATCAAGAGGCGTATCGCAATTTTGAAATTGTCAGCAAAGGACGAAAATATAGTGTAACTCAGAACGGGCAAAAGCTGCCATTTGTAGACACCACCAACGTGTTTAGGTACCTACAAGGTTTTCAAAACATCCATTTTGAACAAAAGAATTTTACCTTGTCTGACCGCCAAGTAGATAGCGTCAAACGCAGTCAGGCCTTTTGCGTTTTTAACGTCAATACGAAGAATGACCGCATCCAACTCAAATTATTTCGTATCAAAAGTTCAGAGGAACAACGCAATGAATTTGGACAGTTGGTCAACATGGACATGAATAGTTTTTGGTGTGAACTTCCGGACGGAGAACTTGTGAAGTGTCAATACCACGTTTTTAATCCTTTAATTCTCGGGCACGTATACTTTCCAGAAATGGAAAGACGCTTCCCAGATACTTTGAAGACTGGTGTTGTTCAGTAAGCAACTATAGCGCAGGTTTTTACGTTATAGCAACCATGACCCAATTGCTGCGCTTTTTTCTGCTATTTTTCTTGCTCTGCGCAGGGAATATCTTAGCACAAAGCCCAGTAGCCAACTTCACGGCAACACCTCTAACGGTTTGCGTTGGGCAAAATGTCACTTTTACCAATACCTCAAGTGCCAACGGAGGGCCCACCCTCACAAGTTACCAATGGGATTTCGGTGATGGCTCATCTGCCACCTCTACCAATGCTACCCATGCATTCTCAACAGCCGGAACCTTTACAATCACCTTAGTTGCTACCAATGCCAACGGTGTGGCAGATGCAGAAATCAAAGCAGCCTACATTACTGTTAATCCGTTGCCAAACGTGAATTTTAATGCCAATGGTTTAGGTTGTACAGTGCCCCTTACCCTTAGTTTTTCGAATAGTTCTTCGCAAGGAGCCAATTTTGCCCAAAGTTGGAATTTCGGAAATTCGCAAACTTCAACTCAATATAACCCACCGAGTATTACCTATAATGCGCAAGGCACGTATCAAGTTGTGCTAACAGTGACCAATAACAATACTGGCTGCGTTAATTCGATGGCTCAGGCTATTGTGGTATCCAATTTTCAGGCAGGTATTACTGCACCTGCGGTTGCCTGTGCAGGGCAAAGCATTTCTTTTCAAGACAATTCTACAGCCGGAGCCAATAGCTGGGCTTGGAACTTTGGAAGTGCTGGGCAAAGCAATGCTGAAAACCCAAGTGTTACCTATAATTCTCCGGGCACCTACACAGTCAGCCTTACAGCTCAAAATACCAATTCAGGTTGCAGTGCAACCACTACCCAACAAATAACGGTACAGGCCAATGTAGTGCCGAATTTTTCAGCGAATCCGACGGCCAATTGTGCTCCTGGCAGCATTCAGTTCAATAACCTTACAAACCTTCCAGGTACTTATGTTTGGGATTTTGGAGATGGTCAAACTTATACTGGCGCTACGCCTCCACCACATGTTTATCAGTTGAGCGGCTTGTATGATGTGGGCCTAACCTACACTTCAAATGCAGGTTGTTCAGGTACACAAACCTTACAAGATTACATTGAAATTACACCTGTTGAAGCAGGCTTTTTTGCTGCTGACACTGGTGGCTGCGCACCTTTTACCGTACAATTCATTGACACGTCTTATACACCGAGTAACCCTATTGTTTCTTGGCAATGGAACTTTGGCAACGGACAAACATTCAATGGTCAAGTTCCACCGCCTCTAACTTATGGCGTTGGCTTGTATAACGTCTCCTTGATCATCACCACAGCGTCAGGTTGTACCGACACGATTATCAAAACTCCTTATGTGACCGTTGGAGACATCGATTCTGTGAGTTTTACCTATACCCCTAACATCACTTGTGCCAATACCGACGTTGAATTCACCTCTGAATTTTATATTTCAGTCCCCTACGATACAACTGAAATCAGTTATCTATGGGATTTTTCACAAGGAATCAGTACCCAAGATGATCCTAACTTTCAGTTTTCGCAAGATACCGGTTATGTAGACGTAACACTTTATGTGAATTTCAGGGGTTGCATCGATTCCTCCACTATTGACTCTGCTTTATACGTACTAGCGCCTATTGCGATGTTTAATCCAAACACCAGTTTGGTTTGTAACCCAACTAGCTTTCCAGTTCAAATACAATTTCAAAATACCTCTCTTGACGGCGAACTAACCGATAGTGTGGCCATGCACTACGAATGGAACGATGGAAGCCCCTACACCTATTTCAATAATGCCCAACTCGACCTTCCAAATGGCGGAAATACATCCCATGGCTTTGCCAACTACGGAACCTATCAGATCGAACAAGTAGTGCACAACTATACCACGGGCTGCTCAGATAGCATCAGTTTAGCCATCACGATTTCTCAGCTGCAATCTAATTTTTTACTCCCAGATGACACCATTTGTAAGGGTGATGCCATTAGCCTCAGCAACCAAAGCACCACGTGGTCAGGGCACCCGGTCTATGATTGGTTTTACTCTTTTGGAAATGGGCAACAAATTCATAACGGGCCAAATGTCAACTATGTGTATCCGGCAAGTGGCACTTATAATATTAGCTTACTTGTTTTCAATACTGCAGGCTGTACCTCCACAAGCAGCCAAACTATTTATGTAGCCAACAAGCCAGTTGCAGGTCTACTCACAACAAACTACGCCGGTTGTTCTCCCTTCCCAGTAAGTTTTACCAATACCAGCTACAGTATTACAAACGGTCTGCCTTTAGCATCCTTTAACACGGTTTTTTCAGATAATAACACCAGCGTTACCACCACCAATATAAACCAAGCCATCAATCATACGTTTGTGGGCAATGGCTCTTATACGGCAACCCTCACCGCAACTGATATCAACGGCTGCGTTTCTAATCCGGCAACCGTACAAATAACCCTTACCCAGCCAAGCGCTCAGATCAGTTCAGACACCATTATTTGCAGTTTAGACAGCAGTGTCATTGCGAGTTTAAGTACTGGTGAAGACACTTTACAATATGCTTGGTCAATCAACGGGAATACAATTGCGACAGACAGTTTATGTATACTTAATTTGCCTTCAAATAATAATGGCTTATTTTCAACTTATTTACTCAGTTTGTTAGTTACAGACGGTAATGGGTGCATCGATTCTACTTCTCAAACTATTTATATTTCTTCGCCTTTGGCGAGTCCGAGTTATACCTTCTCTGGTGCGGCCATCAATGCCAATGGCGAATATAGTTGCCCACCTTTGTTTTGTGCCTTCACCGACGAATCTACAAGCATCGGAAGCATTACCAACTGGAATTGGTCTTTTGGCAACGGAAACAATTCTATTTTACAGAACCCAAATAATACACTGGTCACGAGTGGTTCATTTACATTGAGCTTGACGGTTACAGATCAGTATGGCTGTACTGACGATACTACGGTTGCCAATTACGTTTCTATCGGTGGGCCTTTAGGTACGCCAACCTGGATTCAGGATAACACTGTCTGTGCGCAAGGTGCTTTATTCACGATTCAAAACCCTGCGAACATCGACTCTGTGAGTTGGAATCTTGGAAATGGCGTTTGGGTGTCCGACAGTTTACAATTCAATTATTTCTATCCGAACACGGGTGTTTACAATCCGAGTGTTACCGTTTATGATACAGCAGGTTGTCAAATTTTGTATTTACTAGATCCCTTGACAGCTAGTCTCAGTGGTTTAGAAGCACAAATCGACGCCAACCCAGTCTATGCGAATATCAATCAGCAAATTGAACTTACCGATGCCAGCACAAGCTTAAATCCTGTGCAGTCCTGGACTTGGATTTTCCCAGATAGCAGCTCCACTTATTTCCAAAGCACCAACCAAAGTATCATCTTTGGAACGGGCGGCCCTCAAGAAATTGGCTTGGTATTAGTTGATAATTTAGGCTGTATAGACACCGCCTTTCTTACGGTTTATGTCTCTGACCCCGATATCTGGGTACCAAACGTCTTTACACCAAACGGCGACGGCATCAATGACATCGTTACCTTGCCGTACCCCTCTTTCAAACGTTACGACATTCAAATATTAAACCGCTGGGGTAATCTTGTTTTTGAACTCAAGGATCAGACCGGAATAGCCGTTTGGGATGGCTATGACTTCAACGGGCAACTCCATACCGATGGCGTTTTCTTCTATAAACTAAAAGGTGAAATGCTCGGCGGCACCCTCATTGACAAACACGGCTTCATTCATTTGGTGAATGGGGAGTAGGAAATAAAACATCTAGTTCTAACCAAAGTAAGATATAATATGAAGATTATAATTGCGAGCATCGTTTTTTTTGTGAGTAGCCAAATTTGTTTTTCTCAGGGTTTTAATTATCTAAATAGTTCTTGTGAATGGCGCTATGATGCAAGCGGTTTCGACGGAATTAATAACCATGACACAAAGTATACCGTGTATTTTGATGGCATCGAAACCTTCAATAATGTCAATTATTTCAAAGAATATCGACTCAAATATGAGACGATCACGTACTGGAATGGTTCGGTTGTAAATGATACCGTTTTGTACGGTCCTTACTTTAAAAGAGAAGATAATGTCGGAAAATTTTATCAGTTCGATCCATCGACCAATACTGAGTTTCTTTACCTTGACAACCAATTAATCACCAATGCACAAATTGGCAGTCCTTTTCCACTCGATCTTAGTGTTAATTGTACGGTTCAAAATATAGAAACCATCTATTTAGGGGCAACCCCATTAAAGAAGATAAATGGTTCTGTGATTAGTGCAAACACCGGTACTGTTGAAGGCATTGGAGAGATCTATCCATCTTGTAACTTACCCATAGAGGGGACCTTTAAGCTTGTTTGTTTCACGAAAGATTCCGTCAACATCCAATTTCAGCAAATTGATTGTAGTTTATTCCCAGTACCTGAAAGAGTCGATACGAATTCAAATACCATCTTAGAAAATACTACCCTAGCGGTATTTGTATTTCCGAACCCAACCAATGGCGTAATTCATTTAACGAGCGCAGCCAATTTAGATCACGAGCATTTGTTGATCATCACGGATTTAACTGGCAAGATTGTTTTTAAGGAGCCGATCAATTTCGCTTCTGGAAAAACGAGTTTGAATCCTGGACTTTCGGATGGCAGCTACATCCTTTCTATTTACACAGATGACGTAAATCTATATCAGAAAAGATTGGTTGTAAAAAATTAATAGAACCAACAGATTTTTTCTTAACTGAATATAACAAAAAAGCCCCAAAGAAACTTCGGGGCTTTTTGAGTGGTACCTCCAGGAATCGAACCAGGGACACAAGGATTTTCAGTCCTTTGCTCTACCAACTGAGCTAAGGTACCAGCTTTTGGTGGATGCAAATTTAATACATTTTTACGCTTTCTCACAAGTTAAAAGCTAAAAAAGTTCAAAAAAGCTAAGTATTTTTGAAGATGCCTGTTTCTCAACAAGTTTATTTACTCGATGCTGGTAATACGCAACTCAAACTTGCATTTGCTCAAGATGGTCTAATTCAATGGGTTAAGCACTACACTTTGGCGCAATTCCCTTTGAAAAGCCTTGATAGTAACATCCCTCTTGCCTTTTCGTCTGTAGTGAATGATAATTTCTCTGATCTACTCAAAACACATTTTACGAAGGTCTTTGAAGTGAAAAACAAAATGAACTTGCCCTTTACCATGTTATATAAAAGCCCTGATACTTTAGGAAAAGACCGCTTGTGTAATGCAGCGGCACTGAGTCAGGTAGCACTTGGTAAACCGCGCTTAGCTATTGACCTCGGCACTTGCATCAAATTTGATTTTATCAATGAACAGCAAGAATATTTAGGTGGTTCCATTAGCCCTGGGCTTCAAATGAGAGCAAAAGCGCTCGCTTATTACACTGCGAAGCTCCCAGAATTACCCATTTCGCCAACACAACAATTCATTGGCAACAGCAGCCATACTAGCATTGAAATTGGTACTTTTTTAGGTTGGCAGAAAGAAATTGAAGGCCTTTTGAATGCTTACCTTGAACGATATCCTGACCTCGTTGTCTATCTGACAGGTGGTGATGCCGTACATTTTGATATGGGGCAAAAAATTGGCATCTTTGTACACGAAAACTTAACGCTTGAAGGCATCTTATCCCTTTACCATTCAAATGAATAAATTTCTCCTCTTCTTTTTTAGTGTTTTTTCGATCATCGAGGCCACTGCGCAATCTATTACTTCCGAACCCGCAAGTTTTTATGGGCTTGGAGAGAAGAGTACAAAAGGACATGCTGTATATGATGCACTCGGGAAAAATGCCGTCAATGTCCTTGACTCAGGAATCCTGAATCACAATAACCCGGCAAGCTATAATCGCCTCAGTAAAGGTTCAACACTGTATACTTTGGGCTTGCATTCGCGTCAGTCTTGGTATCAAAGTGGAGCTTTAACGCAATTCAATGCCACACCAATGGTAGAAGAATTTACATTGGGCTTTAAAATTCGCAAACAAATGGGGCTTTCTTTCGGCCTCAGACCTTACAGTTCTCGCGGGTATCAAATTACCGAAACAATTTACACAGGTCTAGATTCTTTGCGCTATAATTATCTCGGAAAAGGTGCCATCCAAGATCTTTATTTAGGTTATTCATTCGGAATCATTGAAAAGCCCAAAACCAAATTTGCCATCGGAGCCAATGTTTCCTATTTATTTGGTACACTCAGCAATGAGCGCAGCTCTACCCTACTTACCGGCGCTAGTTCAGCGGGAGGCCTCGAGCGCAACTCCTTAATTGTTCGTTCCAACTCCATTGACCTTGGCACCTACTTTACGCAGGCCTTTGGTAAAAAACATAGCCTGACACTATCTGCTGTTTATCAACCGCAAATGCTTTTAAAAGCAGATTTAGTCAAAGAACTTTACAGTACAGCAACCATTAATACGCCGTCAAGCTATGACACTGTCTATTATAGCAACCAAGCTTTTGTAGCCACCTCGGCACAAAGTTGGCAAGCTGGTTTTGCCTATAGCTGGAAACTGCCAAGCTACAAAAGACAAACCCGTGAATTACATCCTTTACTTCAGCTTTATGGAAGTTATTCGAGCTATGGAACCCTCACACAAAATGAAAATCTCATCACCGGATTCAATCAAAATAGCTCAGAAAAAATGAGCTTTGGCCTACAATTTCAGCCCGAATACAAGGTGCTTGAAAATTTGGCCACGCTCAAAGCTTTTGAAAAAATCACCTACCGAGCGGGGTATTACCAACAGAGTTTGCCTTACCTCAGCAATGGTGAACAATACCAAGAACGCGGGCTTACTTTAGGCTTTGGCTTGCCGCTTTTGGCACAAGTGTCGCTTTCTTCTATCAATTTAGGTCTTACCTTTGGGCAACGCAGTGTCCCAAACACAGATTGGTCTGAGCAATTTATCGGTGCTCGGGTAAGTCTAATTATGGCACCTTCGAACTTTGAAAAATGGTTCCGCAAGCGCCAACTAGACTAAATCCCCCTTTTTTCATGGGGCTCCTGATCGGAGTGGCTAGCCTTTTTTTAACGGCCTGCGAAAATGATATCGCGGTGGTTCAAAAAATAAGCTTTGAACAAGATGCGCCTACTGAAACCACCAAGAATTTAATCTTGACTTATGCGGAAGCAGGCTATGCGCGGGTTGAGATCCATGCAGCTTTGGCTGAGACGTATCGCGGGAAAGAACAAATTACCAAAATCAAAGACAGCTTAAAGGTTTATTTTTTCAATGAAAAAGGAAACGTTGTTTCAACCTTGAGTGCACGCTACGGTGAAATTAACTACAGCACTGGTGAGCTCATGGTACAAGACTCTGTGAGTTTATACAACCATCAGAAAAAGCAAAGACTTGAAACTGAAGCTTTGTTTTGGAATCAAAAAGATAGCAGTATTTACACGAAGTCACCGGTAATTATCCGTTCACCAAAAGGACGCCTCATCGGCAAAGGCATTCGGACCAAACAAGATTTCAGCTCTTATGTTTTACTGGAGCCCATTGGCTCCTGGCAACTAGATAAAAACCAAACCATCCAATAATGTCACAAAAAGATTTCATTTCGCGTTACAACATCATTTCAGGTTACTTATGGCTCGCTATTGCTGCGCTCAGTTTCTTGGCTGTATGCTACAAGATTTTTACTGAGGGGGCTGAAACTTGGGCCGCTTATTTTATTGTTCCGGCGATGGCTTTGATCATGTATTTTACTAAAAAATGGATGATGAAGCGCATGCAAAACCATCTGCGTGAATTACAAGAACAAAAAGAAAAGAAATAATATTTCGGCCCAAAACGAGTAACCTTTTCCTATTAAATCGGTCTTAGCAGTACTGTGAAATTTCTAACGCTCTTCTTTTTATTTCTTTTTGGCAGCGCCTACGGGCAGCGTCTGTTAAATGGCGTCATTACCAATGAACAAAATTTACCGTTAGCCGGAGCCGAGGTTTTTGCCAAGAATTCAGCGGAATTGAGAACAGTTGCCGATGCCAATGGTTACTTTGAAATGTACCTCAACCCCGGTGAATATTACCTGGTTTTTACCGCAGAGGGTTATCAAGACCGCGAACTGTATTTGGCCATGCGAGACCAAGAAGCGCGACGAGATATGCAATTGTTCCCGATGAAACTCTCGGATATACAAGACGTGAGGGTTACTGCAAAAAAAACAAATGTTGGGCGTGACAAAATCATGAAGGTTGTAGAGAAACGGGAGCAAATCAACCCTTGGAACTACCCACATGAGGTAGATGTTTACATCAAAGCTACTGAGCAAAGAGAAACGATAGTCAAAGAAAGAAAAGAAAGCCCTAGAAGAAAGGGGGACACGCTGCAGATTGAATCGTCAGGTCTTGAGGACGACCCATTAGGAGAACAAACTAGTAAAATTCCAGCCTGGCTCAATAAACTGCAGCTTGTTGAAGTGCAATTGCACCGCTCTTACGCGCCACCAAATCAGGTGAAAGAAATCAGGAATGCCTATACCGCCTACGGTGATATTTCTCAACTCTACTACACGACAACCGTTAAATCCAATTTTAATTTCTTTGAGAATCTCTTGCACCTGGATGACTTGCATCAGACGCCTGTAAGTTCTCCGATTTCAACACCAGGCATTGTGGCCTATAAGTATCGTCTTGAAGAGAAATATGAGGAGAACGGTCGGATGATTTCAAAAATAAAAATCACGCCCCGCAATACAGCTACCTCAACAATTGAGGGCTATATATGGGTAGTAGATACGCTTTGGCTTGTTCAGAAACTGGACCTCACCATGAATAAAGGAAATTTATTGATCTACGATTATTTCCGCATTCAACAAGAATATAGCCTTCAAGGAGACACAATTTGTGTCCTCGATAAACAAACGCTGACCTACGGTGTCAAATACAAAAATGAAGTGAGTCAGTGTAAAACCGAAGCACTCTACTCGAATTATAATTTTCAGCCAGCTTACGCCAAGAAATTCTTCAATGCCGAAGTTGCAGTTACCGAACAGGCGGCCTATGAGCGAGACAGCGCCTATTGGCAACAGAAACGAGCCATTGCACTTACCGACGAAGAGATACGCTATATCCGAGCCAAAGACTCAATCCGAGACTACCTGAATCGCAAAGAATATTTAGATAGTATAGATGCCGTATTTAATAAGGTGACCTTCATGAAAGTGCTTTGGTTTGGTGTTGATCACCGCAATCGAGACAAAAAGGAACAATGGTCTATTGGCTCTGTAGCCTCAACTATACAACCGATAGGAATAGGCGGTCCGCGTGTTGCCCCTAGTTTTGATTACTTCAAAAAATGGAAAGACGAACGCACGCTAGATTGCTATACCCGTATCTCTTATGGTTTCTTGAACCAAGACTGGAAAGGCGATACCTGGTGGAAGTACCGCTTTGACCCTTTTCATTTCGGATTTTTTAGAGTCGGACTCAATCATGACTTTGACGTAATCAGAGGCTTTGACGCGATTACCCAAATCTATAAACGGGACAACTTTTTTGAATCAACCAAATTGAACCTAAACCTAGAATATGAACTTTTCAATGGTTTTTATGCCTATGCGAATGCCCAATATACGAAGCGAAGAAGTATTGAGGGATATCAATTTTTAAATGGCATTGATGAAGCGCTGCCAAATAATGACCCCTTGGCTTTTGATCCATACGATGCTTTTATTCTGAATGTCGGAGCTTCCTACACGCCCGGGCAACGCTACATGCGTGAGCCCTATCGAAAGGTTGTATTAGGTTCTGCCTATCCTACCTTTTCTTTACATTTAGAACGCGGCTTACCAAATGTCTTCAAAAGTGCTGTAGACCATGCTTATTTACAGTTTGAAATCATGCAGAACTTTAAGATTGGTACAATAGGCACCTCTTCTTACCGCGCATCTGTCGGTAAATTCTTAAGTGCAAGAGCCATTTATGAACCCGATTACAAATTCCAAAGACGCTCTGACCCAATTTGGTTTTCTAATCCACTTTACTCATTCCAAGGCTTTGATACCACTTTACGCACCACTGATTATGTGTTTCAGGCGCATTATGTGCACCACGACAACGGCGCTATTCTCAACAAGATTCCTTACTTCAAGAAAACACGTGTAGGATTTGTTGTTGGAGGTGGAGCCATGTATGTCAAAGAATATGACTGGCAACATTACGAATTATTGGCAGGACTCGAACGCAATTTCAAAATGGGCCGAAGACGCCTTAGAATTGGTTTATATGGTGTTGTTTCAGATGGCAATCAGATTGCACCAACAACCGCTTGGAAAGTTTCATTTGCCGTACTCGACGATCGAAGTATGAAATGGAATTTCTAGCTTTCCGTTTCTTGCTTTTCAGCAACTACTTTTTTAGGGAAGAATTTTTTCTGGCGGATAATTGCCCAGAATAAACCAACAGAGATACATGCATCGGCTAAATTCCAGATAGCTGGGAAAATTTGCTGCCCACCCAATAACGGAACAGCAGTTGGCCAACTCACATTAAACTGAAACATATCGACTACGCTACCAAGTAGAAAACCCTGATGGCGCACCTCAATTGGATAAGAAAAATGACCCGAAGTACACACTGCTTTGATACCACTACCCGGCATTTGGTTGAAAGCTACACAAGGGTCTACGTTGAAGAAAAGATCGTAAAACATGGAGTCGAGTAAATTGCCTGTAGCCCCTGCTAAAACCAACGAAACCACCACCAAGAATTCTTTGGAAGCACTTTGCTTCATTTGCTGATATAAGTAACGAATGATCAGACCAATAGCCACCACCCTAAAAAGACTCAGGGCTAATTTTGCCCACATCGTAGCACCAAAAGTTTGCCCAAAGGCCATTCCTGGGTTTTCGGTGTAATGTAATACAAACCAAGAACCAAGAATGGGTTTGTATTCACCAGGGAAGAAATTATTTTTAATAGAAAGTTTGATCCATTGATCGAGTATCAGCAGCAGTAATACCAATGCCGAAATAAAGAGCGCTTGTTTTTTCAAGATTTACTTTTGAGCGTTTTTTGCATCAATACTCATGGTGGCATGCGGCACCAAACGCAATCTTTCTTTAGGAATTAACTGGCCACTCACACGACAAACGCCGTAAGTTTTGTTTTCAATTCTTACTAATGCAGCGTTCAGACTCTGAATAAACTTCTCTTGACGTGCTGCAAGCTGTGCAACTTCTTCGCGAGAAAGTGTTTCAGAACCATCTTCCATCATGTTAAACGTTCGGCCGGTGTCATCAGTGCCGTGGTCATCGTTGTGAGACAGCGAACCTTTGAGCAAGTCAAGGTCTACGTATGCTTCTTTCAGCTTGTCTTGAATGAGTGTTTTGAACTCTGCTAAATCTGCATCTGAGTATCGAACTTTGGCTTTTTCCATGATTTACTTTTCAAAAAAAATGAGCAACAAATATATTATTTTTTGTTTTGTATGCAAGTGTAAAATCACGGATTTAACAGGAACTTCATTTCTTTTAAACAAAGTATGTTACTTATTCACAAATAGAGCGCTTGCTGCGTAGAACTTGGTAAATTTGAAGATGCTACGTTTGTTCCTAGACAACAGAATCGGAGTCCTCATTTTACTCCCCTTTTTTCTGCTCTTATATCTCTTAGGCGACATCATCGGCACGACCCCGTATTTTGGCAACCTTGATTCTAGGGCATTTATTGAAGCGCCGCACTGGAGTTATTGGCCTGCAGCATCTTTTCAATTCGTTATGCTACTGATCAACGCCCTATTACTCAATTGGGTCTTCAATAGCCAAGAATTCCTAGAAAAAAACACCTTTATCATTAGTCTTAACTATCTAATTTTTAATAGCTTTTTTATTGATTTTGGGCAATTTAGCTGGACGCCAATTGTTCAAACCTGCGCCATCTTATTACTCGCAGTTTTCTTCAGTATTCGACCGCAAAACGATGCGCGCAAAGCTGCTTACAACGCAGGCTTCATTTTTGGTGTGGCACTTTTGTTTTGCAGTTACCTCGTTTTTTTCATCCCGATGCTGCTCATCATGCTGATTGTGCTCAGAACATTGCAATTTAGGGAGCTACTTTTGCTTGTACTAGGTGTTTTGACTCCTATTACACTTATCTATTCCGTAGATTACCTCTACCAAGTTCATCATGTTTTTCCTTTGAACTTTAACTTTAAACTGACGCAATTACATTGGTTTGAAATTGCCATCCTTTCACTCCTTCATGTCCTACTTGTTTTTGGTCTTATGGGTCTAAGAGCTAGACTTTTAAAGGCCTCACTGAGACTCAAAAAACAAGTGCAGGTATTGAATGTTTTTACCTTTTTTGCCTGGATATTAGGCTTAAGCGCATTTCTTTTCCTCGGGCAAGCAAGTTTGCTCAGTTTACTCATTTTACCACTGACTTTCTATTTTGCCTATGCACTACTCAGTAGCGGCCTTGGTATTTCATCGCATTTATTCTTTTACCTTTTCTTACTTTCTTCCTTACTAAAATTTGTGGTTTTGAGCTTTTAAGCTCAGACTTTTACTAACTTTGAAGCTCAATTGAAATAAACATGAAATTTGGTGTTGTAACCTTCCCAGGATCAAACTGTGATCAAGACATGATC
>JACCDH010014573.1_pt1 | contig 16433 bp, 15 predicted proteins | sample 7442481 | NCBI WGS metagenome assembly JACCDH01 (sample SAMN15323433, study PRJNA562643) | freshwater metagenome | isolation source: river surface water | place: USA:Blue River Watershed | collected 2017-08-15
CTGATCCTCGATGAGGCAACCAGCGCCCTCGATCTCGTAAGTGAGCTGCAGATCGCCACAGCTTTGCGCGCTTTGGCCCAGGATATGGCTATACTTGTGATCAGTCACCGCGGAGCGCTGCTCGATTTGGCCAGACAAACGGTCCGGCTTGAAAAGGGCAGATTGGTGCCACAGAATTGATTCTGCTCTTGCCGACCAGGGACCTGTTGCCGCATTGGGCCTCGTTGCCATCTGGGGGCAAAAGGAGTTTGCAATGATTGCCGCTGTCGCATTGCGCCTTGCAGCATTGGCCGCCGCTTCTCTGGGCCTAGTCGTTGCCCTGCCCGCGCGGGCTGAGCCTGCTCCCCCGGGGTGCACGGGACCGCAAAGCGCGCATTGGGTGAACGTTACGATCGAAGGCCTGCGCAATGCGAACGGCGTGGTCGCGCTTACCCTTTATCCTGACGATCCCTCCCGCTTTCTCAAGCCGAGGGGTTCGCTCTACGTGACCAAGGTGAATGCCCGGGCCGGACTGGCCCAAGCCTGCATCTATCTTCCGGAGCCCGGTGCCTATGGACTGGCCTTGTACCATGACGAGAACGCCAACGGCAAAATCGACCGCAATGCCCTTGGCATTCCCAAAGAGGGGTTCGGCTTTTCCAACAACCCGCGCATTTTCCTAAGCGCGCCAGGATTTGCCAAAGTGCGTTTTGTGGCTCACGGCGGGGCGATCAGCACCCGTATCCGGATGAAGTATCCGTAAGGCCCGCGCCTAACCAAAAATTTCGGGCAAATGCTGCGGCGCCTGCTGTTCCGCCAGCGCGTATGCGCGAGGATCATCAACGTCGAGCCACCAGGCGCAACCGATATCCATTGTTGCGGCCCGCCCGGCGTCGGCAAGTTTTTGCATTCCCTCGGACAGGCTGCCAGCCTTGCCTTCGGCAATTGCCGCGCGAATCGCCTGGGCCAGCTCCGGCGTGGCAAGGAATGCGCCGCAATCGACCGCATCGTATTCCGCTATGGTCTTGCCGATCGTACGGATGAACCGGCGCTCATCCAGCTTGACCCAGGTCGCGTCGTCCGGATCGATCAAGGGGTCGTTGCAGCGATAGTCCACCGCCAGGGTTACGCCCCGGTCCGCCGCGCCCTGCTGCGCCAAGCGCGAGAGGATAGTGCTGGAAAAGATATGGTCGCTCATCATCAGCAGATAGTCGCCGGGGATCACGCTTGCCCCGGCCAAGACCGACCAGCCATTCGGCTTTGACCAATCCTCCACCCGCTTCGCGACCACCGGGATACCGGCACGCTCGGCCAGTGCGGGCAGGGCTGCCTCTAGACGGTCTGCCTCGTGGCCAGTGACGACGACCACCTGTTCAACCCCAGCCGCCTTCGCCTGCCGGACACCCAATTCCAGCAGTGGAATCCCCGCAATCGGCGTCATCGGTTTGGAATCTGAAATATCCCGCAAGCGGCTGCCGAACCCGGCGGCGATGATCAGGGCATGCATCCGTAGTGATCCTCAAACGGAAACGGCGCCAGTTGCCCGGCGCCGTTCCCTCATTTCATTCCGATCCGGCTTATTCAGCAGCCAGCGGAGCATCCGCGACATAATCGTCGACCATCTGGGCAGCCAGATCGTCGTTGAACTGCTGCGGCGGGTGCTTGCAGAAATACGCCGACGGACCAATCAGGGCGCCGCCTTCGCCGCGATCAAGCGCGACCTTGGCGCAGCGAATCGCGTCCATGACGCAAGCCGCCGAGTTGGGGCTGTCTTCGACCGAAAGGCGCAGTTCCAGTTCCATCGGAACATTGCCCCACTGCAAGCCTTCGAGGCGCAGGAAGCACAGCTTGTTGTCCTTCTGCCACGGCACATAGTCCGACGGGCCGACGTGGATGTTTTCGTCTTCGAGGCGCTGGGCCAGCATGGCCTGAACGGCTTCGGTCTTCGATTCTTTCTTCGAACCGAGGCGCTGACGATCCAGCATGTTCATGAAGTCGGTGTTGCCGCCAGTGTTGAGCTGGTAGGTCTTTTCGACGGTGACGCCGCGGGCGGCGAACAGGCTGGACAGGACGCGGTGAACGATAGTGGCACCGACCTGGGCCTTGATGTCGTCACCGACGATCGGCAGGTTCTTTTCGCGGAAGCGGGCTTCCCACTCCGGACGGCTGGCGATGAACACCGGCATGCAGTTGACCACCGCAACGCCTGCTTCAAGCGCACATTCCATGTAGAACTCGGTGGCTTCCTGCGAGCCCACGGGCAGGAAGTTGATCAGAACTTCTGCACCGGAATCCTTGATCGCCTGAACGATCCGGGCCTTGTCGGCTTCGGGCTCGTTGGCAACGATGAAGCCCTTTTCACCAACCTGGGTCATGTGCGGGGCAACGCCGTCCGAAACCTTGCCCATGATGACCTTGCCGCCGGTGGCAGGAACGTTGGGCATGAACACCTTGGTGTTGTTCGGGGCAGCGAAGATGGCTTCGCTGATATCCTTGCCGACCTTGCGCGCATCGACATCGACGCCGAGTACGAAATCGACGTCTCCCGCACCGTATCCACCGATCTTGTCGTGGATCAGCCCCTGCGAGGAGTTATTCTGACGATAATAGGCAACGCCCTGAACAAGCGAGCTTGCGCAGTTGCCAACGCCGATCATGGCGACCTTGATGGGCTTCATTACAAATCTGTCCTTCTCAAGCGGCATGAGCGGGCCGCGAAAGGCCCCTCATTGAAAAAATCACGCCTCCAAAGCAATCCTGTGGGCTTGCGTCAAGCCGATTGCCGGGTTCGACATGCGATTATGGCAATTTCCTTACAGTCGCACAGAGGCGATCCCAATCAAAAATTTTATCCGCGGGGGCCGCAAGTCAAGAAACTTCAAGCCGCTTGGCAGCAGGCAGGGCGGGTGCCTGGCCCGCTATAACGAAGGAAGATTCTTCCCCCGATTTTTCCGCAGCCCTGTGGAAGTAGGCGCTGGCATGAAGGTTTTTTGCAATTTGCGCCGAATGCGCACGGCCGAATTCCGCCATGCGCACAAAGAAACGAACCTGCATCACGAAGAAGTTGAGCACGGCATAGGCCGCGACCATGATCAGTCCCGCCGTCCACATCTCAAGGAATGCGAATGGCAGCATCGACCAGACGAAGGTGTTTCGGCGTCCAGACACCACACGATAGCGGCGTTCGAACTGCCCGGCATCGTCGAGCTGGGTACCGGTTACCCGCCGAAAGAATTCGCCCTGCAGCGCTTCGGCCAAGGCGGCAACAATGATCAGCGCCGCCGTTGCCCAGGCGGTACCCGTACCAAGCGCCGCGGCAATACCTGCAAACCAGGCATATTCGACAATCTTGTCGCCAACGTGCTCCAGATCACCCCACCGCGAGAATTCCACGCGGCTCCGCGCCAGCTTGCCGTCGACTCCATCGATCGGCCCGACCACCAGAGCCAAAAGAAGGCCCGTCCATAGGTCTCCGCGGGCAAAGCACCAAGCGGCATAAAGGCCCAGCAGAAACGCCAGCAACGATATCATGTTGGGGGTGATCGGAGTGCGCCAGAGCAGGCGAACCGCTGCGTTCTCGAACGGGGGATGAATGAAGCGGGCGGGCCAATCAAGGCAACCCTTTTGTGCTGCGGACAACAACGTTTCGGCCGCCTCCCGCGCAGACGCTGCATCGCGCGGGCGCATCCACACCAAAGGAACATGCCGTCGTCGTTCTGGAGAGTAGGTAGCAGTGCGGGATAGATCGACCGGCTGCGCCTCACTGACAATTGCCTGCCAGTCCATGGGCCGGTCTGGCCCTGGCAGCCAGGCCAGTCCCCCCCTCTCTCCATCGGGACCGATTGCGATTAAGGCCTGCCGTGTCGCGCTGCTCTGGGCTTCAGCGATGAAGGCCGCGATCAGGCGCTCGTCCGCGATCAGGCCTGCTTCGATTACCAATACCGGATCGTTCCGCCGCAAGTCTGGGGTCCCGCCTTCCCGGATGTCGCGCGCACCCAAGCTCTCGAGCTGGCGACGCTGCCGTTCGCTTATAGTAAGCCCGGCAACCTTGAGATCCGTTGGTGCCGAACTGGGCCCCGCAGAGAGAACCCATGCGTAGAAGGGACTATTCTTCTCGCCCCCCGTTATCGGCCGATCATCTTGCAGATCGTACAATGCCATAAATCTACCTGTTGTACGCCGTGGACGTGATGGAGCGCTACGCCGCCTGTCCTGGGTATTGAGCTGTAGATGTATGAACGCCTGATCGGGCCGCAAGGTTTCTCTGTCTACCTTGCCCGCCCACCGAATGATCCTGATGTCGGCGGCGGGTGGAGCCGAATTTCGTCAAACCACTGGTCTGCGTTATGCACAGCGTATAAGCAGCGGTTCAGGCGGGAATCGGCATCACCCGCATTTCTCGGGAGCGCACAGAGGGACATGGATCCAGTTCCAGCCGAAGGTCCGGCAGATTTCGACACTCCTGCGCCGCGCATGGCGCGGCCCCAACGCCCGCGCGAACTGCAGGACCCGCTCAACCATTATCTGTACCACCCGCTGGCATGGCAGGTGGCGCGTGTGCTGGCGCACACCCCGATCACCCCGAATATGGTTTCGGTGGTGGGCGCAGGCTTCGTGGTCGCGGCGGGGCTGGCCTATACCCAGCTAACCTGGCCGCTTGCGGCTGCGCTCGGCATGATGCTTCACATGACGTGGCACATCGTCGACGGGGCCGATGGCGATCTTGCCCGGTTGACCGGGCGCTCCAGCCCGATCGGCGAAATGGTCGATGGACTGTGCGACTATCTCAGCCACGTTGTGCTTTACCTGTTGTTGGCGGCGATGCTGGCTCAAAGCACCGGCCTGTTCAGCGGCTGGCTCGCCTGGGTCCTGGTGGTGGGTGCAGGGATTAGCCATGCGTTGCAGGCCAACCATGTTGAAGTACAGCGCCGCCAGTACCAATGGTGGGTCTACGGCACCCCCTGGCTCCGCAACAGCCACGACAAAGAGGGTTCGGCCACGTCGCGATCCTGGGCGGGTAAACTGGTATCGAGCTACATCGCCGTGGCCAGTGGGATGACCCCCGAAGCCTTGCGCGTCGATGCCGCAATTCAGCAGGCCCATGGCGACCAGGCGCGCCTGGCCGAAATCGCGCGGGCGGTGCGTGACGAAGCCCCGCCCCTGCTGCTCCTGTGCAAGGTTCTCGGTCCCAACCCGCGCGCCATAATCCTCGGCCTGTCCATGGTTGCAGGCAGTCCGGTCTGGTACCTGCTGTACCAGGCGATCTTCCTGAACCTTCTGCTGATCTATTCGGTGCGGGCGCACAATGCTGCCGCGCGCCGGATCGCAGCAAAAATCGGAGTGAGCCGTGCTGCACGATAAGCTGCTTGACGAGGCCCGCGCGCTCCAGGGCGACATCATCGCTTTGCGCCGCGCCATCCACGCCGAACCAGAGCTTGGTCTGCAAACCCCCAAGACCCGCGACAAGGTTCGTGCCGCACTGGCCAACCTACCACTCGAGTGGAGCGAAGGCCCATCGACAACGGGGGTGGTTGCCACGTTCAAAGGAGCGGCGGGCGAGGGTCCCTGCGTGCTGCTGCGCGGTGATATGGATGCTTTGCCCATGCCCGAGGAAACCGGGCTGGACTATGCTTCTACCGTGCCAGGCACAATGCACGCCTGCGGCCACGATACCCACACCGCCATGCTGGCCGGGGCGGTGCGCCTGCTGTGCGCCCGGCGGGCCGAACTGAAAGGCGAAGTCCGCTTCATGTTCCAGCCCGGGGAAGAGGGCTTTCATGGCGCGCGTTTTATGCTGGACGACGGCTTGCTGGGCGGCGCGGGAACGGGGCGGAAACTGCCCGATGCAGCCTTTGCCTTGCACGTCATGCCGAATGCACAACATGGGGTGGTTGCTGGCCGCGCCGGCGCATTGATGGCTTCGGCTGATCAGTTCGACATCGTGGTGTCAGGACGCGGCGGCCATGCCGCCATGCCGCATAACGCGCTAGACCCCGTGCCGATCGCCTGTGAAATCGTAACGGCCCTGCAAGCCCTGGTCGCCCGCCAGTTCGACGCTCATGACCCGGTGGTCGCCACGGTCGCCCGCATCGAAGCTGGTACGGCGCACAATATCATCGCCGATTTTGCGACTCTGCGCGGGACCTTGCGGACTCTATCATCGCGCCACCGGGAAAAACTGCATGCCACCCTGACGCGGCTGGCCGAAGGTATTGCCGCTGCCCACGGCGCTGCAGCAAGCGTCACCATCACTCCCGGCTTCCCGGTTACCTTCTGCGACCCGCGCGCTGTCGCGCTTGGTGAAACCGTGTCTGGCGACCTGTTCGGCCCCGAAGCCTTTCGCCGCCTGGACCAGCCGATCATGGGAGCAGAGGATTTCTCTTACGTCCTCGAAAAAATCCCGGGAGCAATGTTCTTTCTGGGCGTGGCAGAGCAAGGCGCGGATTGGCATTCCTGCCCGGCGATCCATTCGCCGCGTATGACAGTTGACGAATCTGCTCTTCCGCGGGGCGCCGCGCTTTTGGCCGGCTGCGCAGTCCATTTCCTGGAGCGCGGCTGGCCATAGGCTGCGACGCGAAAAATCAGCTGAAGGTCACAGCAGGGATTTCCCGCTCGAGCATGATGTCCCGGCCCTTGCAGGTGCCGCCTTCAACGTTTTTGTCCGCCGGGTTTGACGAGGCGATCTTCCATCCGCGCGACTCTTCATAGGCCACGGTAGTAGGCTGCTGCAGCCCGCAAGCCTGAGAGACCTGAGCGCTGTTATCGGTCAGAAAACCCCAGACATACTGCCGCGAGAAAGTGTACCCCGAAGTCCACTCCCACATCAGCTTGGTTTCTTTCTTGTAGACGACCATGGGGATCGGAAGGGCAGCCTCCTGCTGACGCCGTTGCTCCGCGTCCAGCTTTTGCTTGTAAGTGTAACCGCCGTAACCGGCCCCACCAAGCACCAGTGCCGCTACCGGCAATATCCAGACCAGTTTGTTTACGGGTTTGGCCGAAAGAATTTTGGCCTTGCGCTCTTCAAATTCGTCATCGCTCAACACACCCAGCTCTTTCAGCCGGTGCAAGCGTTCCAGTTTCGAGATTTTCCCCAGCGCCATGATCCACCCCCCAAGTATTTCATTTCAATAATGAAATGTTATCCGGCCCGTCACCCTGCAGCGTTGCCGAGCCAGCAATTTACACCCATGTGATTGAAATCTAGCAAGAGACCCGTCATAAGAATAGTGCGAAAACATTCGCAAGGGGGATCAGGAGGGGGTCTTGCGCACTATCATCTTTGTGGCTTCGGCCTGCGCGTTCCTGGCTGGCTGCGAAGAGCAGCCCAAAGAAATGAAGCTTCCGTCCGGCACCTGGAACTGTTCATCTGGCGTATTGGACCGGGGCGATGAACCGGTCCGGGAATTCGTCCTCAAGATCGAAGGGGAGCGATTCAGTTTTCCTGATGGCGATCCAACTTACAAACAGAAATCCGTGACCCGGAAAAATGGCGAAGAACCGCCCCATTCCGGGGTTTTGCAGATCGGCCCCTCGCGCGATTTCGACAAGAACATAAGTCCGCCCGGTGGTTCGCGAACCCACATCATCCTGATGGACAAAGAAGCACCGACGCAATCGCAATGGTACTACGTCGAGTACAACGGGGCGAGGCCAGCCGAGATCTTCTATCTCGACAAAGCGATCCTGAAAGATCCTCCGCCCTACGACGGCCTGATCCGTTCTGCGCGCTGCAAACTGGGTTGAGCATGTTCAGAGCGAAAGCGGGCCGTCTGGCGCTTGTATTGGCCGTCACCTTGGTCGTATCCGGTTGCAACAAGGCGGATTTTCGCTGTGCATCGCAAGATGCTGAAAACGCGCTGATCGAAGCTGCGCGCAAAGACATCGCGGCAAAAGTTTCGCAAAACCTGAAAGATCTGCAAGAGCTGGACAAGTCAGGAGCCGCTTTTGCGCCTGCGATCATCGAGCAGATGGTGGCCAAATTCGGCTTTGAGGTGTCTGCGGCATCAGACGTTTGGGAAAATGCCACGGGCGACCAGAAATCCTGTCGGGCGCGGCTGGCGGTTACGGTCAATCCCGCCCTGCTCAAAAGCGCGGGCGATGCGCGCACGGCGCTGGAGCTTTCCAATGTGGCTGATCTGACCGCACAAAGCGCGATCGAATATGACGGGACATCAAAACTGTCCCAGGAAATCGATTTCAGCCTTAATCTAGCCGACGCGGGGACCAAGATTCGAAGCGATCTGGGCAGCAGTTTCACCTTGTTTGACGTGCTTGGCGAGTTGGGCGCCTACAATCTCTTGTCCGGCACGATCGTCAAAACCAAGCGCGACGAAACCATGCGCCAGCAGTTGGCCACGACCGAACAGGAACGTGCTGCGCTGGAAATGGCGCGTGCCGAAAACAGAACCGCCATCAAGGCGATCAATGCCGTGTGGAGCGCAATTCCAAGCGAAACCCGGTCCGAACTGGCAGCGCTGCAAAAGGCCTGGGTCCGCAAGAAAAACGCGGATTGCCGGATAGAGAGCCTGACAGCGGGCGGCAGCGAGGTGGACATTCAAGTCAACCAGCTCAATTGTGACACCCGGGCCCAGATCGACCGCACGAACTGGCTGCGAAGCTATGTCACCGAGCCATCGGAAGATATCGGTTATTAGCTTGACGGGGCTAAGCTCTGGAAAGGCCAATCCGCCGATCACTTAAGCTGCTGGTAGCCTAATGATGAAGCGGGCCCCATCGCCATTGTTGGCGGCGCTGATTTCTCCGCCGAGCTCGTGAATGATCTCATAGCTGATCGACAGGCCCAGCCCCATTCCCTGCTTCGGTGGCTTCGTCGTGAAGAAGGGATCAAACAGTTTCTTGAGCGCCTGCGGCGGAATGCCCGTTCCGTTATCGTCAAAGATCAGGGCCACGCCGTCACCCTCCCGGCGGGTCTGCAATGTGATCCGTCCTTCGTGCTCAGGCTCTTCTTCGCTGCGGGCAACGAGCGCATGTTCGGCATTCAGGAAAAGGTTCAACAGCACCTGCTCCAGCGAATTGGGGCGCGCCTGAACCATCGCGGCTTGGTCTACGTCACTGGTATCAACCTCGATACCATGGCCGGCAAGTTGCGGTCTGATCATGATCAGCACAGCATTGATAACCTCGGCCAGACGGGTGGCTTGAGGAGGCTCGCTTGCGTTCCTGCCAAATACCCGCATCTGCTGAATGATCGCCGCGGCGCGCTCGACATGGGACGTCACCTGATCGAACTTGAGGGTCAGGCGATCTTTGTCGAACATGTCGCGGGCAACGCGTTCTTTGAGATTGTCGACTGCAAGACGAATGAAGTTGAGCGGTTGATTGAGCTCGTGCGCAATACCGGCAACCATCTGCCCAAGCCCCGCCATCTTGTCGGCCTGGACCAATTGTTCAGCCGCAGCCTTGCGATCGGACACGTCGATCATCAATCCCACCACTTCGGACCGTTTGAAATATGGATCCGATGCGAAAGCAATCGTATCATAGATCCAAACCCAGTGTCCCCGGCGGTGACGCATTCTGTATTCCAGTTCGACAGCCGCACCTTCCTCGAGTTGGGCAACAGCCGACTCATACTGTGGCCGGTCGTCCGGGTGAATTTTGCGCAACAGCCAGCCGATCGTTCGCGCCTCTGTCGTGCGATAACCCAGCATCTTCTCCATGCTGTCGCTAATGTAGAGCAGGCGGTTGGCGCCCCGACCGCTGTTGCCTCTTCGTTCGAGCGCATAGACCACCACCGGGGCGTGTGTCGCAATGCTGAGAAGTCGCCGCTGGTAATCTACCAGCGCACTGCGCTCACGCGTGACTTCGGTATCGGCCATGGCAAGATTGACCGAAATTTCGTTCAGCTCCTTGATCACCAGCTGATCGACCCGATCGACCCGTGCACCCGCAAGCGTCACGTCGGTAGCAGCGCTGGCAATTCGGCGCAGGGAGATTTCCAGACGCCGCGCCAGCCCAGCGCTCAGTAGCATCATCGCAATGATCAGGCCGAACAGCGTCAAAAACATCATCGACTGGTCTTTGCGCGCAGCAAGGACTCCCGGCTCCAAAGGCATGGCTGCCAGAACCCGCCACCCGGTCAAACCGGGCAGCGGTTCCGCGCGAACCATCACGGCATTCTTGAGATCGCTCATCAGCGAATTGCCATAAGTTTTGGGGCCGTAAAGCATCGCTTCACGACCGGCCCTGGCAAGAAATTCGGCAGCAATAGGTCGGTCAGGCAATAACGCGGGATCTTTTGCAGAAGCAAAACGCAATGGCCTGCCCTGGGGCTCAACAAGATACATGTCGACTTCACCCGGCCGGCCTGGCCCGCGCAGTATGCGGCCAATCGCTTCTGGACGAAGCAAAGCGACGACTTCACCGTCCGAAGCCGAATTGGGCGGAACCATCAAAGCGAGGCCATTTCTATCCGCGGCCGTCGAATAGACGACAATTCGCGCTGGAGCTCCTTGCTCAGCGCTTGGGCTCCGCCCAATTTGGTCCGGCAGACGGTCCAGCTCATTTGCGCCGGGACCCTTGAACACCTGAACCCCGCGCGAAGATACGATTGCAATCGAGCTGAAGTCCTTCGTCAACTGACTGATCGCCTGCCCTTCGGCGGCCGACATGTCTGCATAATCATGAGCCAGAGATCGCATGGCCGCTTCCCGGGCCTGCCACCAGTTGTCGAGCGTGGCCGCAGCAACAAATGCGCGGTCCTCGAGCCGTGATGCTACAGCCTCGCGAGCTGACGCTTCGCGCTTTGGCGCATCGTCCGAGAGATAGGCCACGGTCGGCACCAGGATGGTCAACATGGTGAACATCTGGAAGCTCGCTTCGATCGACATTGTCGGCCAGCGGAGGCGTTTGTGCTGCGCCGCAATGATCAAGAAGGTCAGATAGAGCGCTTCACCCAAAGCGACGTTCAACACCCCATTCACCGTTTGCTTGCCAATAACCAGCAGCAACGACGCCTGGTCCATGGCCATGAACTTGCCATAAGTCAGGATCAGCAAGGGCGTGCCGACAAAGAGCCAGAACAGGACGTCCATACGGACTGGTGAGATCCGGCGTACCGAATAGGCCAGGGCAGTTGCCTCACCAATCCAGATCAGCCAGGCCCACGGGTGGCCCCAGAGCATGACGCTGCGAAAACTGGCAATTGCCGCAGCCAGCACGATCGCGCGCGGATCGACCACTCGGAGAAAAGCAAAGATCAGGGCGTTGCCGAAGATGAAGTGCAAACCCCAACCCAGCTGAACTTCCAAGAAATTGAGCGCCAGGGCTGCGCCGCCAACCAGGATGGAAAAGGCGAAATCGCGGAACGAGAAGCTGGATGGTACGGCAGAACCACGCGGCCGCAAGAATTGCCGGATTGTCATGCCTGTTCCGACAGGGCCTGCGTAACGGCTTGGATTAGAAGCCTGCGGTCGACAGGCTTGAGCAGCACCGGGCCACCCACCAGTTCTGGGTCATGTGGCGTGGTTGCATCCCCGGTAATCACAATGAAACGCAGCTTGCGATGTGGCAGGGCTGCCCGCAACTTGCCGATCAGGCCCGTGCCGTCGAGCCGGGCCATGCGCAAATCGGTTACCACCAGTTCAATTTCGGAATTGGCCGAGACGATCTGGAACGCCTCTTCGGGATTGGACGAGATCAGCGCGCTGATGCCCTCCAACTCCAGCATTTCCTGATATTCAGGAAGGATGTCCTCCTCATCGTCGACAAGAATGGTGGCAATCCGCGCCATCGAATGCTCCTGCCCGATCTGCAGATGGTACTGCCGCATTGCCGTCTTGGCATGGAAAAGCGCAGCAATGCTAAACGTCAAGCGATACGTAAAATCCCCGCCTGCCACACTTGCGTCAAGTAAGGGTTAACACTTATCCCTGCCCAATGCGTCGCCCGCGGCCCACCGATATTCGAACTGGAGCTATGGCGCACCCGACAGGATTCGAACCTGTGACCTCTGCCTTCGGAGGGCAGCGCTCTATCCAGCTGAGCTACGGGTGCGTGAAGGCGGCGGTTAGCAGTGTGGAACACTTTGCGCCAGTGCCTTTTCTGTCTGGCCGCCTCAGCCACCGGATAAACCGGACACCAGGCGCGGGCTTGCTGAGTTCGCCGTTTGTTCCTATACCGAAAAAATGTCCGGCCCCACCCCGATAACCGTCAATGCAGATTTGAAAGCCGCGCAGGCCGTGGCACGGGGCATTTGCCGTCTATTCGCCCGAAACGATATCTGGTGCCTGGCAGAAATGCCGTTGCGGTCCAATCGCCGTGCCGACTTGATGGGGATCGATCCCAAGGGGCACCTGGTGATCGTGGAAATCAAGGTCAGCCGTGCCGATCTGCTCGGCGATGGGAAATGGACCGACTATCTTGACCATTGCGACCGGTTTTATTGGGGCTTGGCCCCCCACCTTGACCGGACTTGCCTGGGGGAGCCGGGCTTCCTGCCGGAGCGCTGCGGGCTGATCGTGGCGGACGGTTATGACGCGGAGATCTTGCGACCGGCAGCAACGGTTCAGCTTGCCGCATCACGCCGCAAGACGGAAACCGAACGCCTGGCCCGCGCCGCTCTGCGGCGTCAGCTCGGACTGATCGATCCCAATCTCGCGGCTTGGGGCGATTGACCTTTCCGCCGCGGCGGTTCTAACCATCAACAGTGAGCGAAACGCATTCTCCTTTGTCCGGCCTCACTGCTCCGGGCCGTCCGCTTGCACCGTTTCGCTTTCCTGCTTTCCGGGCAATCTGGACCGCCAATCTGGCTTCCAACGTCGGATCAATGATCCAGTCGGTCGGCGCAGCCTGGCTGATGACCGATCTGACCAAGTCGCATCAATTGATCGCCCTGGTCCAGGCATCGACCACTCTGCCGGTCATGCTATTGGCCGTGCTGGCCGGGGCCATTGCCGACAACCACGATCGCCGGCTGGTAATGCTTGCGGCGCAAGCCTGCATGTTGCTGGCCTCTGCCCTACTGGCGGCGCTGACCTGGGCAGACATGATCAATCCAGTCTCGTTGTTGGCGCTCACGCTGACCGTCGGGGCGGGGACCGCATTGAATGGACCGGCATGGCAGGCGTCGGTGCGTCTCCAGGTCGGCCCGGAGGACTTGCCTCAGGCGATCTCGATCAACACCATCGCGTTCAACTTGGCGCGTAGCGTCGGTCCAGCCATCGGCGGACTGCTGATTTCGCTGGCCGGACCGGCGACAGCCTTTGCGATCAACTCCCTTTCCTACATCGCCTTGATTGTCGTCCTGCTTCGCTGGCACCCGGAAATGCCATCCCGCCAGCGCCAGCCGATCTTTGCCTCGATAGCGGCCGGGATACAGTTCTGCGCCGGTTCGAGCCCGCTACGCCGGGTGCTGAGCCGGGGCTTTGCGTTTGGTTTTGCCGGCATTGGCTACCTTGCGCTGGTCCCGGTCCTGGTCCGAGAACAACTCCACGGCAGCGAGGTCGACTTCGGGCTGTTGCTGGGCGCCTATGGACTCGGTTCGATCATCACGGCCCTCTGGGTAGCGCCCGCGCGCCGCCGCTGGGGCAGCGAGCGCCTGCTTGGCGCAGCGCAGACTGCATTCGCGCTTGCCCTGCTGCCGATTGCCGGGGCAACCAGTCTGGCCCCGGCTTTGGTCTGCGCAATGGTGGCAGGAGGCGGCTGGGTCGCCACTCTGTCAACCCTTAACGTCGCCATGCAATTGCGCTCCCCCGAAGCGATCCTCGGGCGGTGTCTCGCGATCTATCAGGCCGTCACCTTCGGCGGCATGGCCGTGGGCGCCTATGCGGTCGGAATTGTTTCCGACTACATCGGAATCGCCAACACGCTCCGCGCCGCCGCCGTGCTGTTGCTGGTGCTGTTGCCGATCCTGCATAGGCTGGCGCCGATGCCGGCGCGCCATGAAGGGCGCGTACTCGGCTAGGCAATTTCTCCAGTTTTACCCTAAATTTACCACGCCAGCCCCAGATACGATGCAACAGGATTCGGCGGAGAACCGAAATGGACACGTATCGCGGCAGTTATCTGGGGGCTGTCACCGGGGATGGCTGGTCCGAATCGGAGTTCGGGGACGAGCAAACCCTTTGTGAACCACCGCCGTGCGCAGTCGGGCAGAACGAGCGGCGCATGCAGGTACGGGCTTATAATCATTGGCTTGGCTTGCTGGGCGAGCGCAGCCTGCCAGCAATCGCAGAGCTGGATCCGGCCGGTTCGCCGGATTTCGGACCCTACGGGGTCTTACTGGATTTCACTGCCGGAATTGAAAGTCCGGCAATTGCGTTTTTGGGCGCCGAGCTTGCCCAAGAGTGCGGCTCGAAGGGTCCCCTCCGCTCGCTAGACGATGTGCCGCCAGGTTCGCTGCTGGCGCGGATCAGTGGTCACTGCTTGCAAATTCTAACCAACCAGGCGCCCATCGGCTTCGAAGCGGAATTCGTCAGCGCGGCCGGGCGTACATTGCTTTACCGGGGAATCCTGCTGCCCTTCTCCTCGAACGAGGAAACCACTGATTTCGTTTACGGCGTGATCAACTGGAAGGAGCTGGCTGACCAGGCCACGACTGACCAACTGATGCTGGAAGTCGAACGGGCACTTGCGGCGAGCAAGCCTCCTAATTGAAACTGTTCGCATGCCCGAAGAGGCGTCCCGCGGTGCGGTGCTGGCAAGCATGGCGCAGCACTGCGTTGCGCGCTAGGATGTGCGCAACAGGCGAACAAGGGGGACGGAAATTGAAAATGGCATGGCTAGCACTAGGGGCACTGGGTGCGGTCGTCGCTGCACTTTTCGGAGCGTGGCAATATGCGCACGCGACCAACTCGGTCGCCTTGCTAGACCTGGCAGACAGGGTCCTGAGTGGAACAGGCGGAAGCAAGCCCCTGACCAGCGCGGCACGCTATGGTCCTGACCCGTCCCAGCAAATCGATGTCATAGCGCCCCGTGGCCCCGGCCCCCATCCTGTCTTGGTCTTCATCCACGGGGGTGGCTGGCATTCCGGCGCACCGGGCGAATATGCCTTCATCGGACGCCATTTCGCGCGGGCGGGCTATCTTGTCGTGCTTGCCGGCTATCGCCTCGGTGACGCAGGACGCTTTCCTGCCATGCTGGAAGACAGCGCGGCCGCGCTCGGCTGGGTGAAAAGAAATGTCGCACCGCTGGGCGGTAATCCCAACAAGGTTTTCGTAATGGGCCATTCGGCCGGAGCCTACAACGCAGTCATGCTGGCACTGGACGGACAATGGCTCGACCGGGCGGGCGTGGGGCAGGGGTTCATCAAGGGGGTGGTTGGTCTTTCCGGGCCATATGATTTTTACCCCTTCACTTCGGACTCCGCGCGCAATGCCTTTGGCCACGTTGCCGACCCGCGCATCACCCAGCCCATCAACCATGTCCGCGCGGATGCTCCGCCGATGCTGCTGCTGACCGGTGACGCCGATGAAACCGTCAAAATGCGCAATTCCAAGGCCCTGGCCGCGGCGTTGACGGCAGCCGGCCAACCAACTGGCGTTGTGGTGTTGCCGGGGGTCGATCATGCCGGACCAGTGCTCAAGCTGGCCGCACCGTTCAACCGCGACCGACGCGTCATCGATCCCGTTCTGCAATTCCTGACTGCGCATGGTGGAGCTTCAGGCGCGGTTCAGACGAAAAACCTTTAGGGTTTCGGCCCATGCACACCGTGAACCGCCTTTTCGCCCAATGTCTTGCGCTGGTCCTGGCGCTTGCGCTGAGCGTGCAGCCGGCCCTTGCCCAATCGATCCTGCGCGACGCCGAAACCGAGCTGCTGCTGCATGATATGGCCAGGCCGCTGATCCAGGCTGCCGGGCTCGATCCGCGCAATGTCTCGGTGGTGCTGGTCGGCGACATGTCGATCAATGCTTTCGTCGCCGGCGGGCAAGCGGTCTACCTCAATGCCGGATTGATCAACGAGGCAGGTTCTGCGCTTGAGGTCCAAGGAGTGATCGCCCACGAACTGGGCCACATCACGGGCGGGCACGTCATCAGCGACGGCGGAGCGAAAGCGGCGCAGGGCATCTCGATCCTCTCGCTGCTCCTTGGCGGGCTAGCGGCGGCTGCCGGTTCGGGCGATGCGGCGATGGGCGTCATTATGGCGGGACAGCAGGCGGCGCTCGGCAAGTACCTTGCCTTTAGCCGCGGCCAGGAAGCCAGCGCCGATGCCGCGGGGGCAGAATATCTCTCCAAGGCGGGGCTTTCGGGCCGCGGATCGCTGCAGTTCTTCAAGCGGCTGGCCAATCTCGAGATGCGCTACGGCTTTACCCGGACGTTTGATTCGGAATTCTACCGCACCCACCCGATGACCATGGACCGCATCGCCACGCTGCAGGATACCTATGAAAAGGATCCGGCCTGGAGCACACCCGCTGATGCCGCGATCGAAGCCCGCTTCCAGCGGGTCAAGGCCAAGCTGTTTGGCTATTTGTCCGAACCGGCGCGGACCCTGC
>JACCDH010945614.1_pt1 | contig 16431 bp, 5 predicted proteins | sample 7442481 | NCBI WGS metagenome assembly JACCDH01 (sample SAMN15323433, study PRJNA562643) | freshwater metagenome | isolation source: river surface water | place: USA:Blue River Watershed | collected 2017-08-15
AAGTATTGGTAACGGATAACGCAGGCGTAGTAGCTTGGATAGACGGTACTTCTTTTGGCGCAGTAGCCGATATGACTTCCATTGAAGGCGCAGGAACTACCGCAAGTCCATTTAAGGTAAAAGATTTAGGTATCATTACAGCTAAACTAGCCGACAATGCGGTTACCACAATTAAACTAGCTGATGCAGCAGTAACTACAGCCAAACTAGCCGACAGCAACGTAACCACATCAAAAATTGCTGATTCGAATGTTACCAATGCTAAGTTAGCAGTTGATGCAGTTACAACAGGAAAGATATTAGACGGCACGATACTCGTAGATGATTTAGCGAACAACTCGGTTGAAACAGTCAAGATCAAAGATTTAAACGTAACAACCACCAAACTAGCTGATGCAGCGGTAACTACAGCTAAAATTGCTTCTGGTGGAAACAATAAAGTATTGGTAACAGATAATACAGGCGTAGTAGCTTGGATAGATAAAACAGCTTTTGGAGCAGTTGCAGACCAAACTACCATCGAAGGAGCAGGAACTACCGCAAGTCCATTCAAAGTAAAAGACTTAGGTATCATTACAGCTAAACTAGCCGACAATGCGGTTACTACAGTTAAGATAGCGGATGCTAATATTACTACTGCTAAATTAGCCGATGCTTCAGTTGCTACAGCTAAGGTTATAGATGGAAATATTACAACAAGTAAATTAGCAAATGCTTCGGTAACAACAAATAAGATAGCTTCAGGAGGAAACAACAAAGTATTGGTAACGGATAATACAGGCGTAGTAGCTTGGATAGACGGTACTTCTTTTGGTGCAGTGGCAGACCAAACTACCATTGAAGGAACAGGAACCACAGCGAGTCCATTTAAGGTAAAAGATTTAGGGATTATCACAGCCAAACTAGCCGATAATGCTGTCACTACAGTTAAGATAGCGGATTCGAATGTTACGAATGCTAAGTTAGCCACTGATGCAGTCACAACAGGAAAGATATTAGACGGCACGATACTCGTAGATGATTTAGCGAACAATGCCGTTGAAACAGTAAAAATCAAAGATTTAAACGTTACCACTCCTAAAATAGCTGATGCAGCCGTAACGACAGCTAAAATCGCATCAGGCGGAAACAATAAAGTATTGGTAACGGACAACACAGGAGTTGTAGCTTGGTTAAATAAATCTGATTTTGGAGGAGTTACAGATTTGACTACAATTGAAGGAGCAGGAACCACTGCAAGTCCATTTAAGGTAAAAGATTTAGGTATCATCACAGCCAAACTAGCCGATAATGCTGTAACAACTATTAAACTAGCGGATGCCAATGTTACTACTTCAAAAATAGCCGACAGTAACATAACTACCTCCAAAATTGCTGATTCTAATGTAACCACATCAAAACTGGCCGATGCGAATGTGACGACTGTTAAGTTAGCCGATGCGAATGTAACTACTGCTAAATTAGCTAACGCTGCAGTAACTACTGCTAAGATAGCTTCTGGAGGTAATAGTAAAGTATTAGTAACTGATAATACTGGGGTTGTAACTTGGATTGATGGAACTTCTTTTGGTGCAGTAGCCGATATGAGTACGATTGAAGGAGCAGGAACTACTTTAAGTCCATTTAAAGTAAAAGATTTGGGAATTATCACTGCTAAATTGGCAAATGATGCAGTTACTTCACCTAAAATTCTGGACGGGACTATTATTGTAGATGATTTAGCTAATGATGCGGTGGAAACTTCTAAAATCAAAGATTTAAATGTTACAACTGATAAATTAGCAAATGATGCAGTAACGACAACTAAAATCTTGAATGGAACCATCTTGAATGAAGATATTGCCGACAATACCATTACCACGGATAAAATAGCGGGTCAAATAGCTGTTTCTGATGGTGGAACAGGTTCGAATATGAGTACATCAATGGGGTATGTAAAACAAGCAACTCTTGGTGCAAACTTTACCACCGTAACTTCTATCCCTGTTGCCGATGTCACTGGCGCTGTTCGAAAAGTAAATGGCAGCCTTCCAGATAGTAACGGAAATGTAACCGTTGATTTTGGTACTGTTTCAACAGGAATATTAGCGAATATTCCACTGGTCACCACCCCAGGATTAACTAACGGCGACATTTATGTAGTTTCTGGAGATTCAAATGCATTAAATAATGGATTGACCTATATTTTTGATGGATCGCAATGGCAGGAAGTAACGCCCAATCAAGCGGCATTAGATGCACGTTATTTAAGATTAGCAGGCGGTACTATGCAAGGTAATATTGTTATTCCAGCTACAAAAAAAATTACCTTAACAGATGCTCCAAACACAGCCACTGATGCAGTAAATAAAGCTTATGTAGATGCGCAAATTGCAGGAGGAGCTATAGATGCAACAACGAGTGTAAAAGGAAAAATTCAATTAGGAGGAGATTTAGCAGGAACAGGTACTACTGCTGCTGCTCCTATTATTACAGATAATGCCATTACAACTAATAAAATCAATGCCGATGCAGTTACAACGGATAAAATCCAAAACGGAACTATTATTGGAGCAGATTTAGCAGATGGAATTATTACGAATGCCAAATTAGCAGAAACAATTACAGTTCCAAATGGCGGCACAGGAGCAACAACACTTTCGGGTTATGTGAAAGGAAACGGTACCAATGCCATGACTGCAGTTGCTACTATTCCGGTTGCTGATATTGTTGGGGCACAAACTACAGCAAATTTAGCCTCAAATATTGCCACAAATACAGGTTCAACAACGCTTTATCCAAGCGTGGCTGCGGTAGAAGCTTTTGTAGCCAATAGTGCAACGCCAGATGCAACAACATCAGGTAAAGGAAAAATTAAATTAGCGGGAGATTTAGCAGGTACAGCCGATTTGCCTACCGTTCCTGGATTACTAACAAAAGCACCAATTGCTTCGCCTAGTTTTACAGGTACGCCTTTAGCTCCCACCGCAACAGTAGGTACAAATACCACACAAATAGCTACTACAGAATTTGTAACAACAGCTGTAGCCGCAGCAACAATTGCAGATGCATCAAATACCGTAAAAGGTAAAATTCAATTAGCTGGTGATTTAGCAGGGTCTAATGATGCTGCTAATCCAACCATCGCGCCAGGAGTTGTGTCTACTACTAAATTAGCCGATAATGCAATTACAACAATTAAAATTACGGATGCCAATGTGACAACTGCTAAAATAGCTGCTGACGCCATTACGAATGCCAAATTAGCCGATAATGCAGTGCAAACAGAGAATATCGTTGATGCTAACATTACTACTGCTAAAATAGCTGATGCCAATGTTACAACCGCTAAAATTGCAGCAGGGTCAAATAATACAGTAATGGTAACCGACAATAATGGCGCTGTGACATGGATTGATAGAAGTACTTTTGGGGCAGTTGCCGATCAAACCACAATTGAAGGAGTAGGAACTACTTTAAGTCCTTTCAAAGTGAAAGATGGAGCCATCACAACGGCTAAATTAGCAGATAATGCAGTAGTTACCTCTAAAATAAATGACGATGCTATCACAACTTCTAAAATAACAGGAGGAGCCATTACCACAGTAAAACTAGCGGATAATGCAGTAACTAACACTAAATTAGCCGCCGCTTCAGTAACCAATGCAAAAATTGGCGAAATTATCAATGTTGCAAATGGAGGTACGGGATCTGATATGACAGCCACTTACGGTTATGTAAAACAAGCAACAGCTGGAGCTAATTTTACCACCACCACCACTATACCAGTTGCAGATGTTACAGGAGCTGTTAGAAAAGTGAATGGTTCCACACCTGATAGTAGTGGAAATGTCACAGTAACTTTTGGAACTGTATATACAGGAACTTTTGCTAATCGAGGCACAGTAGTATCCAGCCCAAATAATGGTGATATTTATGTGGTATCCAATGATTCAAATACTTTAATTAATGGGAATACATTCATTTATGATGGTGCTTCATGGCAGGAAGTTACTGCTAATCAAGCGTCTTTAGACGCCCGTTATTTGAAATTAGCAGGCGGAACTATGCAGGGAGATTTGGTAATTCCAACAGGTAAAGACTTAACTATTACCGATGCTCCTTCAAACGCTACAGATGCTACAAACAAAGCGTATGTTGATGCTCAAATTACAGCTATAACAGTACCAGATGCTACCACAACTGTAAAAGGAAAAATTCAATTAGCAGGTGATTTAGGAGGAACTGCTGCAGCACCTTTAGTAAATAAATTACAAGGAACAACTATAAGTACTACTGCCCCAACAACAGGGCAAGTATTACAATACGATGGCACCAATTGGAAACCTGTAAATGCCACTTCATTAGTAAAAATGGAAACAGATGAATTTTCAGCAACAGCGGGTCAAACCTCGTTTACATTAACTACGACACCAATTGGAAAAATTGCCATGTTCATTAATGGCGTAAGAGTACCTAAAACGGCTATTGCAGTAACGGGAACGACAGTAAATTATACCAATTCTAATAACGGAGGCTATATTTTATTGGTCAACGATAGAATTACATTTGATTATATTACCAATTAATATCTAAAGACGATGAAAAAAATAATACTTTTAGTTTTATTCTTTAATGTGTTTTGGGTAAATGCCCAAGATAAAGTAGTGACTAAAAATGGTAAAGAAATAGAGGTAAATAAAGATGCCACTACAACAGTTAAAGGTGTTGTAAAATTAGCAGGAGATCTTGGCGGTACCGCTGATGCGCCAACTGTTCCAGGTCTTGCAAATAAACAAGACATATTAACATTAACCACAACAGGAACAGGGAATGCAACCTTAACAGGAGCTACATTAAATATTCCGCCACAATCTGCGGCTACTCCGTTCAATCTAGTCAGTACAGATACAGATGCAGGGAGTAATAAAACTTCCAGAATTTGGAGATCCGCAGGGATTATGTTAGGTGATGGGGTAACAGCATCAGATGCTTTTAGTGGGTATTTTTTGGCTAAAGGTGATATGATTGCTAATCCTATCATTTTTGAGTTTAGAAATACAGGAACAGCAAATACAGGATTCTATGCTAGTAATGGTGGAGGAACTAATTTTTTACCTAATTTTAAAATGAGTTCGAGTAGTACTTTTAGAAGTATATTAATTGGAGAAATTCAAACAGATACGGGTACTGACCCTGCTTTACAATTTAGAAGTCAACTACAAAATTTAGGTCCACTTACTACAAGACCAACCTTTACATGGCAAAATGGAGGTGTAGGAGGAACAGAACAAATGCGACTAACTGCAGCAGGATATTTAGGTATTAATGGAACCCCAGTTGGGAGATTTGTTTCTAATGATAATTCCTATATTACCTCAATACCCGCAACAACTGCAAACTTAATGGATAATACTGGTTTTAGACCTAATGCAAGGTTTCAAACCACTTCAGGAGTTAATAACAATGCTTTAAGTTTATACAGTACTATTTCAAATTGGGGCATTCAAACCCATAATTATTCTACAGGCGCTGCTTTACCAATGCTGTTGCAACCCGCAGGAGGGAACGTTGGTATTGGGATGGCTACTGCTCCAACTTACAAATTACAAGTTATTGGAAATGCAAGATTTCAATACAATACTAATAATCTAGGCGCAGGAGGAGATGCTACTTGGTCAGAGTTTTATGGAAAAACAGCAGATTCAAATTCGCAAGTAGGAGGTTTAAAATTAGGATGGTATAACTCTTTTGGAGGAATAGAAGTTATTAGACCGGGTTCTGCTACTGGATTAGGATTAGCATTTAATTATGCTGAAACTACAGCAGGAACTACCTTAGAAGGATTTAGATTAACAAATGATGGTAAATTCAGTGTTGGTAATGCAGCACCTACCCAAAAAATAACTTTTAAAGGCGTAAATGCACAACCGGCAACTACAGGTACAACATCCAATGCAATTGTACGAATTGAAGGAGAAACCAATCATTCGTTAGACATTGGAACATTCACGAATAGTCCTTATGGATCTTATATACAGTCTACTGATAAAACTAATTTAGCTAATTCATTGCCATTAGCATTGAATCCTGTAGGTGGGAGAGTTGGAATTGGAACTGTTAATCCAGGCTCAGTTTTAGAGATAAATGGAGCAGCTACCAATACCAACGCATTTAATGCTGCCGCTGGAACTACTATCGATTTTTCTCGAAGTAATTTAGCCTATACAACTGCTTCTGCAGGAGCTTTTACACTTTCAAATATTAAAGATGGTGGAACTTATACATTAGCTGTTCAAGGGGCTACTAGTGGTACGGCTAGTTTTACAGCCTCTGGATTTACATTTAAATCACCCAATAACGGACCAACTACCGCCAGTAAACACACCTTATATACGTTTATTGTAATGGGCACTACAGTATATTATTATATGACTACAGGTTTGTAATATGAATGTTATGAATAAATTTTTTTTAGGTTTCTTTCTCATTTTATTTGGAATATCAACAGTGTTTTCTCAAGTAGTAGGCACACCCTATATAGTGCCAGTGGATAGCAGACCTATTTTGGATCAAATAGGAATTACACCTTCCTTTGCATTTAGTACAAGAAAATTGCGAGAAGCCTATACTGGTCCAGCACTTCGTCTTCGTAGAGCAACAGATAACTCGCAAGTGGATGTTGCTTTTGATGCGACAGGTGTAGTAAGCAGTTCAAGTATCGTAACGCTGGCTGTTGCAGGGTCTAGTGGAGCTGCAATAGGCACAACGGCCACATTAAGTGCTTATCAAGGAGCCAATCCTTTATATGTAAGTATTTGGTATGACCAAGGAGCCAATATGTATAATGGTGTTCAAAACGATACAGCTAGACAACCAGTTTTTACCTTAAGTTCTGCGGGAAGTGCTAATCAATATCCTTCTTTACAGTTTACAGGAACTTCAAAGCATAGTGTGATAGTGAGTCAAACATTAAATACGTTATTAACAAGTGGAATTCGAGGGAGTATCTTTATGAATATAAAAGTGCAAAATGGAAACACCTCGAATAATTCATTTGGACATTCTGATACAGGAAACAATGCGATTCGATGGACCGCACATATGAATTGGCCTGATGGAGCTAACCAAATGTATACCGATTTGGGTTCAATGGAAGGAACAAGAAGTTTTTTAAATGATGCAACTGTTGGTCTTAATAGGTACAGGCAATATTCTATTATTCGATTATCAAGTAGTAAAATTGTTAGGGTAAGTGGAGTGGATAGAAATAACATAGCACTTTCTTTAACCTCTAGAACTTGGCAATCCAATTCTACTTTTGGTGTTGGAATTGCAACAGGTTCTTTAGATGCACTTGGTCAAAATGGTTTCACAGGAAATATCTCTGAATTTATTTTATATAATACAGATTTAAACAATACACAATATCCAATCTTTGAAAGGAATCAAATGCAGTTTTGGGGTACCAATTAAAAAACAATTCATGAAAAAATTTCTAATCGCCCTACTTGTACTTTTTGCAACCATTAGTTGCAATACAACTCCATCAAAAGAGGTTTCGGTTGAAAATAGTACTACCTCAGAAAGTAATAATAATAGCGCTGTTGCTGCCTCAATTCCTAAAGAACTTTTTGGAAAATGGTTTACGCCTCATGCCGCTATGTTAAACATTACTTTTAATAAGGACTTAACCTTTGTATTTAATAATTCGGATGAAAAAGGAAACGATAAATTAGAAACGGGAACGTTTACCTTTCAAAAGAATGAAATTGTACTAACAAAGTCAGATAATACTATTGAGAAATTCACTTTTCAAAAAGGAAAAGATGGCGATACTAATTACTATCTTCAAAATGAGGAGCATTATATGGTAAAAAGTGATGAATAGAGTACGATTAATAACAATAGTATTTACTATTTCAATGGTGTTGTCTTGTTCAAAAAAAGAAGAAGATAAAGCTGAAATTACACATTTAATAGAATTAACCTATTCTAAAAATCAATCTTTTTCAGCGCTCGATTTCACATCTGCAAGGTATAGCACATCATTACTTGCATTGATAAAAGAGGCAAAAGAAGTTACAAAACAAAGTCAAATAGCCATTCAAAACAGTGAATTTCCAACTGACAAACCTAATATGATTGAAGGGAATGTGCTAGTAAGTTTGTACGACGGATTTACCCACTATCAATTACTTGGAGTTGAAAAAAGTAATGATTCGACTCAAAAAGTTAGCATCAGATTTGAATATGATTCAAAACCAAAAATTTCATGGATTGATACAATAGTAGTGATTAAAGACACTCATTGGAAAATAGACGATGTTGTGTATAGTTTAAAAAATACAAATGAGAAAAGTTTGAAATTGAAACTAGCTCATTTCATCAAGGAGTGTAAAAAATAAGTAGGGGTTTAATGGACAAGAGATTTTTATTGAGTAATATCAAATAAAACTTTTCTGCTGGAGGAGATGCCTATTCCTATTTTTTAAAAATTAAAGTAATATATTGATATACATATAGATAGTTATTAATTGTATTGTCTGAATAAAAAAACCAAAAAGTTGTGATTTTACAACTTTTTTTATAATAAGAGGTTTTAAATTTGCGGGCATTTTATTAAGCAATTCAATGGTTTTTAATCATTAAATATCAGTAAGATATGAACAATAGTTGACAATAAACTACTTATAGAACAATTAGATTAATAATAATTATCTGATAAATAATTATTTTTTGTATATCCAAAAATAACTATTTTATCCAGCACAAGTCCCCAAATCCCCTCCCACTTCTAATGAATATGAGCATAGTTCCATCGACTATCAAAAAGAGTTATAAAAAAATAATTATGATTAATACGTTATTAAATTTCAATTTATTAAAGAAAAAGAACATCATAGTACTTTTGTTTTTTCTTTTTCTTTTTGAATCTGTATCAGCACAATGTACAATTTCAAACTTTACAGTAACTAAAACTAACGCTACCTGTTTTTCTAATGGTGAGATCAAGGTGGGTATTCCAACAGGACAATCAGGTTGTGAAACTCGATTTGCAACATTGGTTCCTGTTACAGGGACTTCTAACACGCCAGTGCCAAGTCAAACGCAAACATTAACTTTCTCAGGTACGGGGGGGGATGTGATTTTCGGGTCGTTACCTGCAGGGAAATATAATATTGCAACTTCTGATGGGATTACTACAACCAATTATGCAAGTAACCCGGTTACCATAACATCGAGTTATACTCCTATGACATTGACCTTGTCTAGTGCAGCTCCCACTTGTTCAGCTTCAAGTTCAGGATATGTTCAAAATGGGACCTTTACAGCTACTGTTGTTGGAGGAACAGGTCCTTTTGACTATACTTTAACTTCGGATTTTGGAGTACAAACAGTCGTAAGCAGTACATCAAGAACTCAAGTATTTAACAATATCAAAGCAGGTGAAAATGTTACGATAGTAGTTACGGATAAAGCTAATGGAAACGCAGGATGTCAAGTTTCAGTAACGCAAAATTATGTTACTTCTACTGCTGTGCCGTCTCCACTTGAATATCATTTTAGAGCCTATAATTTTATTAGAGAATGTAGTAACCCAAATCAATCCAAGGTTAAATTTTACATTAATTTAGCGAATTTGACTGCTCAGAGATTGGCAATTTTACAACAAGATCCTTTAAATGCTAAAATTACTATTTCTGGAGTAGATTATCCTCTTACTTATGTGCCCTCAAGAAATGGTTATATGTATGATGCAGTAGCCGTTAATGGGCCTGAATTAGCACATGGAATGACTATTACTACTTCATTTAATTGGGGTTGTAGTATTTTAACAAGAACATCAATGGTACAAATGCCAAATGATTATATAAATTATAGCGGTACAACAGTAGTAGCATCAGATTGTAGTTTAAAGTTAAAGTTTGTAATTATAGGAGATCAAGATAGTACTCAGGGAGGTATTACAGACCGACATGTTTATTTCTGTCCCAATAATACAGTTGAAATAGCAAGGCGCATTTCCACTAATCCAGATGTGTATCAAGTATTGTCAGGTTCAGATATTTCTCCTGATCCATCCACAACAACCAATGATCTAAATGTTACAACTGACCCTAATATAGCAATTCCATCGGCGTATTCGTCATGGACAGTTAATGAGGGGGGATATTATAGAATAACCGTATCTGATCAATATCATACTGTTGTTCGCTATTTTAATGCTTCTGTTCCTTTAGTTAATCCATTATCAACCCTCACAGTAAATCCAACAGCCTCTATTTTATCAGGCACATCAGGGTTTAATATCCCTTTATTAGGATCTGGAGTTAAATATCCATTAACTGTAAAAGTAGAACGCACAGATGGGTTAACAGTAGTTAATCATACAGCTGTAGAACCACTAAGTTTCGCAGGAACATACACGTATAATTTTCCAATGTTTGTTACATGGAATTCTTCTCCAGATGCTTACGGAAGTATTTATGATTTACCTCCAGGAGAGTATAAATTTACAATTTCAGACGGTTGTTCTTCTACAAATACGATAACAAAGGTAGTTACCGCTTCTAATCCTGCTTTAGCAAGTTATAGTCCTAATTTTACGGTTACTCAAGGGTGTAATAATTCTAATTCGATTGCTTTCAACTTGAATAAAAATGGATTTGCTTATGGTACCAATTGGGCTCCTTCAGCAGACGTTTATTTATATACAAAGAGTGCGTCTGGAGGTTTAGGAACTTTTGTGCAGTCTGTTGCAAGAACAGGAACGGGTTCTGGAACTTTTGTTAATTTAGCTTCAGGCTCTTATTTCGTACAATTTAATGGTATAGGTTTGGGATATTCTGCCGCACAGAAAACCTTTTCTCCACCACCCTTAAATTATGTAAAAGAAGTTACTATTCCTACGTATCAAAATTTTACTGTTTCTACTGGGGCATCAATATGTGATGCGTCTAGTCCCAATACAGGGATAATCAGTGCTCAAATCACAGGCGGAACGTATAGTTATCCAATAACATTTAGTTTGTTTAGTACTTCTAATACAACCACTCCAATAGCTACTTATGTAGAAAATGACACTTCTAAAACAGAACATTCATTTATGAATTTAGCCACGGGAAATTATTTTGTTAGAGTGGCTAGTTCCTGTTATTCAGTTGATCAAAATGTCGCTATTTCAACTAATATTACTACCCCTAGAGCAATTGTGTCTGACCCTGTGGTTTGTCCGATGGCTCCAACTACTTTAGGAGCTATTTCTGCTACAAATGGTCTGTATGACATTACTTGGACAGATGATGCAGATACTTCAAACCCGCAAACAGTTTTAGCAACGGGAATGCCAGTTGTTTTAACTCCATCGGCAACTATAAAATATCGAGCAACTTTTAAATTGAAAGATTTTTTAGGGTGTGCTAATCCACCTGTTTATACTTCTACAGTAGATGTTCGTGTCGATGCTAATCCAGATGTTACTCTGGCAGTATCGGATATTAATTTGTGTTTGGCACCTGCCAATAAAACAGTAACCATTAGTAATTCGCAAAATGGATATAAATATGAAATTGTAAAATCAAATGGAGATTCTTTTATACCCCAAATTTTAGGAACAGGAACGGGTACGGATTTAACAATTAGTATTCCGTCTTCGGTTAGTTTAGCTGTAGGAACAACCTTAAAAGTTAAAACTTCAAATGGAGCTAATTCAAAATGTACAGATTATTTAACAGATGTGGTTAGTATTACACAATCTACTCCAGATAAAACCTTAGTAGTTGAATCAACAGATGTATGTCAAGGATTTTCTTCTACAATAAAAGTAAAAGCATCACAATCACAAGTAGTGTATGTGATTAAGAAAAATGGAACAGCCATCTCGTCTATTCCAAGTCAAACAGGAAATGGTTCTGATTTAACATTTATTATACCTGCTAGTCAATTAGTTGTAGGTTTAAATACATTTACGATTCAGGCTTCTAATTCAACTTGTGGAACAGCTGATTTGAATAATACTGCTAGAATTAATGTAACCGCATCGCCAACAGTAAATGCAGGTGCAAACTTTATTAAAACATGTACTCAGAATCCAAACGGACAACAAATAGGAATGACAGGAGTTTCTGGTATTACTTATTCTTGGAGCCCAAGTACTGGTTTAGATAATGCGAATATTTCAAATCCAATTGCTAATCCAACAGCAACTACTACTTATACACTGACAGCAGCAGATGGAACTTGTACAGCAACTAGTACAGTAAAAGTTACCGTTATTACAACTGTACCATCTGTGAATGCGGGGTCTGATTTTACTAAAACATGTTCAACTAATGCAACTGGAAAATCAATTGGATCAATTATTCAGGGACAAAGTGCAACTTATGCTTGGACCCCAACTACGGGATTGTCAAACGCTACTGTTGCTACGCCAACAGCAAATCCTACAATTACTACTACTTATACAGTTACTGCAACCGAAACGAGTTCTGGTTGTACCACTTCAGATGATGTTGTTGTTACTGTAGATACCACACAACCTAATTCACCAACAATTTCCTCTATAGTTCATCCTACATGTACTGTAAGCACAGGAATTGTTACTGTAACACCTACAGGATATACAAACGATACTTATAGTATTGACAATGGACTTACCTATCAATCTAGTAATGTATTCAATACTGTAAGTGTAGGAACCCATTTGGTAAAGATAAAGAGCGGAGCAAATGGATGTGTTAGTAATGCCGTATCTATAACGATTAATGCACAGCCAACAACGCCATCTACTCCAACAATAATAGCATCAGGAGCTGTTACATTTTGTACTGGAGGGAATGTTGTTTTGACAAGTTCTGCTGTTTCGGGCAATCAATGGTATAAAAATGGACTTATGATTAACGGAGAAACTAATCAGACATTTAATGCAATGGAGTCAGGTACTTACACAGTAATAGTTACCAATAGTGAAAGTTGTTCGAGTGCTACTAGTACAGGAAAGGTTGTGACGGTAAATTCAAATCCTACGGTTGTTATAGATAATGGCCCTAAGTTAGCATTTGCTAATTGTATGACTTCGGTAACATTGACGGCTACAGCAGGATATGCTAATTATCAATGGTATAAGTATAATAATTCAAATGTTCCGGTTGCTATTCCAAATGAAGTGAACGCTACTTTTACCACAACTATTGAAGGTAAGTACGAGGTTCGAGTTTCGGATTCAAACGTTTGTTCAGCGATTTCTCAACCTTCGCAAATAGTAGCTCCTCCATCAGTTGTATCCACAACCTTGTCAACTTGTCAAGGAAATACAATAACCATAAATTCAGAGGCATCGCAGTTTGTGAATCCTACCTATCAGTGGTTTAAAAATGGGGTAGCAATCTCAGCAGCGACAACTTCGAGCGTTGAGGTGAGAGATAGTGGCGATTATACAGTTCAAGTAACAGAAGGGGGTATAAATTCTACTTCTTGCAGTATTCCTATAACTTTCAACCCATTACCAACAGTTACCGCAGGAACCGATTTTACAATTACCTGTGCAAATAATGTTGGAGGATTGACTATTGGAGAGCTCCCAGAAGCAGGTTTTGATTATTTATGGACTTCAGATATGGGAACGGTAGGATTATCAAATGCTTTGATTGCAAATCCAATAACAAACCCTTCTACGACTACAACCTATAAGGTAAAGAAAACCAATCAAACTACAGGGTGTTGGGTAACAGATGAATTGACAGTAACTGTTGACAAATCTATTCCGGTAGCTAATGCAGGGGCTGATTTTACTAAAACGTGTATGACAAATATTAGTGGAACTCAAGTAGGAATTGATGGAGTTTCAGGTGTTTCTTATTCTTGGAGTCCAAGTGCTGGTTTAAGTAGTGCTACAATAGCAAATCCAATAGCAAATCCGAATAGTACAACCACCTATACATTAACAGCTACAAAAGATAGTACAGGTTGTACTACTACGGATACTGTTGTCGTTACAGTTGATAAATCAACAGTTTTTTCAGATGCAGGTGTTGATTTTACGAAAACGTGCATGACTCATGTTTCAGGGAATACGATAGGGACTACTCCTACAATAGGAGTTACCTATTCTTGGAGTCCAAGTGCTGGATTGAGTAATGCTGTAATTGCAAATCCTATTGCAAATCCAAATGTTACAACTACATATACTGTTACAACAACTAAAGATGCCACAGGATGTATTACAACAGATTCTGTTACGGTAACGGTAGAAGACGTACAAGTTGCGATACCTATTTCAAATACCATAAATGCAAGTTGTCCTCTTGAAACAGTTAATTTATCAACTCTTGAGCCAGCTTCTGTTAATGGAATTGTATATGAGTGGTGGACAGGAACCGCAACAACTAGAGATATGCAAGTAACAACCCCAACTGCTTATGGAGTTACTGGAAAAGTATTCTTGTGGAGTAAAACAACACAAGGATGTTATAGTGCCTCAGCTTCTGAAGTAATAGTAACGATTAATTCTTGTTGTGCGGCTTCAGTTGGAGAATTTATACAACTTTTTTACCCAAATTATTATGGAGTCTCTGATTTGACAGTCTATCAACATATCAATTATACACCAAATAGTGTAGTTCGTTATGTGCTAGTGAATACCATTGACGGGAAAATTAAACAAATTAATAATTTGGCTCCCGAATTTTACGGAGTAGAACCGGGACACTATACCATTAATGCTTTAGTTTTTGGTCCAACAGTTATTCCTATTGGAATTCAAGTAGGTCACAAAATAAACCAAATACAGCCTCTATGTGGTTCAATAGTAACCCAAACAGTGGATGTTTTAGATTTCTGCGATACATCCGCGACCTGGACATATACCCTACCTAACGCTAAGCAATATGCTTTATTAGACTTGTCCACCAATAAATTTGTTTCTATAAACACAACAGGAGCTTTTCCAGCTATTTTTACGGGAATTGAACATCAAATCATTGGATTTAATTACACAGGAACACCGTCGGGAATTGTTGTGGGCGGTACATTAGTAGGTATTAGCGCTTCTAATTTAGATATTACTGCAGGTAAAGTTTTCAATGGTTGTTCTCCTGTTACTACTCAAATAGAGGGTGTTCTTTATAATGATAAAGACAAAAACTGTTTAGAAGGGAATGATACTTATTTAGGATTACCGAGAACTACTATCTATCTTAAATTATTAAACAGTAATAAAGAAGCGATTCAAGTTGTTTCGACGGATATGACTTCAAATTATTATTTTTCTTTTACAACAGATTTATTTGATGGCACTTATTCAATAATTATTGATGATAATGATAACATTAATGATGTTACATCTACCTATCCTAGTTCATGGAAGGGGAATTCACAGACTTTTACCATAGCATCTGGTCAAATAGTAGAGTACTTGTCTAATACAGCCAACTTTGTACCGATGTGTATGCAATCGGCTACAGAGAAGCCAGCCCCTAAACGAACTCCAAATTTAGTTGGAAACACCTATCATTTTTGCCAAGGAGCTAACGCTACAGTTATCAGTGTTGATTCTATCTCTGGTGCCACAGTAAATTGGTATACTACACCAACGGGAGGTACAGCAACAACAACTGCACCAACCCCAAACACTTCAGTTGTTGGTATTACCACCTATTATGTTACTCAAATGGTAAATGGAGCAGAGAGTGATAGAACAGAGATTGCTATCCAAGTTCATGCTTTGCCAGAGCAACCAACAGCCATATCAGGAGATAATTTTGTAGCTGCAGGTACAACACAATCATATGGCATTGTAAATGGATCCAATACAGATACTTATAATTGGATTTTACCAACAGACTGGACGGGGGCTTCCTCAACAAAAGACATTAGTGTTGTAGTAGGAAACCAAGATGCTACTATTAGGGTAGCAGCAGTCTCTCAATACGGTTGCGTGAGTCCAGTAACACAACTAGCTGTTCGAGTAGTAATTGAGGATGATATAGAGATTTATAACTCTGTTTCGCCAAACGGAGATGGAGTGAATGATATATTTAGAATTAGAAACATTGATTTTTATCCGGAGAATAGAGTAAGCATTTATAATCGTTGGGGAGTAGAAGTTTATTCAGCGACAAGTTACGGTCAAGGAGATACTTTCTTTAAAGGGTATTCAGATGGACGTTCAACAATTAATAGAGATGTAGAGCTACCTGAAGGAACGTATTTCTACATTTTAACCTATAAAAACAGTAGAGGAATTGAGAAGAATCGTTCAGGTTACCTATACATAAAACAAGAATAAAAAATATCGCCTAATGAAAAAAATAGTTTATAGTTTGTTTATTCTGCTTGGGTTGAGTGCTTCGGCCCAGCAGGAGCCTCAGTACACACAATACATGTACAATCCATCGGTGATTAACCCGGGGTATGCGGGTTCGTTGGGATATGGTAGCTTGTTTAGTTTGT
>JACCDH011266560.1_pt1 | contig 16430 bp, 15 predicted proteins | sample 7442481 | NCBI WGS metagenome assembly JACCDH01 (sample SAMN15323433, study PRJNA562643) | freshwater metagenome | isolation source: river surface water | place: USA:Blue River Watershed | collected 2017-08-15
AGTCAATACCAGCTTGCGGGCGCCGGGACTTCCCCAAAATACTGCTAAAGCGGAACGCATACCCGGCTTCGCTTTGCAGGCCGGGTTTTTTGTTGGTTCGCCTGTTCAAGCTGCAGGCCCTGTTGAACGCTCCAGATGAAACGCGACGCCCTCTCCCCTGTTGAAGCCCAGCTGCGTGAGCTGCTGTCCAAACGCATCCTGATCCTGGATGGCGCGATGGGCACCATGATCCAGCGCTACAAGCTGACGGAAGCGGACTATCGCGGCACGCGCTTTGCCGACTTTGCCGTGGCGGGCAAGGAGCTCTTCGTCAAGGGCAACAACGAGCTGCTGACACTGACCCAGCCGCACGTGATCCGCGAGATCCATGAGCAATACCTGGCCGCCGGCGCCGACCTGATCGAGACCAATACCTTCGGCGCGACCACCATCGCGCAGGACGATTACCACATGGCACATCTCGCGCGCGAGATGAACCTCGAGGCAGCGAAGCTGGCGCGTGCGGCCTGCGACAAATACTCGACCCCGGACAAGCCGCGCTTCGTCGCCGGCGCGCTCGGCCCGACGCCGAAGACGGCGTCGATCTCACCGGACGTGAATGATCCGGGCGCGCGCAATGTGAACTTTGACCAGCTGGTCGCTGCGTATCACGAGCAGACCGCGGCACTGGTCGAGGGCGGCGCCGATGTGCTGCTGGTCGAGACCGTGTTCGATACGCTGAACTGCAAGGCTGCACTGTTTGCGATCGACCAGTTCTTCGAAGAGACCGGCAAGCGCCTGCCGATCATGATCTCCGGTACCGTCACTGATGCGTCAGGCCGCATCCTGTCGGGCCAGACCGTGACCGCGTTCTGGAATTCGGTCCGTCATGCAAGGCCGCTGACCATCGGCCTCAACTGCGCGCTGGGTGCGACATTGATGCGCCCGTATGCTGAAGAGCTGTCGAAGATCGCCGAGACCTTCGTCTGCATCTACCCGAATGCCGGTCTGCCCAACCCGATGTCGGACACCGGTTTTGACGAGACGCCGGATGTCACGTCTTCCTTGCTGAAGGAATTCGCCGACAGTGGTTTCGTGAACATCGCCGGCGGCTGCTGCGGCACCACGCCAGACCATATTCGCGCGATCGCCGAGACGGTCTCGAAGATCGCTCCGCGCAAGGTGCCGACCCATTTGCACCAGATGCAGCTGGCCGGCCTCGAGCCCTTCACGATCGATGAAGACTCGTTGTTCGTGAACGTAGGCGAACGTACCAACGTGACCGGATCGAAAGCCTTCGCGCGGATGATCCTGAACGAACAATACGATGAAGCGCTGTCGGTCGCGCGCCAGCAGGTCGAAAACGGCGCGCAAGTCATCGACATCAACATGGACGAGGCGATGCTGGATTCGGTCGCCGCGATGACGCGCTTCCTGAACCTGATCGCGTCCGAGCCGGACATCGCGCGCGTGCCCATCATGGTCGACTCGTCGAAGTGGGCCGTGATCGAGGCTGGCCTGAAGTGCATCCAGGGCAAGGCGATCGTGAACTCGATCTCGATGAAGGAAGGCGAGGCCGAGTTCCTGCGGCAGGCGACGCTGTGCCGCCGCTATGGCGCGGCCGTGATCGTGATGGCCTTCGACGAGCAGGGCCAGGCCGACACCTTCGCGCGCAAGATCGAGATCTGCGAGCGCGCGTACAAGCTGCTGGTCGAGAAAGTCGGCTTCCCACCGGAAGACATCATCTTCGATCCGAACATCTTCGCGATCGCGACCGGCATCGACGAGCATGACAATTACGCGGTCGATTTCATCGAGGCGACCCGCTGGATACGACAGAACCTGCCGCATGCGAAGGTCAGCGGCGGCGTGTCGAACGTGAGTTTCTCGTTCCGCGGCAATGATCCTGCGCGCGAGGCGATCCACACCGTGTTCCTGTATCACGCGATCCGTGCCGGCATGAGCATGGGCATTGTCAACGCCGGCATGATCGGCGTCTATGATGATCTCGATGCCGAGCTGCGCGAACGGGTCGAAGACGTGGTGCTGAACCGCCGCAAGGATGCGACCGAGCGCATGATCGAGTTCGCCGCGACGCTGAAGGCCGGTGACAAGAAAGAAGAGCAGAGCCTCGCCTGGCGCGATGCGCCGGTGCAGAAGCGGCTCGCGCATGCGCTGGTGCATGGCATCACGCAATGGATCGTCGAGGACACCGAAGAGGCGCGGCAGCAAGTCGCGGCCGACGGCGGCCGGCCCATCCACGTGATCGAAGGCCCGCTGATGGATGGCATGAACATCGTCGGCGACCTGTTCGGCCAGGGCAAGATGTTCCTGCCGCAGGTGGTGAAATCGGCGCGCGTGATGAAGCAGGCCGTCGCGCATCTGGTGCCCTTCATCGAAGAAGAAAAAGCCGAGGAAGAGCGCCGCACCGGCCAGGCCGCGAAGCCCAAGGGCAAGATCGTGATCGCGACCGTGAAGGGCGATGTGCACGATATCGGCAAGAACATCGTGTCCGTGGTCCTTCAGTGCAACAACTTCGAGGTCGTGAACATGGGCGTGATGGTGCCCTGCACCGAGATCCTTGCGAAGGCGAAGGAAGAAAATGCCGACATCATCGGCCTGTCCGGCCTGATCACGCCGTCACTGGAAGAAATGGCGCATGTCGCGAAAGAGATGCAGCGCGACCCGTGGTTCCGCGAGCGCCAGATCCCGCTGCTGATCGGTGGCGCGACCACCAGCCGCGCGCATACTGCGGTGAAGATTGCACCGAATTACGAAGGCCCGGTGATTTATGTTGCTGATGCATCGCGATCGGTGTCGGTTGCGCAGTCGCTGCTGACGCCCGAATCGCGTGACGGTTATCTCGCCGAGATCGCCACCGATTACCAGCGCATCCGCGAGCAGCATGCCGGCAAGAAGGCGCTGCCGATGGTGAGCTTGGATACGGCGCGCAAGAACAAGTTTGCGCTCAGCTTTGATGGCGACAGCGCGCCGGTCAAGCCGAAGTTCATCGGCCGTCGTCACTTCCGCAACTTCGATCTCGCGATCCTCGCGAACTACATTGACTGGGGCCCGTTTTTCCAGACATGGGACCTGGCCGGCCCCTTCCCCGCGATCCTGAAAGACCCGGTGGTCGGCGAGCAGGCCAGCAATGTGTACAAAGAAGGCCAGGCACTGCTGAAGAAGCTGGTCGAGGGCCGCTGGCTGACGGCGAATGGCGTGATGGCGCTGCTGCCGGCGAACAGCATCAATGATGACGACATCGAGGTGTATACCGACGAGACGAAGACCGAAGTGGCGTTCACCTATTACGGCTTGCGCCAGCAAGGCGAGAAGCCGGTGATCGATGGCGTGCGTCGTCCCAACCAGTGCCTTGCGGATTTCATTGCGCCGAAGGAGTCGGGCATCACCGATTACATCGGCATGTTTGCCGTCACAGCCGGCATCGGTATCGAGAAACATGAAAAGCGTTTCGAAGATGCCGGTGACGATTACTCATCGATCATGTTGAAGGCGCTGGCCGATCGCCTGGCCGAGGCCTTTGCCGAATACCTGCACGAGCGTGTGCGCAAGGACCTGTGGGGCTATGCGGCCGATGAAGACCTGAGCAACGAGGACCTGATCGGCGAAGCCTACCGCGGCATCCGCCCGGCACCCGGCTATCCGGCCTGCCCCGAGCATACGGTGAAGGCGGATGTGTTCCGCATCCTTGAAGCGGAAGATATCGGCATGAGCCTGACCGAGTCGTATGCGATGTTCCCGGGCGCGGCCGTGTCGGGCTTCTACTTTGCGCATCCCGAGTCGAAGTACTTCACTGTCGGCAAGATCGGCCAGGACCAGTTGCAGGACATGGCGGCGCGTCGTGGCGTGTCCGTCGAGCAGCTGGAGTGCTGGCTCGCACCGAACCTCTGAGCCTGCTGCTGACGTGCGCCATGCGCGTCAGCGCAGCGGCGTGCCCTCGACAAACACTTGCAATTCACCCGGCGCAAACGCGTGCCAGGTTTCATTGGTCGTCAGCGGCTCGGTGACGATCACCGCGACGCGGTCGTTCGGTGTGGTCACCTCTGAAAAATCCACTGACAGATCCTCATCCGACAGCTTCGCCTGTGTGAACGGATACTGGCGCACGATGTAGTGCAGCTTGGTCGAGCAATGCGCAAACAGTGCCGAGCCATCCGACAGCATCATGTTGAAGACGCCAAAGGAAGCGATCTCGCGTGTCAGCGCGTCGAGCGCGTCGGTCAGTTCCGCTGTCGACGGCGGTGTATCGCCGAAGTGTCGCCGTAATTGCTGCAGCAGGTAGCAGAACGCGCGCTCGCTGTCGGTCGTGCCGACCGGACGGAAAGCGCCATCCAGTACCGGTTCGAATTGCTTCAGGTCGCCATTGTGCGCAAATACCCAGTATCGCCCCCACAGCTCGCGCACGAACGGATGGCAATTTTCCAGCGCGACCTGTCCCTGCGTGGCCTTGCGAATATGCGCGATCACATTTTTGGACTTGATCGGATAGCGCTTGATCAGCTCGGCGACGGGTGACGCAATGGCCGATTCGTGGTCGACGAACAGCCGCACCCCCGCGCCTTCAAAAAAGGCGATGCCCCAGCCATCCTTGTGCTCGTCCGTGCGGCCGCCGCGATGCGCAAAGCCGGTAAAGCTGAACACGATATCGGTCGGCACATTGCAGTTCATGCCGAGCAGTTGGCACATGGCAGCGTCTCAATCGTTGCGGGAAGCGCCAACCTTATCACGAACCGCAGGCATGATCGTCGCCGTTGCCAGCTGCAGCTGGCAGGCCCACAGTTCGTGGCCGGAGCGCTGGTACTTGTCCTCGAACGGTGTCAGCGGGCCCTCCGGGCCGGCAGCCACGGTCTCGGTGGCCACGGCCTCGCCAGTCAGCTGCGCCAGCGCAGCGGCGAATTCGTCAATATAGGTTTTCCAGTTGCTGCGGCATTCCAGCAAGCCACCCAGCGCGACGATGGTCGGGAACACCGGGTGGCCATGCCAGCGGCGACCCAGTTGGGCCTTTTTCGGCCATGGGTTCGGGTACAGCAGGTAATGGCGTTCCGGATGCATGCGATGCGCGAGCAATAGTCGCCAGAAGTCCACCAGATCGGCGCGCAGTGTCAGGCAGTTGGTCGGACGCTCGCCTGCCCGGCGCAGGTCTCGCGACAGCCGATCCGCCGACTGATCGACGCCGAGCACGAAATGCCCGGGAAAACGCGTGGCCAGCCGCAGCGTCGACAGGCCGACGCCACAGCCTGCGTCGAGGATCAGGGGCGCGCCACTGGCCTGCCATGCGGCGAGGCCTTGCTCGAAGGCGGCCTGTGTGTGTGCCGACATCGGTTTCAGGAAAGTCGACGTGGCATGCCTCGCCACCACGAGCGCGAGGTGTTCGTGGATGCCGGGCTGGTTGCTGGTAACGGGACGGGAGAGGGAATTCATCAGGCGGGCCGTGTCAGGCCCGCCGAGGATACCGCATGGGCGGCGAGATCAGTGCAGTACGACGGGTTGCGCCATCAGCGAGCCATAGCTGCCGAGAAAATCATCGATCTCCTCGACCGTCGGCTCGGACGCGATCAGTTCGCGCACATGCTGGCGAAAGGACTCGGCTAGCGGGCCGGCGATGAAGATCTCGCGCCTGCCGGGCTTGTCGAGGATTTCATAGCCACCGAATCGCATGGCTTCCAGACCAGCCTCTGCGCCGAATTCCACCACGCTGTAATGCTCGCTGTTGTAGATGAGGTTCATGCTGGCTCCCGGAGTCAATGCAGGGAAGGACGACCTTTCCCGCTGCTGCACATGGCGCTGACCTGCGTTATTTCAATAGCGTCGCCCGCAAATCCCGTGCCCGAACTCGCGCTGCCCGGCCGGAACCGTTCTTCAGCTGCAGTCGAGTTCGGATCCCAGTTCCAGATGCTGGCGGTATTGCGGATCCCGCAAAAACTCACGGACCCCGGCCTTGTGGCTGGCATCGGCGATGGACAGGAACAGCACCGCCGGCTTGTCGCGCAAGACCCGGTTCAACGTGGTCCGCATCGTCAGGTTGCCGGTGCAGCAGGGGCAGCCCGGTGCGACCCGGATGACTTTCATTACGGCAGAAGCTTGCATTGCCTGAAGGGCGTCCGATCCACCGGCCAGTCCCTCGACGATCGCGGCACCGGGCTTGCTGCTGTCGATGGCAAGCCGAGAGACTTGCTCGGCAATTGCCGCCTCGCGCGCATCGCCGCTTCCGCCATGGACCAGGGTAACCGGGGTCATCCGGTTTTCTTGACGGCTTTGCTCGAGTCCACGCCGAGTTGCTTGAGCTTGCGATAGAGATGGGTACGTTCCAGCCCGGTACGTTCGGCGACACGGGTCATGCTGCCGCCCTCGCGTACGAGGTGATGCTCGAAGTAGGCGCGCTCGAACGCATCACGCGCCTCGCGCAGCGGCAATTCAAAGGACACGCGGAATTCATTGTCGGGCGGCGCATAACCATGGCCATTCGATGCGCCGGCCATGCCGTTGCCGTTGTAGACCGGCGGCGGCTGCAGCTGCGGCACCAGTGTCACTTTTTCCTGCGACACCACAGGCCGTGTTGACGGCGGCACCAGCGTGCCGCGCGCCGCCTGTTCTTGTCCGCGCGACAGGCCTTGCTGCACGGTGCGCAGCAGCTTCTGCAACGAGATCGGCTTTTCGAGGAAATTCATCGCGCCGATGCGGGTCGCCTCGACGGCGGTGTCGATGGTAGCGTGGCCGGACATCATGATGACGGGCATCGTCAGCAAGCCGTCACGCTGCCATTCCTTCAGGAGCGTGACGCCATCGGTATCCGGCATCCAGATGTCGAGCAGTACCAGATCCGGCGTGCTCGAGAGGCGCAATTCGCGCGCCGAGTTTGCATCCTCGGCCGTGGTCACTACATGTCCTTCATCCCCGAGGATTTCGGACAGCAGTTCCCGTATCCCCATTTCGTCGTCTACGACCAGAATATTTGCCATGGGTGCGCCCCTTCAATTTTGCCGCCGGCGGGATCGCCTTGCGGAAATTGTAATTTTTGCAATATGCAATGTCAAACCGTTAAATCGCTGCCAGTTTCATCAATAAAATCACAACCCTGGCACCTGATCCTTCCTTGCGGTTGTGCAACTCAATTCGACCGCCATGTTCTTCGATGATTTTCTTAACCACCGGCAACCCCAGCCCTGTGCCGCGCGGTTTGGAGGTCACGTAGGGCTCGAAAGCCCGTGCGATCAGACGCGCATCGAAACCGGGGCCGTTGTCCAGCAGCGTCAGCCTGACCGCAGTGCGGTCGCTGCCATCGACATCCGGAAAACGGATCGTTTCGGTCCGAATCACAATGTCTGGCTTCTGCAAGCGCTTGTCGATTTCGGCCGTCGCGTCTTGTGCATTTTGTAACAGGTTGTGTACCACCTGTCGCATTTGGGTTGCATCGCCAAGGATGCGTGGCAGCTCCGGGTCAAGTTGCTTGTGTATGGCGTCTGAAAATTCGCCGCCGGCGTACAGCTCGAGGATCTCGCTGATCAGCGCGTTCAGGTCCAGCGGCTGCAGCACCGGTGGTGGCGTCTTTGCATAATCGCGGAAGTTGTCCACCATCTGCTGCATCGCCAGTACCTGGTTGACGATGGTGTTGGTGCCGCGCTCGAGCAGCGACGCGTCGGCACCTTCGAGCTTGTCGTGCAATTTCATCTGCAGCCGCTCGGCCGACAGCTGTATCGGGGTCAAAGGGTTCTTGATCTCGTGCGCGAGACGGCGCGCGACCTCGGCCCACGCGACCGAGCGCTGGCCGGAGATCACGTCGCTGATATCGTCGAACACCACGACATGCCCGGTACCGGAGCCCAGTGGCAATTGCGAGCCGCGCACCAGCAGGGTGATCTCGCCGTCCGTAGACTGGCCCAGACCGTTGCGGGGTATCTCGATCTGCTGTTGCCAGTGAAGGTGCGGGTCGCCGTTGCCCTGGTCGGCGCTGTCACCGGCAGCTTGCGCGCTCTGGCTGCTGAAGGCCTCGGTCACTGGCATGCTGAATTCCGTGAGCCCCGGCAGACTGGCGAAGGGCTGCCCCAGCGCGGGCTTGAGGTCTCTGTGCAGGATCCGGCCAGCTGACGCATTGAAGGTCACCAGCCGCAGGTGATCATCGAACACCATCACACCGGCCGACATGTTGGCCAGCACCGATTCCAGGTAAGCCTTCGCATCTTCCAGCGCACGACGATTGCGCTCGACGGCTTCACGCGCATCGGCCAGCTGCATCGTCATCGTGTTGAAGGACTTGGTCAGCGTGCCGAGCTCGTCGGAAGTGGCCGAGATCGGCCGAGGCGACAGGTTGCCTTCCGCAACGGCCTTGGTGCCTTCGGCCAGCAGCAGCAAGGGCTGCGCAAGGTCGGTGGCGAGCAGGAAGGCCGATACCATCGCGGCGAACACGGCCAGCAGCAACACCAGCGTCAGCGTGACCAGATAGAAGTTGCGCAGGCCCGAGCGCGCCAGCGAGCGCTCCTGGTATTCGCCATACGCGGCACGCAAGGCCTCGGCGTTGTGGGCGAGCTGCTCCGGTACCGGCTGCAGCACCTGAAGGAAACGCTGATGGCTGCGCAGGTTCAGCAGCGAGCCTTCGCCGTGCAGCGGCACGATGATGCGAAAGCGCAAGCCGCCACTGTCGCCGCCGCGCCCAGCATCGCTGCGCCCGGCATCGCTACGCATCCTTGAGTCACCGCCGTCCTCCTCACCCTCGATCGCGCCGTAGCCATCCATCGAGCGCGCACGCGCCAGCATCGCCAGCGTCGGCGCATCGGGTACCAACTCGGTCAGCTTGCTGCCGGTGCTGGCAATGACCGTGCCGCTGCCAGTGACCACCATGCCATCCTGCAGCTGGTTGTCTTCCATCACGCGCGCCAGTTGCAGGTTCATGCTGGTGTCCGACATCGCCGACAGGTCGCTCGCCGCGCTGCGGGTCTTCTGCCGCAAATCCTTCAGCGACGACTCGAGTGCCGTGCGGCCCAGTGTCAGGCCGGACTCGAGCGCGGACTCGACCTTGACGTTGAACCAGGATTCGATCGAGCGCGACACGAACTGCACCGACACGGTATAGATCACGATGCCGGGCAGGATGCCCATCAGCCCGAACATCAGCACCAGCCTTGTCATCAGCCTTGAGCCGAAGCGGCCGCGCCGGTAGCGGCTGTACAGGCGCGACAGCAGCAGGCAAACGAGCAGGAACAGCCCGATGCCGACGACGATGTTGGCGCCCAGGATCCACGAGTAATAAGTCTCGAACATGCTGGTGTTGTCGCTGGCAGCGGCCAGCAGGAACAGCAGCACGCCGACTGTCAGCGCCGAGGCCAGCAGCACATAGCGCAATGCGCGCGTCATTTGGCCTCGGCTTTGTAGGCGAAGCGTGCCCAGCCAGACGCCAGTCGCCAGTCATTGCTGCCAATGGCGCTGACCTGTATCGGCTTGGGCAGCTGCGATACATCCAGTGCCAGTTGCACGGCGACCGTATAGCTCGCATCACGCTTGAGCGCGCCCGGCTCGGCCACGATCCAGCGGCCGGGCCGCCGCAACAGCGCCAGCAAATCATCAAGCCGGGTGAAGTTGCGGTGCAGGCTGCCGTCGATGGACGCGCGGTATTGCTGCGTCAGCACGTTGTACGACAGGCGCAGCGTGCGCGTCGCTTTCACGCTGACTTCATCGAACCAGTACCAGCGCGGCCGCGAAATCTCGACCTGCAGTGCGAAGTACAGCGGAACGCCGCGCATCAGTGCGTCTTCGAGGGAGCGCGTCAGCTCGACATTGAAGGATGACGACAGCCGGTAGCCCTCATCCGTCGCCTCCAGTGCTGCCTCGACAAACTCGATGCCGTCATTGGCGTGCGCTGCGGCCGGCGCAAGCGCCAGCAGCACGGTCAGCCAACAGCCAAGGAAGAGTTGTCGTATCACGAGAGACGGCAATGCCACGCGGAAAAATTCACCGGATAGTATCAAACGCGGGGCTTTTCCAGTAGCGCGTAGAACAGTCCGTCATGGTCCTCGTCCGCCGACGCGGTGGGCAACAGCTGGCTGGGTGCATCCAGCCGGCGCGCGCCGCTGCGCTCGGCGAAGCGGCTGGCCTGCAGAACCGATTCTTCCGGCCACAGCGAGCAGGTGACCAGCAGCAGCTTGCCGCCCGGTTTCAACATCGTCCACAGATTGTCGAGGATGGCGGCCGACACCGCGGCCAGTTGTGCCGCATCATCCGGCCGGCGCAACCAGCGAATGTCCGGATGGCGGCGCACGATGCCCGACGCGGTACAGGGCACATCGGCGAGGATGCGATCGAAGGGGCGTCCATCCCACCAGTCGGTCGCGCTTGCATCGCCTTGCCGGAGTTCAGCCTTCAGCTGCAGCCGGTCCAGATTCTGCGCGACCCGTTGCAGCCGCAGCGGATCCTGATCCAGTGCCAGCACATCCAGCGCGGCGGTTTCCAGCAGGTGGCCCGTCTTGCCGCCTGGAGCGGCACAGGCGTCGAGCACGCGCATGCCGTCCTGCAGATCCAGCAGGGGCGCTGCCAGCTGTGCGGCCGCATCCTGTACCGATACGCAGCCTTCGGCAAAGCCCGGGATCGCGTTGACCGGCCGCGGTCGCTGCAACCGCAATGCGACCGGCCCGATCTGTCGTGCTGAAATACCGGCCTCGGCGAAGCTGTCCAGCATGCCGGCCACCGTGGCCTTGCGCAGGTTGACGCGCAAGGTCAGCGGCGGCTGCGCATTGCCAGCCGCCAGTACCTGTTCCCATTGCTGCGGATAAGCCGATCGCACGGCGTCTATCCACCACGGCGGATAATTCCAGCGCAGGTCTTCACGTTGCTGCAGTTGTGACAGCAGTGCGTCGCGCTCGCGCAGCATGCGGCGCAGCACGGCATTGACCATGCCCTTGGCCCGCATCAGTTCGCGGTCGGCACTGCATGCGCTCACTGCCTGATCGACGAGCGTGTGATCGGCATAGCTGGGCTCGGCTTCCGCCAGCAGCGCCAGCGCACACGCGAGCAAGGCTTTCAGCCGCGGTGGTGATGGTGACTTGTCGGTCAGTGCATTCACCAATGCCTGCGCGATACCCCACTGTCGCAGGCTGCGGTAACAGAGGTCTTGAATCGCGCCGCGCGCAGCCGAGGGCAGGTCGGAACCATCAAACACCTGCGACAGCGCGCGTGGCAGCGCAATACCGGCCTCGACCAACGCCAGTGCGCGAGCCGCGTTCGACAGCGCGAACGCGAGAGAGTCGGGCCGCAGCTTCATGCAGCGACGCGGTCCTGCAGCTCAGTCAGCCAGGCGTCAAGGTCGCCGAATACCTGCGCGGCATCGGTTTCATTGAACAGCTCGTGATACAGCGACGGATATTCAATCAGTCGCGATGGCGAAAGCTTCAGGCGAGCATGGAAATCGCGGCTGCCTTGCGCATCGACCAGACGGTCTTGTCCGGACACCAGCAGCAACACCGGTATCGAGAGCGAGCTCGCGTGCTGCTGTGCGCCGGCGATGGCAGCCAGCATGGCATGCAACAAGCGCGCACTGATCTTGCTGTGCACCAGCGGGTCCGCCTTGTAGGCATCGATCACCGCCGCATCATGCGACAGGTAACGCAGCTTGAGCCCATTCGACACGGCCAGCCCCGGCGCGACGGCCGTCAGCGTGGCGAGCAGCAGTTTTTGCGCGCCGTTCAACGGCAGCGCGAGCGCCGGCGACGACAGCACCAGCCCCGACAACGGCACGCGTGCCGCGGTTGCGAACCGCGCGGCAAACAGGCCGCCCATGCTGTGCCCGAGCAGCAGCGGCGCTGACGACGGCGTGCCGGGCTGTGCAAGCCAGTCGGCCATCACCGCATGCGCATCATCCAGCAAGGTCTCGTCGCCCGGTACGTCGCCGCGCTTGCCGTCGGAGCGGCCATGGCCGCGATGGTCATAGGTGCGCACCGCATAGCCGCGTGCGGTAAAGAATGCCGCCACATGTCGGCAGCGGCCGGCGTGCTCGCCCAGGCCGTGCAGGATGAGTACGCTGCCCGATGCCGGGCTGGCGGGATAGTAGTCGACGACATGCAATCGCGTGCCGTCCTGCATCGTCAGCCACGACGCGATCGCTTCCGTCATCAGACTCCCCACATCACGAATTCATGCTCGCGGTTGGCCGCGCGCAGCATCTCCAGCAGCGGATAGGCGCGCGTGCCGAAGCTGATGTGGTTACCGCGCGGGTCGGGCGCATCATCGTCGTCATTGCCGCGCGCGTTGGCCGCCTTCTCTTCCTGGTCATGGCGCACAGCGATCTCGGACTCGATACGGCGTATCGCTTCACCGGCCTCGTCGGCCGTGATCACGCCGCGCGCGACGTCCTTGCCAAGCAAGTCCAGTATCGGTTTCGCGTGTATGCCATACATCAGCACTTCGGCGGCCGCTTTCGATTTGAACGTGACGAGCATGATGACCTCCTTCTGCCTGCAAGCTTCCGATGCCGCGATGATGATGGTCATGCGGCACCTTGCTTCATGTCGGCGACATGATGGAATGATGTGCCAAACATAGCACGCGTCGCACGTTGCCGCACGTCCTCCGTGTGGCGTATCGATCTATCGATGACATCATCACTGGCTCTGCAGTGCAGGTGCCGTCAGTGCCTTGCCTCGGATAAACACCAGCAGTGCGGCCAGCTGCATCGCCAGGTAGACCGCAAAGGCCATGCGCAATGCCGACGGATCGTTGCTGCCGAGCGCGCGGAACGCATCGACCAGCAAGCCTATGCCCCACTGCACCGAGAACGCGCCGATGAACAGCGTCAGGTTGAACGCGCTGTTGGCGCGACCCACCTGCGCCGGCGGATAGGCGAGGCTGACATGGGTCTGCGCCAGCGTCGTGACCGTGATGAAGACCGCGAACACGATCCACAGCAGCCAGCTCCAGCCATACGGCAGCAGGATCATCAGTCCTTGCACCGCGATCGATCCCGTCAGTCCCAGCGTCACTGCGCGCAGCACTGGCACGCCGGCGCGCGGCATCGCCTGTCCGTCATAGCGCACATGGCGCGGCGCCCACCAGGACAGCCCGAGATAGGACAGCATCAGGAAAAAATTGAACGCAAAGAGCACCTGCGAAGTTTCGGTCGTCGTCAGCCCCAGCACGCGCACCATCCACGGCCCGGCCCACAGCGACTGCATGGCCATGAAGCCGCCCTGGTGCACCGCGCCGAGCAGCGCCATGCGGCGGAAGTAAGGGTCGCGGAAGATCTGCAGGTAGCTGATGCCGGCTTCCGAGTTGGTGGCCGGTGCTGCGTCGGCCATGTGCCGTTCGACGGCTTGCAGCCGGAAGAACACCAGCAGCGCCGCGAGCAGCAGCAGCGCGGCAATCAGCCAGAATACGCCGCGCCAGCCGATCAGTGGCATCACCGCCGCCACCGGTACCGTGGTCGATAGCGCGCCGAGGGTACCGAACACCAGCATCCAGCTCGCGAGCTGGCTCTGCTTCTCGGGTGCATACCAGCTGCGGTAAGCCTTCATCGCCGCCATCAGGCAGGACGATACGCCGACACCGATCAGGGCCCGGCCTATCCACAGGCTGGCGAGCGTATGGCTGCTGGCGAACACGGCGGCGCCAAGGGCGGCGAACATCAGCAGCGACGCCTCGGTGCGGCGTGAACCGTAGCGGTCCAGCCAGATGCCGATCGGCAGCTGCATCGCGCCAAAGCCAAAAAAATAGGCGGACGACAGCAGCCCGAGGTCGGCATTGTTCAGCTGCAGGTCGGCCATCAGTTCAGGAGCGATCACGGCATTGATCGCGCGCAGCGCATACGACAGCACATAGGCCGCTGCAAAGACCAGCACCACGCGCAGCGCCAGCCTGCCCTGCAGGTAGTGGGCCGCTGTCGTCATCAACGCAGCACGAACGATGCCAGGAAGGTTTCTGCGGTCTCGTCGCTGAGGCGGGCGGCGGGGCCGAGCGCGATCGCCTGATACACGTATTCGCCGTGCATCACGAAGCGTGCATGCAGCGTCACTGCCGAATTGCCCGCCCTGCCGGTGGCGACCACCTCGGTCGCCGGTATGCCGCCTTTGAGCGTGACGGCTTTTTCGCTGTGCTGCGCGCTGCCGATGTTGCGCAGCATGGCCGCCTGCATCGCCGCCAGCGCGGCCGGCCGCTGCGCCGCGTCGGCAATCTTCGCGCTGGCCACCGCGAAGTTCACATCATCGACCTCGGCGGCCGTCATGCTCATCTCGACCTGGAGCTCGCCGAGCCTGACCGGGCGCGTGAAGCTGCTCGGCTTCGCCGGCAGCAGCACGACATAGGGCGCATCGCTGCCGTGCACCTCGCGCCAGTTCAGCGCGGGGCTGCATGCGGCCAGCACCAGCACCAGCAATGACAATGCAAGGCAGCATCGAGCAGTAACGAAGACGGAAGGCAGGGCCGGATCACGCAGCCGGCGGGCGAGGAAAGCGGGAAGCATCCCGCGATGGTATCAGTATCAGGTGTGACGGCTGTCGCTCAGTGCGCGCCGGTATTGAATTGCCTCGGCAACATGGGCGGCGGCAATCCGGGCGCTTGCGTCGGCGTCTGCAGCGAGGTCGGCGATCGTGCGCGCGACTTTCAGCACGCGGTGCGCGGCCCGGGCCGACCAGCCGAGCCGCTGTATCGCCGAGCGCAGCAAGGCGCTCGCATCATCGGTCGTCGCGCAGAGGGTGGTGATATCGCTGTCGGCCAGCTGCGCATTCGGCCGCGACTGCCGCGCCAGCTGCAGTGCCCGTGCGCGGCGCACGCGTGCCGCTACCGCGGCCGAATCTTCGCCCGCGCCCTGTGCCATCAGTGACGCCGGCGGCACCGCTCCGACGCTCAGCTGCAGGTCGATGCGGTCCAGCAGTGGCCCGGAAATGCGGCCCTGATAGCGCGCAATCGCATCCGGCGTGCAGCGGCAGGCACGGGTCGGATGGCCGAGGTAGCCGCAGGGGCAGGGATTCATTGCGGCCACCAGCTGGAAGCGGCACGGAAAATCCGAGGTCCGCGCTGCGCGCGAGATCGTGATGCGGCCCGACTCCAGTGGTTCGCGCAGCACCTCCAGCACCTTGCGGTCGAATTCCGGCAACTCATCGAGGAACAGTACGCCATGATGGGCCAGCGAAATCTCGCCGGGGCGCGGCACCTGGCTGCCGCCGACCAGGGCCACGCCGGAAGCCGTGTGATGCGGCGCGCGGTACGGCCGCTGGCGCCAGCGCGCGACATCGAAGCGGCCGGCCAGCGAGGCCACGGCGGCCGCTTCCATCGCCTCCTCATCCGTCATCGGCGGCAGGATGCCGGGCAGGCGCGCGGCCAGCATCGACTTGCCGGCACCCGGCGGACCCACCATCAACAGGCTGTGCCCACCGGCCGCAGCAATCTCCAGCGTGCGACGGGCCTGCAGCTGGCCCTTCACATCCGCCAGGTCCGGCGGGCCGGGCAGATCGGCGGGCACGTCGGGATGCGCGACAGGCAGCGCTTGCGCCGCGTCGCCTGCTGCGAGATGGGCCACGACCTGCAACAGCGAGTCGGCAGCGAGGATGCGCAGACCGGGTATCAGCGCCGCCTCGGCCGCGCTGTCGCGCGGCAGGATGAAGGCGCGTGTCGCGCGCGGGCCGGTGCGCACCGCATGCGCAATCGCGAGTGCCGCCCGCACCGGCCGCAGTTCGCCGGAGAGCGACAGTTCGCCGGCAAATTCGTACTGATCAAGCGCCGCAGAGGGTAACTGGCCGGACGCGGCCAGGATGCCGATCGCGATCGGCAGGTCGAAGCGGGCAGATTCCTTGGGCAGGTCGGCCGGTGCGAGGTTGACCGTCAGCCGGCCGGCAGGAAAGGCGAAACCGCAATTTTGCAGCGCGGCCCGCACCCGTTCGCGGGATTCGCGGACTTCGGTATCGGCGAGTCCGACTATCGTAAATGTGGGCAGTCCATCTGCCAGATGCACCTCGACCGTGACCTCGGGCGCCTCGACGCCCGCCAATGCGCGGCTTCGGAGGACGGCCAGCCCCACCGGGGACTCAGGACTTTAGCCGCGCTTCGAGTTCGGCAACGCGAGCTTCCAGCGCGTCGAGCTTGGCGCGCGTACGCGCCAGCACCTCGGTCTGCACCTCGAATTCCTCGCGGGTCAGCAAATCGAGCTTCGCGAAGCCCTGGTTGAGCATCGCCTTCATGTTCTTTTCCAGGTCTTTGGCCGGCGACTGCTGCAGCACTTGCTGGACCCGGTCTTGAATTTCGCTCAGGAAACTTGGTTTGGAATTCATTGCGGCCTTGTCATAATGTTTGCACTATTTTTGGGCAAATGCCCATCTATGGTGCGTGGTTAGCGGAAGGCATCGGGGTTTCGTGCGCAGATGCTAGCGGATTTAGCCAAATTGGCAAGCGTTCTCCCTGTTTTAGGTTGGCATACGTCCTGCTTTATTGCATCCAGCATACACGCCAGACGTGGGCCA
>JACCDH010140742.1_pt1 | contig 16426 bp, 17 predicted proteins | sample 7442481 | NCBI WGS metagenome assembly JACCDH01 (sample SAMN15323433, study PRJNA562643) | freshwater metagenome | isolation source: river surface water | place: USA:Blue River Watershed | collected 2017-08-15
ATTTCTACTGGGTCAATGTTGAAAAACAAGTATCCGTTATCCTGATACAAGGAGCTCACATCGTCTCCTTTTTGTGGATCATAGTTGAGGCGCTTGTCTAGCTTTTCTTTGTCGTATACGTCTCCTTTTTCAATCCCCAATTTTGCGAGTAGCACTGCGTCTTCGTGGATGTAGTTACCTGTAAACGTAATGTTGCGGTAGTAGTACTTGCGTCCTTCTTCCAAGGAAATAGCAATGTTGATCTTGTCCTCGCTGAATTTGTAGATGGAGTCTTCCAAGATTTTGGCATCTCTAAAACCCTTGCTGTTGTAATAAGCGATAGCCTTTTCCTTATCTGCTCGGTACTCTTTGGGATTGTATTTTGATCCGTTGAAGAAGTTCAATTTGAAATTCTTGCTGATGTATTCGGTTACTTGTTCCGAAGTGGCCACCTGGCTGTTAAGGAGTGATTGCGTAAAGCTTTTGCCATCAGCATCGACTAAGCGACTGTACACATCCTTGAAAATAGCTACCCGTGCATGCTCTTTGGTTTTCTTCAGCTTTCCTTTGAGCGCACGATCACTAATCTCATCATTCCCATAGAAAGCAATCTCATTGATTTTTACTTTTGATTTGGGATCAATGTCAAAACGTAATTTGACGCTATTCGGAAGGGTTGTGTCTCTATCCTGAATGATTTTGACTTCGGTATTGAGAAATCCTTTGTCTAGGTAATACTTTTCAATATTTCGTTTGGCAGTATTGAGTACGTCGTCGCGCACTACACGTCCACGGATATTGACTTTATCACGTAGTTCTCCTTCTTGTGTTTTGTTGATGCCTTCAAATTCTACTCGAGAAAAACGAGGTCTTTCGGTCAGATCGAGCAACAAGTAAATGTCCTCTCCCTCGATTTTAGTCACCAAAATTTTGACATCACCGATAATTCCTTGTCCCCATAATTTTTTGAGAGCGCCAGAAATGGCATCTCCAGGCACATCAATCCGGTCGTCTACTTTTAAGCCTGAAAGTGAGATGATGGCGTTTTCATCTAGGGTAGATAGTCCGACGGCCTTTATCTCTGCTATTCTAAACTTCTGGGGTTTGGCATAATTCAATTCCAATATGTTGACTGGTCTTGAGGAGGCATAGCGGCTCTGGCCCAAACGAATTTGTGCCACGGCACTTGCCGACCAAATCAAACAAAATAGAATCAGTAAACTTCTTTTCATTACTAGTTAAGGTTTAACTTGTTCGCCGGTTTTTCCAAACCTTCTTTCTCTCTTTTGGTAATCTTCAATCGCGGCAAACAGGTGTTCTTTTCTAAAATCAGGCCACAATACGTCCGAAAAATACAGTTCGGTATAGGCCAATTGCCAGAGGAGAAAATTACTTATTCGGTATTCTCCACTGGTTCGAATCATCAATTCAGGATCAGGGATGCCTGCTGTATCCAAGTGATCAGCGAGCGTTTGTTGGGTAATTTCTCCTGGGCTTAGTGTTCCTTCGGAGACTTTTTGAGCAATGCGTTGTGCGGCTTTAGTGAGTTCCCATTGGCCACTGTAACTTAAAGCTAGATTTACGGTTAATCCCGTGTTGGCAGAAGTCTGTTGCATGACCTCCAATAGCTTGTCGTAGGTGGATTTTGGAAGGCTTTCCAAATCGCCGATGGCGTGAAGTCGAACCTGGTTTTTCATCATCAGGCCAGTCTCAGCAACAATGGTTTGTACCAGCAAGTCCATCAAAGCTTCTACCTCTTCTTTGGGGCGAGACCAATTTTCGGTTGAAAAAGAAAATAGGGTAAGGTACTTTACGCCTAACTCGCCAGATCCTTCAATAGCTTCTCGAACGGCTTGAATGGCATTCCGATGGCCAAATATCCGCATGGCGCCTTTTTGTTTAGCCCATCTTCCGTTGCCATCCATGATGATGGCAATGTGCTTCGGTATGTTGTTTCGGTCTATAGTTTCCTTCATTTCAGCGGCTGGGATACCTACTTTTTTGGAGGTACAAAAATGGGATTTCTTTTTCAATAAATTCCCTTAGACTCCAATTAATTAATAGGTGTAGCAACGAGCCTTAGTAATCGTATAGCTCAGCGTTAGGCCCAGAAAATAGTACCAGTCTTTGGTATAGGGGTTCCCGTAATTCAGGCCTTTTGCTAGGGCAGTTGCCTTCGGGTCAATTGGGGTATCGTACCTGGCCACAGCGGGAAGGGTACTATCCAATTTGTCCAAGAAGTCCGAAGTAGTAGGTCGAAAACCAAGCTCCATGCCTAGTGTCAATTGATTCGACAGGAGGTACTTTACTCCTCCTCCAAATGGAATGACCAAGGTGCTCAACCGGTACTCCTCTACAGGTAGACTGGAATTGATTCGACCTTCTCCTTGAACAAAACTGTAACCAAGGCCAAAAAAGGCGTAGGGTGAAAATTTAAATTCACTCTTATGGTTGACATAATCCAGGAAGTTGAACTCCATCAAAGCAGAAAACTCAGTGATTCGACCGCTTACATGGGCGTTTCTTAGGCTTGCCATAGCATCAATCGGTTGGATGCTATCCGCGGCCATGAGCTCAGCTACGCTTACCCCTACTTTTAAGCTCCAAACATTGTCAAAATTTCTCTTGCCAAATAACGTTCCTTGAAGGCCAGCTTGGCCGGGGTCAATTTTTCGAATGATGTCTCCTGAATAAACGGAAGTTCCTAAACCTCCTCCTACCTCGTAACTCTGTCCATAAGCGGAATTCGTTGAGGCGAGTGTTAGGAAACCTAGCGCTACTAAGAGACTGAAAATCTTAAAATTGACCTTTTTCAAGACGATGCAAGTTATGAACTACCTAACGTATAAAAAACGAGGCCTGGTATGAAACGGGTTAATTATTGTTAAGCTCCAAGGATCAGTTTCTCATGTCCAAACCCCAATTTAACTTTTGGCGCAAGGTGTCGAAGAAATGATAGGACGGCAATTTCACCAATTTTGCGGAGAAAGACTCCTTTTTCACGCTTAATTTCACTTCTGATGCGATGGAGGTAGATCTAGAGTCCAATGAAATCATGAACTTATCCGTACGGCCTTCAATCTCAAAACTGATTTCCGACTCATCCGAAACGATAATCGGACGAACATTCAAGTTGTGTGGGCTTACTGGCGTGATGACAAAATTTTTGGCTCCTGGCGTGATCAAAGGACCTCCACAGCTTAAGGAATACCCTGTTGATCCGGTTGGGGTAGCTACAATCAGGCCATCTGCCCAGTAGGAATTGAGGTATTTGCCGTCGATGTAGGTATGGACCGTAATCATCGAAGAGGTATCCTTTTTGTGGATAGTGAATTCATTCAGCGCGAAATTTGCCCCATGAAACAATTTTTTACTGCTAGAAAGGGACAACAGCGATCTGGATTCAATTTGGTAGTTGCCCTTGGCCAATTGGTCAATTGCAGCTTCGATTTTATCTGTAGCAACAGTGGCAAGAAAACCCAGTCTGCCGGTATTGAGTCCAAGGATGGGGATCTCTTTATTTCCTACGACACAGACAGAATCTAGCAAGGTGCCATCGCCACCTAGGGATAGAAAAAAATCTAGCCCATCAAAGTCATCTGGATGATTGAGCAAACTGTAAGTGGGTGCTGTTGGGCTTAGGGCCCGAAGTTGCTGATCTAAACTAGGCGTTAGGCAAACTGATATACCAAGGGATTGGAGTTTTTCGAACAGCCCCCAAAGAATAGGTAAAAATTCGGCTTTTAAGGATAAGCCATGGATTGCTACCCGCATCGTTAAATGTCTAAAAAACGCAAAAGATTCCCAATTCGCTCCTCATCGGTACTTTGGCCTACTTCCTCTTGCGCGAAGTCTTGTACTTGGTAGCCAAAACGGAGTAGCGTAGCTTTTACGTGTCTGCTATCGGGCTTATCCAATTTGAGCGTAACTTCCACGGCTTGCGGATCCATGGGATCGGTGTGGAGCAGGCAACTTAGAATTTTGCAATTTTCGGATTCCACCAGTCGGGCAATTTCCGAGAGTTGAAAATCGTTCATCTGCAAGGAAATCACCAAGATGCTTCCTTGGGAATGAATCGAAATAGTATCGGCATAGGCTGCTAATGCATCTTGCGTAGGCACTACCCCTAGGTACTGCTGCTCCCGATCTAAAATGCCTACCCATTTGGCTTGATGTTCAGTTCCCACCCGGATCAAATCATACAGGTGCTGATCTCCATAGACCCAACAAGTGGCACATTCCAGCTCTACCTGAGCGATTTGTACATCCAAATGTTCTTGTTCGAGGAGGATTTCGTCTTCCACAAACCCTAAAAATAATCCCCCTTCCACTACAGGTAACGAAGTCAATTCCAATGATTCCATTTTTTTCAGGGCCGAACCCACCGGGTCGGAAGTCTGAATTGAAGGAATGATGGGATGGATAAAATCTGCCGCTTGCATGAAGGAAAGTTAGGAAATGAATTCATAACTCAAAACGCTTTTGTTGGCGTTCTTGTTCGGATTGATTTTTTGAACTGAACTAGGAAAGGAAATTTTGAGCCAAAATGCCTAATAAAATACCTACGGCCACAATGACCGGAGAAGACACATTGGTAAACTGCAGGAGGGCGTATGTTCCAAGAATAAAAACAATGTGAAGTGTATTTGCTTCCAAGGGTTCGAAAAGCAGGTACGCTGCGGCGATCAACATGCCACAGGAAACTGCATTGATACCTTCAAGTGCAGCCCGAATGGGTCGATATAGCTTGAGTTGGTCCCAAAATCGAATGACAAAAAAGATTAAAAATATCCCAGGAAGAAATATTCCGGCCGTAGCGATCAGTCCTCCCAGGACGAATCCTCCCAATCCAAAATCACGCATGGAAAGCGCGCCAATGTAAGAGGAGATCGAAAAGGTAGGCCCTGGAATTCCTTGAGAAAGAGCATACCCGGTAAGAAATTCTTCGGAGCTCAGAAAATGCTTGAAATCTACAAATTCGGTATACAAATAGGGGATCAATACTTGTCCTCCCCCGAAAATCAGACTTCCATTTCGGTAAAAGTTTTCAAATAGCAGGATGGGTTTGTATTGAGTAATGGCCCCGGCAGTTGCAGCAACCAGCAATACGCCACCCCATAGGTAAAAGTTACTCCATTTGATTTGTAAGGATTTATCCTCTTCAACTTTGGGTTGATTTTTATACTTGATTGAGGTACTGAGTCCTCCAAATAGGAGCAGGATTGGAAAGATGTAAGGAGAGCTGTAGAAAAAGGAAACAAATGCCGAGAGCAGCATCAAAACAATGGCCTCGGGGGTTTTGATCATTCTGGTGATGGTTTTTTGCGCCGCAAAAATCAAAAAGCCAATCGCCATGGGCTGGATAAATTTTGCAAATCCCAGGGCTTGGGGGCTATTTTCTTGTAAAAAGTGAATCAACAGGGCGGCCAAAATCATGGCAATCGTGGCGGGGAGAATCCAGACGATAAGTGTCAAGTAGGCAAGACGAGGTCCACCTACTCGAAACCCTATCGCCGAGATTAGTTGCGTAGAGGAGGGGCCTGGGAGCATGCTGCAGAGCGCATTCAATTCCCAAAGCTCCTCCTCTTGGATGTAGCCCCTTTTTTTGACCATCCGTTCCAGCATCATGGCAAGCAAAACTTGTGGCCCACCAAAGGAGGTAAGGGAGAGGGTCAAGGTATCTTTTAAAAAGACAAGATATCGGACCGTCCGAATTGACATGCTATTTGCGCAAGCCTAGTTCACGGAGACGTTCCTCCAAAAATTCGCCTGCAGTGATATCTGGAAATTGTTTGGGACTCGTTTCAGAAATGCAGCTTTCAAGACAGCTGAGGTCCATTTCAGATCGAGGGTGCATAAAAAACGGAATGGAGTACCGGCTTGTATGCATCAGTTCACGTGGAGGATTCACTACACGGTGAATGGTTGATTTCAATTTTTTATTGGTCAATCGCTCGAGCATGTCCCCTACATTGACGACCAACTGGTCAGGTAGGGCAGTTATTGGAATCCACTTGCCATCTCTACGAAGTACTTGAAGTCCATCTGCACTTGCGCCCATCAACAAGGTAATCAGGTTGATGTCCCCATGTTCTGCTGCACGCACCGCATCGGCAGGCACTTCCTCCGGGTTTTCAATTGGAAAATAATGGATTTGACGTAGGATAGAATTTCCATGAATCACCTTGTCTTCAAAATAGTCCTCTTTCAATCCCAGATTAAGGGCAATGGCTCTGAGCATTTGACGACCTGCGTTTTCCAAGGTTCTGTACGCTTCTAAGGCATCTTCTTTGAACTGTGGTAGTTCTTGAGGCCAGCAATTTTCTGGATACTCTGCCTTAATGGGATCTGAATCTGGAATAGAACCCAAATCCTGCCCTACATGGTAGAATTCTTTCAAATCTCCTGTGTTTCTTCCCTTTGCATGTTCTTTTCCTTTGCCAGTGTAGCCTCTCTGGTAGCCGATTTCCGGTTTTTCGTACTGGGCCTTCACCGAGTCAGGAAGGGAGAAAAAAGTGGTGATGGAGGAATAAAGCCTGTCTTGTAAGGTTTTGCTGAGACCATGATTTTTGATGGCTACAAAACCAATATTTTGGTATGCTTCTCCAAGTTTACGCACAAACTCGGCCTTTTTTTCAGGATTGCCAGTGGTGAAATCGGCTAAATCCAAACTCGGAATTTCATCGAACAAAATTTCCATTACAACGGTAGTTTAGGTGGTTATTCCTTTAAATTCTTCAAAAATAAATATCTTTAACCTCAATTTAGGCGATTCCATGAATAAAATCCTGATTTTACTCCTATTCCTTAGTTTATGGGTCACATCTTGTTCCTCAGATCCTAAAGAAACCAAAGAATCGGCTCAAGTTGAGGCCAATGATTCCACACCTGTGGAAGTAGCATTAGGTCCTATTGCCTTTATACCAGAAGATTCCCTCTCGTTTTTTCCTGATGCGATTTTGGAGTTGAATACGCCGCTGGGCAATCAGGTCTTCAAGCCAGGAAAAGTGCCTTTTGAATTTAATGTCAAGAATTTTTCAATTGGAAAAAATGGAGCCTCTTCTCCTCGTCTTGCGCTCATTCTAAATGGGAGTGATCCCGAAGCGTATGCTGCTCCCATCTTTCAGCGGGAACTTACACGAGGAACCTACCGAACAGTGGCTTTTTTGGTCGATGATAAGGGACTAGCTTTAAAGAACTTCGGAAATTACGTCGATCGTGATTTTTTAGTCGGGGATTCCCGACCTTTTCCCTATTCGGCGGAACCCTATTTGGCGGTCAACTTGCCCAAAAATGAACAAATCATCCCCTTTGGTCAAGACCTAATGCTTGATTTTTTGGTTCTAGGGGGAGATTTAAAGTTGGATGGGCTAAAAGTAAAAGTTTCGATCAATGAACACATGACCGAACTTAGTCAAGTAATCCCAATGCGGGTATCCAATCTTCCCAAGGGAGACTATCAAGTTAAATTTCAACTACTCCGCGTAGGTAACAAAGAGCTAGAAGGTCCTTTCTCAAGCAGTACCAAGACCATCTTTGTTCGATAAGTTGCTATCTTTGGGCGATTAAATCCCTAGTTCATCATGCTTTTAGTACAACATATTCGAGATCATTACGATCAAGTCCTGAAGGGCCTCAACAAGCGAAATCTAAAGGATGCCGAGCCTGCCTTACAGCGGGTGCTGGCTTTGGATGATTTGCGGAAGTCATCCCAAACGCAACGGGATCAACTTCAGGCTGAGGCCAATACAATTTCCAAAGAAATTGGGACCTTGATGAAGGAGGGGAAAACAGCGGAAGCGGCTGCTGTTAGAGATCGATCTGCTCTCCTAAAAGCACAAATTAAGGAGTTGGAAGAGCAGCATGAACAAGCAGAGGAAGAACTAAAAGCCTTGCTATACACACTCCCCAACGTGCCTTTCACAGCAGTTCCTGCTGGAAAATCAGCCGATGACAATGAGGTGGTGCTTTCTTATGGCGAGATTCCTACCTTATGGGAGGGCAAATTGCCGCATTGGGAATTGATTAAAAAGTACGACATCATCGACTTTGATTTGGGGGTAAAAATCGCCGGAGCAGGATTTCCAGTTTACAAAGGGAAAGGTGCAAGGTTGCAGCGTGCCTTGATCAATTTTTTCCTTGATCAGGCCTTAGCCGCTGGCTATGTAGAAGTGCAGCCTCCCATTTTGGTGAATGAGGATTCCGGTTATGGTACAGGACAGCTACCCGATAAGGAAGGGCAGATGTACTTTGCGAATGAAGATAAGTTGTACCTCATTCCTACTGCGGAGGTGCCCATTACCAATATGTACCGCGATGTACTCGTCAATGTATCCGATCTTCCCATCAAGAATGTGGGGTATACGCCTTGCTTTCGACGCGAGGCGGGTTCCTGGGGAGCCCATGTTCGTGGCCTAAATAGATTACATCAGTTTGACAAGGTGGAAATCGTCCAAATCACCCATCCGGAAAATTCGTATGCCACTTTGGAAGAAATGAGTGCCTACGTGCAAGGCTTGTTGCAGCAGTTGGAATTGCCTTACCGTGTGCTTCGTCTATGTGGCGGAGACATGGGCTTTACTTCTGCAATGACCTATGACATGGAAGTGTATTCAGCTGCACAAGAGCGTTGGTTGGAAGTGAGTTCGGTGTCTAATTTTGAAACTTACCAGGCCAACCGTCTCAAATTGCGATTCAAAGGAGAAGATAAAAAATCTCAACTAGCCCATACCTTGAATGGAAGTGCCTTGGCTTTGCCGCGCATTGTTGCATCCATTTTGGAAAACAATCAGGAGCCGGATGGCATTCGCATGCCTAAAGTCTTGCATCCCTATTTGGGCTTTGATCGGATTTAAGGGTGGAAGGCCCTGTAAAAACGAAAGCTGGAAGTTTGTGCTTCTGCTTAAGCAAAAAGCACCTCAACAGAGGTGCTTTTTGGTTTTATGGGCTCAAGGAAGTGTACCGATTCAGCTGTTTTCTGCTTTGCGCAGCAGCTGCTCATGTAAGGCAATTACTTGAGGGAGTAGAAGCTTGTTGTCTGTATTTTTTATTGAAAAATCTGCCAACTTATTTTTTTCCTCATCGGGAAGCTGTTGATCGATGATTTGGTTGACTTGTTCCTCGGTACGCTGTGGGTCACGAAGTAAAACCCGCGCCATGCGCACACGAAGGGGAGAGCTGACATTGATTACATAATCAAGCTCTTTTGCTGCGCCAGTTTCGAATAAGAGTGCCGCTTCTTTGAGGAGGTAAGGGGCTGTTTGTTGACTCACCCATTCGGCAAAATCCTTTGCTACTGCAGGGTGAACCAGGGCATTGAGGGTAGCTATTTTTTCGGGGTTGGAGAACACTGTTCCTGCCAAGTAACCTCGGTTTAATTCACCATTTGGGGTGTAGGATTCAGGCCCAAATGAAGCTAAAATCTTCTCTTTAACCTGTGAGTCATGATTCATAAGCCATTTTGCCCGCTCATCTGCAGTATAAATGGGCACTCCAAGCAAAGAAAAAAGTTTGCATACGGTGGATTTTCCAGAGCCAATTCCACCCGTAATGCCGACTAGCAAAGCATGCGAGTTACTCATAGCTTAACTTGAGCTGAGGTGGGGTGATTTTAACCTGCCTTAAAAATTTAGGGTTGGGACTTACTTGAATCTGAATGGTGCTATCTGCGCGATTTCGACTTCTATAGTCTAGGAGCGCTTCAAATTCCAAATCCTTTAGTTTGGGCAAATCAGCCTCTTGAATCAAGTAGCTTAAGACAGGGATAAGCTCCTCGTTGGCAAGGGCGACGTTGGAAGGAAAATTGAGTTTCTTGATTTTTAGGCGCTTATTTCCCTCCAAATAGGTGACTATCGAAAATGCAACTTGGATCTCAGTTTGTTTGAGCTGAACTAGGTTAGCCAAGTCTTCTTGTATTTCTAAAGGGACTTTTCCAGAAAAATTTTTGTTGATTTTTTTTGCATTCAGGACCACGGGGAATTTCCCTTGGTAGCTCTCCAAAATTGAGGAGGGACCCGTAACTTCTAGTTTTTGCGGATTGAAGGTAACCTTCCCTTCTAGTAGACTATTTTTATCTAAAGAGTATCCAGCGGAGTCTAATTCTGGAATTAAGGTTTTGGTGACAATCTGATCAATCTGGTAATGAATCGTATCTCCTAAAATAGTTTCAAGTTGGGTCGGAGCAATAAACTCCCCTAATCCCCTTTTCAAATCTGCTGTGAGTAAGTATGTTTTTTCTGCAGGAGAATTGACTAAAATGGGATACGCATTGGTGCTGATATTGAAATGCTTGCGAAGTAGGTCCCACCCATTTCCAGAGATTTGGATTTGAATGCTTTTTGGTAGTGGTTTTACCGGGATGTAATTTTTTTCATCGAATTTCCATTGCACGGGATAATCCACGATGGTGGTGTAATTGTCCTTGTTGAGCGCATTTAAAACCCAAAAAGTGGTAGCCGCTGCGATGCAGAGGACTACCACTTTTAGATTGGAGAGTTTTCTTTTGGAGATTCTCCAAGGGGATTTTTTAGTATCAGGCAAGGGATTACTTGGTTGGGCTTGATTTTTTAGAGAAGTCAAGAGAGATGGCAGACTTTTCAAGCTTTACTTTCAGTCCTTTGTCTAGTTCCAGATGGACGGTATCATCTTCCACACTGTACACTTTTCCATGGATTCCGCCGATGGTCACTACCTCATCTCCTTTTTTTATTTCTTCAATAAACTTCTTGGTTTCCTTTTGCTTTTTCTGCTGAGGTCGGATCATGAAGAAATACATGATCAAAATGATTGATCCGAATAGAAATACTTGGCCAAGAATACCGCTGCTACCTCCAGCAGCTTGAGCTAGAATAAATAAATGCATTGCTTATTTTTTCAATGGGCCTGTTGGAGCGGCAGCACCACCTGATTTAGGAGTTACGCTTCCGGTCATTCGAAGACGAGTTACAGAAGGATTGGTGTTTGCCTGAATAGTTACAGTTGGAGACTGTGCGCCTGATTTTGCAGCAGAGTTAAATACAACTTTCACAAAACCGGTCTCTCCTGGTTGAACTGGAGCCTTGGTCCAGTCAGGGCTTGTACATCCGCAAGAAGCAGTGATGTTGGAGATAACCAATGGAGCTTGACCATTGTTGGTAAAGTTGAATACACGCTCAACCACTTTTCCTTCAGGGATGGTTCCAAAGTCGTACTCCATTTCAGAAAATTGGAAAGCTCCTAGGGTGCTTGGGTCAGCATCCGTAGTGGCTTGAGCCATATCTGCTGGAACAGGGGTGTTGGTTCCTTCCATTGCAGCGATTTTTTCTTCTAAAGCCTTGATTTTTTCTGCTTGTTCATCTTTGCCTTGGGAGCAAGAAGCTAGCAATACCACAGAAAGGGCGATGGCGCTGAGTAGTCTTGTTTTCATATTAGTTTTTATCTTGATTTATTTGGTCAATTAGTTTGTTTACATCGTTCAGGAGATCTTCTGCTTTGTTTTTTGCTTCAGAGATCACACGTTTTCCTTCGGATTTGGCTTCGTTGAGATGAATTTCTTTTCCATCCACCAATTCGTTGATCAGATCTTCCAATTCCTTCTTGTACTTGGATAGTTTGAAGGAAAGCTTGTCTCGTGTATTTGCTCCTGTATCTGGGGCAAATAAAATTCCTAAGGCTGCACCTACCCCTGCACCTACGGCGAAAGCGAGTAATGTATTAGTTGTCTTGCTCATGATCCTACTTATTTATTGTCCAAAAGCCCTCGTCCACTCTTGCGGATTTGACCCTTGTCCGTTAGTTCTTTAGCCAAAACATCCAAAAGCCCGTTCACAAATTGCTTGCTTTTTGGGGTACTGTATGTTTTTGAAATGTCAATGTACTCGTTGATGGTTACCTTAACTGGGATGCTTGGGAAATGAATCATTTCAGCAAGCGCCATAGAGATGATGACTTTATCTGTAAAGGCCAGGCGATCAATGTCCCAGTTTTTTGTTTTCTCAGCGATAAGTACCTTACTGCTTACGTCGTTAGCAATGGTGAAGTTAAAAATATTTTCAAAAAATTCTTTGTCCTCCTCCCAATTCATTGCGATTTCAGGTAATGGTTCAGCTAAGGAACTATTTGGAAGAGAAGCATTTTTCAACACCTTCGCTGCCAGACTTCGTACCACCGATTTGTTTTCGGTCCAGTTTAAGTCCTTTTCTGAGAAAAAAGTCAAGATTACCTCGTTTTTAAAGATGACTTTTTTAAGGAGATCATCTACTACTTCAAAATCTTGCTCCAAACTTGGGTTTGCAAGTGAAAGGTAATGTTGATAGGATTCAGCAGGCTTGATGTACTCTCGAAACCATTCTTTGATTTCAAGTTCGAGCTCATCCAAGCTTACCCCGTTTCTGCTCAGTGCATTTTGGTATTCTGCAGATTCACGAAGATGCTTCAATACCTGGTTATTGGCCAAATTCAACTCATTGCCAAAGGCCATAGGAGTATCTCCTGCAAGTTTTTGCTTTTTCTCCACTTCTTTTCCTACATGTTTGGCAAAGGCCTGAAGGAGTTCGATGGCTAATAGGTAAAGTTGAGGAATTCGTTCGGCCGAAACGACCATGTTTTTCAACAAAAACTGCCGGTCTTTTTCGTTGGCAGCATGAACTTGTTTGAGGGCTTCAAGCGCAATTTTTTTGACTTTAGCTCCAGCCTCATTGGGAATTAATTTTTGACCTTGTTCCACATTTTGATCAAAAATCTGAATGGCTTCATCCGCTTCTCGAGAAAGAGCGGCTTTATCCTGAACCTCCATGCTATTGAGGTCGGGCAAGAAAGACTCTCGTATAAAGTCTTTGGCTAAATTAAGATTGGATCCTTTGCATTGTTCATAAGCATATAGATTCTGAAATGCTTTGACTCTAAGGATTCTTCTGTTGAGCATAGGGTATGTAAAGAGTCACAAATATAAGTAATTTGATGGGTCTTGTCCCCATGAAACTGGAGACAAAAAAAACCACCGAAGAGGGTTCGGTGGCTTTTAATGCATTCGATGTGTTGCTTAGAATGGAAGTTTGATTCTTCCGATTGCTTCGATTCTTGCTTTGGCAGCTTGGATTGCTGCCTGCTGAGCAGGGATGTTTTGTGACTCAGAGGCATTTAAAATAGACAAGCAGGTATCGTAGATTTTTTCTGTTTGTGCAAAAACGGTCTCCTCTTGGTATTCTCCATAATATTCTGCCCCCACGTTGATGACTCCACCCGCATTGATCAAGAAATCTGGTGCATAGACAATTCCTTTTTCCATCAAGATTTTGCCATGTTTGGCTTCATCCTCAAGTTGGTTGTTGGCTCCGCCTGCTATCACTTTACATTTCAAACGATCGATGGTCTGGTCGTTGATGGTTGCTCCTAATGCACAAGGTGCATAAATATCCATCTGGATATCGTAAAGAAGCTTGCTGTCCACGACTGTAGCGCCTGTAGTAGCGGCAACTTCCTTGAGCTTATCCTCAAAAATATCTGTAATCAAAATTTCTGCGCCTTCTTTCACGAGGTAGTTGATCAGGTATTTGCCTACCTGGCCTACTCCTTGAACACCGATTTTTTTTCCTTGAAGGGAGTCGGAACCAAATGCCTTCTTGGCGGCAGCCTTCATACCCATGTACACCCCATAAGCAGTTACCGGAGAAGGATCGCCTGCGCCACCCTTACTTTTTGGGAGGCCAGTTACATGGCGGGTTTCCAAGGCGATGTATTCCATGTCGGAAGTCTTCATGTTGACATCTTCAGCAGTCACATACCGGCCGCCCAGACTCTCCACAAAACGTCCAAATCTTCGTAAAAATGCTTCGGTTTTCAATTTAGGGTCTCCGAGGATGACTGCTTTGCCACCTCCCAAATTCAATCCTGCAAGTGAATTTTTAAAGCTCATGCCTCGCGAAAGACGCAAGACATCTTTGATGGCTTCCTCTTCGGTGGCATAAGGCCACATACGTGTTCCACCCAATGCTGGTCCTAATACGGTATTGTGGATCCCGATTAGGGCTTTGAGGCCTGTGGCTTCATCGTGGCAGATGACCAACTGCTCATGGTCCATGGTGGTGATTTGTCCAAAAATAGAGCCCTCACGGATAGTTTCGGTTGCATTAATCGCTGACATCTGAAAATAGCTTTTTAGAATGTGTTATATTTGGGTTAAAACTCGCGTTTCCGCGGATACAAAATTAAATACTTTTATCAGCTTGCAAATTTTCCTCTGCCAAATTTTATATAAGATAATTATCAAATAATAAGACTTTATTCCGTGAAGGAGCTACAGCGAATAAATAAATATTTAATCAAATACAAGGGATTGTTGTTTTTGGGAATACTCTTTACGGTAATCTCCAATATTTTTGTAATTATTCCTGCCCAATTGGTTCGAATTGCCATAGATTATGTGGTGGAAAGTTTTGCGCTTTTTACCCCTTTAGAGAAGGGGGGACTTGGGGATTTGGCTCGGGAATATTTTTTAGAGTCGGTCTTTGTTTTTGGGATTTTGATTTTGGTCATGGCCCTACTTCGAGGGTTCTTCCTGTTTTTGATTCGACAAACGCTCATCATCATGTCGCGTAAAATTGAGTACGACATGAAAAATGAGCTCTTTGAACATTTTCAATTTTTACCCTTAAGTTTTTACAGAAAAAATAGCACGGGGGACCTGATGGCGCGGATTTCAGAAGATGTAAGCCGTGTGCGCATGTATTTGGGACCCGCAATCATGTATGGGCTTAACTTGTTGGTTTTGTTTCCACTGGTGATTTCCTACATGGTTTCTGTCAATTTGGAATTGACTCTGTATTCTTTATTGCCCCTTCCTATTCTTTCACTTAGTATTTATTATGTAAACAACCTGATCAACGCACGTTCTGAAAAAATTCAGCAAAGCCTTTCGCAGCTCAGCACTTTTGTGCAAGAGGCATTTTCAGGAATTCGTGTACTGAAAGCATTTGTACGGGAGCAAGATTCTGCAGCCGAGTTTGATAAGGCCAGTGAGGAATACAAGTATCAATCCATTGAGTTGACACGCGTGAATGCCTTATTTTTTCCCTTGATCATGGCTTTGGTGGGGATCTCTACGATCATTACGGTCTATGTAGGAGGAATGAAAGTCATTCAAGGGGAGGTTGGTTATGGGGTCATCGCAGAGTTTATCTTGTATGTCAACATGCTCACCTGGCCAGTAGCTTCTCTAGGATGGGTCACCAGCATTGTGCAACGTGCTGAGGTCTCTCAGCGACGAATCAATGAATTACTGGATCAAAAGACAGATTTGCTGTCTGTAGAAAACTTGGAATCAACTCTGGAAGGGGCGATTGAAGTAAATCACCTTTCTTTTGTCTATCCAGACTCCGGGGTGCAGGCGCTTCGTGATGTTTCCTTTTCCATTGCAGCGGGCCAAACTCTTGGAATTATCGGAACTACAGGTTCTGGAAAATCCACCCTGGCCAATCTACTCATGCGCATGTACGATGCCAGCGCTGGAGAGATCTTGGTGGATGGTAGGCCCATACAGCAGTATTCCCTTGCCAGTTTGCGTAGTCAAATCGGTGTAGTTCCCCAAGATGTGTTTCTTTTTTCGGATACCATTGCCAATAACATTGCCTTTGGGCTGGATCAACCCAATCTAGATCGGATTACGCAAGCCGCAAAGGATGCGGACGTGTATCAAAATATCCTAGATTTCCCGAAGGGCTTTGACACCTTGTTAGGGGAAAGAGGCATCACCCTCTCCGGAGGGCAGAAGCAACGGGTTTCCATTGCGCGAGCTATTGTAAAGGAACCGAAGATTTTGATTTTGGACGACTGTCTCTCTGCAGTCGATACCAAGACGGAAAACGCCATCTTGAATTCCCTCCAAAAAATCATGAAAAACCGTACGTCCATCATTATCTCACATCGGGTATCTTCAGCAAAGCTTGCTGATCAAATAATCGTCTTGGATGAAGGGCGAATTGTGGAGCGTGGCGACCATGGGTCTTTGATGGAGCAAAAGGGAGTCTATGCTACTCTTTTTGAAAAGCAAACCCAGGGGGGTGAATCCGTTGAAGAAATTAAAGTTTGAAGTTCAATTAAATGATTTGGTAAACAGCTAACGGTCTACTGTCGATTTAATTTTTGTCAACGGCTGACAGTCCACGGTCGACAGCCGAGTCGTGGTGTGACTGGGCTATGAATCCAAATTTAAATATGCGTTTTTGTAACAGAAATGAATTGACTGTGGTCTGTCGACCGTCAACTGTTGGCAACAAAAACAGGCACGCTGCTCACGGGTAGGATTGCGGATAATCTATTACTTCTCTTTAAGTGCGTCGCATCGATCGTAACTCGGGTCGATGTCAATGAAAATATCTTCTTTGGCAGTGACAAACCATTTGCTCAAAATCTCATCTTCTTTTCGACGAAGGGTAGCTGCTTTAAGTTTTTCGTAATCATCTTCCAAATTGGC
>JACCDH011564552.1_pt1 | contig 16423 bp, 9 predicted proteins | sample 7442481 | NCBI WGS metagenome assembly JACCDH01 (sample SAMN15323433, study PRJNA562643) | freshwater metagenome | isolation source: river surface water | place: USA:Blue River Watershed | collected 2017-08-15
GTTTTGTGGGTGATAATATTGAGTTTTTTCAGGATGGAGATTTGATTTTAGTAGGCTCCAATTTGCCACATGTATGGAAAAATCAAAATGAAGAATCAGAGCTAGCTGTAGCCCAAGTGGTTCAATTTTTACCATCATTCTTAGGGGATGAAATATGGAAAAAGGTTGAATTTAAGAACGTACAAAATCTAATTGTTAAGTCTGCTAACGGCCTTAAAATCGAAGGTGTTACTAAAGTTCAAGTATTAGAGTATTTGGACTTACTGTTTCAAGCCAACAGTCCATTGGATCGATTGATGATACTTGTGAAAATGCTGGATTTTCTAGGGTCTTCATTGGATCTAATTCCAATGTCTCGAAGTTTGTTCTCAGTCAAAGTTGATAAACTACATACGGATCGCTTAAATCAGGTAATTGATTTTACTATAAACAATTTCTCCACCAAGATAGTCCTGGAAGATGTGGCTGCCATGTCAAATATGTCTGTTTCCAACTTTTGCAAATATTTCAAAACTCGAATGAAGAAAACATATGTACAGTATTTAACAGAAGTACGTATTGGGTTTTCTTGTAAACTACTAATTGAAAATAAATTATCCGTACATCAAGTTGCATTCGAATCAGGGTTTATAAATATCTCTAATTTCAATAGAGCATTTAAATTAACTAAACAGATGACTCCACTTGCATATCGCAAAACATATCATTTAGAATAATCAGGTCGCTATAAATCACCATAAATTGACGACTTGTTTGCCTAATTTTTTATTTATTGATAATATATCATTAGTTCTTAATAAAATTTCAATATCCTAGATTGTCTTTGGCTTTTAATTTTGTGATGTTCATCAACCAAAAGGTTGGTTAATTTATTTAGTGCATCAGAAAATGGAATATGTCGTCAATGAAATCTAACATAAGTCAATTATTTAGTATCCCTGTAATTGTGGCTGCATTAGGTTACTTTGTGGATATCTATGACTTGTTATTATTTGGTATAGTTCGTGTGCCAAGTCTAATTGATCTCGGATTAAATGAACTTCAAGTCTCTTCTGTTGGTACTAGTATTTTAAATTGGCAAATGACCGGTTTAATTATTGGAGGTATTTTGTGGGGGGTATTGGGAGATAAAAAAGGTAGGCTTTCTGTTTTATTTGGGTCCATATTGACATATTCTCTGGCAAACATTGCTTGTGGGTTTGTACAAAATCCAGATATGTATAAGCTAATTAGATTTGTTGCTGGAATTGGATTAGCAGGAGAACTGGGTGCAGGAATAACTTTAGTTTCAGAAAGTTTGCCAAAAAATCTTCGGGCAATAGGTACCTCACTAGTAGCTGGTGTAGGCCTTTTAGGTGCGGTTTTTGCGTATTTTACTGTTGAGATATTTGCCTGGAGAACAGCTTATTTTATTGGGGGAGGAATGGGTATATCACTTTTGTTATTACGCATTGGAGTGTTTGAGTCAAGCGCATTTGCTACCATTAAAGAACAAAAATTGGTAGAAAGGGGAAATTTCTTTTCGTTTTTTACGAATGCCAATAGATTACTTAGGTATTTTCAATGTATCGCGATAGGTCTGCCTACTTGGTTTGTCATTGGAATCCTAACCACCTTCAGTAATGAATTCGGGAAAGCATTGGGTATTGTTGACATAAAGCCGGGATTAGCAATTATGTGGTGCTACGTTGGTTTGTCGATTGGTGATTTACTTAGTGGAATGCTCAGTCATTACCTTCAATCACGCAAAAAAGCAGTTGGATTGATGATGGTCTTCACCTTAATTTTTGCTTGTTTTTATCTATTTATAGGGCTTAACAGTACAATGCAATTATATGGAACCTGCCTGTTGATGGGCATAGGTATTGGTTATTGGGCAATGTTTGTTACAATCGGTGCTGAACAGTTTGGAACTAATCTTAGAGCAACAGCCGCCACAACTATTCCAAATATGGTACGAGGAACCGTTGTTCTTATGACATTCGTCTACGGAAATCTCAAACAAGAAATTGGCATAATTTATTCAGGGGCACTTGTTGGGATAGTTTGTTTTGTTTTTGGCGGATTAGCTATTTACACAATCGAGGAAACGCATGGAAGAGATTTGAATTTTATAGAGGAATAAATGAACATCAAGCACTTAATTGTTTTTTCTATTTTTTTTCTAGTTGGCCACGAGTACTCATGGGGCCAACGTTCAAATCAACTTTTTGGTAAATCTGAATTATGGTATAAAAGGCCAGCATCTCATTGGCTTGAAGCTCTACCTTTAGGGAATGGTTCTTTAGGAGCTATGGTATTTGGAGGAACCGACTTAGAAAGAATACAATTTAATGAAAGCTCTTTATCTACGGGAACAACCAAAGAGATCGGGAGTTATCAGCCTTTTGGAGATATCTATTTAGATTGGGGCAATAGAACTATTTCTAATTATAAGCGTATTCTTTCGTTAGATCAAGCTATTCATACAATAAGTTATACAATTGGAGATATAGAATTCAAGCATCAATATTTTATTAGTAATGTTGATCACGCATTAGTTTTAAAAATTTCAGCTAATAAACCAAACGCACTTAATGTATTAATTAGATTAAAAGATGCTCGAAATAATCCATCTCAAGTGGATGGAAATCAATTATCATTTAAAGGTATTTTACCTAACATGTTACAATACGAATCAATATTATCCGTAAAGCAAATTGGAGGTAATACGTTTAAAAATGATTCATCCTTAATAATAAAGAACTCTAATGCTATTGTTTGCACATTAGTAGCTGGCACCTCATTTAAGTTAAATTCTGTCGAAGGATTTTTGGGGAAATCCCCCCACAATCAATTAATTAGTAATGTAACCAAAATTCAATCTACTTCTTTTGAAAAGTTAAAGACTCGGCATGTAAAAGATTATTCGCAATTATATAACAAATTGAAATTTAATCTTGGAGTAGGGAAAACATATTTGCCTACAGATGAAAGATTAATTGCTTACAGTCAAAGTAGCAATGATCATGATTTTGAAAAATTGATTTTTCAATATGGGCGATACCTTTTAATTTCTTCTTCTAGACCCCATGGGTTACCATCTAACTTACAGGGAATATGGAATGCAGATTTTAAACCTGCATGGTATTCACAATACACAACAAATATTAATGTACAAATGAATTATTGGCTTGCAGAACAAACTAATTTGTCTGAATGTCATATGCCTTTATTTGATTGGATAGAAAATTTAGCTAATGTAAATAAGTCTACTTCAGATACTATATTAAATGTAAAACATGGTTGGTTAGCTTACAGCACAAATAATATTATGGGAGGTGGTAGTAAATGGAGACTTCATAAACCTGGGAGCGCTTGGTTAAGTCAACATTTTTGGGAACATTATTTATATACTGGTGATATAATTTTTTTAAAAAAGAGAGCATATCCCATGCTACGAGATGTAGTTTCTTATTGGGAAAACCATTTGGTTTTATCTTCAAATGGGAAATTTATTACCCCCGATGGATGGAGCCCTGAGCATGGACCAAATAAGAACGAGTTAGATAAAAATTCCTATCCAGGTGTGTCTTATGACCAACAGATTGTTTACGAGTTATTTACAAATTACATAGAAGCAGCTCGAAAATTAAATGTGGATTTAGCCCATCGTCTAAAAATTCAAAAACTTAGGGATTCTATGTTAGGCCCGCAAATTGGAAAATGGGGGCAGCTTCAAGAATGGATGTATGATTTAGATGATTCTACTGACCATCATCGACATAATTCTCATTTATTCGCAGTTCATCCCGGGAAACAGATAAGCTTTTCTAAATCACCAGAATTGGCATTGGCTGCAAAAAAATCTTTACTTTCTAGGGGTGACATAAGTACTGGTTGGAGTACTGCATGGAGGATTAATATTTATGCTAGACTATTAGATGGCGAAAATGCCTACAAACTAATCAAGAAATTGCTATATCCTGCGATGCCGGAATCAAAATACGGAGAAAAAGGGGGGGGTGTATGCGAACTTATTTGATGCTCACCCTCCTTTTCAAATTGATGGAAATTTTGGATACACTTCTGGAGTTGCGGAAATGTTATTGCAAAGTCAAAATTCTATTATTCATCTTCTGCCAGCCCTGCCTTCGAAATGGGATAAAGGTAATATAGTAGGATTAAAAGCAAGACAAAATGTGGAGGTCAATATAAGTTGGAAAAAAGGCAAACTATTTTCATTTAGCCTTTATCCAAAATTTAGTGGCATATATGCTATTCAATACGGTGATTTAGTAAAAAGAATTTCGTTAAAAGCAGGTCGACATTACAATTTCAAAATGGATTTTTTTAAAAATATATAAACAACCTATTCTATGAAAAACTTGATTTTTTTAATGGTGTTAGTTTTTTATTCCTTTAACGGGCAAACTCAGAATGTTGAAGCAAAAATTTTAACTGAAGAAAACAGCCCAAAAATGAAATGGTGGAAGGATGCCAAATTTGGCATGTTTATTCACTGGGGAATATACTCGGTCCCAGCAGGAAAATGGGAGAACAACACAACCTATGGTGAATGGATTATGCATACAGCAAAAATACCTAGGTCTACATATTCTGCAATTGCAAAAGATTTTAATCCTACGAAATTTAATGCGGAAGAGTGGGTGAAATTAGCAAAGTCAGCAGGTCAGAAATACATAGTTATCACCAGTAAACACCATGACGGCTTTGCCATGTTTGGCTCTAAAGCTTCACCCTATAATATTGTCGATGCAACTCCATTTAAACGTGATATTTTAAAAGAATTAGCAGAAGCTTGTAGAAAGAACAACATGAAATTAGGTTTCTATTATTCGCAAGCTCAAGATTGGTATCATCCGGGAGGAGCAGTTTCAGGTAATAAAGAATGGGATAGCTCGCATGTTGGGAATATGGATAAGTATATCGAAACGATTGCTTTACCGCAAGTAAAAGAAATTCTGTCAAATTATGGAGATGTGGCAGTATTATGGTGGGATACACCAACGAATATGACAAAGAGAATGACTCAAAAATTAGCTGAAGTTGCCAACAAATATCCACAATTAATTACAAACAATCGACTTGGTGCAGGTTTGGGAGGTGATTTAGAAACACCTGAACAATTTATTCCAGCCACTGGATTTCCAGGACGCAATTGGGAGGTTTGTATGACGATGAATGGGCATTGGGGTTATAATGCGTATGATGATCGCTGGAAATCAACAAAAGAATTAACACAAAAACTTGTGGATATTGTAAGTAAAGGGGGTAATTTTTTGCTTAATGTTGGACCTAATGCCGAGGGGGTAATCCCTGTGGTATGTCAACAAAACCTATTAGAAATGGGTGATTGGTTGCAATTAAATGGCGAATCCATTTATGGTACAACAGCCAGCCCTTTTCATTATTTGAACTGGGGTAGAGCAACTAGAAAAGGGCAAAAGATCTATTTACATGTATTTGATTGGCCTAAAAATGGAAAATTAGATGTTCCAATTGGAAACAAACTAAAGCGCGCCTATTTATTAGCTGACCCAGATAAAAGTCTTCAAATTTCAAAATTCAAAGCTAGTAACCAACTACAATTACCTGCATATGCGCCAGATAAAATGAGTTCTGTTATTGCAATTGAATTTGAAGGAGAACCGATTGTACTTCCACTTCCAACATTTGGGAAATCGATTAACGTAAGCAGTATTGATAGTCTTTCCAGTTCAAAAAATCTCAATGATGGCAACCCCACTACGGTATGGCGTGCCAAAAAATCTGAAAATAAAGCAGTTTTAGAAATTGATTTAGGTGAAATACTTTCATTGAATGCAATGTCCTTAGTGGAGCCATGGCATCCATGGTCGGGTATTATTCAGAAACATGAACTTCAATATTGGGATGGAAACCTATGGAAATCTGTAGTTTCTAATTCTACTAATGGAACCGGAAGTACTGAACAATTTTCTTCAATAAAGGCACAAAAGCTTAGAATAATTCTAGAAAATTCAAAAGAAGCTCCTGCGCTGGGAGAATTTATTTTATTCCGTTCAGAGTAGTATTAATTGTTAAATAAATGGGAAAAATAATCTTTCGCTCTTACTTCATTTTACTTTTACTCGTTTTAAGTAAGGCCCAATTGATGTCACAGGGTGTGGAGACTCCGTATGCTGATTTTTTTGTTTCAACAAAAGGAAATGATTTATGGAGTGGAAAGCTTTCTGAACCGAATGAAACAAATACTGATGGCCCTTTTGCCACAATTAAAAGAGCTAAACTAGCCGTTCGGTTGATAAAAAAAGATTTATACAGAAATATCTTTGTTTTAATCAGGGAAGGGGAATATCATTTAACTGAAGCAGAAGTATTCAACACTCTTGACAGTCATCACGATTCATTTCAAATAGTTTACAAAGCTTATCCCAATGAAAAGCCTGTTTTTTCTTCAGATCAGATTATTGAAGACTGGCAATTAGCAAAGTCTTCTAATCGTATTCCTGCAATTGCCAAAGGAAAGGTTTATGTAGCAAAACTACCTGCACTTCCAGCAGGTAAATCACGATTTTACACTTTATATGATCGTGGGAAACTATTAACTCGTGCACATTCCAAAGGTTTTGAACCTACCAAAGTAATGACTGGGGGTGATGGTGGCGGGATTGATTGGAAAGGATTAATAGCAGGAGATCGAAATACTCTATGGTACCCGTCTAAGATTTTAAAAAACTGGGAAAATCTAGAAGATATTGAAATTTTTGTTCAACCTAATGTGGGTTATGTAACAAATTATTTAACCTTAGCTTCAGTTGATGAAAAATTAGGAATTGCTAAAACTGTTCTTCCAGCAACTTACCCAATGGGTAAAATTGATAAGCATTTACATGCAATGGAAGGTGGAGGAAGTTGTCGTGTGGAAAACGCTATTGAGTACTTAGATTCGCCTGGTGAATGGGTTATTAATACTAAAGAAAAATTAGTTTATTATTGGCCTGAAAATGATATTCCAGGTCAAGTTACTTTCCCATTACTTTCAAATTATATCCTCGTGGATGGTCATGCAACGGGCGGAATAGTAAAAAATATTGCATTTAAAGATTTAACATTTACTCGAGGAGAAAGGGAAGTAGTAACCTCTGGTGATATTGGTTTACAACACGAATGGGATATGTGGAATAAATCAAATGCCTTGGTTCAATTTCGTGATGTAGAAAGTTGTGAGCTAAGTAATTGTCGACTCACGAACTCTGCAAGTGCCGGTGTTCGACTAGATTTATACGCACAAAGTAATCTTATAAAAAATAACTTAATTGATTATGTTGGTGGAACAGGAATTTTACTTTCTGGGTATGGACCTGGCAAGTTGAATGTGAATAAATCTAATCGTATTTTAAATAATCAAATTCATCATTGTGGCGAATTTTATTATCAATCAAATGGTATAATGCTGTTCCAAAGTGGAGAAAACATTATTCAAAATAATAAGCTTCATCATTTGCCCTATGATGCAGTCGTATTAAGTGGAACTAGACCAATGTTTTTTTTGCTAAAAGGCCAAAATAGAGAGCAGGTAGGATCAATTCGTACCGATGAAATTGCTCCTGAAACACTTTATTACGATGACTCTTTAAGTAATTACAGCAATTTTATTTATTATAAACAGTGGCCTAAAACGTCTCCTTATTTTCACACAAAAAATAATATTGTTGAAGACAATGAGGTTTTCCTGGTAATGCAAAAATGTTTTGATGGAAATGCTATTTACTTGTCTGATGTAGGTGATGGTAATATAATTCGCAGAAACTATATCCATCATTTAAATGGAGTAGGGATGCAACAAGCCATTCGAACAGATGCTTTCATCAAAAACACCACAATTACTGAAAATGTAATTTATAATTGCAATGGCGGCGGAATAAATCTAAAATATTACGAAAACAATGCTTACAATAACATTATAGCAGATATTCATGATATAGTTTACAAAAATTCAACAGGTAAAATTAATCGAATGTTTATTGGGTATTTTAGTTTAATGGATGTATTTACACGTGATAAAATGCCACCATACACTAATTGTCACATTGCGAATAATATTATTTACAAAGTTGCTTCTCACAATACATTTTTTCGTCAAGGTAATGTAAATGGTAGGCTTACTGAATTAAAAATTGAAGAATGTAATCTAGATAAAAACTTGTATTACGACGTTAATTTATACGATCACGGAAAGTCAGCTTTAGCTTATTATCAATCTAGAGGAGCAGATAAAAATAGTATTGTTGCAGATCCAATGTTTCGTGATATTAAAAATGGCGATTTTCGTTTAAACGAAAATTCCCCTGCCTATAAAATAGGATTTAAGGATATTGATTTCAAACGTATTGGATTAACAACTGAGTTTCCCAATGCATTTATTCAAGTAGTTAAAAGTCAATTAGGTGCTGATTATGACAACTTTAATGTGCTCGAGGTTCACTGTAAACAAACAATACAATCAGCTGATAAAGAATTTAAAGAAGCTGATGGCATCTGATTTATTACTGATTTTCTTCTTACTAAATTTTACTGAATACAATGTTTCATACAGATTTTAATATCATTACTAACAAGTTAAATAGGTTAAAGTCGAATTTTAAGAAACCTTATATATTTCTGTTTACTTTATACGTATTTCAATTAAATGCTCAAGAGGCATTAGATGATAGGTTTTTCCCAAAATTAAATAAATCAGAATACGCTAATCCGGTTATAAAAGGTTTTTTTCCCGATCCATCAATTGTCAAAGTTGGTGAGGATTATTATTGTGTGAATTCAACTTTTGAATATTTTCCAGGAATAATTATTTCCCATTCAAAGGATTTGATTAATTGGAAACAAATTGGCCATGTTTTTAATAAAAACGAATCAATAGATTTGACTCATTTTTGGGATGGTATGGGAGTTTGGGCACCTGATATTTCATATTACAATGGAGAATATTATGTTTTCTATTGTATGGTCCAATTGAAAAAAGATCGTAGCTACAATGTCCGAGGTAATTATATGGTCAAATCAAAAAATATTTTGGGGCCATGGTCTAAACCTGTACAGATTACTGATAATGGAAATGATCCATCTCATTTTGTTGATAAAAATGGAGATCATTATATGCTCTATGCAGCAGGTATTCCGCAAGGAAACGGGACAAAAATTGTTAAGTTAAATAATGAGGCAAGTTCTATCATGGAAGGGCCTTATTGGATTGAAACAGAAGGCAAAAAAGCAGCTCCTGAAGGGCCCCATTTGTTTTACAAGGAGGGCTTTTATTATCTAACAATGGCAGCTTCTGGGGGGTTATTTGATGGACACCATATGCTTGTTGCAAGATCAAAAAATGTAATAGGGCCCTATGTAAATTCACCTTACAATCCATTATTAACTCAAAAAAACCCTACAGCTATCAACTTTCATCAGGGTCATGGTAAAATTTTTCAAACTCAGAGTAATGAATGGTTCACATTAGTGTTGTCTCAAAGACGCTTACCCACCACTTCTATTGAAAAAAGGTATGCAAAAGGAGTTAGTCAACTTGGAAGAGAAAGTTCTTTAATTAGGTTAAAATGGACAGATGATGGCTGGCCAATTGACTTTCCCAGCCGGCAACCCCTTGACATTGATTTTAAACCAAATTTGAAGGAGTTTAAAGTAACAAATAATTATTCTGATAATTTTAGCGATGACTCTTTGTCTCTTCCATGGCAATACAGAAGGAATCCGCTTTATACCCATCTGAGTTTAAATGAGAAAAAAGGAGTTTTAAGGTTATATACCAGCAATTTTGACATAGATACTTTATTGGGTCGCAACTTGATTTTGCAAAGAGAACGCTGGTTAAAATATACTGCGACAACTAAGGTGAGTTTCAGTCCAGAAACTAAGGAGCAAGCAGGAATAACATGTTACTATGATACTAAAACATATGCAAGATTGGGAATTCAAAAAGCAGAATCAGGTTCTGTTGAACTGGTACTTGAAGAAATGGAATTTGGTAAGTCTAAAATAAGTAAAATCACTCCCATTCATCCTTCAAAAAGCATTTTTTTGAGAGTGAAAGTCAATAAGCTGAATAGAAGGTTTGAGTATAGTTATAATAACAAATCCTGGTTTTCTGCCGGTGAAATTGTAGAAGCAACTTACCTAAGTGACCAAGGAACTCCAAACTGGGGATTTATGGGAATGATGGTTGGTATATATTCGTTTAATCGAGGATCAGGAAAAAAACTGCCTGCTGATTTTGATTGGTTCACTATTTCTGAAAGCAAATGAGAAATGTATTCATTATGTTCTTATGTGGTATAACCATTTATTGCCATGGCCAGAGCGATCAAAGTTATATTTCAAAAATTTCAACAGATAGCCTGAATTTAATATCAATGATTCAGCCTATTGAACAGCAAAATATATTTAGCGATTCTCTCTACAATATTTGGTGTGGATCAGTGATCAAAGGGAAAAACGATAAGTATTATATGTTTTACAGTCGCTGGCCAAAAGCCTATGGTCATTTTGCTTGGTTACCGGCATCTGAAATTGCATTAGCAAAAGCTGACAAGCCTGAGGGCCCATACACACATGTTAAGGTTGTTTTAGAAAAGAGAGGGTCAGATTTTTGGGATGGTATTTGTACGCACAATCCTGCTATTATAGAGAATAAAGGAAATTATTATCTCTATTACATGGGAACAACAGGTAAATCTTATGTAAATATGCCAGCTTCTATGCAAGATAATAATTGGTGGGAGTACCGAAATAATCAACGTATTGGTGTGGCAGTTGCAACAGACTTAGAAGGTAAATGGACTCGATTTGATAAGCCTGTTCTTGATATAAGTTTAGATTCTACAGCATTTGATGCGTTAATGACTTCAAATCCAGCAGTTGCAGTTAATGAGAATGGGAAGGTCATTTTAGCTTATAAACAAGTTGCAAAAAAAACTGGAAATCTTAGAGGTGGAAAAGTTCGATTTGGAGTTGCATTTTCAAACTCGATGTTGGGTCCATTTGAAAAATATTTTGAGCCAATTTTTCAAAATAAAGAAAAAGATAATCCCTCTGTTTGGATGATGGCAGAGGATCCGTTTTTATGGTCATCAAATGGCAAATTTTATGCAATTGTTACTGATGTGATTGGAGCATTTACTGATAAACAAGCTGCATTAGCACTCTTAAATTCAAGTGATGGAGTAAATTGGACTCCAACAAAATACCCTAAAGTAGTGCCTCACCGACTACTTTTTGCTAATGGAGTCATTTCAGATGATAAGTTAGAACGGCCTTGGTTGTACTTTGAAAATGGACGCCCAAAGGTTTTGTTCGGTGCTTTAGGGGTAAATAAAAGGAGTTACTCTGTAAATGTTGCAATAAATCTAAAGTAACAATTATTCTATAAAAAATGCAGAATGGTTATTTAAGTAAGCTTTTTAGATGAGTTTCGGATAACTAATTCTGCATTCAATATTCTGGTGTTAGTTGACTTATTTGGGGTTTTAATTTGCTCTAATATCATTGCAGCTATTTCGTATCCCATTTCTCTTGTTGGTTGTTTAATTGTAGTTAAACTGGGCTCTAAATATTCAGATATGGGATCGTCGCTGAAGCCTACTATACCAAGTTCTTTAGGCAGTTTTAGCTTTTTTTCTTTTGCATATTTATAAACTTCAATTGCAGAAGGATCATTGATTGCAAATACCGAATCGGGAGGATTAGGTAGATCAAGTAGATATTTTGCAAAGATTTTTGCCTGGTTTTCTGTTAAATCACCAAATAAAATATATTCTTCCTTAATAGGTAATTTATGTTTTTTTAAAGCGTCTAAATATCCATTAAGTCTTTTTTGGCATAAATCTAAATTTTGAGGCCCAGAAAGGTGTGCAATATTTTTATAACCGTTAAATATTAAATGTTCGACTGCATTGAATGCAGCTTGATAATCATCAACAATAACTTTATTGCAATCAATTTGCTCAGTTATTCTATTAAATAAAACGACTGGAATTCCAGTATCGATTGCATTTTGAATATGATCAAAATTATTTGTTTCCTTGGTTAAGGAAATTAATAATCCATCAACTCTGTTATCAATCAATGTTTTAATATTTAATAACTCATTAGCATAAACTTCATCTGATTGCATTATAATCAAATTGTATTTGTGTTTATTAAGATATTCTTGAGCACCCATAATAATAGAAGGGAAGAATACGTGAGATAATTCAGGGATCACTAGCCCAATTAATTTTGTTTGACTCTTAGCAAGGTTCAAGGCCAAACTATTGGCTTTATAATTTAAGTTATTAGCAATTTGCAGAATAGCATTTTTGGTATTAGCATTTATTTCATTGCTGTCATTAAGAGCTCTTGATACTGTGGATATAGATACTCCTAGTTCATTGGCTATATCATAAATAGTTACAGCCCTTTTTTTGGTCTTTAGTTCAGCGTTTTCAATTGGGTCTTCAAAAAAATATTTTTTGCATGATTGACAGAAGTATCTCTGATTACCCCTTATAAATCCAGATTTCTGAATAAATGAAATTTCATTACAATGCTTACATTTTATCATTAAATAAATTGTATTATTTTAATATTAATTCGCTAATCCCAGGTAGGGCATCTTAATTTATCTCAAAAATGGAGATTTTTTTTATTAAATAAAAATAATAAAAAATAACATTTTTTTAATCTACCGGAAGCCTTTCCGAAATCGCTTCCGGTAGTATTTGTCATCATTTTTGCCATGTAAACATTATTTCAAGTTTGTTTGACAACTTTTTAATAACATATATTCATATAAGTATTTCTGATGCACATAGTCAAGGTTTTGCATTAGTATGCTAACTGCCTAACTATAAAATATAACTTTTTTTATACCTAATAATTTTTAATCATGAATAAATTACTACTAAAGTATTCCCTGTCATTCGGGATTATTCTTTTTTTAAGCCTTTCCAAAATGTATGGTCAAGGACTTAATGTAAGTGGCAGTGTAAAATCAGATGATGGATCTGCTTTACCTGGAGTAAACATCCTTACTATAGGAACAAACTCAGGCGCTGTTACTGATGCTAATGGAGATTACGTTTTGAAAAACGTAAAACCTAACAGTAAACTAAGATTTAGTTTTGTAGGCTACAAATCACAGGATGTTACTGTTGGAACAAGATCAAAAGTTGATGTCATTTTAAAAAGAGATGATATTGGTCTTGAAGAAGTAGTAGTCGTAGGTTATGGATCTGTTAAAAAAAGTGATCTAACGGGTTCTGTATCCACGATTAAAGCAACTGACTTGAAGCAAACACCAATTGTATCATTAGATCAAGGCCTTCAGGGTAGAGCACCTGGTGTTCAGGTTACTCAAAATTCAGGAGCACCTGGTGGAGCTGTTAGTATACGTATTCGTGGTGGAAATTCAATTTCATCTTCCAATGAGCCACTTTATGTAATTGATGGTTTCCCAGTTTCTGGAGCTGTTGTTTCTCCAAGTGGCCCAGGCTTTGGCGCTAACCAAAGCAATGGAATGAATGCATTAGCAGGGTTAAACCCCAATGATATTGAATCTTTAGAAGTATTAAAAGATGCTGCTGCTACGTCAATTTATGGTTCTCGTGGTGCAAATGGTGTAGTTTTGATTACTACTAAACGAGGTAAGTCTGGTAAAACAAAGGTTGAATTTGAGTCATATTATGGAATGCAAAGTGTTAATCGAATTCTTCCTTTAATGAATGCAGAACAATATGCAGCATTTGAAAATGAATTAACTCCAGGGAGATTTCCTGCAGTGGGAACATATGGAGAAGGTACAAACTGGCAAAGAGAATTGTTCAAAGACGCTCCAATTGCTAGTAATCAAGTTACTGTTTCTGGAGGTAGCGAAAAAACTCAATTTAGTGTTGCTACTAATTATTTTACTCAAGACGGTATCATTCGTGGATCTAACTTTAAACGTGGGTCATTTAGAGTGAATTTAGATCATCAAATTAGTTCTAAAGTTAAGTTGGGCTCAAATCTATCATTATCAAAGTTGAACTCAAATGTTGTTAATAATGCCCAGGAGAATGGTGTAACATTTGCTGCTTTATTGATGTCTCCCATCGTGCCTGTTTATAATGCTCAAGGATTGTATACGAATCCAGTTGATTTTAACTCTTATTATGCTGGAACAGCTAGTGCAGAGAATCCTCTTGCAATGGCTGAATATATGAAGAATGAGTACAATACACTTCGTATTTTAGGCAATGTGTTTGCGGAAGTTCAGATCTTGAAAAACTTATCTTACAGATTTTCATTAGGTTCAGATGTATATAATGACACACGTAATGTATTTATCCCTAGAACAACTCAAGCTGGTCGTGCAGTAAATGGTTCAGGAGGTCGTGGAATTGTAGATCAATTTACATACTTACACGAAAGTGTATTAAACTGGAAACCTAATTTAGGTAATAACCATAGCTTGAATGTAACGGGAGTATTTTCTACTCAATCACAATCTTTAGATAGAACAGGGTTAACAGCATCCAACTTTCCATCCGATGCACTTGGTGAAAATAATTTGAGTATTGCCGCTACTCAAACTACTTCAACCAACAAGTCTTTATGGCGTTTAGACTCATATACAGCAAGAGCTAATTATAGTTATAAAGATAGATATCTAGTTTCTTTAACAACTAGATTGGATGGTTCAAGCCGTTTTGGAGATGGTAATAAATATGGATTCTTCCCTTCTTTGGCTTTTGCATGGAGAGTAATTGAAGAAGATTTCATGAAGCAACAAAATACATTCTCAGATTTAAAGCTTAGATTAAGTTATGGTCGTACAGGTAATGCCGAGGTACCATTATATCAATCATTATTTAAGCTAGGTACTACAGGGAACTTTGATTATGTATTCAATAATTCTCGTGCAGTTGGTATCGGAGCTCAAGGTATTCCAAATCCAGATTTGAAATGGGAAAATACAGAATCATATAATGCTGGTTTAGACTTTTCCGTATTCAACAATCGTTTGAATTTCAATGTTGATGCTTACTACAAGTTAACAAGTGATCTTTTATTAGGAAGAACCATTCCTGCTTCTTCTGGTTTTAGTAGTTTCTTTGGAAACTTTGGTCAAGTTGAAAACAAAGGTTTGGAATTAGGTTTAACGGGCGTAATTGCTAATACAAAAGATTTTACTTGGAATATTTCTTCAAATATTTCATTTAATAGAAATAAGCTTGTTAAGCTAGATGGTACTCAAACTCAAATTATTCCAGCTGAAAATAGTGGAGGTAATGCTGCATTCTCTAACAATTCAATTTTAAGAATTGGAGAGCCAATCGGATCTTTCTTCGGATATGTATTTGATGGGATTTGGCAAAAGACTGATAACATTGCAACAAGTCATATGCCATCTTCTATACCTGGTAATTCTAGATATAAGGACATTAATGGTGATAATAAATTAACCGATGCTGATCGCATAATTATTGGAAACCCGAATCCGGATTTTATTTACGCATTCTCAACCAATTTGACGTATAAAAAATTAGACTTTAGTCTATTTATGCAAGGTGTTCAGGGAAATCAAGTATTTAACGTTGTTAGTCGTCTATTAGAAACTGCAGGTGGTGGTGGTAACCAACGTGCTGAAATGGTAGACCGTTGGACTGCTACTAATCCTTCAAATTCCTACATTGTCGCATCTCGCTCTCAGCGATTACCTCAATCAAACAAATTTATTGAAGATGGGTCATTCTTAAGATTGAAGAATATTTCAGTTGGTTATACAATTGTTCAAAATTCTCAATCGAAAATTAGATTGTATTGCTCTGCAAATAACTTATTTACCATCACAAAATATTGGGGTTTTGATCCAGAGGTTAATACAGCAGGACAAAGTGACGTAACCAATTATGGTATCGATAATGGAGGTTTCCCAGTTGCTAAATCTTTGATAGCAGGACTTCAATTGACGTTTTAATTAATTAAATACAAATAATTATTATGAAAAATTTAAAAATATTTGCACCATTTATAATTTGCTTAAGCGTTATTCTTGGATGTAGCGACTTAAAAGAACAACCTTTTTCTTTTTTCTCACCAGATCAATTTTACAAAACCCCATCCGATGCTGAAGCTGCACTAGCGGCAGTTTATGGACCACTGAATGGTTTGTATGGAAGAGAAGGTTGGCAAGTACCTGATTATAGTGCGGATCAAATGTTCCCTAGAGCAGTAGTTAGTCGTGATTTGCTTACAACATTTAACTATGATGCAACATTAGCTTTTTTAGGACCATATTGGTCTAATTGTTATTCAGGAATTAGTAATGCAAATGCACTATTGGCTAACATTACTAATGTTAATATGGATGCAACAAGGAAAAAGCAAATTGAAGCTGAAGCTAAATTTA
>JACCDH011748556.1_pt1 | contig 16414 bp, 13 predicted proteins | sample 7442481 | NCBI WGS metagenome assembly JACCDH01 (sample SAMN15323433, study PRJNA562643) | freshwater metagenome | isolation source: river surface water | place: USA:Blue River Watershed | collected 2017-08-15
AGTCGCATCTAATTTATTCTTAGCTTCTTTTTTTCTTGTTTTCTAAATTGTAATGCCAGCCGCTTGTTCTAGCATTTTACGACGACTATTATCTTTATCCTTGATAATGTCATCTACCATACCCAATTCAATAATGGCATAACTGTCTGTGCTCACACCTGTATCCATGAATAAATTATGGATGTCCTTTAAACGACAAGCCACATCATTTAAACGGTACTCGCTTTCTCCATTTTTATAATAACGACGAGTCACCGTAATGGTGCTGAATTCAGTTGGCAATAAGTTTTTTGTATTTTCAAAAGTCAAACTTACTTCCGCCATACTACTGGCATTTCTTGTTTTACTTCCATTGAATACCAAAGAGTCTAAATTTTCAGACCTTAAAGCTGAAATTTTAGATTCACCAATCACCCATCTAATACTATCAATGATATTACTCTTACCACAACCGTTTGGGCCAATAATGCCTGTTATGCCCTCGTCAAAACTGACAATAGTTTTATCAGCAAAACTCTTGAACCCCTTGATTTCTAATGACTTTAATCTCACTTTTGTAACGCTTTAAAATGTCTGCGAACATAAGAAAAAGACAGTAGAATTCAAGCAAAAAAGGTCATTTTATCTTGAATTGTGGGAAAAAATTAGGACTTATTCACAAGCCTTCCGCCCTCGGTGGTAAGGGTTCGGGAGGGGAACTTATTGACCACCATAAAGTCATGTGTGGCCATTACAATGGCGGTGCCACCTTCCTTGGCAATTTGGAACAATAATTGCATGATTTCATCACTTGTTTCAGGGTCTAAACTACCTGTGGGCTCATCGGCCAATATTAGTTTAGGCGAATTTAACAGCGCGCGCGCGATATCCACCCTTTGTTGCTCGCCCCCACTCATTTCAAAGGTCATTTTAAAGCCCTTATTTTGAAGTCCCACTTTGGACAATACATCCTCTATTTTTTGCTCAATCAACTTCTCATCCTCCCAACCAGTGGATTTTAGGACGAACCTTAGATTTTCATGTACGTTTCTATCTGTTAAAAGTTGAAAATCTTGAAAAACGATGCCCAAATTCCTACGTAAAAAAGGGAGGGTTTTCCAAGTCATGTCTTTAAGTTTGAATCCCACAACGTCTCCTTCCCCCTCGGTCAAAGTCAATTCTCCATACAAGGTTTTCAATAAACTACTTTTCCCTGTTCCTGTTTTACCCACCAGGTACACAAACTCCCCCGTTTCTACTTTAAAATTTACGTCCTGTAGAATTAAGCTACCACTTTGGTAGATATTTGCATTTTCGATGTTGACCACTATTTCTGACATACTTTCTTATTTTACGGTGTTGTTGGATACCTTTTGTTTGAACATAAAGTTAATAGCTAAATAGCTCTTCGCCAAAAGCCCCTTTTAGTATAAGTTCTTTATTATTTGATTCTTCTACTCTTCCAATTATTTGAGCATCAATATCTAATGAAGAGGCAATTGAAATTAAATTTTCAGCTTTTGAGGCTTCGGTGAATATTTCTAAACGGTGTCCCATATTAAAAACCTGGTACATTTCTCTTGCATTGGCACCTGAGTTAGCTTGAATTAAATTAAATATGGGCGGGATTGGCATAAAGTTATCTTTCACAATACGCATATTCCCAGGCAAATATTTCATACACTTTGTTTGTCCCCCACCACTGCAATGAATCATTCCTTTTACTGCATCGAAATGATCCGTCAAAATGGCCTTCACCAATGGAGCATAGGTTCTTGTAGGGCTTAATAAAAGTTTACCCACCGAGATAGGGCCAAATCCAGGGATCTCAAGGGTGTCGGTTACTTTATTTTTACCAATATAAACTACTTCATCTGCTAATTGGGATTCAAAAGTCTCTGGATACTTGGTAGCATATTCCTTACTTAACACATCATGTCTGGCACTTGTCAATCCATTGCTTCCTAAACCACTATTGTATTCGGTTTCATAAGTAGCTTTACCATGACTAGAGAATCCAACAATCACTTGACCAGGAGCAATTAAATCATTGGTAATTAATTTATCCTTTGGCCATCTGGCAGTCATGGTTCCATTCACCGCAATCGTCCTTACCACATCCCCGACATCGGCAGTTTCTCCCCCTAAAAATTCAATGTTTACTCCATACGATTTTAAGGTAGTAAAAAAGTCCTGTGTGCCATTAATCACCTGACTTAACACATCGCCAGTAATGGCTAATTTATTTCTGTCAATGGTTGAGGAAAAAAGAATTTGATCATAAATTCCTACACATAATAAATCATCCAAATTCATTGCAATGGCATCCTGTGCAATACCCTTCCATACAGTTATATCTCCTGTTTCTTTCCAATAGAGGTAGGCTAAAATACTTTTCGTGCCTGCACCATCGGCATGCATGATATTAATATAATTAGACTGCCCGCCTAAAAAGTCGGCATACAACTTACAAAATGCATTGGGATACAATCCTTGATCCAAATTTTGAATAGCAGCGTGGACTTCTTCTTTTTGAGCGGATACACCGCGTTGGGCATACAATGACATGAACTAAATTGATTTGAGTTACAAAGGTACAATTGTTTTACATTTGTGCCATATTTAGCAAGCACAGATGAAGATTCATTATAATTTAAATCAATTGCCTCCTTTTTCGAACGGGGTAATCACTACAGGCGCTTTTGATGGTGTGCACAAGGGGCACCAGCAAATTATTGCAAGAATGCGTGCCATTGCAGCTGAAATTGACGGCGAAACCATTATCATTACCTTTCATCCCCATCCGCGTAAAATAACCTCCTCCATTCCTGGTGAAATAAAACAATTAACTAGTTTAAACGAACGCATTTCATTGCTTGAAAAAGCAGGTATTGATCATTTAGTGGTAATTCCTTTTGATTATCAATTTTCCAACCTTACTGCTTCCGAATACATTTCCACTTTTTTAGTAAATCATTTCCATCCAAATACCATTATAGTCGGCTATGATCACCATTTTGGGAAAGGCAGGATGGGCAATTTTGAAATGCTGGTCAATGCTGGAAAAGAATATCATTTTAAAGTTGAACAAATCAATGAACAGCTCATTGACAATGAAATTGTCAGTTCTACTCAAATCAGAAACTGTCTTAGTGAAAAAAATATTACAAAGGCCAATGAATTATTAGGGTATGCCTACTTTTTTGATGGCTTCATAGTAAGGGGTAACCAAATTGGCCGCACCATTGGTTTTCCAACTGCCAACCTTCATATTAATGATGAAGAAAAAATGATCCCCAACAATGGGGTTTATGCAGTAAGGGTAACGGGTAAATGCCTGGAAAATAAATTATTCGATGGCATGATGAATATTGGCGTAAGGCCAACAGTAGATGGACATAAAAAAATGATTGAGGTAAATATCTTTGACTTTGATAAGGAAATTTACGAGCAAACCATCACTGTAATGGTATATGATTATATAAGAGGAGAAGAAAAATTCAGTGGACTAGATGCACTTAAAGCGCAACTGAATAAAGACAAGGAAAAAGCTGCAACTATTTTGCAGCAGTATCCATAATTTTAATGACTAATTCTTTTAATAAATCACCATCGGTGTTGCCCCCATTGTTGATACCAATTACTTTTAAGTTGTATTCTTGAATGAGCAATAAAATATGTTCCACTTTGCCATAGGAATAATGCCTAGTTGCTGCGGTATAATTTTTAACCAAAAAAGGCGCTATCCCTACCTCGCTTGCTATTCGTCGTTCATCACTTGTCCCTAGTCCATAAACTGCATAGAGCTTACTAAAAAATGCATATAAAGTAGGGAGTATTAATTGAATAGGCGCTGCTTTATTATTTGATTCAAAATATTGAATCATTTTAATTGATTTTGAAAAGTTTTTTTGCGCAACAGCATCTTGAAACTCAAAGGCATTATACTCTTTACTTATGCCAATATATTTTTCAATATCGTCTTCCGTAATTTTTTTTCGACTCCCTAAATTGACAATTAATTTTTCTAACTCATTTTGGATTCTACTTAAATCATTCCCAATATGATCTACAATAATTTGAACAGCCTTGGGTGCAATTTGAAAACCTCTTTCAGCTATCCATGAATTGACCCATTCAGGCAACTTATTGTCATACATTTTTTTGGTACTCACCATAATCGCTTTGCTCTTTAAAACCTTAGCAAAAGCAGATCTACCATCAACATTTTTATCTTTATGGGCAACAACAAAAATGGTAGTCCTTAACGGGTTTTCTACATAGGAAAGGAGCTTTTCTATTTGCCCCATATGCTGTGCCTCTTTTAAAATGACCACTTGTTTTTCTGCAGCAACTGGGTACCTTTTACAAGCATTCACCACTTGAGTCCAATCGGCATCTTTGCCATAAAATATAGTTAAGTTAAAGGCCTTTTCCGCTTCAGTCAATAAATGATGCTCGGCATATTCAACGGCTTGATCTATATAAAAGGGCTCCTCCCCTTCTAGCCAATAAACAGCATCATAAACCTTATTTTTCCAGTTATCTATAATTTTTGAGATAGGCATATTCAAAGATAAAGATTCAAATTAGGCTTGCGTTAAAAAAAAGGTAAAATATTGATTTCAAGCAGATATACGATTTTTTTTATAACTTTACGCACAATTAATTAAAAGTTTATTTATGAGCACAGAATCATCTGGAAACAGCAGTAAAATTATTATAGCAATATTAGTGGTTGCTATTATTGGGTCATGGCTTTATTTTAACAGTTCAAAATCTGATTTAATTAAGCAAAATGATGTAAAAATCGCAGCTATTGATAGTAGCTTGAGCGTGGTGAAGTCTGAATTTATCGCAGCATCTGCAAGAGTAGATTCATTGTCAACTATTAACACCCAACTAACCGGTGATTTAAAAGTGAAGGCAGACGAAATATTAGCTTTGAAATCAAATATTGGTAGTATCCTTTCTAAAAAGAATGCTACAGAAAAAGAATTAGCAGAAGCTAGAAAAATGATTGAAACCTTGAATGGTAAAATTGCGAGTTTAGCATCTGACTTAGCAAAAGCGCAAGCCGAAAACAAACAATTAACTGTTCAAAATCAGGATTTAACTAATCAAAATACGACCTTAAATACCAACTTGACAAATACGACTAAGGAAAAAGAAAGAATCCAAGATATCGCTTCTACCTTACACGCTTCTACTTTTAATATTCAACCTTTAAAAGTAAAAGAAAATGGTACCGAAAAACAAACAAACAATACACGTAAAGCCAATACCTTACGTTTAACTTTCCAAATTGACCGCAACAAAATTACCCCAAGTGGTTCACAGGACTTATATGTATGTGTTACTGGCCCAGATGGTAAATTGGTAGGCGATGGTGGTAGTTTTTCAACTAGAGAAGATGGTCAAAGAAACTACTCAAATAAAATTACTGTTCAATATGAGCAAAACGCAGTTTTACCTGTAAGCTACGATATTAAGCAGTCTTCAAAATTAGCCGAAGGAGATTACAAAATTGAAGTGTACAACAATGGTTATAAAATTGGAGAAGGAAAGACAACCATGAAAAAAAGCATTTGGCCGTTTTAATGTAAATCGTCCATGAACATAAAAAAATAGCCGCTCAAAGGAGCGGCTATTTTTTTTTAATAAGAAGCAATTTCATTATTGATGCTTGAATCCTGCATCATATTCCCAATTGGAATATTATTGTAAGACAAAGCATAAAACCATAGCTGAATAGCAGCTGGTGAAACTGTTTCTACAAAGAAATTTACTTTACTCAATAATGGGGTGAGCTTTTGAGTTAATTCATGTAACTCATTGGCATCACTAGTGTCTGACCAAATTTTCAATAAATTTTTTAATTGGGCTAATTCATGGTCCAATAAATGATCGAAGGCGTGTAATTGTATGAATTCTGAAACAGCTTCATACAACATGGCTTTGTTGTTGGTAATCATGTTTTTATAGGTTGGATTAACAATACAAAGTTCTCCCCTTTATGTTACCTGAATATTAAATTATCTTCATTTGGACGAAATGTGCAAAAAACATGTAAAAATGTGCTTATCAATAATAAACTATTCAATTTCAATGTTTTGTAAAAAAGAAATTACTTTAAAACGATTGCAGAAAGTGCAGGCAAGTCTAGTATTAGCTTAAACCAGTCTCCTTTTTGGTCCTGAGATTCCTTTACTGTTGTTGCATTGTTTAAATCACCTACCCCCCAAAATGAGGTATGGTCACTATTAAATATTACTTTCCATTCCTTATCTCCATGAACATGAATAGGGAATTGATGTCTTGGAACAGGAGTAATATTCAATACCACTAAAACATCTTCTTTCCAGTTTTTGGCTTTTCTACGATAAGCAATCACACCTTCCTGACGCTTGTTGGTTTCTATCCATTCAAAACCAGCAGGATCATATTGTAACTCATATAAAGCGGGATGGTCTTTCAATAATTTATTCAATTGCTGAACACAAAATTTCATTCCACCATGGCTTTGGTGTTTCAATATATCCCATTGTAATTCGGTTTTATAATTCCACTCTTGTGTTGCTGCAAATTCATTACCCATAAATAATAGTTTGGCACCAGGGTGAGTGAACATATAAGTATATAGTAATCTTAGGTTCGCAAATTTCTGCCATTCGTCGCCTGGCATTTTATAAATCATGGGGCTTTTCCCATGTACTACTTCGTCATGACTTAAAGGCAGCATAAAATGCTCATCATAATAATACATCATGGAAAAAGTAAACTTATCCTGTGCGCCCGAACGAAGGATGGGATCTAATTTGAAAAAATCCAAAGTATCATGCATCCAGCCCATCATCCATTTCATACCAAAGCCAAGGCCATCCATAAAGGTGGGTTGACTAACCCCTGGCCAATCCGTTGCTTCTTCCGCAATAGTTTGTATGGCTGGGAAATCGCGGTACAATGTTTCATTTAAATCTTTGATAAATGCAATGGCTTCCAAATTACCATTGCCTCCAAATTCATTCGGCTCCCATTGCCCTTCGGTTCTACTATAATCCAATTTTAACATGGAACTTACCGCATCCACTCTTATTCCATCAATATGAAATTGATCACACCAAAAACGAGCACTGCTAATCAAAAAGGATTTGACCTCCCCTCTTTTATAATTAAATATATAAGAGTTCCAATCGGGATGATAGCCTTTGCGCATATCTGCATACTCATAAGTATTGGCTCCGTCAAACATAAATAAACCATGACTATCATATGGAAAATGAGAAGGCACCCAATCAATAATTACACCAATACCAGCTTGGTGAAATGCATTGACTAAAGCAGCAAATTCTTGTGGATTTCCAAATCTTGCTGTGGGGGCAAAAAAACCAATTCCTTGGTATCCCCAACTCCCGTCAAATGGATGTTCCATGATGGGCATAAATTCTACATGCGTAAAACCCATTTCTTTTACATAGGGTACTAATAAATCAATTAATTGTAAGTAGGAGTTATAACTATCCTCGTTGTATTTATCTGGTCGCATCCAACTGGCCAAATGCACTTCATACACCGAATAGGGTTGATCGGTCCTATTACTTACTTTTCTTTGCTCAAGCCAAGCATTATCCGTCCATTCATATTTAGTATCCCAAGTAATGGAAGCTGTTAAGGGTCGTAGTTCCCAAAAATTGGCAAAAGGATCGCCTTTATCTAATAAAGCCCCTTTGTAACCATGAATATGGTATTTATACACTTCCCCTTTATGTAAATTAGGAATAAACCCTTCCCAAATACCAGAACTATCTAATCGCACTTTTAAAGGATGAGTGGTTTTATCCCAATCATTAAAATTACCAATCACAAAAACTGCAGTGGCATTGGGTGCCCAAACCGAAAAATAAGTACCCCAGGTATCCAAAACCTGTACCTGATGATTACCGAAAATAGTATATAAACTATAATGCGTGCCATTTTGAAAATTTTGAATATCTGCAGCTGTCATTAAGGAATAATTCCAAACAGGTTGTGCAGTATCTACAAAATGTTCCGCTTCGTATTTGGACATGGTTATTTAGTTAATTCAATTACCTGCATCGTCATGGAAGGAATAGAAAATTCAGCACCAATACTATTTCCAGTGATTATATCCTTACCCCCTTTAAATAATTTTGTTCTTTCGGTATATTTCGACAAATTAACATTTCTTGTTTTGGTATCCGTATTCATAACACACATTACTGTTTGATTATTATCATACCTGAAATAAACATACAAACCATCTTCTGGAATATACTGCATCATACTACCCGTTTTCAATGCGGATGAATTGGTTCGACAAGCGCCTAATTTTTGAACATAATGTAAAAAGTCCGATTCCTCATTGGTCAAACCTGTTTCTGTAAATGCATTCTTTTGATCTCCTGCCCATCCCCCTGGAAAATCAAGTCTTACCCATCCATCAGGATTTGAAATTCCTTTCATCAATAATTCTGATCCATAATATAGTTGTGGTATTCCACGACAAGTATAAAGCCAAGCATAGGCCATTTTTGTTTTAGGAATACTTTCGCCTAAGGCAGAGTGAATTCTTGTCATATCATGATTGTCCAAGAATGTCACATTATTGTTAGCTTGCTTGTACAAATAATCAGAAGCCAATGTGTTGTATAATTTAATGATCCCATTTGACCATCCATTAGATTCATTTAAAGCTGGCATAATACCGCCAAACAATAAACTAAAATCGGATGTTGCTTTTAAATTGCTTTTAAATGGTAAGTTATAATTATTCTCTACATAATAAGCTTGTGACGCAACCCCATCCACCCAGCATTCACCAAACGTAAATATTTTTGGATACTCGTCAAGTATTGCTTTGTTTAAACGATTCATGACATCTACATTACAATATTTATACGTATCTACTCTGAAGGCATCCACGCCATAAGTTTCCACAGACCAAATGGCATTTTGTATTAAGTATTTTTCTACCATTGGATTTTCATGGTTAATGTCTGGCATTTCAGTAGTGAACCAGCCATCAATCATGCGTTTTGCATCTGCTTCAGAGTGATAAGGATCAAAAACCGCTTGTTCTCTATAATGTGTTTGTGTGTAGGTTGGCCATTGGTGTACCCAATCATTGTCGGGGGCGTCTTGCACTAAAAAATGAAATCTTCCAAAATGATTGTAAACAATATCTTGAATAAGTTTCATTCCTCTATTATGCAAACTATCGCTTAAAGCTAAATAAGCCTTGTCCCCTCCTAACCTTGTTTCTATTTTATAATTATTGGTAGCCGCATAACCATGTTCCGTTCTGTCGGGCATGTCATTCTCAATGACAGGCGTCATCCATAAACTAGTGGCCCCTAGTTTTTGTATATAATCCAAATGATTAGCCACCCCTTGCAAATCACCTCCATGTCGTAAAAAAATATCTTTTCTATTTAAAGATTGATCTTTTAAACCAGGAACCTGATCATTTGATGGATCTCCGTTGCTAAATCGGTCTGGCATTAAAAAATACACTAAGTCAGCCGAACTTAATCCTTGTGCAAATTTTGTACCCCTGTCTTTTCTTCTTGCAAGTAAGGGCCAATTATAAGTATTTATTTTGCCATCAATTGAAATCGCAAATGAAACATTCCCAGGTTTTGCATTCGCACTAATTTCAACATCCAAAGCTATATAATGACTATTCTTAAAATGGGTGGTCTTTTTTAATACGATACCAGGATATTTGGTCGTCACCGTTGCTTTTGAAAAATCCACGCTGGTTGACCTTAACAACAATTGTACTTTATTGTTATTCATATTGGCAAACCAATTACTTGGATAAGCCTCAATTTGTTGGGCAATGATATTGGTTATCGCAAAAAACGATAAGGCTAAAACACTAACTATTCTTTTCATTATGTTGTTTTTTCTTCTTTAATGATTGTTACACAAATTATACTCGCAAAAATAAGCAAACATCCCCCAATTAATACGGCCAACAATCTGTTATTGTCTAAATACTGAGTCATGATTTTTCCAAAGAATATAGAAGCGATGATTTCGGGCAAAACAATAAAGAAATTGAATATCCCCATATAAATTCCCATTTTTTGCTCCGGAATAAATCCAGCCAACATAGAATAAGGCATTGACAAAATGGAAGCCCAAGCAATACCTACTAAACCCATACTAATAAATAAGTAGTTTACGTTGGTTATATAGTAAACAGAAACCAATCCAATTCCCCCTAATAACAAACACATTGCATGGGTATATTTCTTACCTAACTTACTTACCCAAAAAGCCAAAGTGAATGAAAAACCGAATGTTACCAAGTTAAGGATGGCCGAAGTAGCGCCTGCATGCTCAATACCTAAAGTGTATAAAAGTTTAACAGCTTTGTCTTTACTGTCATTGTCCCCATGAAATAATTGAGTAGCAACACCTGTACTATAATAAAACCACATTAAAAAAAGTCCCGGCCAAGTAATAAAATTAACTAAGGCTAAGCGCTTCATTTGAATTGGCATGTTTTTTATTGAACTAAATATTTCAGAAAAAATTGAAACTTCAGCTTCGTCAATATTTGTTTCTTTTGGAGTAGAAGGTGGATATTCCTTGCTTCTTAAAATAGTATACATAACAGCAACAAAAAACATTGCACCCCCAATATAAAAAGATACTAATATATTCTGTGGAATAGTTCCATTCACTTTATCTCTTGAAACATGAAACCAATTGGCTAATAACTGCGGCAAATAACCAGCGATAAATGAAGCTAGTCCTATAAACATACTTTGCATAGAGAATCCCAATGAACGCTGTTTCTCATTTAAATTATCAGCCACAAATGCCCTGAAAGGCTCCATCGTTACATTAATGCTAGAATCAAGTATCCATAGCATACCGGCAGCCATCCAAACAGATGGGGAATTAGGCATGATAAATAATAATGCAGAACTTAATATTGCGCCAATTAAAAAGAAAGGTCTTCTCCTTCCTAATTTAGGATGCCAGGTACGATCACTCCAATATCCAATAATAGGTTGCACAATTAATCCAGTCATAGGTGCAGCTAACCATAAACCTGGTATTTGTTCTGGCGTTGCTCCTAAAAATTCATAGATGGCGCTCATGTTATTCATTTGTAAACTCCAACCAAATTGAATGCCAAAAAAACCAAAACACATATTAAATATCTGCCAAAAACCTAAATTCTTTTTTTCTCCTGTGTAAGCTATATTCATATTTTATTTTTATTTAAATAACAAAACCATTAGGGATAATGGCTCCTTTTTTGATTACTACAATATTGTCTTTGATGGTATATAATGGGTGGTCGGTTTTTTCTAAATGTGCACCACCTTTAATAACAACATCGTTGCCAATGGAACAGTTTTTATCCACTATGGCATCTTCAATTACGCAACGCTCTCCAATCCCAATTATGGGTTGACCAGCTGTATTTTTTGCATTGATTTGCTCAATGGTCTCATAATAATCACAACCCATGATATAACTATTTTTGATGACCGTATCTTTCCCAATTCTTGAACGAATTCCAATAACTGATTTAGTTATGGAGGCCGCATGAATAATTGAACCCTCCGCTACGATAGCCTGATTTATTTGGGTGCCACTTATTTTAGCAGGGGGCAACATTCTTGAACGGGTATATACTGTTTTGGCACTATCAAATAAATTGAAAGGCGGTAGTTCATCGGTTAATGCAATATTCGCTTCAAAGAAAGAATAGATGTTCCCAATATCGGTCCAATAACCATCATATTGATAGCTCACTACTTTATATTGTGCAATGGAATCTGGAATAATTTCTTTTCCAAAATCTGTTGCGTTGGCATGCACTTCATTTAATAACTTGTATAAAATGTCCTTATTAAATACATAAATACCCATGGAGGCTAAATAGTTTCTACCTTGGGCTTTCATTTCAGCGCCAGTATCACTTGTCCATTCGGGCAATAATTCTTTATTCGGCTTTTCAATAAAGGAAGTGATTACATTTTCGTTGTTCGATTTCAAGATGCCAAACTCTGGTGCTTCTCTATCTCCTACGGGTATGGTGGCAATTGTAAGTGCAGCGCCAGCTTGCTGATGCGCTTCAATCATTTTACTAAAATCCATTTGATATAACTGATCGCCACTTAAAATTAATACATAGTCAAAATCCATTTTGTCCAAATGCCTCAAAGACTGTCTTACCGCATCGGCTGTTCCTTGAAACCATCCTGGATTATCTGGTGTTTGTTCTGCAGCCAATATGTCCACAAAGCCCGAACTAAATGCACTAAAATGGTAGGTATTTTTAATATGCTGATTTAAGGAGGCTGAATTAAATTGCGTCAATACAAAAATTCGATTTAAGTTGCTATTAATGCAATTGCTAATTGGGATATCCACTAAACGATATTTACCCGCAATAGGTACAGCTGGCTTGGATCGTCTTGCCGTTAAAGGAGAAAGCCTTGAGCCCGCGCCTCCTCCTAGAATAATTGAAACTGTTTGTTTCGCAAAAATAGCCATAACCTATATTTTTATTTTACACAATTGATTCATATACTTTTTTATAGTCCGATACGACTGACTCCCAGCTATGGTCTATCTGCATACAATGCGTAATCATTTTATTCATTTGTACTTTATCTTTGTACACACTGATAGCCCTTTCAATAGAATACACCATATCTTCTTCTGAAGCATGTAAAAAACGAATCCCATAACCATCGGGTTCACCCATATCAACCACCGTATCGTGCAACCCACCCGTATCACGCACCATTGGAATAGTGCCATACCTCATTGCATACATTTGATTCAATCCACAAGGTTCTACCCTACTTGGCATTAGTAAAAAATCTGCCCCTGCATAAGCTTCATGTCCTATTTTTTCATCATAGCCAATATAGGTATTGTAATCGCCTGGATACAATTGTACTAAATAATTTAAAGCAGATTCTACTGCAGTATCTCCTGTTCCAATTACTAAAAAATTAGCCCCGCAATTTGTTTTGTCTAAAGCATGTTGAATGGCTCCAGGTAAAACATCAGCCGCTTTTTCTCCCACAAATCTGCCAATAAAAATAATCAAGGGCTTTTCCATATTTAAATGGTACCGGTCACATAGCAATTGCTTATTTTTTCGTTTCCCTTCAATAACATCATTTAAATTATAATGATAAGGCACCATAGGATCTGTGGAAGGATTCCAAACTTCATTGTCAATCCCATTTAATATGCCAATGCATTTTCCTTGTTCATATTCAAATAAAGATTCTAATCCATTGGAATGCACTTTCAGTTCATGCATATAAGTAGGACTTACTGTAGTTACTTTGTCAACACATTTAACTGCAGTGGCCAAAGGATTGATATTGTTATCCCATTCCAAGAGGCCATGTTTCCATAAATCCCATTTAGGAATTAAAATACTTTTGTCCCAACCCATTGTTCCATGGTATTGCGCATTGTGTATCGTGAGCACCGATTTGATTTGTTGTAATTTTTGGTAATCATAACAATGCTTCATCATAAATGGAATTAATCCTGCTTGATGATCATGACAATGAACTATATCAGGTTGTTTTGCCCAATGTAATAACCAATTAACTACCGCAATTTGAAAACCTATAAATCGATCATTATCGTCGGTATATCCATAAATTTTAGGTCTATCTAATAACCCATTAATATCCACTAAGTACAAATTAAATCCCAGCTTACTATTTTTTAGTTTGATGATGGTGTAATCAAAAAACCATTCACCCAAATTAGTATTTCCTTTAAAATGCACTTCCCATTCCTGTTGTTCTAAAAATTTTGTCTTGTACATAGGCATCACCACCAATGCTTCCTCCCCCATTTTTTGTTGGTATTTGGGCAAAGCGCCCACCACATCCCCTAAGCCTCCTGCTTTTGCCATTGGATAACATTCTGCACTTACATGAACAATCACCATGAGTTCGTCAATTTGCTTTCAATTTACAATATTGTCACTACAATTCCAACCTGATTTTGGGTACTAAAAATTGACCACTTAATGATTTTTTAAGTACTTTAGACAGTCTAATTTTTTAACACCCATTTATTAAACTAACACTTAATATGAACCAACCGAAACAGCCTACCAATACTGGTGCATTAAGTACCCTTATTGTGGTATTCTTTTTTTGGGGATTTATCGCTTCAAGTAATAGCGTTTTTATCCCTTTTTGTAAACATAAGTTTGCTTTAGACCAATTTCAAAGTCAATTGGTAGATTTTGCTTTCTATTTGGCCTATTATATTGGGGCATTAGGCCTTTTTGCTTATGGTGCTTTCGGAGGCAAGGATTTAGTGGGTAAATGGGGATATAAAAAGAGTATTGTTTATGGCTTACTTTTCTCTGCCATAGGTGCAGCTGCAATGATTATTGCTGTAAACGCCAATACTTTCACAGGAATGCTGGTGGGATTATTCATCGTTGCATTGGGTTTTTCATTACAACAAACGGCCGCACAACCTTTTGCAATTGCCTTAGGTGATCCGAGTACAGGTGCTAGTCGGGTAAATTTGGCAGGAGGTATCAACTCTTTTGGAACCACTATCGGTCCAATTGTTGTTGCATTTGCTTTATTTGGAACCGCTGCCGCTATTACTGATGAACAAATTGCTTCTTTAAGTTTAAGTAAAGTAGTTATCCTTTATAGCGCTGCTGGTTGTTTATTTTTAGCAGCTGCGGCCTTATTTCATTTTTCTAAAAAAGTACCCGCAGGTATTAGTGAAGATAAAATTGAGCCGGCAAATAAAGCATTGTATTTACTACTAATCATGACAGGTGTGTTAATTATCATGTTTGTTCCAATTTTTAATAGCTACAAAATTGATCCAGCAACTATCACAGATCCAGCCGAAAAATTAGCCATTGAAACTACCAGATTAAAATGGTTGTTCGGCGCTTTAGCTACGGTTGTGGTTGGCCTTTTATTTGCCAATTTTTCTGCACAAAAAAACGAGCAGGGTTGGGGTGCAATGAAATATCCTCAATTAGTATTGGGTATGTTGGCCTTGTTTGTTTATGTTGGCGTAGAAGTTTCCATTGGCTCTAACTTAGGTGAATTATTAAAGCAAAAAGATTTCGGAAGTATCCCCTCATCAAAAATCGCACCCTACATTTCAATGTATTGGGGAAGCATGATGATTGGTCGTTGGACAGGGGCCATTGCTGCTTTTGAATTTAAAAGTAAAACCAAACAAATTTTAACTGTTATCGTGCCACTCGTTGCTTTCGGCATTGTCATTGGAGTAAATACAGTAGCACAATATGACATGAGCCCATTGTATTTATATGTAGTGTGCATTCTTGTTCAAATTATCGCATTTTTCCTTAGCAAAGACAAGCCTGCAAAAACTTTAATGATATTTAGTATGATAGGCGTAGTGGCTATGCTAGTTGGTATTTTTAACAAAGGAGATATTGCTATTTATGCATTTTTAACAGGAGGAATCGCCTGTTCAATTATGTGGCCTTCTATTTTTGCATTATCTATTGCAGGTCTTGGAAAATATACCACACAAGGTGCAGCGTTCTTAATTATGATGATATTAGGCGGTGGTATTATTCCTCCCATTCAAGGGAAATTATCTGACTACTTACAATCCTCACAAAATGCAGTAGAAGGAAGTGGAATTCATAATTCTTTTTGGGTGCCAGTATTGTGTTTCGCATATATCTTGGTTTTTGCCATTGCTGTAAAAGGTATTTTAAAGAAGCAGGGAATCAATTATGAAGAAGCGGAAGCAAAAGGAGGACACTAATTTTAATCAATAAATTGAACACAATGGATTCATATGTTATAGGGGTAGATATAGGGGGTACTGGAACAAAATACGGCATCGTGGACAAGGATGGGAATGTATTACATTCTAGCTCCATGCCTACCAATACCCATGCTCAAGTAAATTCCTTTATAGATGAACTACATGAAAGGCTATCAGAACTTATTGAAAAAGTGGGTGGTGTAGGCCGTATCAAAGGCATTGGGGTGGGTGCCCCTAATGGGAATATATACACAGGTACTATTGAATATGCGCCCAACCTACCTTGGAAGGGAATTATCCCTTTTGCGAAAATGTTGCAGGATAAATTTAAGTTGCCTGTTAAATTAACCAATGATGCCAATGCAGCTGCGGTAGGTGAAATGATGTATGGAGCAGCAAAAGGAATGAAAGATTTTATCATGATTACCTTAGGTACAGGGGTGGGAAGCGGCATTGTTGCAAACGGACAATTAATTTATGGCCATGATGGATTTGCAGGGGAATTAGGCCATACTATTATTATTCCTGACGGAAGATTTCATCCGGGCACTGGAAAAAAAGGTTCCTTGGAAAGCTATGCTTCTGCAACCGGTGTTGCACAATCAGCCGTTGAAAT
>JACCDH010002774.1_pt1 | contig 16412 bp, 14 predicted proteins | sample 7442481 | NCBI WGS metagenome assembly JACCDH01 (sample SAMN15323433, study PRJNA562643) | freshwater metagenome | isolation source: river surface water | place: USA:Blue River Watershed | collected 2017-08-15
ATTCGGAACTGCATTAAAATGGGTAGTAATCTTTGCGCCCCTTGTTGCAGTATTTGCCATTGGTTTTTTAATTGAAAAAGCAACTAAGACTCAGGCACATTTATTACTACACGGATTTGCCGCATTAATGGGCCTAAGCATGGCGACTATCTTTGTTGTCTATACACTTGGTAGTATTGTTAGTGCATTTATGAGTGCCGCAGTATTGTTTGGTGTTATGAGCGGGTATGGTTACTTTACCAAACGAGACCTGACCAGTATTGGACAATTTATGATTGTAGGATTGATTGCTATTATCATTGCCAGCATTATTAATATTTTTATCGGTAGCAGTCTAATGCAAATGGTTATTAGTGCCATTGCAGTAATTATTTTCTTAGGACTTACAGCTTACGATACACAGCAAATCCGAGAAATGGTCAGCTACGATACCGAAGGTAATGCTGAAGTTAGAGGCGCCCTAACATTATATCTCGATTTTATTAATCTGTTTATTAACCTGCTACAACTCTTTGGAATGAAGAAAGAATGAGAAATCACTACTGGACATGTAGTAAATTTGCCGATTGGCTTCGTGGCACTACTAAAGGTGGTGCCAAGACTAGCGAAGGGTGGAACGAATGGGAAAAGCGGGCTAAATCTGCTTATCCTATTCGTTGGTGGCTTGCAGAGGAAGGTCTAGACTACCTTCAAACAATCTTTTATTTTATTCCAGATAAACTTTATTCGGCAAAGTATTATATCAATAATCGTTGGGTTACCAAAACTCATTGTCTTACTGCTAGTCCTCGCGACATTAAGCCCGGCCAATGGCAGGATGTTGGTAACAGGTTTCTTCCCTGCCTCTTTAACGAACTACAGGACTTTGTTGAAGTAGAATTGGCCTGGTGGCATATCGCCTGGGCGGAAAAGGACGAGAAATCCAAGTATAACGCACCATTCTGGGCTACAGGCTGGTTCCGTTGGCGTACTTGGCGTTGCCCGCAAGCCGGGCTTGATAATCTCAAATGGCAAAGCGATCTTCGTCATACTGTCGACGACGGCTGGGAAGAAGGTGATCCAAATGTTGGCACACCTACTCCTCAGGCAGAACGAGCACTAGAAATCCTTGCGCTCTACAAATGGTGGACTGAAGTTTATCGTAATCGTCCCGATCCTCATGATGTATCAGGTTGGAGTGAGTATTGTGAACGCAAGCGCCTAGAGGGCGGCAGTTTCATCGGAGAGGCTAAAGATCCCGAACTTCGTGCTTTTGGTAATGCGGCTCTTAAAAAGACTCACGAAATTGAAGAAGCCTACGAAGCAGAGGACGAAGCCATGCTTATCCGCCTTATCAAAATTCGTAGAAGCCTTTGGACATAAAGTTGTCAACGAAACTTGTAGCTAAGGCGTTATATATATACGCAGGTAGAAATCTGTGTATAACCTAAAAAGGAAATATTATGAAATTAGTTGCAACTCTTATTGCCGCAATGTTTGCTACAGTTGCAGTAGCTCAAACTGCCGCACCAGCAAAGAAAGAAGAAGCTAAGCCAGCCGCTTCAGCACCGGCAAAGAAAGAAGAAGCTAAGCCAGCAGCCAAACCTGCTGATAAAAAGGCCGAGCCCACTAAAAGCGAGCCTGCTAAGAAGTAAAGTAACTAGAGTTGTCGTTTTAACACTAGAGGATACTGAAGTTGAAATCGAATTTGATGAGTCAATTCACAGAAGCTACGGTCGTCCAAAAGTTCAAGATGAAGACGCAGATGAAGATGATCTGCCAGAGTATATAAGATGGCGATTATTCTTAGCAAGACGACTAGCTTTACTCAAGTATAGAGAAGCCCATGGTTAAAGCCTTGGGCTTTTCTACTAAATATAAATTGTTGGAGCAAATTATGAAAAAACTACTGTTAGTATTGGCTCTGTTCGTTGCTGTTCCAGCAATAGCGCAACATCACGGACATAGAAATTTTCACCATCACTATAAGCACCACGGGCACAACAACCATTGGATAGCTCCGCTAATTGTTGGAGGTGTGGTTACTTATGCCCTAACAAGACCAAATCAACAACCTGTTATTGTTGAACAGCCTGTGTATGTTCAACGAGAAGCCGTATGTACCGCTTGGAAAGAAATACAACAAGCAGACGGATCTGTTGTTCGTGAAAGAACATGTACACAATAAATTCCAAGGAGAATATAATGAAATTACTTGCCGCATTAATTTTGGGTTTAAGCCTTAGTGTTGCCCAAGCTGAGCCAGCTAAAAAACCAGAAGGCGAAACCAAAGATGTAAAAGTTGGTAACAAGACTGTAGAAGCCCGTGTACCAAAATCAGCAAAAATTGACTGCAAAGATAAGGCTAATGCAGATAAAACTGAGTGCAAAAAGCAATCTAAAGAGATGCCAAAAATTGAAAAACCAGTTGAAACTGCACCAGCTGACGCCAAAAAGAAGTAATTTGGACAAATCTGCCCATCTTAATTTGGTATAACCAAACAGATGGGCTTTCTTTTGGGCTTGACATCTATGAAAAAATGCTGTATAATTACACTATTGTTTAACATAACAGGAGCAGAAATTGACTACTAAACTCAAAAAAGCAAGTATTGCAATTCGCCAAAAGGCAAGCCGAGATAACAGTCCAACCTGGGACGGTGCTAGCGACTGGGGTGGCGACAAGTTTACAGCCAATTTCCGCAAGGCAATGGATCACTATCGGCTCGAGTCCGGCGTTAAAGAACTCAAGGTTAAAGTAGTCGAGTGGATGCACAGTCAAGGTTACGACAAACTGGACATCCGTGCAATTCGAAAAACTAAAGACAAATACTTTAACGGTACCATGGTCGGTGTTGCAGCCTGCCTTGTTAAAGGTATGCCCGAAATCCACGAAGGATTTAATAATGGTAAAGATACCGGCGTGTGGCTTCGTACAGAGATTGACAAAGTTATGCGTGAAGGAGGTGCCGACCTCGAAGAGGACGAAGATGCTCCTAAAGAAGAAAAGCCAGCAGTCTATACACCTAGCATCCAAGAACGAACTAAAGATGCTGCCTATGCTATGACAGCCGAATTGGAAGATGCATACGAGAGTTTTCAAAATGATCCAGAAAACTTTGATCCTAAAGCATTTAAGATTTTGAATCTGCTTAAGGGCAAAGGTGCCAAAGCCGCCCATGCCCGAATTATTCGAGACTATTACAGTCGAGATTTGGCTGAGTTGTTAGAGTTGGCTAGCGGAAATGCTGACGAACAACTTCGTGAAGGCTACAAACATCGTAGTCGTAAACAAATTAAAAGTTTGATTGCATTCTTGCAGGAAATTGAAAGTGCCTGCAATATGCTTATGCAAGAAGCTAAAGTTAACAAGAAACCTCGCAAGGTCAAAGCTGTTAGTAAAGATAAACTTGTTGCCAAGCTCAAGTATAAGAAGACGGACGAAGCACTCAAACTGGTTAGTATTAATCCAGTTGATATTATTGGTTCGAAAGAATTGTGGGTTTACAATACCAAAACTCGTAAACTTGGTAAGTATGTTGCCGCAGAGTTTAACGACCTTGGTATCAAAGGAACCACTATCACTGGATTTAGTGAGGTGCAGAGTATTTGTAAGACTCTGCGTAAGCCCGACGAAAAACTCAAAGAGTTTAAGAGTGCGGGTAAAGTTGCTCTGCGTAAATTCCTCGAGGATATTAATGCAACCGATACCAAGATGAATGGACGCATCAATGAAGAAATTGTACTGCTCAAGGTAGCTTGAGATAAGTACACTATGCGGTCTTAGGCATTCAACCCGCAATATAAATTCTGCATGCCATCAAACTTGCTCATTTTATAAAGGAGACTAGAGATGGCAAAATCATCAACGCAAGAACTAATTGATCATATGACGGAAAATTTTCCGTATCGTGGACCAATTACATACAAGTACACAAGTACAAAAGAATATCACGACGCTTTCCCCTGTGCCTACAGACAATGGCGTGCTGATAGCCACTGTAACCTAATTCACGGTTACAGTTTTTCAATGAAGTTCTATTTTGGTACTAACGACCTAGATGTTCGCAATTGGGCGGCAGACTACGGTGGTCTCAAAGAACTTAAAAAGATCCTTGAGGATCAATTTGACCATACACTCATTGTAGCACAAGATGATCCAGAGTTGGATACTTTCAAAAAGTTACAAGAAAAGAAGATGGCTAAGATTGTAATTTTACCTAGACTAGGTTGCGAAGGTCTAGCCGATCAGCTTTACAAATATGTTAACGGTGTTTACATTCCTGAGATGTGGGGTCCTAGTGAGGCTGAGCGCCTTTGGTGCTACCGTGTTGAAGTAAGAGAGACACAGAGCAATATGGCTTTCCGTGAAGGTCATCGTGAATGGAATGAGGATTTATTTGCGTGAATTCTATTGAAAAAATTTGGGCTAGAGCAACTGGACACCTAATGGGTAGTACCGACGAAGATAGACCAGATGTGCCCATACTCACACTTAGAGAAGCCAGGATTGCCCTTTTTTTAAAAACATTTTGGGTTATTGTACATATTGTAACCTGCTTCTTTATTATGGCTAACACTATTAGACATTGGTAAGTTTAATGTTGACACAATCAGGACATAATGTTAAAATACATTATGTCCTTTTTTATTGATTACAATTATGACTAAAAGAATAGGCTTTGCTTGCAAATGGATTGATCGTCCAGACCAAGTCGATGGTATTAAACCCAAAGACGAATGTAAAATCTACAACACAGGTGCAACTACTGTCTCTTGGTTAAATAGACAGAACCAGCATGTAGCAGAAGAAAAACTATGGGACCTAGTTAAAGGTAACATCGAATCTACTCGTAAGCTGGTTGAAAGAGTAGGAACACTTGATGAAAATCTTAGAATGGTACGACTCAGCAGTGATATACTGCCTGTCTACACTGAGCCTCGCTGGAGGTTCTTCTATGGGCTATCCGATGTACGAGCCTATTGTGAAAGAGGATTTAAGCAAATCGGAGATGTGGCTCGTTCGAATAGTGTTCGGTTGTCTATGCACCCTGGTCAGTTTACTGTCTTGGCAAGTGATAATCCGGACATTGTAAATCGCAGTATAGAGGAGTTTGAATATCATGCAGATATGGCCCGTTGGATGGGGTTCGGTAAACAATTTCAGGACTTTAAAATCAATGTCCACATCGCGGGTAGAGCCGGTCCAGAAGGTATCAGACAGTCCTATAAGAGACTCAGTCCAGAAGCCCGTAACACAATTACCATCGAAAACGAAGAAAACGCCTGGGGGTTAGATGATTGTCTCAGTCTTAGCGATTTGCTACCTATTGTTCTTGACATCCATCACCATTGGGTTCGTGAAGGGGAGTACTTGGATCCTAGCGATGCCCGAGTTTCACAGGTTCTTGACAGCTGGCGCGGCCTTCGTCCTACTATGCATTACTCCCAATCTAGAGAAGACATCTTGGCCGGACATTGCCCAAACACTCTTCCAGATTATAGGACTTTACTAGAAAGCGGATACAAAAAAGCAAAGCTCAGGGCACATTCTGATTTTTACTGGAACTACCCAGCAAATGAATGGGCTCTGAGCTTTTGGGACCGCTTTGATATTATGTGCGAAAGCAAGGCAAAAAATCTTGCTAGCCTTGCACTATATAATCAGGCTAAAAATTAAACTTCTTTTTTAGCCCTAGGTTTGCGGCCGGGTTTTCCGCTATCTTTTTTGGCTGCTGGCTTTTTGTCAGCAGCTTTTTTTACGGCGGCCTTTTCTGCTTTAGGTTTGCGAACTTTTTTAACAGCTTCCTTGACATCCTCTAGATTAACTTTACCGTCATGATTTACATCTAATGCGGCTACTGCAACTGACTCAACAGTTACAGGTTTAGTATCTCCAGGGGGTGCTGTGTGCCAAGCTGGCGCACTCTCGTCAGGTGCTTCTACTTTGTAAGGTGCATCTGTATTTGAATCTGTTTTTGTTTCGACGGGTTCGGGTTTATTAAACTGTGTCCATGCCCACCATCCAACAAGTCCAACAATAATAACTAGAATTAGTAATTCCATAGTAAGTCTCCTTAGGCTTTTATTTATTGATAAATATCATTATGTACGCAGAAATATTGAAATGGCAAATGATAGTAGAGGGTAAAAAAGAAACCCTTGTGTTAGAAAAGTTACCTGTAGGGAAATCCGATCTCGCACCTGCTATAAGCGAAGATACTATAAAGTATCACTACGAAAAACTGGCTCGAGCATATGTAGACCGTTTCAATAAGGGCGAGGGGGACAAAGACTTCAATCGCGCTGGTGCGTTTTTACATAATATCTTGTTTCCACAGTACCAAAAATACGACTCTAAAAATGTACCTAACGGATCAGCATCTGAGTTTATTAACAAACACTATAAAAATTTTAATAATTTTAAAGAAGAATTTAGTAAAGTAGCAATGAGCATTCAAGGCAGCGGTTGGGTTTATCTTTCAAAGTCGGGTAAAATTAAAACAATCGTTAATCATCAAATTAAAAACGATATCGTTTTACTAATTGATTGGTGGGAACATGCTTGGGCGTTAGATTACCAATCTGACAAAAAATCCTATCTTGAAAATCAATGGAAGTTAATAAATTGGAATGCGATTAGTGGGCGTGTAGGTCTAGAGACTACTGATATCGTCTAAGCTACTTGCTGGTTTATCCCAAATCGTTCTTCGCTCAGCTCCCTTTTTTTGAGCAAATTTTTTGCTGTTGCAGTTTGTACAACAGTGAAAGTAGTTGTTACTTAATCTTTTTGGGCTCATCTTGGCTCGGTCTCTTTTGAATAATTCTTTACAACTGTCACATCTAAAAACAACTACGGTTTTTATTTTTTTATAGATGTGATCTATTCCTAATTTACTACGCCTGGTAAAAATATTTTCCTGTTTTTCTTCGTAAAGGTACATATTTTATTTACATTAAGGTTATAAAAAATTTAGGTAAATACTATCGAAAAGGACTTTTATGATTAATCTAACAGATTCAGCCGTGTCTAAAATTAAAGATCTACTATCCGAAGAAAATAATCCTAACATGAAACTTAGGGTATTTGTTCAAGGGGGCGGTTGTAGTGGTATGCAATACGGATTTACTTTCGACGAAGAAGAGCATGACGACGATTTTGTTGTCAATAAAGATACTGTTAACTTGTTAGTAGACAGCATGAGTATGCAATATCTCACAGAAGCAACAATAGACTATAAGGAAGACTTGATGGGTGCAAGTTTTTCTATTCAAAATCCAAACGCACAAACAACCTGCGGTTGCGGTAGTAGTTTTAGTATGAGCGATGAATTTTTAGATCACCTAGGGGAATAATATGGCAAGACAAGTTATTGATATTGGGGTGCAAGGTAACGACGGCACAGGTGATAGTATTCGAGAATCGTTTAGAAAAGTAAACGAAAATTTTGTCCAGTTATTTGCAATATTTGGATCAGGTGATACTATTGCATTTACGGATCTCGACGATACTCCGGACAGCTATGAGCCAGATCAAGTATTTGTTGCCAACTCTACAGGTGATGCATTAATTGCTAAATCAATAGTTGGCGGAGAGGGAATTGATGTTTATCACGGTGATGAAAACGAAATCCGTATTATCAGTACCGGTGGTAAAGTAGGTAACGACGAAAATCCTAGTTTAGGTTCTCATTTAAATGCACAAAATTTTGGTATTGGTAACTTAGCAGAGCCCGACGATGATACTGCTGTAGCGTTTAACGCTAAACATGGAACTGCAATTACAGCCGACGATCTTGTTATTACTAAAGGTTATGCTGATCAAAGATATCTACAGGCAACTGGCGGACCTGGAACTGGTAGCCAGATTCGTGTAAGAGACGAACCCATCGATACTTCAGAATACACCCTAGTAATCAGTTCATGGAATAATGGTTATGCTGTTATACCGGATCACGGATTCAACAGTGGAAGTAATGGTATCTCTTACAGATATACTAACACTGGTAGCGTTCCTGCTAGCGGATTAATTAAAGGTCAAACTTATTATCTTCGTTACATTAACGACAAAAATAAAATGGCAGTCTATGGTACACAACAAGATGCTATAGATAATACCAATAGAATTGTTGTTAACGATCCAGAAATTTCTAGTACACTAAGAGGAACTGAAACTTTTATTGATGCTAACTATGACGAAACTTTAGAAGGTAATTGGGTTAGTAACGAAGCATTACCAAGAAAGAGCGTTGTTCGCCGACAGGGTGATACAATGGATGGTACACTTATTCTTGCTGATCACCCTGGAAGTTTAGCAGGTGCTGGAAGTCCAAACGGTCCAGACGACTTACAAGCCGCTACAAAATATTATGTAGACAACAGTAGCTTTGCATCAGATGTTAACTTATTTGTAGCAACAGGTGGTGATGATGCTCAAACTAACACACCGGCCGGTAAGGAAGGTCGTGCATTTGCGTATGCATATTCATCTGTAAACGCAGCATGTCAACGAGCAGAAGAGTTAATTAATTCTAGTTTAACTGAACCAGGTCCTTATAGACAAGTATTAACCTATGGTAACAATGCTAATATTGCTTATCTATCAGAGTTTACTACAGGCAGCGGTACTAGAAGAACACTTAAAATTTACACTAATAGTGGCGGTGTTGATCAAAGCAAAGATCCTAATAATAGAGATTTAAGAGAAGGCAGCATTATCAAAGGATTAAGAAGCGGAGCAACTGCTCGAGTAATTTCTTATGACTATATTGTTGGACTAAATGATGTTTATCAAGTCGAATTACTGCATACAATTGCCGATAAGACTTATTTCCAATCCGATTACAAATACGCTTCTGCTAATTTAGAAAACAATAAAGATTTTATTGTCGCTGAAACTGTAGAATATGTCAAGGCAAAATATCCCTCCCTCGAGTTTGACGAAGTTAAATGTGCTCGCGATGCTGGATTAATTGTTGATGCACTAGCATTTGATGTTAAGTTTGGTGGCAATATTAAGTCTATTAAAGCAGCAAAAGCATATTGGAACGGTGTTGTTTCTGTACTGCCAGTGGACCAAAAAGCACAAACTGTAGATGCTATAGAATATATTAATTTATTAGCTCAAGAAATTATTGATAATACTGTTATAGCAAATGTTGCAATACCGGACACTTTAGGAGTATTAAGAAGAAGTGAGGAAACACAATACACCGCAGGCGAAGCAGGTGAATACGGTTCTGATACTGCTATTGCTAGATTAATCGACAGTATTACAAATATTGTAGGGTCTTCTACAGGAACAGGTAACGGAACGCTATTAGAATTTTTACCACATGAGCATTTAGAATTTGGACAACCTGTCCCGGAAATGCAAATTACTATTAGAGTAGAAAGCGGAGTTTATTACGAACAACTTCCAATTCGAGTTCCTACCAATGTAAGTATTAAAGGAGATGAATTCCGTAGAAGTATTATCAGACCTGCACCAGGACAGAGTACTAGTCCGTGGGCTAGTATCTATTTTTACAGAGACGACGAATTTGACAACTTAACAAGAACTTATTCAGGAACAGGTGCTTCAAGCAGTTTTGTAGCAGCAGATGCAGATTATCCAGGATCGCCTGCATATTGGAAAGTTACTGTTGGCAGTGTTACAGGACTTGAAGTAGGAATGTATGTAACAGTAACTTCTGGAACAGGAACATTTGCTCCTGCATCTCAAGTAACTAGAATTATTTCTACGACAAGTTTTGAAGTCAATCATTCTCCGGTAACTCCTTTAAGTGGTGCCACAATACGAGGATTAAACTCAAGCGGACTTGCACCAACTGGAAATAAATTTGGTTATCATTATCTAACAGACCCAACTGGTATTAGCGGCATCTTCGACGATAGTATATTAAAGACTAGTGGGAATACTATTGCAGCTGGTCTACTAAATTCAAATAAGAATTTTATTAAACAAGAAGTTATCGAATATATTAATGCCAAGTATGGTCCAACATTTGCAGCCAGTTACAATCAAATATTGTGTGCAAGGGATGTTGGATATATTGTTGATGCTTTAGTATATGACTTGACTAATGGCGGAACATCTAGAACTGTTGCAGCAGGTCAATCATATTCTAGAAATGCTAGTGCAAGAATTGCAGTCACTACACAGCTAACAGAAACACTCGACGGTATCAATTATATTAACGAATTGTCCCAATTAATATTGTTCAATACTGCCATAGGAGCACCTAGTGTATCCTCAGGTAGTGGTGCAACTGTCGGTAAGAGAGGTACTACTTACAGCCAAGTTACAGGAGGAACTTTAGAATCAAATACAGATTCAATTGTTGCTGATTTAATTAATGGTGTCGAAAATACCATTATTGGAACTAACAATCCTCCAAAGGCTAACAAAGACATGGATGTTTTCTTGTGCAATGACGGAGTTATTTTACGAAACATTACAGCACAAGGGCACGGAGGATTCATGTGTGTACTAGACCCCGAAGGACAGATCCAGACAAAATCTCCTTATTTCCAAACTTGTACCAGTTTGAGTGGCAGTGTAAACAAACAGAGATTCTCTGGTGGTATGTTAATTGATGGATTCTCCGGCAATTTACCTGCAAGAATTATTTCTAAAAATAGTGATACCGAATTAGTTCTCGATGGCCTAATTGTTAGACAACCCGGTGTTCCTAATAGTTTTTATATCAATGGTGTGCGATATCAGTTAAATGCTGTTGAAGATTATGATAGGTCAGCAGGAACAGCTACAATTACACTAGATGAAGGAACTCCTTATCTGTCAACAGTAACTACACCAATTGACATCATTATTGAGACTCCTGGTAACAGAAGTATGTTAGCAAACGACTTCACTCAGATTAATGATCTAGGCTACGGCATAGTTGCAACTAACAACGGTATCAGTGAAGCAGTTAGCGTGTTTACATATTATAACTGGGCAAGCTATTATGCTGTCAACGGCGGACAAATTCGTTCGTTAAATGGTTCTAGTTGTAATGGTGTGTACGGACTTAAAGCCTCAGGTTCTGACCCCAACGAAGTTCCTGATCCTGTTACACTTGCAGATGGAATGTTGCAGGCTGTAAGAACATATAAGAGAGATGCGTTTGCTGGTAAAAATATTGCAGGTGATCAAAGTGTTTATATAGATTATTACAGCTATGCAGATGGTACTACACAACCAAGCATTTACAATGTAAGCGAAATAGAAATTGATCATAGCAATACTAAATCTAGTGTTGTTGAAAACACTCCCACTGCTCCTAATAACATTTCAATTGTTGCAGGCGGTCTTGGTTATTCTAAAGGAGACCTAGTTGATGTTAACAACGGTGCAAGCGGTGTACTATACACAGGCGGATTAAAAACTAGATTTAGAGTAACAGAAATCGACAGTAATCCTAGTAAACTTACTGGAGCTCCTGGAGTAGCAACTAAGATTGAAGTCATTGAAGTAGGTACATATTCTGTCAACCCAGTAGGCGGCTATCCAACTGTGTCAGGCGTTGTTAGTACTACTAATGCATCAGGGAGCGGTAGTGGACTTACAGTTCAATGTACTTTCTTAGGTGCAATTGAAACTTATGAAATAAGCAATTTAGAACTAACAACTAGTACTGGTCTAGGATTAACTTCTGTGGGCGGGGCCGATACTAGAACTGTTCTTAAGCTCAATTTAAACACTGAAAGTGGTGATGGATTAAAAGCTCCATTAGAAGATGACCAGCCTCTAATTATAAGAGGTTTACAGAACTTTAGATTCTTAGGAGTTGAAAGAGTAAAGCCAGTAAGGCCGAGCACTGCTGTAGAATTTACAGCGGCCGACGAAGCTGGATCAGTCTATAGAACACTGTCTTACAATCTATCATTCCCAACAGGGCAATCATTATTTGTATCAAAATCAATTAGTACTATATCTAGATCGGCAAGTGTTGCAACTATAACAACTGTAGATCCACACGGACTTATAACAGGACAGGCTGCGAATATAACATGTACTACTGATAATACATTTGACGCTATTGGCATTGATGTTACAGTTACTGGGTTGAATACATTTACATATACAAATGCTGGAACAAATGTGTCTACTGTTCCAGCAAGCGGTGTTGTAACATATAGTACTCAAGCTATATTAACATTTGACCAAAGTTACGATTATGTAATTTTCCAAACTTCTCCTGGAGATATCACAACAACTGATCCGGACGATCCTACAAAAACTATGGGAGCCAATGCTGGCGATACCAAAATTGCGGTAGTTGATATTGCAACTATATCAACTCTTGATAGAATAAACTCAGGTAATAAGGTGTTTATCTGGGACGGCAGAATGCATTTGTTAACCGGATATGAGCCTGCTGCTAGCGGTGTGCCTTCGTATGTTACATTTACAGATATTGCCTACGGTGAGGGAACTATTTTTGATCCCGCTAGTGATCCAGAAGCTAGTGGTATTAGAAGCGGGTTTACTACTTCAAGATCTACTACTCTTAGAGCAGGATTACAAGCAGGTGAAGATGCTGAAATTACAGTTAACATTAGTACCTGTCGAGCTACAGGACATGATTTCTTAGATATTGGTTCTGGTGGTTTTAACAGCACTAACTATCCTAATAACCTACTAGGTGCTCCAGTAACTGCGCCTATACAGGCTCAAGAAGTAGTTGAAGAAACACAAGGTAGAGTATTCTATGTAAGTACAGACCAATTTGGTATCTTCCGTGTTGGTAAATTCTTTACTGTTGATCAAGGAACTGGTACTGTTACATTTAGTGCAAGTATTGCCTTAAGTAACTTAGATGGTATTGGTTTTAAACGCGGTACCGTTGTTAAAGAGTTTTCCACAGACAGTACTATGACTGATAACGCAGACGATGCAGTACCGGTAGAAAGTGCTGTTAGAGGTTATATAGATAAGCGTTTAGGTTATACTCATACAGGAGCATTAGTTCCTCTAGCAGAAAGAATTCCTGTAGGTACTGGCGGGTTCTTGCCAATAAGTGGAAGTCCTACACTGGAAGCAGATCTAACCATGGGATCAACTGTTGGACACAGAATTAAGAATTTAGTGCCCGATACAACCAGTTCTAGTGATGCAGCAAATATTGGTTATGTTGATTTAAGAGTAGCAGAATTTGATAGTCTTTACAAATTAAAAGAAACATTGATAATGACTCCTGATGCAGGTGATATTGCAGTGTTTACAGGTGCCGGAAGAACTTTAGCAAGTTCAACTATCGGCGGTGATATCAATGCTACTATGACTAGTACTAATGTTACTACACTAGTAGGAGGTATAACCACTGCACCTACAGTTGATTCTGGTATTATTGGAACTGCACAAACTAATGTAAATGGCGGTATTGTTGTAGCAGATATCACCGGATTCCCAGCATCTGGTTACATTCAGATAGGAGAAGAAATATTCTCCTATACTAGTATAACATCTGTATCAAATAGATTTGACGGTGTAACTAGAGAAGCTATTGATACTACGGCATCAATTCATTTAACTGGTGCTAGTGTAATAAGTTTATCTAACGCTAAATTAGATTTACAAATTGCTAACGAAATTATTGTTAACGACGATGTAAGCCCTACTGCTGCAATTGCTCAGAGTAAAATTGACCTTGTAGATGTTACAGACTTTGTTGATATTGCAACTACTTCAGCAATTGGTATTGCAAGTTTTAGCAGCGATAATTTTGATGTATCAGCAGGCGGGGAAGTAACTATCAAAGACAGTGGTGTTTCTCTAGTAGAAATACAAAATATTTCAGCCGGCAGTATTCTTGGAAATCTAGGAGGAAGTGCTGCTGCACCGCAGGAAGTGTCAACTAGTGGCATTGTTGAAAACGGTGTTAATGATCTGTTTGACACTATAGATCTTGGCAGTAGTGTAATGACTAGAAGAGTCAACGGGTTAAGTTTAACCTGCACTTTTAATACATATATCGGAACTCCGCCGACTGGCTCAGATAGTACATTGAATGTTCCGTTATATACAGTCAGTGGTACAGGAAACGGTGCTAGAGCAACCATATCATGGGGCGGTGGCACATACTCTACAATCACAATAACTTATGGCGGTTACGGATATTCGGAAGGAGATCAATTATTTGTCCCCGGAAGTTTAATTAAGCCAGGTGTTAGTGTCGACGGTGCTGGTCCTGCTGGTAACGATTTTTACTTTACCGTAGCTTCTACAGGTACAAATATTGATACTAACACTTACTTAGGTTTGATGAAAACAACTGCTCTTGCCGAGGCAAATAGCATTGTAAGAACAGATTCAAATAGAAACTTAGGCGGAAGTTATCATAAATTTAATAATGTATATGCAACTACATTTGTAGGAGCACTAACCGGTAATGTCAGTGGAAATGCTACAAGTGCTACAACTGCTACTAATCTAGCTGGTATAACAGTAGGTGCAGATAATATTATAGGAAGTATACCTTATCAAAGTGGTGATAATGCAACAACTTTACTAAGAGCAGGTACTGCCGGAAGATATTTAAAGAGTCAAGGTGCCGGTAATCCTCCAGTGTGGAGCGAAGTTATTATTCCAGACGGCGATGCTAACTCTTTAACAGGAACAACGCTTGCGTCTAATGTTGTCAATTCTAGTTTAACCAGTGTCGGTACTTTAACTAGTTTAACCGTCGGTACTGGAAATTTTGTTATTAATACTGACAAATTTAAAGTATTTGGAAATAGCGGTAATACTAATGTTGGTGGTAATTTGACAGTTAGTGGACTAACTGCACTTAGTACTAACAATGCAGTAACCGCAGCAGGTATTAATCAAGGAACCGCAACTGAGATTGAACACAACATCAATATTGTTAGCTCTGCAGGTATAGGAACAGGAGTTAGACTACCAGATGCTGTTGCAGGTTATAGAATTCTTATTAAGAATGTAAGTTCAAATAATATCTTAATTTATCCAAATGCCGGTGGTAGAGTTAATGACAATTTAATTAATGATCCTGTGTTGTTAGAAGTGAATACAGCATTTGATTATTTCTGTTCAGAAAGCTCATCGGGAGGTTTAGGCGGACAATGGAATACAGTTAATGCTTCTTATGCATAAAGGATAAAACATGGCGAAAAAAGTTATTAATTTAGGTACAGCTGATAAAGGAAATGGCGACCCATTAAGAACAGCATTTGGTAAAATCAACGATAACTTTACCGAGTTGTATGAATATGTCGGTGCTGATAGTTTAACAGAACTAGCACAGGATTACGCTGCTCAAATGTTAGTCAACGGCGATCACGAAGGGGCAAGTGTCGAGTATGATGATATTAATAATAAGTTAAATATTATTGTGCTTCAAGATTACGACGGAGGAGCAGCCTCCACAATATACGACGACGAAACAACATTAGACGGGGGCGGAGCTTAATATGGCACGAAGAATACAACTAAGACGCGATACTGCGGCAAATTGGTCAGCAACAAATCCTGTATTAGCACAGGGCGAAGTAGGTGTTGATCTAACTAATAATAAAATTAAAATAGGTAACGGTACTTCTACTTGGAACAGCCTATCTTACTTTGATGACAAAGAAACAGTGTTGTCAAACTATGCAGGTCATATTGTTCCTTCAGCAGATAACACTTATGATTTAGGTGCTCCTGACAAACAGTGGCGTGACATATTTGTCAGCGAAGGTAGTATCTACATTGGTGATATTAAACTCAGCAATGTCGATGGACAACTGGTTGTACAACAGGTTACTAATCCTGGCGAAGTTACAGAAACTCCAGTAGCCGATGCTCCCGGTTCAGTAACCACAGATAGATTGGTCAACGGTAGTCACTCTGTAGTGCTTGGATCTACAGGACTTACACAGTTTCCAGCGGTCGAAGGAGACAGTTTGTTCATACAAGGACCAGAGATTGGTTCTGAAAACGCCACAATCGCTGTATCGGCAAAAGACAATGTTCTTATAACAGCAGATATATTAGGAGAAACACCTAAACAATGGCAGTTTAAAACTGACGGAGATCTACAACTGCCCGCAGGCGGCGACATCGTTGACAGTAATGGTCAGAGCGTATTAGGCGGTGGATCTATCGCAGTCGGTGATGGTAATGGCCCAAGTGTTGAAAATGTCACAGAGATTTTAATCAACGGTACTATTACAGAAATAGAACCTGGCTTGGTTGGCATCAGTGTAACAGGGGAAGGTCTACCAACAGTTACTATACCAGCAGAACAGGGATTAACCTACAAAGGTCTACAGGTTGCCTACGGTATGGTACACAGCAACGGCAACCCTAGCGAACTTAATGTCAACAAGATCGTCATACACAAACCAGCAGTGGCTACAGTAGATATTGATCCAACCAGCAGTCAAGACTATTTCCAAGTATCGGGTATAGGTAGTAGTGA
>JACCDH010580497.1_pt1 | contig 16410 bp, 36 predicted proteins | sample 7442481 | NCBI WGS metagenome assembly JACCDH01 (sample SAMN15323433, study PRJNA562643) | freshwater metagenome | isolation source: river surface water | place: USA:Blue River Watershed | collected 2017-08-15
CGGGTACGCCGGGGGGCGGGGGCGGGCCGGGCGCGCTGCCCGCCCGCGCTGCTTCGCAGTCAGGGCCCGGCCGCCCTGGTCCTGGGCCGGTGCGCCCCTGGCCAGGGGCAAATTGCCAGGGCACCGCCCTAGCTAGGCAGCGGTCAACCCAGGCTGGGCGCGGGTTGCCGGCTACAGCTGCGCTCTATCTTGCGCTGAATCAATCACCTGGACGTCCTCGACGGCCAGCGGCGTGGCCATGGCGGCTTTCTCGGCCTGCCACTTGTCGATCAGGCCCGCCAGCTCGTCGGCGCTCATCTCCGACAGCGGGCGTTCGTCGTCGCCCTGGGTCTTGTGCCGGCCGATCTCGCCGCTCATCTCCAGCACCGTCCTGGCCGCCTGCACCCTGGCAGCTGCCGGTGCCTCAGAGTCGACCAGGATCGCATGCAACGTGCCCGTGGCGACGTTGGCCAGCTCGCCGGAGATGTAGCGCTGGCGCTCCAGGCGAATGGCGGCCTGTACGTGGGGCAGCCGGGTTAAGTCGTAGCCGGCGACCTTGGGCACCGCATACCCGGCGTCCCTGGCTGCTGCCGTGGGGTTCAGGCTTCTCCTGACCACCGCATCCACGAAAAGCCTCTGCATTGGGGTCAGCTCGATCCCTGGCGCGTACTGAACGCGCACCCTGCTGACGGCCTGGGGCGTTGTCTTTTCCATGCCTGCGATTGTCCAATCGCGCCGCCCGTCCAGAAAGTGCTTGACAGCCTGTAGGGCGTCCGACAGACAATCGCGTTACCGCCACCCCGGCGGGGCTAGACCCTGAGGTAACGCAATGACGATCAAACCGCTCTCCACCCTCCTGCTCGCCACCCTGGCCGTCCTGGCCCTGGCCTACGTGGCCCGCGCTCTGGACTGCGAGGTTGTGCCCGGAACCAGCTGCACGACCGATGCCGAGTGCGTGTGCATGCACGGGGAATGACATGACCCAACGCATAACGACCTCATTCCTGAACGCCCAGATCCGCAGGCTCAACAGCATGGCCGGCGCTCCCAACGAACCCTACCAGCCCGAGCGCGACGATCAAGGCCGGCTGATCCCCAACGCCGGCACGTACCTGCTCAGCTCAGCCTACGGCGGCTACTCGCTGCGCCGCATGGCCCAGGGCGGCGGGGAGTCCGACGTCTTCAACGTCGGCCATGTCAGCGCCCGCCAGCTGTCCGAGCTGATGGCCGCGTATATGCGCGGCTGGGAGGCCGCCCTTTCTCATGCCCAAGCTGTCTGATTTGCCGACCACCAAAGACCAACATGAACAAATCCCAAGTCACCCTACACCCCGGCGGCGTGAGCTTTGTCGGCCCGGATGCAGTGGCCCTGTACCGGGCGCTGTCGCTGGCCCAGGCTCTGCGCATGTATGCCCGCACGGGCCTTGTGCCCACCAGGGGCATCACGGCGACCAAGCTGCTCCAGCTGGCCACCGAGCTGACCGGCAAGCGCTACGCCCGAGGCACCCACGCCCAGGCAGCCGACGACCTGCGCACATGGATCGAAACCATGAAGGCTGCCCTCCCGGTGGAGGTCCGCGAATGACCCCGCGCCAGTTCTGCGAGGCGCTCGTCTGCGGCCTCGTCCTGTCCACCCCCCTGCTGATCGAAATCGTCAAGGAGCTGACCAAGTGACCACCAACCGCATCCCCCTGATTCCCAGCTGGTCGGCCATCGTGCCGCTGCTGATCGACATCTCGCGCGACGGCGCGACCGCAGGCGGCCGCATGGCTGCCCGTGACGAGCTGACCCGCGTGGCCGGCATCGCTGACGCGGCCGACCAGCTGGCCAAGGCCGCCGCGCGAGCGCTGGATCTGCTGCGCACTCCCGGCGCTGACGTCTTCCACACGGCCGCCGTGCATGACGAGCTGGCCGCCGCCCTGGAGCGGATGCGCCAGTTCAACGCGAAGGGAGGCGAGCAATGAGCGCCGCCAAGCACACGCCGGGGCCGTGGCAGGCCCGCGAGTGGAGCTGCCACGCGAAGACGACCGTGGCGGTGGACGACCCGAGCTGTGGCGTGACCGGCGTGCGCGTCGTGGCCGAGTGCGAAACGCCGCAGGACGCGCGCCTGATTGCCGCCGCTCCGGGGCTGCTTGAAGCCGTGCGCGCCATTGCGCAAGAGGCGACCGCCGAAGGCGAAGCGGCCGACGAAGCCCTTGCAATCATTCAGCGGCTATGCCGCGCCGCCCTGGCTCTGATCGACCAGGAGGGCGCGCGATGACCTACAGCGCCCTGACGTTCGACCAGCGCCGCGCCTTGTGGGCGGCCCTGGAGGCTGCCGGTTCGCAGCTGCACGAAGGCCACCTGGAAGGCGGCGGCTTCCTAGTCGCCGTCGGCCGGCGCGCCCTGGGGGCAACGATCCAGGCCATGGAGGCGTGGGGCTTCTACCCCGGCCGGCTGTACACCTTCCCGCTGGGCACCGACCGACCGGCCAGCCGAGCATCTGCGTCACGACAGCACGCAAATCGACGCGCCGGCCTGCAACTGGCTGTTTCTGCACTTCTACCCTGCCGAGGTGACCGCATGACCCGCCGCGACTACCTGCTGATGACCCCGGCCCAGGCCGGCGCGACCGAGGACGCCATCCGCGAGGCCCGAACCCTGGCCGCCTACATCCGCATGCTGGCGCGCTCGCGCCGCCACCGACCCAACGATGCGATCTGCGCCCAGGCCGAGCGGCTGCATGCCGCCCTGGTGGCCATGGACGCCACAGCGCTGGCCCAGGCCGAGCAGGAGCGCCGCCGCGCGTGACCCTGACCCGCCCCGCGATAAACCCGGCCACCGCGCCGGGTTTTCTTTTGCCTACGCCAACCTGACAGCCGGGCCGACTGCGGCTTGTCGCGCATCGCGCCCGTCGCGCTTCCCGCCAACGGGCACCGGACGCCGCTCACGATCCTAAACAACGGTTCTAGTTGTCGATCCTGCGCAACGGTTGTGATTGATGAAGCTCACGCAGGGTCATACTATGAGCCTGTCGATCACATTTATCGACCTGGATTGGCGTCCAGAACAAGCAACAGACGGCCGCGCTTTGCGCAGCCGTCGCCACGCATTTCCGTCTATGGCGGGCTGCGTGGGGCAGGGGGAAACCCCTGGCCGGTCGCTTGTCCGGCACGCCAACCCTGCGCAGTCCCGCCACCACTTGGGTGGCGCACAACAACAAAATCGGAGCCAGCCCATGACAACCAGGAAACCTCCCACCCATCACGCCATCGCCGCCGCGCTTCACGGGCCGGCGGCGATCACCTTCGATGACCTTGCCTACGAGCTGCGCCAGCTGGACGACTGCCTCGCCAGCGGCACTGCACCCGACCTCAACGCGGCGCGCTTTATCTCGGCCAGCGTCCTGCGCAAGCTCCGACTGACCCCCCACGCCGCGCTTCACGCCCCCGACTCTTGACCCCCAACCTGCCCCCACCCGACCCGGCCCACGCGCCGGGTTTTTTCATTTTCAGGTTTCACATTTGCCTTGTAATACTCGCCAACTACTCGCAACTCCGCTTATATATATAAGCGGAGTTGTGCGAGTAATAATTAGTTCACACTCGCAATCACTCTGCGAGTGCTCCGCGAGTAGTTGCGAGTAGTCCAAGAGTATTAAAACTCATCACGACTCGCGTTGGCCGAAAAAGCCCGCGCCGGCTGGATCGCCGCGTACATTCCAAGCGTTTTCGCAGCCAGGTTGAGCTTGACCAGCCGCTCCAACGCCCGCCCGGTCGTGCCGTCGCTGATGCCTGGCCGAATCGTTTTCATGTGCGCCGTCACCTCGCCCCACTTGGCTGACCCCGGCGTCCTGGAGCGCAGAAAGTCCACCACATCCCGCTGGATCGCGGTGAGCTTGTCGGCCGGATCGCTGGCGCTGGCATCGGCCGGCTCGACCACGCAGGTCGTAAAGTCGTTGCCAAACACCCCCTTGCCCAGCTCCACGACGGCCAGCGAAAAGCCGATGGCCTCGCCCTTGCCCGGCAGATCGCGCTGCTTGGTGATCTTGGCGATGCGCGGCGTGCCGTCGCCCGGATCGCTGACCTCAATCTCCGTGTCGGTGGCCGCGCGCAGCGCTGAAGACCCGCGCGCCCCGTTGTCCTTGTTCTTGCCCGTGTGATGCACGCCCATGATGGCGGCGCTGGTGGCTGCGCGGATCAGGTCGCAATGCTTGATGACCGCGCCCATGTCCTGCGCCTTGTTCTCATCGCCGGCCCCCATGACGCGCGCCCAGGTGTCGGGGATGACAAGGCCGATCTTGACGCCGTGGCGCCGCTCAATCTCCTGGACCGTGTTGACCACGGCCAGGGTATCGCCGGCCGGGTCGAACAGGTCAATCGGGCATTGCGTGATGAACAGGTGCGGCAGCTGCTGACCCAAGTGATCGGCCAGGGCGCGCGAGCGGTCGATGATCGAGCGCGGGGACTCGGCCGCCAGATACAGCACCGCGCACTGCTGCACGCGCCGGCCCATCCAGGTGCGGCCGATGCTGATGTGGGCGGCCATGTCCAGGACAAAGAAGCTCTTGCCGGCGTTGGAGTCGCCGTAGACCACGGCCATGCCGCCCTGGAGCAGCACACCCTCAACCAGCTCGGCCGGCGCTGACCAGCCGGGCAGGGCGTTGGCCTGGACGTAGGGCAGGGTGCGCGCCTCGGGGGCGTCGGCCTCGGCCAGGACGGGAGCGCTGGCCGGAGCGGCCGCCGCTGTCGCCGCCGTCGCCGCGCGCTCAATGACCTCGGCCGCCGCCTGCGCTGCCGCTGGCGCGCTTTCGGCCGGGAACTCGACGTCGAACGGGTCAGCGGCGTGGGCCGGTTGCGGCGCTGCCGCCGCCAGCTGCGCCTGGTTGCGTCGGATACGCTCGGCCAGCATGTCCACGGGCGACGGCTCGCTCTTGATACCCAGCTGGTCGGCGGCGGCGCGGATGGCGGCCGTGCGGTCGTTGCCGTGCATGTGGAAACAAAACAGGTCGAAGCTGTCGCCGAAGCAGCTGCGCCCGTCGGCGGTGCGGCTGCCCACGCCGGCCTCCAGGTCGCTTCCAGACAGGCTGACCCAATACTGGCCAGCCGGCTCGTCGAACACCTTGGTGGCATAGCTGGCCGTCGTCTGGCGCGGGGACTTCCAGCCGCCGCGCGGGCCCTCGCGGTAGCCGCAGGCGGCGAGCATCTGCGCGACGTCGTTGGCGTCGTTGAACTGCTGGATGACAGTTTTCTCGCTGTCAGGCCGCGCGCGCAGCTGCGCCATGCGCCTGCGCGCCTCAGCTGCGCGTTGTTCATGCGCATGCTGGCGCTCTTCGTCCTCGACCATGACGGCCAGGATGGCGTCGGCAGCCGGCGATTCGCGCCAGCTCCACAGCGGGCCATCGACCAGAGTGTCAGCGGTCAGCGGTGCCACGCCGTCGGTGCGCGGCGCGGTGTTGGGCAGGTAGATTGGCTGGCCGGCGCGCTCCAGGGCCCTGTCGGGGCGGTGGCCCAGCTGCTGCTCCAGGTGGCGGTTCAAGGCCACGGTCACGGCCAGCCATTCGTCGTGCCGCGCTTCGTGTGCCAGCGGGATGAGGGCGCGCCACTTGCGCTCGTCCTTGGTCGCTGAGCTGGACGCGTACACGCGCATCTGCGCGGTGCCGGTGAACGCCTGGATGGCCGCGACCAGCTTCTTTCCTTGCACGTTGCCGGTGTCCAGGTCGACTGCGATCATCACGAAACGGCCGCGCTGCTCCTGCGCCTTGTGGCTGCGGCCGTCGGCCTGGTTGTACGTGCTGCACAGCACCCAGCGCGCCTGGTCCTTGGCCACGGCGGTGCGCTCGACGCGCATGAGCTGCTGCACGCTGATCGTGTCGTAGGGCTCGCCCGTGTTCTTGTGGGTTTCGTAGGCACCGACGACGCTCAGCACCTTGTCGTTGAATGTGGGCGTCATGACCGCGTGCCCCTTCGCTCGCGGCGAGCGGTGGCGATGCCCAGGCGGCGCATGGCGTTGTAGATGGTGGACGGGGCGATGCCCTGCTTGATGGCGGCGCGCAAGGGCACCTCGCCCCTGGCCACCATCCTGATTGCGCGCTCGGTGGCTGCGCTCATTCGACCTGCCATTGTGTCGATCTCGCTATATTGTTTTCGGGGACGTGATTGTCTGTCTGTCACTTGTATGGCGTCATACACGCCAGGCAAAACTAAGCCGATCCGGTTCTTTTGTTTTGCTTGGGCTCGTCGGGCTCGGCGTTGCAGTTACGGCTCACGATGGTCATGGCCATCGACGCCATCACGTCCCTGCCGGCTCGCTGGCGCTGTCGGTACAGGGCCTGCTTTTGGGCGTCCGTCATGCCGCGCAGCGGCACCGACGGCTCGCTGCCCAGGGTCCAGACCGGCTCGGCCGCGCCGCCCGTGTCGCGCTTCCAGTCGACGATGCGCGCCACGCGCTCGACCTCCAGGGCCCGCAGCGTCTTGCGGATCGTGTCCTTGCTCACGCCCGTGGCGTCGTGGATGGCGCGCACGGTGGCGCGCTCGCCCAGCATCCGCATCAGGACGGCCAGGTGGCTGACGTTCATTGTGTGGCTCCTTTCTCGGGGATGTCGTAGTCGATGAAGACGGGCGTGCCGGGCCCGGTCCAGGCGCAGTTGACGTTGAAGTAAAACCAGTCCATGGCCTCTTGCTCGCTCATGCCGTCAGCGACCAGCGCCGCCAGGCACAGGTGCGCGCTGTACGCCAGCACGCGCATGCCGTCGGCCCGGTAGGCCACGCCGATCACCGCCTTGTCCCACAGCGCGCGCGGCTCCAGGACGACGGCCTCGTCTAGGGTGTCGATCAGGTCGTCAACGGTCACGGTCGGCCTCCCGGATGGCTGTAGCCGCGTTGCGCAGCGCCGTGCATGTCTCGCCCTCGTCCTCCTGGGCGGCCAGCTCGTCGACGATGCGGGCACACGCCTCGCGCTCCGCAGCGACGACTAGGGCGGCGAAGCGTTCAAGATGCAGCAGGGCGCTTTTGCTCCACCGCTTTCCTGAGTCGTCGCCCCACACCTCACGCGCCATCTTCAGAATGTCTTGTTTATCCATGTGGTTCATCCGAGAGACTGTCTAGTGTTCTTCCTCGTCGTCTTCGTCAAACTCCGGCTGTTCGTCGGTGTCAAACGAGTATTCGATGCGCGTGCTAACCATGAACGTCAAGTCACAGGCATGGCATTCAATCTCGTGCTCACCTTCGTCATAGAGCTCAAAAGACTCACGGTCGTAGATGTTGTGCTCTTGTCCGCAGTGGGGGCAGCGCGGGTGCTTGAGTCCCCAAAAGTCGAGCGCATCGCCGTTTTTCAGCGCCTCAAGTCTTCGTTGTTTATCCATGTGATTACCTAGATTTTTCGTTTAGCGGCTTGGATGGCAGCGCAGGCAGTCTCTTGGCAGCAAGCCGCTAAGTCGCCCACGCTGTTGAACTGGCTCATCGTGAAGCCTTCGATTTTTTGCAGCGCTTCCAGCAGTTGCTTGTTGACCGCATGAAGTCGGCGCAGTTCGGCGGCGGCTTTGTGCTTGAAGTCCAGCGGTCCGTTGCTTGCCCCGTCCAGTAGATCGGCCAGCCGCAGGGCAGTAGGTTGTTCGTCAGTCATGCTCAATCCTTCCCCAGCGGGCTAACGTGTTCTTGCGGGTACAGCCGATCAACATCGGCCCGGTACTGATCCAGCGCCTCGTGCGCCGAATTCCACCAGCGGCTGACGGCGGGGTGGTTAGCGTCTAGCAGCAGGCACTCCAACTCCAGCGCGAGGCGCTTGGCATGCGCGGCGATCTGTTCTTCTCCGTACAGGCGACGCAGTTCGGCGGCGGCTTGCAGTGCGGGCTCCACTGACACGCTATGCGGCCAGCCTTCCAGAACACTAGCCAGTCGCAGCGCTTCGGGTTGTTGGGTCATTGCTTGTCCTCCAGTGGAATTGCTACGTCTTCTTGCCGACCATTGGCGCAGATGTACCCTGTGATGCACCAGTCGCCCGCCTTCAGGCTCTCGTCAAAGGTATGCACCGTCTGAAGCGGATTGGCTTTGTCGAATGCCTGCAAATGCTCTTCGCTGTCCGCCCAACACGCAGCGACAATCAAGCACTTCGGCGCTGCGTAGCCGACGACATAAGAGCGGGCGTGAACATGACGAGGAGGTGCGGTCAGCTTGAGCTTGCGCTTTTTGCACCAAGCCTTGATCGCTTCGGCGGCTTCGCGCTGAAGTTTGGTGGTCACTGCTTGTCTCCTGTGATGCCGTGCGCCTCTGCAACACGGTAGTCCTTGAAAACGACGCCACGGCTGGCGTCGCCAACCTTGCAACTACGCACCCAAACGCGCACGCCGGTTTTCTTTAGCGTGCGCCAATGACCGCGCCGGTCATGCAGACGGGGACTTGCGTGGGTGCCTCCCTGCACGTCGTTCTTCGGAGCTGGCGGCTCTATGACCACTGTGTGCCAGTCAAACGTCAAAGCGGGCTTGCCTTTGGCGATGCGTTTTTGATTGATGAATGTGCGCTGCGGCGTCGGCTTGTATGCGGTTTGCTCTGCGCTGATTTTGAGCAGCGTTGCCGCAAGCATTCGGATCACCGGACGCAGTTCCGATTCCGGCACAGACTTGTTTTTGCGATAAAAGCGCACGCCTTTTTCCGTGTCCACCAAAACAAACGGCTCGAAGTAAACGCGGGTTTCAATCGCGCACCCAGCTACTGCAACATTGCCCTCGCCTTGCGTAAGCCAGAGGCTGAACGGTTTGCCGCTGCTGTCGAAGCCCGCAATACCAGTGCGTCGAAACGGCAGGTTTAAAAGAACAGCTTTCGGCACTTGCTGGCCGCCCCACCGCTCCATGTGTCCCACGTCAAACCACATCGCCGTTTCAGGCTCCGGGGCAAGCGCAACGGCTCGTTGAATCAGCGGCGTCATCGCTTGTCTCCTGTGATGCCGTGCGCTTGCTCAATGGCGCGGGCAAAAGCTCTGACAATGGCGAAGCGGCCCTTGTCCTCGGAATCCACTCCTGCAAACAGCGCCTCAATCTGACCATCCGTCAGCGGCTGGCGCTGGGGCGGGTGAATAACTGGTCTTTCACGTTCACAGTATTCGCACACGGCCACCGGCTCTTGTTCGGGCTGCGCCAGCCGGGAGCGCAGGGCGTCGACAGCCGCCTTTCTGGCAGTGATGCCGCCGTACCCCACCGTGCCCGCCGGCTCGCACCACTCCAGCGCCTCCAGCGCCTGCTTCATCGTGTCGATGTGGTTCATGCCGACACCTTCCTCGGGCCCCAGGCCGACGTGCGACGGTTCCAGCACTGCGCGCAAATCCAGCGGTGGGCGTTCATCTGAATGCCGCCCTCGGGCACACGCTCGCGGTCGCACTTGCTGCATGTGCGCAGCGGCATGGCCCCCTGCGCGAGCGAGCCGGGCAGCCCCAGCGGTTTGGTGGTGAAGCTCACAGGTTGCCTCCGGTAAAGATGATGGTGGCCAGGAACAGGCAAGCGATGACCAGCAGGGCGGTCAGGGCCAGGCTGGCCAGGCGCTCGCGCCAGGTGGGCCCCGTCAGCGGCTCGTAGGTTGGAATGCGCGCCTTGATGCGCGCGACGTCGCGCTGGCTCATGCTGTGAGCCCCAGGCGTGCCTGGACCAGGGCGATGGCCGCATCGATGCGCAGCTCCAGCCGACCCGGCTCTACAGCCATCAGGCCGCGCGCCTCTTCCAGGATTGGCAGCAGCAGCGCCAGCAATTGCTCGTCCCTCATGCCGCCGCTCCTTGCAGTCGCATCAGCAGCCGCGCTTTGCGGAACGTGCGCCGCACGTCGGTTTTGCTGTGATCGACGTAGCGAAAGCGCCGGTCGGTGATGAGGCGCGAGGGCATCGTCAGCTTGGCGCTGCCCGTGTGTTGTTGCTGGTCGTTGGCGGTCGTCATTTCATACATCCTCGATGTTTATGACCTCGGGCGCTTTGCTGCGCAGTCGGTCGCCAGTCTTTTGAATCATTCGCTCGTACTCGCTGCGGCACACGCTGGTGCGCTGAAGGTCGTGGTACTCGTACAGGTCGCGCCACACTTGCAGCGCCGTGCCGGTCGCGCCCATCTTGCCGATGCGCTCAAAGCGCTTGGCGCTGTCGACCAGGTGGTCCTGCGCCTGCATGCAGATGGACAGCACCTCCACGCCGATGCCATGGCGTGACATCGTTTCGGCCAGGTTGTTCATCGCGTTGACGTCGCTCCAGTCCTGAAGCGTTGCGCGGCCGGTGCGAAAGTTTTCCAGCGCCGCCAGCTCGCGCAGTCGCAGCTTGTCCAGCTCGGTCGACGGCGTGATGGTCGCGCCCTCAATGGCGTGAGTGATCGGGTTCACGAGTGCATAGACCTTGCGCCTAGTTTTCTTGCGCATTGCCAGTCCTCGGCACAACGCCTGTGGGAAAGGGCCAGAAGTCGGTCGCGCGCGCGGCCTTGGCCGGCACGGGCACGTTGCTGGCCATCGCCACCTCAATGAGCTTTTGCAGGTAGTGCATCGCCTTGCGCAAGTCGTCGACGCCGCCCTTGTCGCGCCAGCGGCTGACGTACTTGACGACGTTGCCTTCCAGGTAGCCCAGGTCGTTGCTGATGATGTAGTCCCACGGCTGGATTGCCTTGGCCTTGTAGTGGTTGCCGGCCACTTGGGTGTCGTTGGCACTCATACAAACGCTCCTGTCTCGGGGTTGTCTGCGGGGTCGATGAAGCCGGCCTTGACGACAGTGGCGTCGGGAAAGCTGGCCTTGATGATGGAAACCTGGCCGTCGCGGTCCCACGCTTCCAGGATGCGTGCGACCTCGGCCAGAGTGAACGTGGCCACGCCGTCCTTTTGCGCGGTGTTGCGCCGGTCCATGTCGCTGCGCACGATGGCGTACACGCGACCGCCTGGCGCGCGCACCTCCCACACGTCGGCCTGCTGCCAGGGCTCATGGCCGGCGGCCGTGGCCAGCTCGTCGAGCTTGAGCCAGCCCCGGCGCATGATCTCGGCGCGCTCGCGGATGGCTGCCAGGTCCAGGCCGGCGATCGCCGCGTTGAGCTTTTGCGCCGCGCTTTGGAAGCGCTCGGCCCAATCCTCGGGCACTAGCGTTTCCAGGCGGCCGACGCCCCACTTGCGTTCCATGGCCACGGCCACCGCGTCCAGCGGGCCCAGGATGGCGTCGGCGCTGGCCTGCTGCATGCGGCGCAGCTCTTCGTTGCTGTCTTGTCGCGCCGGCAGCTCGGTGCCTGCGCCTTTCGGATTCGCCCCCTTGGGCGTTGCGTTGCGTCCCATCTGCATCTCCAGTTGCTGCATGGCCTGCTTGCCCGTCGGCTTGAACTGGCCAGTGGGCTTGCCTCCGCGTCCTCGCACCGGCTCTGGCGGTATCTCAATGGGCTGGTCGCTGTACAGCCAGGGCGAGTCCTCGCGCTGCCAACGCTCCAGCTCGTCGAAAAACTCGACCAGGCCAGGGGTGAAGATCGGTTGAACCATGCGGGGTTAAAAAAGCCGCCACTGAAGTTGTCTCCAGTGGCGGCCAAGCCTGCGGCGGTCAGGCGGTCCCGACTGAAGGATCAGAACTCCGCGTCGGCAGATGCCGGCGCAGGAGCAGCGGCGGGCGCGGGTGCAGGAGCTGGCGCAGCAGCTTCGCTGGCCGGCATGCTGGCCCACTTGACGATCTTGAACGTGGGCACACGGGTGTTGCCCTTGCCCACCTTGACGGCGCGCGAGCCCGTCAGCTGCACGACGGGGTTGAGTCCCTTGGCCCACTCAGGCGATTTCTCGGCCTCGTTGTACAGCTCCTGGATGAACATGGTCGGGCCGGTGCCGCTGGTCGAAAACGTGCGGATCGGCTCGTCGCCAAACATGCTGGAGCTGAACACGTCGACCTCAAAGCCAGCCTTGTAGTCGCCCTCGGCCGGCTTGGCCACTTGTACGTTGTTGGGCCACGGCTGCCAGTCACGCACGCCCTCGCCCAGCAGAAGCCAGCCCAGCTGGATGTGCTGCAAGTCAAACAGCGCGGGCTTGTCGAATGCAAACTCTTGCGCGCCGCCGGCTTGGGACAGCTCCCAGGCGTTGAGGCTAGGCTTGTAGCGAATGAACGGCTTGACGTTGCCGCCGGAGGGAATATTCAAAGGCACGATGCTTTCCTTTCAAACTGTTTTTCGCCGGCTGCCGGCCGGCGAGCGGCCCAGGTAGGAAATGACCTGGGGGCATGGGTGGGCCTACTCGCTGCGTTTGGCTGTACAGGGCCAGGAACCCCCAGCCCGCCAACATCCGCTTTGGGCCCGTATCACTTAGGCCAGGGCGGGCTCAGCCAGGCTCAGCTGGTCGGGCGCGTCGGTGGACTTCTCCAGCTCGACGCCTGAGCCCATCAGGTCAGCGACCTCTAGTGCGTTGGCGGCCTTGACGTCAAAGCGGGCATGCGCGACGTGGCGCAGGGCTTGCGCCGGGTTGCCTGCGCGAACCAGGCGCGAGGCATTGGCCTGCTTGTCGTTGACGATGTAGATGCGTTGTTGCATTTGGTTTTCTCCTTGGTTGGTTGAGGGAAGGGGTCAGCCCGGCTTAGCCAGCGAGAACAGGCGCTGCTCCAGTTCGCCCAAAAACTGCATGAGCCTGGTTTCGTATTCGTCCATCGGCAGGGCAGAGCGCTCGACCTGGTGGATGAACAGCTGTAGGTGCGGTGGCAGGCGGTCGTCGAACGACACAAAGATCAGCCGCTGCGCGCCGCTGACGTACAGGTTGTGCATGCACTGGCCCATGTAGGCGTCAGGCAGGCCAGCCGCTTCGATGTAGCTCAGGTGCGTTGTGGTGCGCGGGCACTTGATTTCCACCACTGCCTGGAAGTCGTCGACATCGCCGTCCAGGGACGAGCCGGCGCGCAGCTTGTCGTGGCGCAGAAAGCCCGTTTCGCGGATGGCCACGCCCAGCTGACGGCCGGCAGCGCGGCGAGCGATCGGCTCCAGCTCGACGCCGCGCTGCATGTCGTAGCTCACAAACACGTCGTCGCTGCTGATGCCCGTGAGCAGCTCGGCAACGAGCTGGTCCTGGTACTTGCGCCAGTCGGCCGTCGGCTCGCCTTTCTTGGTGCGCTCCCACACGGCGCTGGCCTTGCTGCCAGTGACACGGCCCAGGCGAGCCTCAAACCACTCGGGGCTGCGCTGCTCGGCGGTGATGATGGAGAACTGTCGGTTTTTGATGGTCGTCATATCAGACACTCGGGCCAAAGGAAGCCAGCCAATAGGCCAGCAGGCATGCGTCCGCACGGCCGTCGTCCTTGACGCGGGCAAAGCTGGCGGCGTAGGCGGGAAACAGCTGCGCTGCGCGCTGGCGGTTGGCGTCCTTGCCGCCGCTGATCTTGAGGTCGCGCATCCACTTGACGGGCGTGACCATGGTGATGGGAATGCGCAGGCCGGCCAGCACGCCTCGGATCGCGCCGTAGCTCTGGCCAAACGCGAACATGGAGCTGACACCCTGTCCCGGCATTGCGCCCACTTGCTCCAGCGCACAGTGTTCGATGGCGTGCGGGCGCAGCAGCTCGGCCAGCATGGGCTCAGACAGCCGGCGTTTGAGGGTATTGCCAGACTGCACCTCCACGGTGGGCATGTCCAGGATGGTCAGCATGCCGGCGGTGACGTCGAACACGCAGATGGCCCCACTGTTGCCGGGATCGATGCCGGCGATCTTCACGCCATGCCCTCGTCGCGGCACCACAAGACAGCGCCGGCCGCCGTGCGGATGCCCACGGTGATGCCGTTGGTGGCCAGTGACTTGAGCATGTTGACGGCCGCCTGGTCGTCGTCCTCGGGATGCCGGCCGTCCAGGACGTCACGCGCCCAGGTCAAGTCCGACAACTGTTCTTCTTCCAGACTGAACTCCACAATCATCGCGTTGCCTTTTTCTTCTTCACGAAAAACTGATTGACGTCGAATGGCTGCCTCATTCGCTTGGCCACGTTGGCTGCCTCAACAAGGCGGGATGTCGGAATGGTGTTGCGCATGACCCACTTGTCTTGCGCGCCTCTCGTCAATTCAAACCCGCTTTGTTCCCACTTCTGTCGCATCTGTGTCGGGCCTCCAAACCATGCAATGAAGCCCTTCACGTCAACGTGAATTCGGTTTTTGTCAGTTGCCATGCGACAAATTGTAGGACGCATCGTACAAGTTGTCAGCAAGTTTTCGATGAAAAATTTGCGAGTAAACGCCGTGCTGTACTAAACTCGGGCTTGCAGTAACGTACAAGTTGTACGCATCCATGCTGCAAAAGGAGATTGAAATGCCCAAGTACGCAACGCAACCCAAGCCGGCAAAGGCATCACCAGAGCCGCAGCAGTCCATCAGCAACCGCCATGTCGTCAAAGCCGAATTTGCCAAGCGGCTCTACAACCGAATCGCTGACAAGGGGTGGACGCAAAGCGAGTTCGCTCGCAACTGCGGCCTGGCGCGTGACGCCATCAGCACCTATGTGCGCGGCCGCTCCATTCCTTCGCCCCAGGCGCTAGAGAAGATGGCCACCGTGCTGTCGGTCAAGCCCGAGGACTTGCTGCCCAACTACTACGAGTCGGCGCATTCGACGGTCGAGCCCTCGTTTGAAATTAAGGCTGTGCCCAATGAAGAGGGCTACATGTGGCTGCGCCTGAACATGCGCCTGCCCAAGGAAACGGCCATGAAGATTTTCATGTTGGCCCAAGAGCATCAGTAAGTCATGACGGATTTGCTGCTGGAGTCGGAAGTCGCGGCCATGCTCCACCGCAGCCGGCGGTTCGTGCGCCAGCTGCGCCAGGCCGGCGAGCTGCGCTGGCTGGCCGGCTCGGGCCGCGCCCCTGTGCTGATCGACCGCGCCAGCGTGACGGCTTACCTGGAGCGCACGATGCAGTGGCGCGACACGCCCACCGTCGCGCTGCGCACAACCAGGACGGCGGCCAAGTCATCGCCAGAGGCCGCCAAGCGCCGCGAGCTGGCCATCGGCCAGATGCTGTTTCGCAAGAAGGCTGTCACGTCAAAGCGGGCGTGACCATCATTAACCTGTAGGAGTGTTTTATGCCTCGCAAGCAATTGCCCCCGCGCCTGGACCAGCAGGACAGCGGGGCTTGGTATGTCGTCTATTCGGAGGACGGCCGCAGCCAGCGGCAAAGCCTTCGCACCACTGACTTGGCCGTTGCGCAGGAGCGCTTTCAGGGATGGCTGGATGCGCGCACCAAAGCCATCGCGGAGCAAACCCGATCGACATTTGCGTTTGCTTTTAAAAAGTACATGGAGCAGCACGTCGAGGGCTCCAGCGCATCGCCCGATACATTGCGTCATGTCGGCACGCAGCTCAATTGGTTCTTTGGATCGATGGTCCTGGAAGATATTAAGTCGGACCATATCGCCGCCTATTTGAAAAAGCGCTCTGAGGGCGGCACCGTCGGCAAAGAATACAAGCGACCGGTCAAGCTGGGGACGATCCGCAAAGAGCTGGGCATCATGCGCGCCGTCTTCAAGTTCATGTGCGAGCGCGTCGAGCCCACGGAGCTGCGCGCCGATCGCAAGAACCTGGCGTACATCAAGCTGCCGCCGCAGTCCGCGCCGCGCGACCGCGTGCTGAGCGACAAGGAGCTGACCCGACTGCATGAGCTGCTTAAGCCGCCGGCCCCCCCGATGCGGCTGGAGCGCCTGGACCGCTTTTTGTGGCTGCTGCTGGAGACAGGCGCGCGGGCCGGTGCGCTGCGATCGCTGGAGTGGAGCCAGGTCAATTTTGAGGGCGGCTTCATCAAGCTCAACCCGCCGGGCCGCGAGCAAAACAACAAGCGCCGGCCGACCGTGCCGATCAGCGATCGCCTCAAGCCGGTGCTGCTGCGCGCCTGGACGGAGCGCCAGTCGTCGTTCGTCCTGGATCACTCAGGCGAGATTCGCAAGTCGGTGGACCGCTTCATGAAGGAGCATCACTTTCCAGGTGTGACGGCCCACGTCTTTCGCCACACGTTTGCCACCCATCTGGTGCAGGCCGGCGTTCCGCTCATTGAGGTTGCGCAGCTGCTGGGCGACTCACTGGAGACAGTCGAAAAGAACTACCTGCACCTGTCACCCGGCCACCTCAAGCAGGCCATCAACGCGCTCAACCGTCGCGGGCAAGGCGGCGTCCAGGAGTACTCGCGCGAGGCCATCGAACGCGCTTCTGTGGGCGCATTGTCTGCTTTGGAGGCCCCGCGTGACCATGCGTGATCGCTCCAAAACCTTGCGCTTTATCTGCGCTCAACCCCCCAATAAGGCGCAAAAACTGCGTCTTTGCCGTCCTACAAAAATCAGACAACGCCATGGATTCACAAGCAATGGCGCGCCAAATCTGTAGGTCAGACAACCGCACCTTCACCTTGACATGGTGGGGGTCGCTAGTTCGAATCTAGTCGCGCCTACCAAATTCGGTAGGAAAATCAAGCACTTGGCGGAAACGCCCAGTGCTTTTTTTTCGTCCATACGCACAAATTGAGCGTATC
>JACCDH011398632.1_pt1 | contig 16409 bp, 16 predicted proteins | sample 7442481 | NCBI WGS metagenome assembly JACCDH01 (sample SAMN15323433, study PRJNA562643) | freshwater metagenome | isolation source: river surface water | place: USA:Blue River Watershed | collected 2017-08-15
TATTTAGAAATAGAGAAAAAAAAGGGTAATAAATGTCCAGTATTATATTTACAAAAAGAAAATGATGCACAGGGAAATGATGTGTATCGCTTTAGACCAAATCCTTTTGGATTAGATGGCGGAACAACTCCATATATGATGACGCGTTCAGAATTTATGCATCAAGATTCTATACTTAAAAATCCTCCACCAACAATTTTAATGGGACAAACAACTGCATCAAATAATCCAAATAAACCTGTAGAATATTTAGATGCAAGTAGAGATAATGGAATTTATAATCAGGGAAATTATCCTGGATATGATCCCCATGGTCTTTTTCAGGGAATTTATACAGAAATAGATAGAGTTCACGATTCAACTGAAATTGGTAATAAAATAAGTCCTAATCCTATGGATACAAATTGGGGAGGTGTTATGGTAACACAACAAGCAGTTGATTCTGGTGTATATGCTGATAATGAAATATATAAACCAAATTATATTACACCAAAGGGAGGAGTTCAATTTACTCCGCCTGGAATGACTAGACCCGATGATAGATCATTTTAATCTTTATTTTGTATGCATAATATATAATATAAAGATATTATGCCAAGAAAAGGAGATTTGCGTTCAGCCGTTATTCATGATAAAAATTTATCGGAAACTTTAGATAATTCTTCTCAACCAACATTAAATAAAAGTAATCCTTATTATAAATTTGCTCAAAGTCAATTGCAAATGACTGCAAATAATATATCTCAGAAAAAAACTGCGGATGAAATTAAATTTAATCCAATTCCACCTAGTACTCCAAGAACAAAATCACCTACACCAAAAAATCGTAGAGTAAAAGGTTCTAGCAGAACACATAAGAGAAGATATTCAAAGAAAAATAAAAAATCAAACAGAAACAAAAATAAAAAATAGAATAAAATCCAATAAAATTGATTTTTATAAAATAATTCAATTACTTTTTATATCATACAAATCAAAATCAAAATCAAAATCAAAATCAAAATCTTCTCTATATTGCTTCCAAAAAATGTATCAAGAATCTATTTTTACTTCTACTTCCGAAATTTTATCTACATCATTTGACTCTATTATTTCTCCTTACAAAAATTCTGAATCTATTCCTACATTTATTATAAATGATTTATTAACAACTATATTTCCATCACATATTGTAATTCATGAATATTCTCAAACACATAAAATTATAAAAATACCTATTAAACAATTTTCAGAAAAATTTGTTCAAAATTGGCAATACAATAGAAGTCCCGATTTAATTAGATGTAAAGAAATTGCGAAATATATTTATAAAACTCAACGTCCAGTTGATACAATGTTTTATTTGTCATTTAATGGAAAAACAAAATTATTTGATATTATCGATGGAATACACAGATATACTGCCTTGAAAATAATCGAAAAAGAAAATTCAAAACCAGAAGATTTATTGACTCCCAGTGAATTTGGACATGATGGAAATGCATATTGGTTATTTGATTCATTTGTTATTTTTAATATTAGATTTAATGCGTCAGAAGGAGAAATTATTGATTTATTTCAAACACTGAATAAAAGTATTTCAATTCCTGAATTATATATAAGAGATTTTACGCTAGAAAGACGAAATATTATACAAAATATTTCCAAAAAATATCAAAATAAATATCCCACACATTTTTCATCATCTGCAAAACCACAGAGACCAAATATTAATAAGGATGTTTTTGAAGATAAACTACTAGATATATTATATGATAAATACAATATATCTAACGATAATAAAGATATTTTGGAAGAAAAATTGGAAGAAATTAATGTAAAAATTGCGAATAATTTACCCAAAAAAATATCCAAAACAATTGTTGAAAAATGCCAAAAAACTGGATTATGGTTATTTATTTATAATGTTGATGAATTGATAAAAATGATATAATTTGTATATTCCTAAAATAAATATTTCTTAATGTTCTCTATATTTGTCTTGCTAATTTTTCTTTCTTTTCCATTCGTATTTATTTTTATCTCATCTAAAACTCCCGAATTTTCTTTAATCTTCTCATAAAATTCCGCGAAAGATCCAAAATGTTTCATTATTGCCATTGCCGTCGCCGAGCTTATGCCAGGAATTTGACACAAAACTATTTCTCCAATATTATCCTTTGTAATATTATCTTTTTTAACTTTTTTAACCACAGTGCAATAATTCGCTGGTTGATTCTGCAAATCTTCTCTATTCTCATTTTCTAAAACGGGATTTTCAGTGGATTTTTCTAATTGTGATGTAAAATAAAATGCCTTCTTACCCTTCTTAAAATCCCGTTCTATTTTGGACGAAAGTGCCAAAATCCATTCTGCGGTTTCCATACCTCCAGCTGTTCTCATAATACTGAAACCTTTGAAATAATTCAGAGAAGTTATTGTTGAAAATACCAAATTCTTATCTTTTTGTGATAATTGTCCCATAATTCCCTCCAATAAATATACTATATTATGCTGTGGAAATCCACTAGAATGTGTTAATCTATAAGATTGTTCATCATATCTGCCATCTTTAATACTCGCCAATAAATCCGCAAATGTTTTTCTTTCAATAAGTAATACATCTTCTCCATTATCAGTTTTAATATGTATATCTCCCAAATTGAGAACCTCTTTTGTGATTTCTATGCCAGGAGGTTTCTCAGAAATTCCCATAATTTTTGTATATAAGTCGGCTTCTCTTTCATCAATAATAATTTTCATGTGTTAAAATTCAAATCTTCTCAAATAATAAATATAGAAACTTATTCTCTTATATCATTTTTCAAAATACTTTGTATACTGGTTGATAAATATATGCGTAAAAATAAAATATAAAGACTTTTTCAAAATATAATATTATAATATTATAATATTATAATGGATTTCATTCGAGAAGATTACGAAAACAAAACCGAAGAAAAAAATAAGTATTTGAATAATCTTCATCAAATAATTGTAAAATCTGGAATTCCATTAGAGGGAAATTGTTTTTATAGGCATAATACACTCGAATTATTTTCCCAGTTATACACCAAACAATTAAACCTTTTTTGGTGTGGAAAACAGGCAAAAACAACTATTTGTGAGATTGGATTCAATGCGGGACATTCAACAATGTTAATGTTATTGGGTCGAGATAAATCTCCTCTTACATATACAATATTTGATATTGGAATGCATTCTTATACTAGACCTTGTTTAGAATATATGAAATCAGAATTTCCAAATATTATGTTTGAATATGTTGAAGGAGATTCAACCGTAACAATGCCTCAATGGATAAATTTGCGTCCACATTTACAGGGAACATATGATATTGTGCATGTTGATGGAGGACACTATGAACATTGTATTAAAAGTGACATGATAAATGCGGATAAATTGGTAAAATTAGGAGGATTAATCGTGGTTGATGACACAAATGATTCTATTATTAATAGTTATGTTGATAAATATGTGCAAACTGGTAAATATAGAGATATGTATTTATTAGAAACATTTGAATATCCGCATAGAATAATTAAACGAATAAAATAATAACACATATAAATTATTTATAAAACCTTCTTTTTTGTTTTATTTTTTTTAGTATTATTTTTAATTTTTTTGCCTCCTTTTTTATTTTTTTTTGTTTTCATATATTCTTTACGTTTCAAAGAATATCTTATTTTACGTTTAAGACGCGGAGTTGCAAAATCGTTTTCTATTTCATTAAAAAATACATCACAACTCAAATCTATTAAAACAACTTCATCAACTCCATAACTTACTAATTCATATAATATTTCTGATAATAATATATTTTGTTCCTTATATCTATTTTGACGTTCAATCCAATCAAACATGTCAATCATTTTATTATTTATATCAAATGCATTTAGAGCAATTAATGAATAATCACCGTCTTTTTTTGTTTTTGGATGTCTACTAAAAGTTTTATCCAAAATTACATCATCTCCTTTTCCAAATTTTATAACCCTTTTATTATTAAATGCATATAAATAGTCTTTATCATATGAATCCAAATTTCCACTAAACCAATTTTTATGTTGTAATTTATCATGTTCTAAAATTTGTGTTGTAATAAATTCATAAATATGTTTGTATTCTTCTTCAGAAGATGCATTTAATAAATTGGGAACCACCGTTTCGATAATAGATAGATGTTTGCTAATATCACTTGTATTTGAAAAATTACATTCCCCTAATGAAGCAATATTTAATGATGTATAATTTAGAGGAAGTTGAAAATATTGCAGTGGATAAGAAATACTTCCATGTGATGTTACAACTAAAATTATTTTTTTTGGAAATATATTTTCTCCCATATTTTACCCTATTATATTATATCATTATATATAATAATATTTCAAAAGTTGTATTATGATAACTTATCATAGTTTATAATATTAGATACTAAAAAACAAACAAGACCAACAGAATTTCAAAATCATATTTTGTCTTTCATTTCTTCAACAATAAAAGAGAAGAAGAAAAAATAAGACCATCAATATTGGTTTTACATTTTTTATTTTTTTAATGTTGTAAAAATCGGCGTTTTAAATGTAAAAATGTGTAAAAACATTCATTTATATTTATAATAATAAATATAAATAATATATACTGGATTTATAATTTAATGAGGACCAGTACCAGGAATGTGCCAGTAAACAGAGTTACCAGTGTAACCAATAGGACGAGAAATACTAGATCCCCGCATAACTTGATTCATAATTCCAATTTTGCAACATTTACCACTAACAGGGCCGTTGCCATTTAAGTAAATACTTGATAAATAACCTCGACCTATCATATAGGGAAATCCAGCTTTTTTAGATCCACCTCCAGAATTTCTATTTACAAGTTGACCAGTAGTTCTGGCTCTTGAAGCAGCATTATATAAAGGCATGTTTATAATATATATTTTATATATATATTTTTTTATATTTTGCTAAAACAATATAAAAATAATTTAATATAATTAAATATAATATACTTCTTCCAGTTTTTGTTTTCATTTTATTTGCAAAATACAATGAACACAATTGAAAATCACGAAACTTCTTCTAATAATCATATTGACGATGATATCCGTATTGAAAAAAATCAATATGGTGTGGATACTTATGTTTTTGATCCATATAATCCCCTAAATAAAGAAATTACCGACAATGATATTCAGCAAATTTTAAATTCTTATGGAATTACTACTAAAATTCACAATTTTACATTATATAAAAGAGCATTTATTCACAGATCATATATTAAACGTCCCAATATTGAAAACGAACAAAACAATATAGTAATTGTTCCACAGCCAGAAGATTGTTTGCCACTATATAGTAAATCAAACGAACGTCTAGAATTTGTAGGAGATGGAGTACTCGAATGTATTACTAAATATTATCTCTATCGCCGTTTTCCTAAAGAAAATGAGGGGTTTATGACCGAAAAAAAAATCGCTCTTGTAAAAAATGAATCTATTGGAAAAATGGCATTGGAAATGGGGTTAAATAAATGGTTTATTTTATCGAAACATGCTGAACAAAAACAAACGCGAACAAATTTAAAGAAATTGGGATGTCTTTTTGAGTCCTTTATTGGTGCGATGTTTTTAGATTTTAATAAAATAACAGTTAATGATGAGGCTGGGTGGTTTAAAAATATTTTTGCAACTGGTCCAGGATTTCAAATGGTTCAAGTTTTCGTGGAAAATGTATTTGAAAAACATGTTGATTGGATAAATTTGATTCGCAATGATGACAATTTTAAGAATATTTTGCAGGTAAAAATCCAAAAAGTGTTTAAAGTTACACCTCACTATAGGGAAATAAATCAAGATACAACTGATGGCTATCATATGGGAGTATTTCTATGTCTAGGACAACCGATTCATATGGCAAATATTACCGATGCTATTCCTTGTAGTCGATTTAAATCTTTTCATGAAATACATGAATATATGTCTGTGCAAAATAAAATATTTTTATTTTTAGGAGAAGGAAAACACAAGATCAAAAAGAAGGCTGAACAAATTGCATGTGAAGAAGCAATTCGACATTTAGACGGATTTTGATTTTGTTTTTTACTGTATGCAATCTATAAAAATAAATATTACGATATATTATATAAAGATATATATAATATATAAATATTATGGAAACAATAAATGGACCTTTAGATTTATTGAGGAAAAAAAGAATAAATAAACCACCTCCGACATTTCTTATAAAATTAAAAAAAGGCGAATATAATGACATAGAAAAAACAGAAAAAAAAGTTCCAGAATATTTGGAAATGGAATCTATTATAAAAAAATTGCCAGAAGATGGAGAAGAAAGAAAAGCAGACGATATATATGAAGCTGGTGTCGAAAAAAAGAAAAAACATGAAATAAAATTTGAAGATAAACGTCAAACATATGACGTTAATCGTGAACATGTATTAAAACGTTTAAATACTTATATTAATGTTCGAGTCATAGAAAATAAAAAATTGGGGCATGAACCTGTTACAGAAGATTTTTATATTCCTGTTGTACCTGGATTAATGGGTGAGAAAAATAAACCAGTAAAATTGGAAAAAGAAATTACATTGGAAGAGAAGATTCAAGAAGAAATTGGCAAAGAAAAAGAATATGACGAATTAGATGAAACATTGCCAATTGCCGAGGAAATTGAGGAAAAAATCGAAGAAAAAATTATGGAACCAGAGCCTGACACTAAAAAATATGCCATTAAAAAGAAAAAATTGGTTATACAAGAACCAGAAGAAGAAATTGATGAGAAAAAAGAGGCAAAAGATGCAAAAGCAGAAGAAAAAGAGAAAACTATGGAAACAAAAGGAGAAGAAAAGAAAGCTCCAGGAAAAAAAATTTACCAAAAATACACATTTGATCCAACAAAGGTCAATTTGGGAATAAAAGTAGGTAAAAAGACGATTGCAAATCGTCTTCCAAAACCCGAAAAATTCGTTATTCGTGTTTCAGATTATTATATGAATAATAGAAAAATGTATATTCAAAAAATAGCGGAATTATTTCGTCCTTATAAAAAAGAAATTTTGGAAAATGCGGAAACTATATCATGTTCTAAATCAACAAATGTTGATATGAAATTATTAACGCATCAAAAAGTTGTCCGAGATTATTTAAATATATACACTCCTTATAGAGGTCTATTAATTTATCATGCATTAGGAAGTGGAAAAACATGCACAAGTATTGCTATTGCCGAAGGTATGAAAAATGATCGTCAAATTGTTCTTCTCACACCTGCATCTCTTAAAATGAACTTTTTCAGTGAATTAAAAAAATGTGGTGATATAATGTATCGCAAAAACCAATTTTGGGAATTTATTTCAACAGATGGAAATCCCGAATTAGCTGAAACTCTTTCTAATGTATTACAAATTCCATTGGCAAATATCAAACGCAAAAGAGGAGCCTGGATGGTCGATTTTTCCAAGAAAGAACCAAATTTCGAAAACTTAACTAGTGAACAAAAAGTCGAAATTGATGATCAACTTAATATGATGATTCGCTCAAAATATCAGGATTTAAATTATAATGGTTTGCGCAAAAATAAGGTTGAACAATGGTTAAAAGATGGAAATCCATTTGATAATAAAACGGTAATAATAGATGAATCTCACAATTTTGTTAGTCGAATAGTAAACAAAATAAAAGTTCCAAATTCCGTATCCTATATGTTATATGATGCATTAATGAGAGCAGTGAATTGTAAAATTATAATGTTATCAGGAACTCCAATGATCAATTATACAAATGAGTTGGGAATATTATTTAATATATTGAGAGGATATATTCGAGTTTGGACATTTCAACTAGTTATAAAAGATACTGGCGAGAAGATTACAAAAGTCAATAAAGAATCTATTGTAAATATGTTTCATAAAAATGGATTATTAACATATGATTATGTTGAATATTCTGGAAATCGTCTTGTTGTCACACGTAATCCTTATGGATTTATTAATTTATATAATAAAAACAAGGAAATTCATGGTGGTAAAGCCAAAACAGAGAAAGCCAAGTTGCCTACTTCATCAAAAAATAAAACCGTTAAAAACAAAAACAAAAAATCCGAATCAGAATCTAATTTTAAGATTGAAAATGGAGTCATCAAAAAATTAATTACTCCAGAACAAGAAGAATCCGAATTGTCCGATTTACGTGGAGAAGAAACTGCCGAATATAATCAGAGAATTCCCATGGAAATCTACAAAGGAGGAGATTATAGTAGCATTAATGAATATAAGGGTGTCACACTTGATGAAACAGGAAATATAACAGATGAAGATTTTGCAAAAGAGATTGAAAGAATATTAAATAAAAATGGAATTCAAATAATGAAAGCAGGAACTTTTGTCACTGATTATAAGGCTCTTCCCGATGATAAAGAAGAATTTACGTCTATGTTTGTAGATATTGAAACTGGAGATTTAAAAAATGGAGATGCGTTTAAAAAACGTATATTGGGGTTATCATCATATTATCGTAGTGCATCGGAACAATTATTACCAGATTTTGTTAGAACACCAGAAGGAGAAAATTATCATTTAGTTCCAGTAGAAATGAGCGAATATCAATTTACTGAATATGAAAAAGTAAGAAAAATAGAAGCAGATAAAGAATCGGCGACTGCAAAGGCCAATCGAATGGCCGCTAAAAAAGGTCTAATAATGGATACTATTTCATCAACATATCGTATTCGTTCTAGAGCTGTTTGCAATTTTGCATTTCCAGATCCTCCAGGTAGACCATTGCCTACAAATAGTGAAAAAGAAGGATTCGTTTTAGACGAAAATAAATTAGATGCATTAACTCCAGAGGAAGTTCTTCAATCCGATTCTTTTTCTTCTCCAGATGATGTTGAAAATATGCCAGTTGATACAGATTATTTAAATAGAATAAAAAATGCCATGAAAATGTTAGAGTATGATCCAACTCATCCAAAACCAGAAGAATATGTTATGGGAGATGGTTTATTGAAATATAGTCCAAAATTTGCCAAAATTCTGGAAAATATAATGGATGAAAACAATAAAGGATTACATTTATTTTATAGTCAGTTTCGAACTGTTGAAGGAATCGGAATTTTTAGATTAATATTACAGGCAAATGGATTTGCCGAATTCAAAATTAAAAAAACAGAGGGATCAGATACATGGACAATGATTGAAAATGAAGAAGATTTTGGAAAACCAAAATTTGTTTTATATACTGGTACTGAAACAGCAGAAGAAAAAGAAATAATAAGAAATGTTTACAATGGAGATTGGGCTATGATTCCATCAGCGATTGCCACCCGATTACGCGAAATTTCTTCAAACAATCATTTTGGTGAAATAATTAAACTATTTATGATTACATCTTCTGGTGCAGAAGGTATAAATTTGAAAAATACCAGATTTGTTCATATTACAGAACCTTATTGGAATATGGTTCGTGTAGAACAGGTTATTGGACGTGCTCGGCGTATTTGCAGTCATAAAGATTTAGATGAGGAATACCGAAATGTTAAAGTCTTTTTATATGTTTCCGTATTTTCAGAAGAACAAAAATCCAGTAAACGAAATATCGAGTTAATGAATCGCGATAGAAGTAAATTGGATAATCGACCAGTAACTACAGATGAAAGTTTATTGGATACATCTATTTTGAAAAAACGCGTAAGTACCCAATTATTGAATGCTGTAAAAGAAACTGCCATGGATTGTAATGTTTTTAATCCTTACAATAAAAATGAAAATTTGGTTTGTTACGGATTTGGAAAAGTTTCTACAAATGCTTTTGCATCTCATCCAACACTTGATGAAGATTTATTGGATAAACCAGAGATTGCCGTTAAACAAAAAGTATTAAAATTGAAGGCATCTAAGCCAATAGACGGTGTTATTTATGCAATTGATCCAGTAAATATGGATGCATATGATATGGAAAGTTATGAACAAGCTAAATTAGGAAAAGGACAGCCAGTTTTAATAGGAAAAATCGTGCAAATTGGCAGGGGAAAATTCCGCCTTGACCGTTTGTAAATTACTAGTGTGGATTTTTATAATGGAAATGTAAAACAGAAAGCATATATGGTAATGTTTAGAGAATTATTTTTTCTGCGTTTTTTATAATATATTTTTATATTATAAAATGGATTATTATTACAGAAGACATTTTGACAGATTGCCATGGGGAGACCCATGTTGGGGACCTAGATGGGGTTGCGGACGACGTTATGGATGCTATGGAGATTATCCTTGGTGGAGAAGAAGTTATTATTTTGATGATTATTATTATTATTAGTTTTATTATTTTTATTAGTTATTATAAAATAAATATAAAAAAATACAATAATATAATTATATATTGTATTTTTGAAATATGAACGTGGAAAGTAATGTTCTCACAATAAAAACTGTGCAAATCCAGCCAATTCGCAACATGATTACTGCATTAAAAGATATCTTAACTGATGCAACAATAACTTTTACATCCGATTACATGAAAATTATTAATTTGGATAAAACCCACACAATTATTGTTGATGTAGTTTTACATGCAAAGCGATTTGAACAATTTATTTGCCGACCAAAAAAAATTATCATATGTGCCACAACTCAAAACTTATTCCGATTAATTTCTACAGCATCAAATGACGATACTCTAACAATGTATATTGAAGAAAATGACTATCACGACGGCATTGTTTCTCATTTGGGATTACAATATGATAATGGCGATATTAAACAAAGATATGTTCAAAAGTTAAGATTATTGGATCAAGATACGGAAGAATTAGATTTTCCAAATGTTGAATATTCAACGGTAATTAATTTGCCGTGTATTGATCTTCAAAAAATCATAAGAGATTTAAGTAATGCTTCTGATAGGGTTGAAATTAAATCTGTTGGTGGAGATTTGAGTTTTTCATGTGAGGGAACTTTTGCAACAATTAAAATTCATCGATCAGAATCAGAATCAAATATGAATTATATTCAAAAGCCAGATGCATCAGTTGTCAATCAGGGTGAATTCTCTTTAAAATCTTTAATTTTATTTATAAAATGTACTCCTTTATGCAGTAATTTAGAAATGTATTTGGAAAATGACAAACCTCTTATTGTAAAATATAATGTTGCTTCATTAGGAGAAGTTCGATTATGTTTGGCTCCACTTCCTCCTCTATAAATTTATGGATTTATTTTATTTATTTTACATATAATAAATAAAATATAATGAAAACAAAAATAAAAATATATTATTAATATGAATATACAATGAAAATGACAAATATTCCTTATAAAAAGGAATATTCTTTTGACGAAAGATTGTATCAAACAAAAAATATAATAGAAAAATATCCTGATAGAGTTCCTGTAATATGTGAGAAAAATTTTAAATCTAAAAATACATTTGATATTGATAAACGCAAATATTTGGTTCCATTTGATCTTACTATTGGACAATTTATGTATGTAATTCGAAAAAGATTGCATTTACCAGCAGAATATGGATTATATCTTTTTATAGGGGGATATATACCTCCATCTAGTGTAATAATTTCAGAAATATATGATAAATATAAAGAAGATGATGGATATTTATATATTATTTATTCTATGGAAAATACCTTTGGATAAACAATATAAAAACATTATGCTATAAATAATATTTAAAAATGAATTCTTTAAAGCCTCCTATTTATTCTGAAACAAAAAATTTTGCGGTATTAAAAATTTTTATTAATCCCGAAAATGAGGAATTAAATGAAATGTATAAATTACATGTTAAAGCTCATAATGAATCAATTCAAAATACTCCTTTCCCAAATTCTGGGTTCGATTTAATTTCTCCTAATTTTCATATTTTTGATAAATTAAATAAAACAAATATGGTATCAATGGAAATAAAATCTGAAATGATTTACTACAATTACGTTACAAATACGATTGAAAGTTCCCCCTATTATATGTATCCTCGTTCCAGTTTGTCAAAAACTCCTCTTATGTTGGCAAATCATACAGGAATTATTGATTCTGGTTATAGAGGTTGGTTAATTGGTGCATTTCGCTGTTTATATTTTACGGATGAGCCTGAGCAATATACTCTTGAAAAACATACTAGATTATTACAAATTTGTCATCCATCACTTTGTCCAATTCATGTTGTTATTGTAAATAATGAAAAAGAACTTACTACAACCCAACGAGGAGAAGGTGGGTTTGGATCGACTGGATTAGTTGGTGCAATTTCAACGCCCGAAACTGAACAACAGCCAACTTCATCTCAGGAAACTGAGGAAAAAGAGAAAACTGCATAAACTAAACTATAATATTATATATTTGATTAATTATATAATATTATTTATTTTTTTTCTTGCGATTCATATAAATCATATGCCATGAGTATAAGTTGTTCTTCATCTGATAATTTTTGAAAGGTCAAATATTCATCAAATTTATATTGAACATATTGATTTCTATAACTTCCATTAGAAAACATCATACAAACAACATGAGTTCCATTATCCATGAATTTTGTATTAGAAACTTTGCCATGCATACGCAATTTTGGAGGAATTGGTTTATTATTATCAAATAATCGAATTGTTTTAACCAATTTTCCTTTGTGTAATTCAAATACTTCATTCACCAGTCGATATCCTATTAATTTTTCACAATATGAATTTAATTGATCTTCTCTACAACCAATCTCATAAAGAGCCTGAAATACTTCATTACTTATAGACTTCAGAGTTTTATTTTGCAAATAATCCGTATTTTCATCCTCAAGAGAATCTAATAAATCATCAATATTTATTGTCGATAATAATGCTGGATCATTTTTCGCATTTTCTATTAATTCTGCCATAGAAATATTATTCAAATGGGGCGGGTGGTTTTTGGGGGATTGAATCTTCTCCATTTGTTTTTTCAGAATCTTTATTTCTAGAGAATAATCTCAAAATATCTTTATGTATTTTTTCAATAAACGATACATTTTCCTCTAATTTTTTAGTATAATAAATTGCCAATTCAGTTAATCCCAAATTTTGTAACATTAATAATGCGCTTCCAAACAATAAAGTTGCATCATTTTTAAGATAATAGTGTTCTCTAAAAGGATGAAATCGAACGATGAGAAAAATACATATAAGTATTTGAATAAAATTACTAAAATATCTAATATATTTTGGACTAATAGACAATATACCTAAAAAAAGTAACAAATAAGAAATGTTTATAAATAAAATAACCCATTTGTATATTATTTTAGTTTTATTTACAGTGTTATCTATTTTATCATTTTGTATTTTCATACTAGTTGTCATTTTTCGAGTATTTAATATATATTTATCTTAGAATATCTTTTTATGAAATAAAAAATATAGAATCTTCTCAAACATAAATTATAAAAATCTCAAAAAGAATTTTGAATGAATAATCAAACAATTATTGGAAAATATTACATTCAAAATAAAATTGGAAATGGACAATTTGGAACTGTTTATTCGGGAAAAAATTTGAAAACGGGAGAGAAGATTGCCATTAAAACAGAATATAAAAAAACTGAATACAAAGTATTAAAACATGAAACAACAATATTAAATCACTTATATAATAATGGATGTAGATGTACACCTATGGTTTATTGGTATGGAATACATAATAATTTTACATGTTTAATAATGCCATTATATCAAACTTCATTAGATAAATACATATCAGAGTATGCGGAAATTTCTGTGAAACAACTAAACCGAATAATGTCGAAATTAATAGGAATTCTCAAAATAATTCATTCCCATTATGTAATACATCGTGATATAAAACCCCAAAATTTTATGCTTTCTTATGATGACCTAACTTCTCCCAATAAAGAATTATTCATTATTGATTTTGGGATGGCAACAATTTATGTCGATGAATATAAGAAACATTTGGAAATAAATTCCGAGAAGAAAGACTATGTCATAGGAAATCCTAAATTTATGAGTTATAATATTCATTTTGGAATCAATTCTTCTCGAAGAGATGATTTAATATCTCTTGGATACATATTTTTAGGGTTCATTGTGGGAGAATTACCATGGAATACTGGGCATGGAAGTCAATATATACCAGTATCAGATACAGTATCCGAGTTAAGTGTTCATCATTCTAAAAATATTTATAGAATGAAAAACAAAGAATGGAGAAGATTATCAGAATGGATTCTATTAATAATGGAAGAAAATACTCAATCTGAAAATATTGAATTTGCTGAATCTCTCGGAAAAATACACAGATATTTGGAATATTGTTATGGTCTGGGATTTTCAACTTCTCCATTATATGATGAATTATCCGCAATTTTTTTATCCTGAACTTGCTTCAGCCATTCCACTCTTTAAATCTCCAGTCATATCCTTAGTGGCTTTCGAAGTAGAATTCATATATTTTTCAACTAATTCATTAATCTTCTCAATTTTCTCATTTTCATTTTTACTACCATCTTCTAAAATGTTAAGATATTGCATTTGATCTTTTCCATTATCCATAAGATCTACTATTCCTTTAATTGCCGCTAATTTTTGAGTTCTAGTTCCAATTTTATCACTTAAAATTTTTTCTATTGTTGGAATACTATTGTCTGTAGTCATTCCTTCTTGAGAAGATTTGCTTCCATGAATAAATTTTACTAACCATGGAATATCGCTCAATAAAAGTGAAATTACGATAACTAATAATAATAATAATATTGAAGGGCCCTTATATTTTATAAAATTTGCTAAAGAAAATTGCATTATATCATACAAACATATAATATTTCAGTAAAATAATATAAAAAGAATAGTAATATATATTGTATATTACATTATACAATACAATTATAATGAGTGATTCTTCTGCTAGTTCATCTGACCGTATCATTGGTCAAGTTAAGTGGTTTAATACTAAGGCTGGTTATGGTTTTATTACCGTAAAGACTGGTGAACATTCTGGAAAGGATATTTTTGTGCATTATTCGGCTATTCTTGTTGAGAATTCCCAATATAAGTATCTTGTTCAGGGTGAGTATGTTGAGTTTTGCTTAGTTAAGTCCACTAATGACAAGTATGAATATCATGCGGTTGATGTTAGTGGAATTTGCAAGGGAACTATTATGTGTGAAACCAGAAAGGCTGCTGAAACTGCTAATCCCACTCCTAAGATTCGTAAGTATAATACTGGAACTAAGTCTGCTGAGGATAAACCCTCATCTAGAAAGGAAACTGTTCCTTCAAGTGAAGAAGAAGGCTTTAACAAGGTTGAAAGAAAGCGTAAGACTGGTGGTCCCAGAAGAAAGACTAATGCATAAATATATATTATTTTTAAATATAAAGATATAATATTATAATTAATATAATATTATAAAATGAATATTATTTATTCAGAATCAAAAAAAATAATTGACTGTTTATATAACAAAATAGGAAAAAAAGAAGAAAATGGAATTATTGAATTTGATAAATTCTACGAAATAGTAAATTGCTTAGATATATTTTCATATAATTATTTGGCATTAAAAAAAAAATTGCATCATAGATTTAATTTTGATAAAGATTATATTCATATACACATAGTAAACAATATACATTGGGATAATGAGGATTTAAAATACAGATCCGTTGTAATTGATAAAATTAATAACAAAATATTAAGTATTTTTCCACCAAAATTTTCATTAAGATTTAATAAAATTTCTAATGATTTAATAAAATTAAAAAATGAACTAATAGAAAATCCAAATGATTATTTAGTTACATCAATAGTTGAAGGTCTGTTAGTAAGTTTATTTTTTAATTCTAGATTAAATACTTGGGAAATTTCATCAAGATCATATTTGGGAGGAAAAGATGTGGATAAAAATTACACTCGTCGAATCACATTTTATCAAATGTTTTTAGATGTATTTCGAAAAAAATTTGGAGACAACAAAATTAATAATTTAAATGATATTTTCTGGTTGAATAATCTTCCAAAACAATTTTCATATTCTTTTGTTTTGCAACATCCATCTAATTATCATGTAATAAATTATGTTGAATCTCCAGAATTATATTTGGTTGGATTATTTGAAAATATAACAGATGAGAATTGTTATAATCAAAAAATAAAGTATTATACATATGATGAATATTCAACAATGGATTTTTATATTAAATCAATAAATGAAAAAATTATAAAAGATTTGGATATACAAGATGCACATAATTTGGATTTATTAAAAATTTCAGAAGAAAAACCACCTGAATTTTATGATGAAATAAATATAGAAAATGAAAATAAAAATGTTGGTTATATATATATTAATAAAAAAACAAAAGAGAGTTGTAAAATTATAAATA
>JACCDH011728447.1_pt1 | contig 16406 bp, 10 predicted proteins | sample 7442481 | NCBI WGS metagenome assembly JACCDH01 (sample SAMN15323433, study PRJNA562643) | freshwater metagenome | isolation source: river surface water | place: USA:Blue River Watershed | collected 2017-08-15
GCTCATTCTCTGACATACGATTTGCGAAACCCCATGATGTTTTTGATTTCCGGGAGCTTTTTACAATCGACAATTGCAATTTGCGAAAGATACATACACTTGCTTAACGCCGATATGTCAAAAATGCCGTTACAATCATGGATGTCAACTTTTGAAAGTACGGGGCACAGGCCAAGCACCGAAATATCGACAAGCTTGGGACAGTCAGAAATGTGGATATCGTCCAAAAATGCACAGTTGGAAAGAGCAGAGATGTCCATAAGATTCTTACAACGTGAAAAACTAACTTTAGATAGTTTGTTATAACGACTGGGTGCAGAAAGACCCGTTAGATTGTCTAAATCGTAAATATGGAGTGTTGTGCACGAGCGAGGAATATGGGTTTTTAGCATTTGACTACATCCTCTCAACGAAAGTTCGCGAAGCGTCACGCATTCGTCTAAGCACCTTGTACATTCGAGCTTGTGTAAATAGTTTATGATTAATGTGGTCAATGATTTGCATTTTTCAAGCACAGATATGTCAGACACAAGGTTGGAATAAGATAGCTCAAGTTTTTCAAGTCTGTGGCACTTTTCTATACCAGCCAGTGTTTTGCGCTTGCCTTTATGTAGAGAAATCTTCGCTTCGACAAGGCCTTTACAATTGCCAATTCGGCGGATGTTGGGTGAGATATAGATTTTTGTCAAAAAGGGTAATTTGCCAAGGACCGTCGTTCCCTTTAATTTTGTTTGGACTACCAAATCGAGATGTTTGAGAGCGGTACAATTCTTAAGAAAGGAGATACACAGCCTTTGTTTACGCTTCCCAATGGTATAAAGGCGAAGTTTTGTAAGTTTGAGACAACGTCCGATGGGTTTTATTTTAATAATCGATGTCGACTCTATATATAAACTTTGGAGGGAGGGACAACTGGAAAGAACGGATATGTCGATTATTTGATCATGGTTGCAAATAGCCAGTTCTGAAAGTAAATGGTATGCACTCAGAGCCGAGAGGTCAGGAATATAACCTTCCAAATAAAGATTAGTAACTGTGCGACACTTTGGCAAATCCTGAATTTGGTAACAATACGATAGATTCAAGCTTTTAAGGGCGGGGCATCTTTCAAGAGCGGAAATGTCTTTAAGCTCATGACAATACAACAAATGTAATTCCACGAGTGATGTGCAACCAGCGAGCGGTGAAATGTCCGAAAGTAGATTGTCATCATCTATGCATATACTAGCTAGTTTTTGGTAGTTTCCAATATCAGACATAATATTAACTATTGTGGAAACGGACGACAAATGTAAACGTTTAAGTTTTACCGCGTCCAAAAATAAACATTTTGTCAAACATTGGACATTATACAAATTCACGTGTGTGAGACCCTTCAGGATCGTCGATGGCATAAATTCAAATGAACCCCCGGAGATTGTCCAGTGTTTTAGACGCGTTTTGAACTCGCACCACTTTTCATCGTTTTTCATCACTTTGCGATGTAAATCTATAGGCGCTTGCTTGCTTGCACTCCGGAATACGGTGTCGACTAGGGCAACATTTATTTGGTCATACCAACGCAAAAAGCCGCTTTGCTGAATGAACATACCTATTGCAAAACGCGCGTTTGCAGATCCGATTCCCTCACTATTGTTCATTTTTCGTTTCGTATTTTGGAATTTAACCCAAAAAGGACAAAAACGCATTCCATATCGTGGCGACCAGAGAAGTACATTTTTGTTTACATCAAACGTTGCAATGAATACTGGCTTACCAAAAATTATCGCTGTTGATCTTTGTCATGAAGAGCCTTTGTTCTGAGATTGATTCGTCACGACTGCCAAGTTGCCCCGGTGACATGCGATTGCGAAACTCCAGGATGTACCATAGTATCCGCGAGCTGTTCACAATTGACAATTGTAACGTGCGAAAGATGTGTACACTTGCTTAACGCCGATATGTCAAAAATGCCGTTACAACCATGGATGTCAACTTTGGAAAGTACTGGGCACAGGCCCAGCACCGAAATATCGACAAGCTTGGGGCATTTAAAAATGCGGATACCGCCCAAAAATGTACAACCGGCAAGCGCAGATATGTCAATAAGATTATCACAATACGAAAGACTAACGTGAGACAGTTGGTTGTGACGACTGGGCGCCAAAAGATATTTTAGTTTGTCAAAATTGTAAATATGGAGTGTTTTGCACGAGTGAGGAATATGGGTTTGTTGCATTTTGGGACACCCGCTCAAATATAGTTTGCAAAGTGTCGTGCTTTTGTTTAAACTTAATGTGCTCTTGAGCTCTTTGAAGTTGTTTATGTCTAGTTTGGTCAATGATTTGCATTTTCCAAGCGCAGATATGTCAGACATAAACTTGGATTCGGATAGCTCAAGGTTTTCCAGTGTGTGGCACTTTTGTATACCAGCCAGTGTTTTGCACTTGCTTTTACTCAAACAAATATTTGCTTTGACCAGGCTTTTACAATTGCCAATCTGGCGGGTGTTGGGCGAGATATAGATTTCTGACAACAATGGCAATTTGCCAAGGACCGACGTTCCCTTTAATTTTGGTTCGGCTGATAAATTGAGATGCCTGAGAGCGGTACAATTTTTAAGAACGGAGATACACATCCTTTTCTTACTCTTCCTAAAGTTATAAATGGAAAGTTTTGTAAGTTTGGAACACTGTCCGATGGGTTTCATTTTAATAATCGATTGCGATTCTATATGTAAACTTCGGAGGTTGGGACAGTGTAAAAGAAAAGATATGTCGGTTATTTGATCACAGCCACGAATAGTCAGTTTCGAAAGTAAATTGTATTCGTCAAGAGCCGAGATGTCGGAAATCGCTCTACAATAGTCCAAACAAAGATTAGTCATTGTGCGACACCTTGGCAAAGCCCGGATTTTATAGCAATGAGATAGATTTAAACTTGTAAGCGTGGGACATCTTTCAAGAGCAGAAATGTCTGCAAGATTCGAACAGCTCGACAAGTCTACTTGCACCAAGGATGCGCATTCGGCGAGCGGTAAAAGGTCCGCCATCTGAGTGTCCGCGTTAATGTGTAGCCTGGATAGTCTTTTGTAGTTTCCTAGATGGGACATAAGATTGACGATTTCAGGAATAGCTCTCAAGCTCAATTTTTCAAGTTTATCCGAGTCCAGAAATGGATGATTTGTCGGATACTCGACACCTTCTAACATCACTTCTGTGAGCCCCTTGAGGGGCTCCGAAGGCACAAATGCAAATGCAGCCGCAGAGGTTTGCAAGTGCTTTTCACGCGTTTTGACCTCGCGCCACATTTCCTCGGTTTTCAGCACGGTGTGACGTATATAATTAACAGGCGCTTGCTTGCTTGCACTCCGGAATACGGTGTCGACTAGGGCAACATTTATTTGATCATAATATTCTAAAAACCCGCTGTGCTGAATTAACTTACATATGGCAAAACGCGCGTTTGCAAATCCGATGCCATGATTATTTTTCATGTTGCGTTTGGTATTTTGGAAATGTGCGTATAGAGTATAAAATTGTTTTTATTAAAAAGCCCAAAATGGACACAAAAAAAAAATACTTTTAGGTCGCAAACTATGTACATTGGACGAATAAAGAAAAATACAATGATTCGCAATGTAAGACTTGTAATCTAGGACTCTTCGCACACCTCGTACGTCCCCAGATTTTAACTTGTATTGAAGGCATTTTGTTCTTCGATTGGTTCGTGTTCGCCATTTAGCATCATTTGAACATCCGTGTCTTCACCACTGCTGATATCTTCGTCCAGTTTGCACTGTTCATTGTTGGAAATACGATCGTGCAATTCCATGATATTCGAAATGGAATGTAGTTTTCTACATTGAGAAATTGTAATTTGCGAAAGATGTGTACACCTTATTAACGCCGATACGTCAGAAATGTTGTTGCAACTGTCTATGCTAACTTTTAAAAGTGCTGGGCACTGGCCGAGCGCCGAAATATCGACGAGTTCGTGACATGAACCTACGTCGATATTTTTCAACAACTCACAATAGGCAAGCGCAGATATGTCCACAAGAGTCTCACAATATAGAATATTAACTTGAGACAGTTGGTTATAACGGTCGTGTACGGAAAGGCTTGTGAGTTTTGGACAAGCATGAATCTTGAGATTTTGACATGCGGAAGGAATATAAATTTCCGATATGAGAAGACATTGCATCAACCGGAGTTCACGAAGCGTGACGCACCCGTTTAAGCCAATTGTGCATTTGAGATTTTCGAAATCGCTTATCTTTAATTTGGTCAATGATTTGCATTTTCCAAGCGCAGATATGTCAGACACGGACGAGGATCCGGATATCTTGAGGTCTTGGAGTGCGTGGCAATTTTCAATACCGGCCAGTGTTGTGCACTGTGTTTGACGTAAACAAATCTCTGCTTTGACAAGGTTTTTACAATGTCCAATTTGGGCAATGTTGGTCGAGATTGAAATTTGTTTCAGAGACGGTAATTTGCCCAGGACCGACGTTCCCTTGAATCTTCGGTCGGCTGTTATATCGAGCCGTACAAGGGAGGTGCAATTTTCAAGAAAGGATATACACATTTCTCGCTTGCGTCTCCTGCTGTTGTTGAGGTTAAGTCTTGTAAGTTTGGAACACCGCCCGATGGGTGACATTTTGATAATCGATTCCGAATCGATGTGTAAACTTTGGAGATATGAACAATTTGGAAGAACAGATATGTCGGTTATGTTCTCACAATCATCAATGGTCAGTTGCGAAAGCATCTTGTATGATTGAAGCACCGAGATGTCGGAAATGTTTGAGCACTCTTTCAATTGAAGACTGACAAGCTTGCGACACTTTGGCAAATCTCGTATGTTATCACAAGACGAGATATCCAAACTCGTGAGAGCGGGACATCTTTCAAGAGCAGAAACGTCTGTGAGCTTAGAACAAGACGACAACTGAACTTTCACCAAGGATGCGCATGCAGCAAGCGGTAAAAGGTCCGACATTTGATTGTCATCTTCAATACATATCCTGGATAGTTTTTGGTAGTTTCCAAGACCGGACATAATATTGACTATTTTAGGAACGCCTTTCAATGTTAATTTTTCAAGCTTATCCGAGTCCAGAAATGGATACTTTGGTGAATATTTAACACCGTCCAAAATCACGTTTGTGAGCCCCTTGAGGGGCTCCGATGGCACAAAACGAAATTCAGCCGCAGTGATTTTCCAGTTTTTTGTACATGTTTTTACTTCGCACCACTCTTCATCCTCTTCCATCACTTTGTGTGTCCATTCCATAGGAGCTTGGTTGCTTGCACTCCGAAATACAGTGTCGACTTTGGCAAGTTGTAGTTGGTCATGTGATTCTAAAAACCCGCTATGCTGAATTAACGTACCCATGGCAAAACGCGCGTTTGCCAATTCGGTGTGCGCGCGATCTTCCATTGTTTGTGGAGTATTTGGAATTTGTGTAACATCATGTTGCGAATATTTTTTTGACAAATGTTTTTGCAAAGATGATGTACCAAACAAAAGTCCAAACTTTTTAAAACACGCATTTGTTGTAACCGTATTTATTTAAAACCACAAAGATACAATTTTCCTCGGTTTTCGCTTGTTGATATCTACAGTTTGTTTTACAAACAATGCATTTAATAAGCACTTTGGAACCTTTTGCTTTACTCTCCGCCGATATTTGTCGCGGAGCCCCACCATTGTTTTACTTGCATCTCGGTAACCTGAGCCATGTCGCCATACATCAACATATCATTTGACGTGGCACTGATTTTTTTGACACGTGTCGCGAACTTGCCCTGGAGCGATTTTTGTTCTTCGGTTGGTTCTTGTTTTTGGTTTTGTTTTTACAAACATGCGACGCAAGTGTGTAGCTTTCTTTTGCTGTTTTAACCGACGTTTGTTGAGTTTGCGCTTAACATGTGTTTTAAAAAGCGGTTCTTGTCTGTTGTTCCGGCCCTTGTAATCACTGTTTGTTAAGGGCTTGCTTATTTTTGAGTATAATAGCCGAATCATCGCTGCTTTCCCTTGGTTTTTTTTGCCAATCAATATCATTTTTCAACTCAAAAATGTTAACAACGTCACTTTGAGTTTTACAACTCAATATTGACGTTTATTTGAACATAACCGTAATGAAAAAAATGAGTACATACGAAATCAAAAAAAACTTGCGACGAAACGTTTGAGTAAAACAGTTTGAGTAAAACAGTTTGAGTAAAACAGTTTGAGTAAAACAGTTTGAGTAAAACAGTTTGAGTAAAACAGTTTGAGTAAAACAATTTCACTGACATCTTAGAATACGTTTAGACGCGGTGTCGAATTTTTTAGTTTTTTGAAAAAACGATCCTAGAATTTGGTGAGTTTTAAAGGTTTTTCACTTTTCAAAATGTCAACTTGTGATTCCAATTGCGTTGATACATCGCTTGTTTTACCACCTTCGGACATCGATGAACCAACAGACTGTTCCAATCAAATATCGACGATCGAGCCGCAGTATGAGACCGAGCATCAAGTCAAACGGGCGTGTCGAGCATTGCAGCCTCTTTACCGGCCCATCTATGCATACCCCCCAATTTACCCTCGAATTTTGCCCTTTGACGTGAACATGGCAATGTGCAATATATGCGGGGAAGAACGAACGCACCCGTCAACATACTTTGAAGGAACCGACCCAATCCAACTTTTGGGGGATTGCCCAGTTTGCTACATTTGCACCAAATGTGGATTCCAAGCTATTCACAAACGCGTGAAACAAATTGCTCTTGTAAATGAACACGGGGTACCAACGTGCTTAGTTTGCGGGAATCCGGACCCGACCATCTATCGCGAACGTGTGCAACATCTTTTTATTCACGACGCGACGGAAAAAACACCGACGGCAACGTTTGAAGTCATCGGGGACGAGTTGGTCTTTCGTTTTTCGTGCCCGAAATCTTACGTATAAAAAAAAACAGATTCGGAACGTTTACGAATCAAAAACTGGTTGCATTAAATTTTCCGAGTGACGAAAAAAGAAACTTTTGATGAAAAAGCACAAAAAAACATGATCACGTACCCTGAAGCAAGTCAAAAATTGTTTGCACATCTTCCACCAGAACCACCACCGCAGTTGACACGCGCAAAAGACATTGCATGTCGCGCACTCAGTCACCCGTTGCTGGTTACGTTTGATTATCGAGGCATCGATCAAGATTTGCGGATTGGTGTCGTGACACTCGAAAACGCAAAACTCCGCATGACTTTAGACGAAGCGCCCGAGATTGTTATTTCGTTTTTACAAAACGGTCGAATCATGCTTACACTGTGCCTGTTGGACAAGCAAAAGTTGGCGACGTATATACGGGTAATTAATATACTATACTCACTTCAATCGAATACTATGGTGACCATTGAAGAGTTTTTAAATTTGTACGAAACCACGCGCCAGGCTCAATTGCCATCACCAAAAAAGCAATCACCAAAAAAGCAATCACCAAAAAAGCAATCACCAAAAAAGCAATCACCAAACAAGCAATCACCAAACAAGCAATCACCAAACAAGCAATCACCAAACAAGCAATCACCAAACAAGAAATCACCGAAAAAATCCCCGACAAAGAAATCTGCTCAAGATGAAACACTGCAATCCAAATCTATTTTCGGACGTATTAAATCCAATGTACAAAACATTGCACGCAAATTCAGTCGCAAAAAAGCGAATACATAAATTCCAAGAATAAGTGACCGGTTCTCGTAATATCCAAAAATAAACCAATAACCCTCAAAGTGAATCCTCGGGATTGTTGGGTTTTCTTTTTTTTGTACTTTTGCATTTTATTTTCGAACGCGCTTTGAACGAATAAAATCCGCCAACGTCCACTTCTTGCGATTCGTCTTTTCTGTCACGCAAGACAACCCGGTCTTGAGCATCGTCAATCGTTGGACGTACAAATCGAACAGGTTCTGAAAGTTGACGTGCTCGTCGTGATATGTGAGCAGTCGGAGTATCGGCTTGTAGAATTGTTTTTGGAGGTAGTACATCAAGTCCAGTCTGAGTCCGTGTTGTTGCACGTACTCAGGCGTTTCACTCCGCATAAACAGCTTGTCTTTACCCTCGATGATCACAAAGTAGACCCGAGAGTTGGCGGGTACTTTACACCCTTCTCTTTCCTCGCGTTTCAATACAACCTGCAAGTGGGGTTGGTTCATGTTTTTATACTCTGCTTCACAGTTGAAGCTCCGACTGACCTTGAGACTGGTGATCGGCACTTTACCGCTGATCAACGTTTCGAGTTCCGTCTCCAGATACGGCCGGACCTCGGCAACCTTGTCGAACAGCAAAAGTTCGGTGACCTTTTCGAGAACGGCCCTCGTCCAAGGGGTGTACTCGCGTTTTTTGCTCGCCATGCCGGTGACCTTGATTTTTTTGACTTTGCCTGGGACAGACGGGTCCCAGAGTCGGTAGCAGTAGTGCTTCTTGACCCACCCCATAAAGACATTGTCCGCCATGTTCTCAAACTCGAGGGTGATGCCCTTTCTGAGACGACCAGAGGCCTCGGCGCACAGTTTGCGGTAAACGAGGTAAAGCACTGCGTGGACCCGGTGCTCAAACGGGAGCAGCCGCGCGTCCAAAGCCTGTTGCTGGTAAAATAGACACACGTTCGGCCAGTTGAAGCACGCCCCGCCCGGTAAGAACCCGTCCATCTGGTACCTCCTGCCCGCGTCCAATGTCATGTGCTCAATGGTCGACGACCGATCGTGGGGGACGAGAGCGAAAACGGAGTCCGTGTCACCGTAGATGGTCGGACACGCGTAGACCTCGGCCAAAAAGGAAGCCGTCGTCTTTTGCAGGTACCTACCTATCGAGGTCACGACGTACATGATGGTCTTGACCGCGAGGAGCGCCCCGGACCCGGACCCAGCCCCGCAAAAGCCGTACGTGGCGTTGCAAAGGGTCTTCATGCTGTTCTGTCGCTTGTCGAGGATCGACTGCTTGAAAGGGTCCTTCTCCCCCTTCATGAGTTTCTTGATTGCGGAGCGACTGTCGACCAAGAACCGCAGGATAATGCAGATAAGCCCGATCTGGTCGACCAGAACGACTGTCTCGCGCGAGTTGATCAGTACGTTGATGTACGGCACCCCGGGTAGATCCAGGTACTCTTTGTCGAAGACGAGGTTCTCATAGCTCACGTTGAACGCCATCATGATACTCGGGTACAGACTCGCAAAGTCAAAAATACCGATGGGTTTTTCGGAGCCCCAAAACCCAGGGCTCGGGTGCATGACGTTCCCGCCCTCTGCCTCGTCGACGTCCTTTTCGTCGCCGCTGGAATGAACCGCACTCTCAAAGCAGTTCGTGATCCGATGGTCTTTCTTGTTTTTCGGGGTCTTTCGACGGGTGACTGACGAAGTCGCCTCTGTGGCTTTCTTGACGCGCGTCAAACGTTCCTGGAGGGCCGCGAGACTGTTGTTTCTCAGCTCGGTCGTGATGGCCGGCTCGCTCGGGTCCGGGAACGTCGGCGGCCTCTGCTTGCAGGAGAACCGGAGCGGGCGTCTGGCCAGCGCGTCTCGGTTGATGTAGAAAGACCGGTCGTGGCAGGAATGCGTGATCTTGTTGTACACGCGCTTTTGCTCCCCCTCGACGGTGTTCGTCAGCGGGGTGTCGCTGACCAACGCGATGTTGGTCTGCTCGAGCCAGACGCCGCAGTCCTGCTCGAGTTCGACCATCAGATTCACTTCGTTGACCAGCACAGCGAGAATCTTCCTGCGCCCCGGCGACCCCAGCAGGAGGAACCGCGCGGTGTCGTTCGGACCGTAGTCGAACACGGAGGCCTGCGAGGGCGTCTTGCGCAACTCCGGGTGGCACGAGACGGTCGCGAGGTCGTACGACTCGACCGAGATGAACACCTTCTTTTTGAGGAAGGCGACCAGGTCGATGGTGGACCTGGTCTCGCATCGGAACTTGGGCGGCATGTGCGGTTTCGAAAAGAACTGACACTTGTTCCCTCGGAATCTTTCAAACGCAAGTGCGTTCGGCAAACGAGACACCTCCGCCCGCTGCGCGAGGTAGACAAACGTCTCCAGGGTGTCCCCGAAATGCATGATCACATCCGGGTCCCAGTCGACGATGCTCTGCTTGAGGGCGTGCATCAACTCCGTCTCGGTCGCGAGGAGTGTGAAGTTGTATTTGCTACTGGTGCCGACGCCCGCTGGGATCAGACTCAGGATTTGGCGGTGGACACACGCGGGGTCGTCGGACCACTGGTAGGACAGCATCACCGCCATGATGCGGTCCTGTGGCTTCGTAGCGATCGGCTTCATCAAGAACTTGTGGGTCACCAACGCGTCCTGAGAGACCGCCACCGCGCGTAGAAAACACTTGAGGACCTTTGCCGTCGTACTCATTTGGACTTTGGCGAGACTGTGTTGGCTGACGACACGCTCGGTGTTACAGGTCGTGAGCCCCGTGTCGGCACCGCCGGTGACTTGCAGCCAGTCCTGGTACTGGAACCCGGTTTGATGTAGGAACTGGTTCAGAGGCGACCAGTCCTCGTGATAAACCTTGTAGGATCCGGCTTGAAGGTGTTGAAGCACGTCCGCGTAGGCGCCGAGTCCGTTGCAAATGACACGAAACAACTTGTCGCGTCGCCCGTTTGTAAACCCGATCAATGGTGTTCTTTCTTCCACGACGACGGCCCTGATGTATTCTTCCGCGTCGTCTTCTTCGGTTTGGCACCCTTGATTCGTTTTACTCTCGAAAATGTCGACGTTTACCGTAGATCTCCAGAGTTCGAGGTCCGCACCAATGGTCGGACACGGGCCCACGAGTAAACTCGGATAAAAGTCGGTCAACCCGACCGCGACCGAGTATCCGTGCGAATCGACTCCAAAGAGCCACAATTGTCTGTTCTTGTAATGGTATTTGACGGCCATGTTTTGCAAACAAAAAAGTATCGAAGCACCCCCGACCTGGGGGTGACCGAGGATCTCTTTACGACGACTCATTGAGATCTGAAGAAAAAAAAATTTTTGAAAAAAAAGTCATTCCACAAATAAAAAGAACCCACGAGAAAAAAAAAACACAAACTTTTTTTTAACACCAGCATGAATATCTTTAATGTCGGAGAATTTTTGTGACCACCTTACTTTTGCGTGTTATTGGCGAGGATGGTTGTTTCGTAGTCAATGACAAGAATCATCTGTTTACAGGCCATTTTGAAACACTCCAGAGTGGCCTTGATCAACTCCGGCGATGAATGAGACACCGAAAGTGGTTCGTAATTAGTCATGTTTTCGGTCCAACCAATATTTACGAGTTCCTTGTTCAACCATGCTTGGCAAAATTGTGCACATTTGATAAATTGAAGAACGACGGCGAGTGAATTGTTCGGATCAACCTCGGCGGTCGGCGATGTGAATTCAGGGGGCGTTTTGTTTCTGATCACCTCTGTCAACACTTCTTTGGTGATATGATTCGGACGACAGATATAAAGACGCAAATGTTCATACGTCTGTTGATTTAACGCCAAGTTGTAGTGCTGGTTTGCGTACTGTTTGTGGAGGCTACAGATTTGTCGGGCTCGAATCGCTTTTGCGGTTTGTTTTTTATGCGCCTTTTTCCGAAGTTTCACGGGGTCTGTCAGTTTTTGGAGAAGGTCGGTTTCGGGGTTGACGGTACATTTTTTTGCAGGCATTCTAAGTTGCCTTTTTTTTAGTCCAAGAGTCGGTTTTCTTAGATTTCCAAAAATGAACAAAAAACAGTTACGTAAAGCAAAAACACCGAACCCATATGTGTTGAAAGATAAACTATTTTTCTTCCTTTTTTTCTTGTTTTCCTCTTTTTTTTAAACATACGTTTTTTACATCATGTTTGCATCCTCGTCCTCACTTGCCGAGACATCGCTCATGCATCTCTGTGATTCATTCCCAAACAGGATCATTTCCAAGTCGGTAACCCCGAGTTTTTCCGTCTGTTTTTCTTGGGATATGTCAATGGCCATCTCCATTTTACCCATGGCGATGCGGTATATATTCTCCTCAATGCTGTCTTTCGCAATCATGTAGTGGACAGTGACGGGGCGCACCTGTCCGATTCGGTGCACGCGACACCAACCCTGCGCAAACGCGGCTCCGCTGTACCAAGACTCAAAAAAGATGACCCGGCTTGCCTCGGTCAGGTTCAGGCCGACGTTACCGAGCTTTAGGGTCATAAGAAGAATGGTGATGTTGGGGTCGCGGCGGAATGTGTTGAGAATGTTCTCTCGAATCTTGCTGGACGCGATCTTTCCGTGGACCAGGACCGCGCGATTCTTTAGGGTGCCTAAAGAGTCCTTTAACAGGCGAAGGGTCGCGGCAAAGTTCGCAAACACGACCACCTTCTCGTGCGGGTTGGCGGCGTTCACGCTCGTGATCAACCTTCGGAAAGCTTGCATCTTGGAGGAATTGACCCCAGCGTGTCCGTCCCTGTCCTTCAAGAAGGCTTGAATCGACGAAGTCTCCAGGTCTAACGGCAGACCCTCCGTGTCGCTCTCCATGTCTGGATCGCTCTCGTCGAGCACAGGTTCCGACGGATCTTGATCTTCGGCCGGTTTGACCACAAGCCCGGGTTCCAAGTCCAAATAATCGTGTTTGGACTCAGGGGTCACGAGATACGGGGCGGAGCAGATTTGCATGACGCGGAACATGCCGGTGTACCCTCGTATGCCCTGACCCCCTTGACACATTCGGAAGGTGCGGCGCGCACGGTTCATAAACAGGTCGTGTAGCTTGCGCTCCGTTGGGCTCAGGATAAAGTACTCGTGACTAAAGGTGATCGGGGGCAGCCGGACGTCGACGGCGTCCTTGAAGTCCACGAACCTGACCATTTGCATAAGGTTCAGCGAACGGAGAGCGGCCTTGTTGCACTTGACACCCCTCGGAACAATTAAGCCCGTGAACTGCAGTTGGTGGAACAGGTCCGCCAGTGTGTTGTGGATCGGGGTCCCCGTCATGCAAACGCGGCGCGGAGAGACGAGCGCCGAACACGCCTTGAACAACTTGGTTTTTTTGGAGCGAATCCAGTGGCTCTCGTCCAGGATGATACGGAACCACCGAAAGTCCATGAAATCCGAGGTCTGACCCTGATGGGCCTCGACCGACGTGTACCGCGCCAGGATAGTCTCGTAACTCGTAATGATCACGTCGCACCCGGCGATGTCGTCCTTGGAAAAGGTGCTGTAACTTACCTTGAGAAAGTCACGATGGTAGACCTGAACCTTGAGTTGGGAACCGAAAAACTTTTCAAACTCATACTGCACGGTTCCGAGGAGGGTCTTTGGACAAACGTACAACGAGCAACTCTTGGCCAGTCTCTGCTCAACAATCGACGAAGCGATCACGTTGAGTATAATGATGGTCTTTCCGAGCCCCATGACCATTGCGCAGAGACACCCTCGTTTGGACACATCAAAGTTTGGGTTGGTCACAACCCCTGCTTCGCGGTCTTTGATCCACTGCACGCACTCCTCCTGGTAAGGGTACAACTTAAAGGGTGCCAAGAGACGGACCCCGAACTTGTTTGCTAGTTGGAGTTCGGTGGGTGTCTGCGGCGCGACGGACATTTTGCGAAACATCTCGGGTCTTTGCGTGTATTTTTTACGTCTTTTTTCCGTGAGATACTCGATTCTCGGTTGCAAATTGGTCAAGAGTTTGGTGAACAACTTGGTTCTTTTGACCCGTGTGTCAGCATCCGTGTTTTTACGCTTCCGTTGTGCCAATCTTCCCTGATCGCAACTACTTGTTTCGTTGCTGTGTAACATCCTTGTTCCGGTGACTTTGACGCCTTGCTGAAAAAAAAATAAAACAAACAACGAGAGATCAGCAAAAAAAAATTTTACCTTGCTTCGAAAGTAAGTTTTTTTTAATTTATTCAATGACTTTTTTTTGTGAACACGAGTAATCACGGCGAAAAAAAGACGTGAGTTTCAAATAAACAAAAGTATCTTTTTCTATATTTTTTTCTCGACTTTCAAACCTTTTTTTTGAAAAAAAAGAAAAAACAAACGTCTCGGTGGTCAGTCAATTTGTGGGTACACCAAAGCGCGCAAACGGTATAGACAGATAGTCACAATATCAGCGTTTAGCGTCGATTGTTCCGCAGCCATGTCCGAGATTTGTTTTTTGGACCCGAACAAGTGTCTAATCGCGTCTATAACACGCGTGTGAGACCACTGATCTTCCGCTTTAGGTTCGTCGAGAACGTACTTGACCGCTGTTCGAAACAACTTGGTCTTCAGCGCGCGTGCACGCGCCGCGGCGAGGTCATTTGTGCATAGAATGCCCAAAATCATGACCGCCATGGCAAACTCGCGATCTCTACGGACGGTGGGATCAAAGTATCGGCTTTGAAACGTGCGGTGGAGGACAAACTGCTTGTCTCCGTCAACACCGAGGCTCGAGATTCCACCGAGGTCGACCACGCCCAGGTTCGCAAGGCGAGCGAAGAGCTGAAGGAGCCCCTCATGATGGAGGTATGAATCAAAGACCGGGGATTCGAACAAGTTCGGTCTGCTGTCCACGGATTCGTAACATTCGGTTGCGAGTGCGTGGAGCGTCGTCACTCGATCCATGACGATGAACCCCGTTTTATTGGAAGGGCATGTGAAGTGGCGGTGTACCGTGGGACCGAACCCGAGCCGACCGATGTCAGTCGCCAATTCGGCCTCTTTGGTCCAGATATTCAGGGACATCGCATCCGGGATTGGCACGACCTTGGTCACGAACCTCGTGGGACCGCCGTCCTGTTCCATGAGCGTGAATACCGAGCCGTACGAACCGCGGCCGACGAGTTTCCCAATTCTCTGTGCCAGAGCGGCCTTGAGACACGTGTTCTGAACCTCGGCCTCCTCGGTCGAACGAACACCGACCACCTTTTGCCGGTGGACGGTTGTGAAATCCGTATACGACGTTGCGTACCTCGGTGGTCGGATAAGGGCCTTTTTTAGGATTTGAATACTCAGGTCTGGCCAAATGAGGTTAGCGGACGGTGGTCGCACCCACGCGTCTGTTTCCGGACTTAGACACGCAATGTACACGTGGCACTCGAAAAGAATATCGCAAGTCTTTGGCCTCTGTTCTCGGCATCGTTTGAGCAAACGATCGTTGGCCGCACTCGGATCCTCGAGAAACGGGGCAAACCATTCGCTTGTGGGCGCAAGGGAGAGTAGAGATAGGGCTCGGGTCCACAGGTGGGTTTTGGCAATACGTCGCTTGTCCCAGATGTCCAGGTGTTCAATGTTTTCAAAACATAGTTTTAACATCATGCGGGCCGCGCATATGTCCATGTCCCGTTGATCACAGTCTTTGGGTAGTCTCTCCACGTGACCGACGTCAAGAATGATCGGTCGACCCTCGCCGTCGAAGGCCATATTGGAAGAGTGTCCGTCGCGGTGAAAAAACAAATGAGAGGCCAGGCGCTCAAACAAGTCTGTGATTTTGACTTGTTGATCGTGCCTGATGAGATACGGAAAGACGAGACGGTACCAACGTTTGAGGCTTGCGGTCCTGCGAACGACCAAACATCGTTTGTCCGTACAGGGGAAGGTTTTCAGCAACAGACCGCCCGTTGTGTTGAGGATTTTCTGCGCGCGTTCAGTCTGTTCGGTGTCTCGAGCGACTATAAGGTCAGCTCCTGCAGCAAGTGTGTACTCCTCGGTAGTTGCGTCCCTTTTTGTCGGAATATGGGGTATTGTTCGTGACGTGTGCGTCAAGACAGCGTCCGTCAATGACATTTTGCCAACGCCTGTTTTTTAGTTCAACTCGTTGTTTTTTTTGTGTTGATTGAAGATATAATAACAAACCACGTTGCAAAAAAAAAATATAAAATCACATTTTTCGAGGCGATACGAGCATCTCCGGGGACCGGCGTTGATGGTCATGGTGTTACGATGCCACAGCCGCAGTGAAACGACTCGAAGCGTGTTTTCTCGACCCTTTGCGTGTCATAAACAGACTCGGGTGCGTCTTTGATTTTCTCATGAGTAACCGTTGGACTCGTCGTAGTTTCTCGGTCGGTGCGTCTTTGTTTTTGGTGGCCACGCAGTTAAAGATCAAGCCATAATTGATAGTGAATATTTCTGTGGTGGGGGAAGTACGGTTTCTCATAAACATAATAACCCTAATAACCTTAATTGTGTTCCGAAAAGTGTGCAAGTCAAAAATAAAATTTGAGAAACTTTTTTCGGCCAACTTTTTGTGTCCAAACGTCGTCACTATTTTTTTTTTATGTACCATGGTTTATAAAACCTAAAACCCAAGGTTACAAGGGTCGAAACGGACATCGTGCACAGTCAAGGGTCCAGCACTAGTTGAACGTGTCAACAGATTGTTTCAAAATTTGACACGAACAAATTTCGACATGAAATAGACACGAAAAAAAGTCTCTAAAATTTTTCAAA
>JACCDH010761895.1_pt1 | contig 16404 bp, 13 predicted proteins | sample 7442481 | NCBI WGS metagenome assembly JACCDH01 (sample SAMN15323433, study PRJNA562643) | freshwater metagenome | isolation source: river surface water | place: USA:Blue River Watershed | collected 2017-08-15
CAACGCGGGTTTTGTCAGAACGTCCTTGTCGGTCACCGCTTTGCCGGTCTTGTCGATCAGCGTGAACGGCCCGCCGATATCTCCGCCACCCACGGCCCCGGCGCGGCATTCGGCATAGGGATCATCATTCGCGCCAAACACCCTTTGCGGAACGCCCGCGGCAAAAAGCATCGCGCCAAGGGCAACGACTGTCACGACCACGGCAGCGACCGCGTATAGCTGTGTCCTATCTCGGTTTTCCATCTTGATGCTCGCTCATGCAAAGTGTCGTGCATTGATCCCCGAACCGGCTGGGCTTAACAATGCGTAATGTGGTCACGCCAAAGGCGGAAACAATGAACGGTCCGGGCCTTGGCCATGTCTTCCGCGACACGCGCAGCGAATGGGTCCGGCTGCGGACCCTGATCCTGTTGCGCTGGATGGCCATCGGCGGGCAACTGGCCGCGATCACCGTGGCCGATTGGGTCTACAACGTCTCATTGCCGCTGGGCCTGTGCTACATGGCGGTCGGCGCATCGGTCATCGCCAACCTGATCTCGATCTTCGTCTATCCGCAGAACAAGCGCCTGTCGGAACCCGAGGCGATGCTGACCCTGCTGTTCGACCTGTCGCAACTGGCCTTCCTGCTCTATCTGACCGGCGGCCTGACCAATCCCTTCGCGCTGCTGATCCTTGCGCCGGTCACCATTTCCGCCTCGGCCCTTGAATTGCGGACGACCCTGCTTCTGGGCGCGCTGGCGGTTCTGTTCACTACGGCCATCGCGCTGATCAACGTGCCGCTGCGCTTTGATTCCGGCGCCGTGCTGGAGATTCCGACGTTCTTCGAGTTCGGCTTCTGGTTGGCCATCGTGATCGGGATCGTGTTCCTCGGCCTGTATTCGCGGCGGGTCGCGCTGGAGATCCGGTCCATGTCGGATGCGCTTTTGGCCACACAGATGGCCTTGGCGCGGGAACAGAAACTGACCGACCTTGGCGGTGTCGTCGCCGCCGCCGCACATGAGTTGGGCACGCCGCTGGCCACCATCAAACTGGTCAGCGCCGAGATGATCGAAGACCTCGCCGACCGCCCCGACCTGCTGGAGGATGCCAAGCTGATCCGCGATCAGGCGGACCGCTGCCGGGACATCCTGCGATCGATGGGCCGGGCCGGAAAGGATGACCTCCACCTGCGCCAAGCCCCCCTCGATGCCGTCCTGCGCGAAGCGGCAGAACCGCACCTGAACCGGGGCAAGCGGCTGGAATTTCGCTGCGAACCCGGCCCCGGCGGCAGCGAGCGCCAACCCCTGGTGCAACGGCGGCCCGAATTGATCCACGGCCTGCGCAATCTGGTGCAGAACGCGGTCGATTTTGCCCGCAGCGCGGTCTGGATCGACGGGGAATGGACCGCCGACCGTCTGATCGTGCGCATCGTCGATGATGGCGAAGGCTATCCGCCCAACCTTCTGGGTCGGATCGGTGATCCCTTCGTCCGCAGCCGCCGCGCGGATCAGGACCTTGCCCGCCGCCCTGAATATGAGGGGATGGGTCTTGGCCTCTTCATCGCCAAGACGCTGCTGGAACGCACCGGGGCGGACCTGTCCTTCGCCAACGCCGCCGATCCGTTCCTGACCCCGGCCGAACGCCCGGAGCGCTGCGGGGCCATCGTGGTGGTGGTCTGGGATTTGGCCGCGATCACCGCCCCCGGCGCCGGACGGCGCGGTCTGGGCGACAACACCCGGATCGAGGTTTGAGGCCCCCTTATCCGATGGCGTTAACGGCCCATTAACCGACTCGCGTCAAGGTTGCGAGACCGGGACAGAGTTTGATGATTATGCATTCGGGTGGACTGACGGTGTTCGTGCAGATGCTTGCCGCCGCGGTGGCGGCGGTGGCGGTCGGCATGCTGTTGCTGTCGCTCGTGCCCGGCCATCTGTTTGCCAGCCGTGACGGACCGCTGTTTGACGACAGCCGGAATGAGGCAGTGTTCATCTTTGACGGCGAATCGTTGCTGGACTGTTCGCCCGAAGCGCGCGCCATCCTTGCCACCCGGCAGGGGCGCGGCTCGCCGTGGCAGCGCTTGTCGGAATGGCTGGCGCTGACCTTCCCCACCGCCGAAGACAGGTTGCGCCTGCTTGGGCAACAGGGGCGTTTCACCCTCGCCACCGCCGACGATGCGCCGCAGGCGCTGGTGTTGCAGGCGGAATTGCGCGGGGGCCTGTTGCGCATCACGATCGCCGATGCCGCCGGGCCTGAGGCCGGACCCGCCCCCGATGGCCGCCGCGGCGCGCCCGTCTCCGTCGCCCTGCTGACGGATGAGGTGGAGGGACTGCGTGACGTCGTCCTGCACGCCCCGTGGCTGTGCTGGCGCGAACGCGCGGGGGGCGAGGTGACCTGGGCCAATGCGGCCTATCTGCTGAAGCTGGAAGATGTCCTGCCGGAACAGACGGTGATCCGCTGGCCCTTGCCGCGGCTTTTCACGGCGGAAAACGATGGCGCGCGGCGCACGCCCCGGCAGTCGATCGAACGGCGCGAAGGCGGACGCGAGTGGTATGAGCTGACCACGGTCGACCTCGGCGCCGCGCGGCTGTGCTTTGCCTTGCCTGCCGATGGTGCGGTGCGGGCGGAAACCATGCTGCATGACTTCATGCAGAACCTCACCCGTGCCTTTTCCCATGTGCCGGTGGGACTGGCGATCTTTGACCGCCAGCGCCGGCTGACCATGTTCAACCCCGCCTTGACCGACCTGACCGGTCTGCCGGTCGAGGTGCTGTCTTCGCGTCCCACCCTGATCGGGATGCTGGACGCCATGCGCGACCGCAATCTGCTGCCCGAACCGCGCGACTACCGGTCGTGGCGGCGGCATCTGGCGGGGATGGAAGATGCCAGCGCCACCGGGATGTACGAGGATGAATGGAACATGCCGGGTGGTCAGACCTATCATGTCGTCGGTCGTCCGCAGCCGGATGGGTCGCTGGTGCTGATGATCGACGACATCTCGACCGAGATGACCCGCGTGCAACGCTATCGCGCCGATCTGGACCTGGGGCAGGCGGTCATCGACACGGTGGATGACGCCATCGCGGTCTTTGCACCCTCGGGCCAGTTGGCCATGTCGAACGCGGCCTATGGGCGGCTTTGGGGCCATGACCATGGCGAAGGCCTGGAAAGTGCCGCCGTGACGGACCTTGTGGGCTTCTGGCAATCGCGCGGGGCCCCCTCGCCGATCTGGCAGCGCATCGCCGATTTCGTGGCCCGGGACGGTGACAGCCCCGCGTGGGAAGATGTGACCCGCCTGACCGACGGTCGTCTGATCTTTTGCGAGGTCAAGGCACTCTCTGGCGGCGCGACCCTCGCCACGTTTCGGCTTGCCACCGATCCGGGGGAAATGGCGACGTTCACCGCCCTGAAACGGCGGGCTTAGACCGGCGCGCCTTGCGGCCAGCGTTGGGCGCGATAGACTCCGCCACATGTCCGACGCAGCGCTGACCTTCCCCCTTCCGTCCGAAGAGGACACCACCCGCCTTGGCCGCTGGTTCGCGGATCATCTTGGCGCGGGCGATGTCGTGGCGCTGCATGGTCCCATCGGGGCCGGAAAGTCCCATTTCGCCCGCGCCCTGATCCGCGCGCGGCTGGGCCGGGACGAGGACGTGCCCTCGCCCACCTTCACCCTGATCCAGACCTATGGGGCGGATGTGGACCTGTGGCACGCCGATCTCTACCGGCTGACCCACCCGGACGAGGTGCTTGAACTGGGGCTCGACGATGCCTTTCACAGCGCGATCTGCCTGATCGAATGGCCCGAGCGGATGGGTGCGCTGCTGCCCGCCGACGCCATCCATCTGCGCCTGATCCCCGACGGCGACCAGCGCCGGGCCGAGGTGACCCCCGGCCCCCGCCCCGGGCTGACCGAGGCGCTGTGCCGTGATTGGGGGGCCGAATGATGGATCGCCGCGCCCTTGCAGAGGCGTTTGTTGCAAGCGCGGGTTGGGGGGCCGCCACACGCCACCCACTTGCCGGGGATGCATCGGACCGCCGCTATGATCGCCTGACCCTTGGGACGGCCACCGCCGTGCTGATGGACGCCCCGCCCGGCGAGGGGGATGATCCCGCCGATTTCATCCGCATCGCCGATCATCTGGCCGCACTTGACCTGTCCCCGCCGCGCATTCTGGCCCGCGATCTGGCGCATGGCTTTCTTTTGCTTGAGGATCTGGGAGACCGTCTCGTTGCGCGCGAGGCGGCAGAGCCCGGTCTTGAAGCGCGGCTTTACCGGCTGGCGGTCGATGTCCTGATCCATCTGCAAGCCCACCCGGCCCCGTCCGGCCTGCCCGATCTTTCGGCAGCGGATTGGGCGGCGGCAGCGGGCTTTGCCCCGGACTGGTACCGGTTCGCCGTCCTCGGGGATGTCGGGGACCGGGGTGCCTTGCAATCCGAACTGACCGCGCTGCTGGGCGCGCATGCCGACGGCCCGCGCGTACTGATCCTGCGAGACTATCACGCCGAGAATCTTTTGTGGCTGCCGGACCGCCGCGGCCTGCGGCAGATGGGGCTGCTCGACTTTCAGTTGGGGCAGATGGGGCAGCCCGGATATGATCTGGTGTCGCTGTTGCAAGACGCCCGGCGCGACGTGCCCGATGCCTTGGAACACGCGCTGAAGCACCATTTCGCCACCGCCACCGCGACAGACCCCGCGGCCTTTGCGGCAAGCTATGCCGTCCTTGGCGCGCAACGGGCGCTTCGCATCCTCGGCATCTTCGCGCGGCTCTGTCTGAAAGGCGGAAAAGCGGGCTATCTGCCGCTGCTGCCGCGCGTCTGGGGACAGTTGCAGCGCAATCTGTCCCATCCCGCACTGGCGGACCTGCGCGCGATCTGCGAAACCCTGCTGCCCGAGCCCACCCCCGACATCATCACAAGGATCGGCGCGCAATGCGGCAAACACCCCCACCGCTGATGCTCTTTGCCGCCGGTCTGGGCACGCGCATGGGTGCCTTGACCGCCGACCGACCCAAGCCGCTGCTGCCCGTCGCCGGACGTCCGCTGATCGACCGGGCACTGGACATGGTGGCCAATGCCGGGATCACCCGCACCGTCGTGAACCTGCATTACAAGGGCGAGATGCTGGAACGCCACCTGGCCGGGCGCGATCTGGCGCTGTCGTGGGAGCGGGACGCCCCCTTGGAAACCGGGGGCGGGTTGCGACAGGCGCTGCCGTTGTTGGGACATGCCAGCCCGGTGTTCACCTTGAACCCGGATGCCGTCTGGACCGGGGAAAACCCCCTGACGCGGCTGATGGCAGAGTGGGATGACTCCCGAATGGATGTTCTGGTCATGCTGCTTCCCGCCGGTCAGGCGGGCTGCCATGCGGGCAAGGACTTCCTGTTGGGTCCCGATGGCCACATCGCACGCGCGAACGGCCAGCTTTCGACCGCCTATCTGGGCACGCAACTGATCCGGACCGAGGCTTTGGCCGACATTCCCGAACCCGTGTTCTCTTTGAATCGGCTGTGGGATATCGCCATCGCGCGCGGGCGGGCTTTTGGCCTGATCCATCGGGGCGGCTGGTGCGACGTCGGCACGCCCGAAGGACTGGAAACGGCCGAGCAGATGCTGACGGAAAGCGCCGAAGATGCCTGACAGGCTGTTCGCCCTTCCGCCCGGCGTCGATTTTCCGCGCGCGCTGGTGGCGGGCCTGATCCGCCGGATGGCCGACCAACCGCCCGAGGCGATGGCGCGGGTGACGCTGTATCTGAACACCAATCGCATGCGGGCGCGCGTCCGGGATCTTTTTGCCGAACGCGCGATGATCCTGCCGCGCCTGCGGGTCTTGACCGATATCACGCCCGACCTGCCTTTTGCCGATATCCCCGAGGCCGTGCCACCACTGCGGCGCAGGCTGGAGCTGGCACAACTGGTGGATCGGCTGTTGCAGGCCCAGCCGGACCTTGCCCCGCGCGCGGCGCTTTACGATCTGGCGGACAGTCTGGCCGCGCTGATGGAGGAGATGCAGGTCGAAGGTGTCCCGCCCGACCGCATTTCCGCGCTGGATGTCAGCGACCATTCTGCCCATTGGGCGCGGACACAGAATTTTCTGCGCATCGTCAATGGCTTCTTTGATGGCAGCGCCCAGCCCGATGGTGGCGCACGGCAACGCATGATCGTGGATCGCCTGATCGCCCTCTGGCAGGTGGTCCCGCCTTCGGGGCCGGTGATCGTGGCCGGATCGACCGGGTCCCGCGGGACGGTGTTCCGCTTCATGCAGGCGGTCGCTGGGTTGCCGAACGGCGCTTTGGTTTTTCCCGGCTTTGACTTCGACATGCCCGCCCCGGTCTGGGACCGGCTGGATGACGTGCTGACCGCCGAGGATCATCCGCAATACCGCTTTCGCCGCCTGCTGTCGGCCTTGGACGCCGGACCGCAGGACGTGCGGCGCTGGACCGATGACGCACCCGCCAGTGCGGCGCGGAACCGGCTGATTTCATTGTCCCTGCGCCCGGCGCCGGTAACAGATCAATGGTTGACCGAAGGCCAGCACCTGCCGGACCTTCTGGCCGCGACCGACGGCATGACCCTGATCGAGGCCCAGACCCCACGGGCCGAGGCGCTGTCGATCGCGCTGATCCTGCGGCAGGCGGCAGAGGATGGCCGCAGCGCCACGCTGATCACCCCGGATCGCAACCTTGGCCGTCTGGTCACGGCGGCGCTGGACCGCTGGGGCATCACGCCCGACGATTCCGCCGGAAAGCCTTTGGCACTGTCGCCGCCGGGCCGGTTCCTGCGCCATGTTGCCGCCTTGCAGGGGCGACGGCTGACCTCTGACGCGCTGCTGGTTATTTTGAAACATCCGTTCACTTTCACGGGCGGCGAACGGGGCATCCATCTGAAGCTGACCCGCAGCCTTGAACTGCGGCTGCGCGCCAAGGGTCCGGCATTCCCGACCGCGCAAACCCTGCGCGACTTTGCGGCCAACCAGCGTGACTCCGGCGCGTTGGATTGGGCCGCCGCGCTGATCGCCGCGCTGGACGGTGTCGAGGACGCCACCCCCCTGCCGCTGGCCGACCACATCGCCCGCCACCGCGCGCGGGCCGAGGCCTTGTCGCGCGGCACGGGCACGGGAACCGGCGAAATCTGGGAAAAGGACGCCGGGGCGGTGGCCGTGCAACTGATGGACGCTCTGGCCTCTGAGGCGGACCACGGCGGCATCCTGACCGTGGCCGATTACCGCGACCTGTTCGACGCGCTGGTCAATCAGGGTGAGGTGCGGTCGGACACCCAGCCCCACCCGCACATCCGTATCTGGGGCCCGCGAGAGGCACGCGAGGCGGGCAGCGATCTGGTCATCCTTGGCGGGTTGAACGACGGATCATGGCCACGCCTGCCGGACCCCGACCCATGGCTGAACCGCCAGATGCGCAAGAAAGCGGGCCTGTTGCTGCCGGAACGCCAGATCGGTCTGTCGGCGCATGACTACCAGCAGGCCATCGCCGCGCCAGAGGTGATCCTGACCCATGCCACGCGGGATGCAGAGGCGGAAACCGTGCCATCTCGCTGGCTGAACCGTCTGACCAACCTGATGTCCGGTCTGCCGGGGCGCAACGGCCCGCAGGCACTGGACGCCATGCAGGCGCGCGGACAGCGTTGGCTGGACATGGCGGCGGCGCTGGACCTGCCCCCGGCGGACATGACCAGTGACCCACGGCTGCATCTGGCCAAGCGCCCCTCGCCCCGCCCGCCCGTTGCGCATCGGCCAAAGCTGTTGCCGGTGACGCGCATCGCCCGGCTGATCCGTGATCCCTATGCCGTCTATGCCCGCGATATCCTGCGGCTGAAACCGTTGGACCCGCTGCGGGCCGAGCCCGATGCCCGGTTGCGCGGGCAAATCCTGCACCTGATCCTTGAACGCTTCGTCCGCGAACGGCCCATGGACGAGGATCGCCCCGCGGCCCGCCTGCGCCTGCTGGACACCGCCCGTCAGGTGCTGGCGGAAGAGGTGCCCTGGCCCGCCGCCCGTCTGCTTTGGCTGGCGCGGCTGGATCGGGCGGCGGATTTCTTTTTGTCCACTGATGCCGAAAGCGGCACGCCGATCTTGCTGGAGGAAATGAGCCACAAGCTGCGGCTGGACCCCTTCGACTTTGAACTGGAAGGCAAACCCGACCGGATCGACCGCCTGCCGGATGGCCGTCTGGCCGTGATCGATTACAAGACGGGCGAACCGCCCACCGCCGCGATGCAGGCGAACTTTGACAAACAGCTTCTGCTGATCGCCGCCATGATCCACCACGGCGCCTTTCCAACGCTTGCGGGGTCCGAGGTGGCGCGCATCACCTATGTTGGTCTCGGCTCCAACCCCAAGAAGGTGGAAACCGAGATCACCGAAGAGGTGATCGGCAAGGTCTGGGAAGGCCTCCACCGCCTGATCGGCAGCTATGCCAAGCGCGGCAAAGGCTATACCGCGCGGCGGGCGCTGTTTTCCACGCGGGACGTGGGGGATTACGACCACCTGTCGCGCTTTGGCGAATGGGACCTGACCGATACCGCCCTGCCCGAAGATGTCGGCACCGACGGGGACGCTCCATGACCGACGCCCTGAAAGCCGCCAGCGCGCGTCAGGTCGAGGCCGCGCATCCCAACGCCTCGACATGGCTGTCGGCCAATGCGGGGTCCGGCAAGACCCGCGTGCTGACCGACCGCGTGGCGCGTCTGCTGCTGGGCGGGGTGGAACCGCAGCACATCCTGTGCCTGACCTACACCAAGGCCGCCGCCTCCGAGATGCAGAACCGCCTGTTCAAGCGTCTAGGCGAATGGGCGATGAAGCCCGACGCCGCCCTTCGCGCCGCCTTGGCGGACCTGGGCGAGGGCGCGGACCTGACCGCCGACCGTCTCGCCCGTGCGCGACAACTCTTTGCGCGCGCCATCGAAACGCCGGGCGGGTTGCGGATTCAGACCATCCATTCATTCTGCGCCACCCTTCTGCGGCGCTTCCCGCTTGAGGCCGGGGTCTCTCCGCAATTCACCGAGCTGGACGACCGGGCTGCGAAACTGCTGCGCGAAGAGATCGTGCAGGACATGGCCGATCACCTGCACCCCGGCCTGATGGCCGATCTGGCCGCCGCCTGGACCGGCGAGGATTTCGCCACCCTGATGGAGCAGGTTGCAGGCCATCGGCACAGTTTCGCCCCGCCGCTGGACGCCACCGCCTGCCGTGCGCTGTTCGGGCTGGCGGCGGGAGACAGCGCCGACACAGTCTTGGCGTCAGTGTTTCTGGGGGATGAACCCGCGTGGATGCCCGACCTGATCGCCCGCATGGCGGGCGGCAAGGCCACCGATGCCAAGGTCGCGGCAAAACTCGCGGCCTTGGACCTGTCCCGCCCGACGCTGTCCCTGCTGGCCACGCTGGAAGACCTGTTCCTGACAGGCGAAGGGGCAAAGGAACCCTTCACCGCCAAACTGGACGCCCTGCCCACCAAGGACATCCGCAACGCCCTGCCGGACGCGCTGCGCGACCGGTTGCAAAACCTGATGCGCCGGGTGGAATCCGCCCGCCTGACCCGCATCGCCCTCCGCGCGGCGGACAAATCCACGGTGCTGCACCGCTTTGCCGGGGCCTTCCTGCCGCTGTATGAACAGCGCAAGGCCGCGCGCGGCTGGCTGGACTTTGACGACCTGATCTCCCGCGCCCGCAAGGTGCTGACCGATCCGTCGGTCGCCGCCTGGGTTCTGTTCCGGCTGGACGGCGGCATCGACCATATTCTGGTGGACGAGGCGCAGGACACCGGCCCCGACCAATGGCGCGTGATCGAAAGCCTTGCCGCCGAATTCACCGCAGGCAGCGGCGCGCGCGACGTGGACCGCACGCTGTTCGTCGTGGGGGACAAAAAGCAGTCGATCTATTCGTTCCAAGGCGCCGATGTCGCCGCTTTTGACGCCAAGCACGGCGATTTCGAACGGCGGTTCCGCAGCGTCGGGCGGGCGTTCCAGACTCTGCAACTGGAATACTCGTTCCGCTCCTCGCCCGCCGTGCTGCGGGTGGTGGATGACACCTTTGCCGACCGTTTCCCGCAGGCGATGGGCGGGGCCGTGGGCCACATCGCCTTTCGCGGCGCGATGCCGGGGCGGGTGGACCTGTGGCCGCTGATCGACCCGGCCGAGAAAACCCCGGACGATGATTGGGAAAACCCCGTCGATCTGGTGACCGAAAGCCACCACAACGCCCGATTGGCCGAACAGATTGCCGAAGAGATCCATAGCCTTCTGGCAACGGGTCTGGTGATCCCCACCGAAAACGGCGACCGCCCCGCCCATGCCGGGGATTTCCTGATCCTCGTGCAGCGCCGCTCGATGCTGTTCGCCGAGATCATCCGCGCCTGCAAGGCCCGCGGCCTGCCCATCGCCGGGGCGGACCGGCTGAAACTGGGCGCGGAACTGGCGGTGCGGGACCTCAGCGCGCTGCTGTCGTTCCTTTCGACCGATGAGGATGACCTGTCGCTGGCGGCGGTCCTGCGCTCTCCGCTCTTTGGCTGGTCGGAAGCGGAGCTTTACGCACTGGCGCGGGGCCGACAGGGGCCATTGTGGCAGGTGATGCGCGACAGGGCCGATGCCGGCGGGCTGATCGGCCAGACCTACAAGACCCTGCAAGACCTGCGCGACACGTCCGATTTCCTGCGGCCCTATGACCTCTTGGACCGCATCCTGACCCGTCACCAGGGCCGCCAGCGCCTGATCGCCCGTCTGGGGGCAGAGGCCGAGGATGGCATCGACGAACTCTTGTCCCAAGCCATGGCCTATGAACGGCTGGAGGTGCCCAGCCTGACCGGCTTCCTGATCTGGCTGTCCACGGATGAGGTGACGGTCAAGCGCCAGATGGACAGCGAAGGCCAGCGCATCCGCGTGATGACCGTGCATGGATCAAAGGGACTGGAAGCGCCCATCGTGATCCTGCCCGAAACCGTGGACCGCAAGCCGCAGGACCGGGAAGAGGTGGCGCTGATCGGCGGCCATCCGGTCTGGAAAGTGCCCAAAGACCAACGCCCCGCCGCGATGGCCGCCGCTCTGGCCGCCCGCGACGAAAAGGCCGAGGATGAGAATCTGCGCCTGCTTTACGTGGCGATGACCCGCGCCCGTGTCTGGCTGATCGTCTGCGGTGCCGGAGAAGCAAAGAAGGACGGCGCGTGGTATCGTCTGGTCGCGCAGGGGATGCAGGCTGCGGGGTCGGTGCCCCTCGCCGGGGGGCGGCTGCGCCATGCCTTTGGCGACTGGCCCATGCCGATGGTGCAGCCACCGGTTGCACTTCCGGACGCTCTCGCCCTGCCCGCATGGGTTCGCCAGCCTGCTCCGCCCGCCCCGCGCGCATTGCCGCCGCTGTCCCCGTCCGATCTGGGCGGCGCCAAAGCCCTTCCCGGTGAGGGAGAGGCTCTGGACGAGATCGACGCCAAGGCCCGGGGTACCGCGCTGCATCTCTTGCTGGAACATCTGCCCCAGCGTCCCCGCGCCGACTGGCCTGCGGCGGCGGCGGCGCTGGTGGGCGATGCCCCACTTCGCGTCGATGTGCTGGCCGAGGCCGTGGCGCTTCTGGACAATCCCGCCCTTGCCCCGCTCTTCGCCCCCGGCACGCTGGCCGAGGTGACGGTGACCGCCCGACTGACCCTTCCCGATGGCAGCGCACGTGCCATTCTGGGCAGCATCGACAGGCTGGTGATCACGCCGGACCGCGTGCTGGCGGTGGATTACAAATCCAACCGCCTGATCCCGGACCGGCCCGAGGCCACGCCCGAAGGAGTGCTGCGGCAGTTGGGGGCCTATGCGCTGGCCCTGTCGCAGATCTATCCCGACCGCCGCATCGAGACCGCGATCCTGTGGACCCGCACCGGGCAAATGATGCCCGTCCATCCCGATATCGTGAGTGCGGCCCTGTCGCGCACCACGATAGCTTGACGACTCTGCGCCACATGCCTAGCTTCTGTGGCCGAATTCCAATCAGGAGAAATGACGATGGGCGCCGCGACCGTAGCCGTCACCGATGCCACCTTTGATGCCGAAGTCCGCAACTCCGACGTTCCGGTCGTGGTGGATTTCTGGGCCGAATGGTGTGGCCCCTGCCGTCAGATCGGCCCCGCGCTGGAGGAACTTGCCGTGGAATACGCGGGCAAGGTCAAGATCGTGAAGGTCAACGTCGACGAAAATCCCGACAGCCCGGCCCAACTGGGCGTGCGCGGCATCCCGGCGCTGTTCCTGTTCAAGGACGGCCAGGTCGTGTCGAACAAGGTCGGTGCCGCGCCCAAGGCCGCGCTGGCCAACTGGATCCAGACGGCGATCTGATCGTCTCAGACCGGTGACAAAGGGCGGTCCGGGGGGCCGCCCTTTTTGCTTTGCCCCTTCCCCGTTGCGCAAATATCCCACGGGGGTGTGGGGGTGTGAAACCCCCACTTCTGCCGCCCAACACGAACGACCGGCCCGCTTGTCTCGGCCCGCCCACCCCGCCATAGTCCCACCAGACATTCGGAGGCCCCCATGAGCGACGAAAAATTCCCCGGCTGGCACGGAACCACCATCCTTGGCGTCCGACGGGGTGGCGAAGTCGTGGTGGCGGGGGACGGTCAGGTCAGCCTTGGCCAGACCGTCATCAAGGGCACCGCGCGCAAGGTGCGCCGCCTGTCACCGGGGGGCCGCGATGTGGTCTGCGGCTTTGCCGGATCGACGGCGGATGCCTTTACCCTGCTGGAGCGGCTGGAGAAAAAGCTGGAGGCCGCGCCGGGCCAACTCGCCCGAGCCTGCGTGGACCTCGCCAAGGATTGGCGGATGGACAAGTATCTGCGCAACCTTGAGGCCATGCTGATCGTCACCGACGGGCGCGACCTGTTCGTGATCACCGGCGCCGGGGATGTGCTGGAACCCGAACATGACGTCGCGGCCATCGGATCGGGCGGCAACTTCGCGCTGGCTGCCGCGCGCGGGCTGATGCTGACCGACATGCCTGCCGAAGAGATCGCCCGCAAGGCCATGGCGATTGCGGCCGACATCTGCGTTTACACCAATGGCAACCTGACGGTCGAAACCATCAAGGGTTAAGCCTTGTCCTTTTTCGCCAGCATGTAAGACCGCAACACCGCGTTCATCCGGGTCTGATAGCCCGGCCCCTGCGCCTTGAAGAACGCGATCACGTCCTGATCCAGACGAACAGAAACGGCTTGCTTGACTGGCGGAACAACCAGTTTGACGTTGTCCCAATCCCATTCGATGCCGATCTCATCCTCATCGAGTTCCGGCTCGATCCCCGCCGCTTCCTCGGCACGCAGGCGGGCCCAATCAGTGCGGTCTTCGAGATCCCGAAGATCCTGCAACTCTTCAGTTGTATATCGAACGATACGCTCTTTGCTCATGGTCCCTCGCCCTTCGTGCCGTAATGAGGCGCGTCCGATCACCTCTGAGTGTAAAAATCACGGCCACCCACGATTCCTGTAGCAGACCGACCGCGGTCCATCGGAGTTCCTGCTCACTGCGCGCCGGAAGGATCACATGATTGATTTCAAACAGCTCAGTCGCGCGCCAGAAATCGATCCCGTGCTTTTCCAGCACCTTGAGCCGCTTGTCCTCATCCCACTCAAACTCCATGTCCGGTCCCTGTGCCGCCGTGGGGACAAGGTGCCGCGTCAGGGTTAAGGCACGGTTAAACACGATCAACCTCGGGCCTGTATATACAATCCGTCCATACAATTCAACCCGCCCTTGGCCTTCGCCCCGGCAAGGATTACATCGGTGGCGGACCAGACAGGATGCCATCATGACCAGCCTCACCCCGCGCGAGATCGTGTCGGAACTTGACCGTTTCATCATCGGCCAGCGCGACGCCAAGCGGGCGGTGGCGGTGGCCTTGCGCAACCGCTGGCGGCGCAAGCAATTGGGCGACGACCTGCGCGATGAGGTGTATCCCAAGAACATCCTGATGATCGGCCCTACGGGTGTGGGCAAGACCGAGATCAGCCGCCGTCTGGCCAAACTGGCGAAAGCCCCCTTCCTGAAGGTAGAGGCCACGAAATTCACCGAAGTGGGCTACGTGGGCCGCGACGTGGACAGCATCATCCGCGATCTGGTGGATGCCGCCATGGTCGAAACCCGCGCCCGCATGCGCGAAGAGGTGAAGGCCCGCGCCCTGAAAGCCGCCGAGGACCGCGTGATCGAAGCCTTGGCGGGCAAGGATGCCCGCGACCAGACGCGCGAGATGTTCCGCGGCAAGCTGAAGCGCGGCGAACTCGACGCCACCGTGATCGAGCTGGAAATTCAGGACACCACCCCGCCGATGGGCATGTTCCCCGGCGGCAACGGGATGGAACTGCAGATGCAGGGGCTGCAAGACCTGTTCAAGGCCTTCGGCGGCCGCTCCACCCGCAAGAAGATGACCGTTTCGGAAAGCTACGACATCCTGCTGGGACAAGAGGCGGACAAGCTGCTGGACGATGAAACCGTCAAGGCCGCAGCGCTGGAGGCCGTGCAGGAAAACGGCATCGTTTTTTTGGATGAGATCGACAAGATCTGCGCCCGCTCTGACGCGCGCGGGGCCGATGTCAGCCGCGAAGGTGTGCAGCGCGACCTGCTGCCGCTGATCGAAGGCACCACGGTTTCAACGAAATACGGACCCGTCAAGACCGACCATATCCTGTTCATCGCCTCGGGTGCGTTCCACATCGCCAAACCGTCAGACCTGCTGCCCGAATTGCAGGGCCGCCTGCCGATCCGGGTGGAGTTGCAACCGCTGACCGAAGACGATTTCGTCCGCATCCTGACCGAAACCGACAATGCCCTGACCCGCCAGTATACCGCCCTGATGGCCACCGAAGAGGTGACGGTGACCTTCACCACCGATGGCATCGCCGCCTTGGCCCGAATTGCGGCGGACGTGAACCGCAGCGTGGAAAACATCGGCGCGCGCAGGCTGTACACCATTCTGGAGCGCGTGTTCGAAGAGCTGTCCTTCACCGCGCCGGACCGGTCCGGCCAATCCGTCACGGTCGATGCCGCCTTTGTCGAAACCAATGTCGGGCAACTGGCGCGGTCTGCCGACCTGTCACGCTACGTTCTCTGACCTGTGAACGGTGCGGGGGAATGGCTTGCTTGACCCCGCAGGGACAACGCGGGACATCTGGGGCATGAACATCCAGCCCCTGCGCCGCCTGTTGCCCGCCCTTGCGCTGGCCTTGCTGACCGCCTGCACCCCGCGCGGGACGATCACGGTCGTCCCGCCCGAGACGGTGCCCGGTCCGATCGTGAACCTGTTTGTCGGGACCACCCGCCAATTGGATGTGGGCGGAGTGTTCGGACCGAAACGGTCGGAAACGCTGAACCTTGCGCGCTATGACATCGCCATTCCGCCCGCCCGGCAGTTGGGCAAGGTGGTGTTTCCCAAACGGCCCACGAAACCCGATCCGCAGACCGATTTCCTGACCACCGCACAGGTGTTCTACCCGACCGAGGCCCGCTTTCGCACCGACCTGTCACGCGCCCTTGCCGTCAACGACCATGAGGCCGTCATCTTCGTGCACGGCTTCAACAACACCTTCGCCGAGGGGCTCTACCGCTTTGCCCAATTGGACCACGACCTGCAAATCCCCGGCGTCGCGGTGCATTACTCCTGGCCCTCTGCCGCGCAGCCCCTCGGCTATGTGCAGGACCGCGACTCCGCGCTGTTTGCCCGTGACGGGCTGGAGCAGTTGATCCGCGACGTCTCGAACGCCGGGGCGCAACGGATCGTGCTGGTGGCCCATTCCATGGGCGGCCATCTGACGATGGAGGCGCTGCGCCAGATCGCCCTGCGCGGTGACCGGGGCCTGATGAACCGGATCGACGGGGTGGTGCTGATCTCGCCCGATATCGACGTCGATGTCTTCCGCATGACGGCCAAGGTGATCGGCACTCTGCCCGAACCCTTCATCATCTTCGGCTCTCCCCGTGACGGGGTGTTGCGCCTGTCGGGCTTCATCACCGGCCAGCAAGGGCGGCTGGGCGCGTTGGAGGATGTCTCGCGGCTGGCCGATCTCGATGTGACCTATCTGGATGTCGCCGCCTTCCGTGATGGGACGGGGCATTTCACGGCAGGCACCTCTCCGGGCTTGATCCGCGTGCTGGGCCGGATCGAGGATGTGAACGCCGCCTTCCGGGGAGATGCGGCCGCGCGCACCGGGCTGTTGCCGGGGGTGGTGCGGACAGTGCGGCGGGCGACCCGGGTGATCCTCTCGCCGGTCAGCCAGATCACGGGAACCACGCTGACGCCCTGAGCCGGCCCCGAATGACCGGTGACAAGCCCGGCGCATCCGGGCCAATACTGGGCCGCCCCTTGGGGTGTGTTTGGTGGTGTATTCCGGGTGTGTGGTCGCAAGATGGGAACTGGGCAACAGGGGCCCCGGCTGATCCGCTGGGCAGAAAAGGCAGAGCCTGCCG
>JACCDH010944426.1_pt1 | contig 16399 bp, 18 predicted proteins | sample 7442481 | NCBI WGS metagenome assembly JACCDH01 (sample SAMN15323433, study PRJNA562643) | freshwater metagenome | isolation source: river surface water | place: USA:Blue River Watershed | collected 2017-08-15
CATAGGTGGCCACCAGCCACTTGCCCATCACATCGTTGATGGAAAACAAAAACATCGCGCCCAGCATCAGCCCGATACCGGCAAGTGTTCGATCAGAAGAAATGGGGGGGTGCATGGATAGAAAGTACTTCTTTGCAGCGAACGGCACATTGAAAATGTCGATCACAAACAATCAAGCCCATACTACATAGAACCAAAGAAAAAGCGCCTAGAGTTTCCTCTAAGCGCTTGATTTCACTGGGTGTTTTTGGTGGGCAGTACAAGTTTCGAACTTGCGACCCCTGCAGTGTGAAAACGCCAACATTTCACCTTTTTCCCCATTAAAAACAACAAGTTAGCTGTTTTACAGGGGGTTAAAGTAGTATAGTTGTAGTATACCAATGTAATTAAAAAGTGATATTTTAAATTCACCTTGTGATGCCAGCTGTAAACCAGTGTCATTTCTTTTTACGCTGCGACTTTTTTGAGCACTTGATGAGCGTCTATTGTGGCCCATCGATGGCTCAATGTATATGGAGTTTTGGTGGCGACCAACGAGCGCCCTCTCCCACAGTAGATCGACCATAATGTCAGGAGGCTCTGAGAAAAAGCGGGTTTTGAGATGTTTTTTAGAGGTTGGGGGCCACGGGGGCAAACAAAAGCCCATGACAGAAAGCCCTCCTTGTTGAGGGTCGATGAGCGCCTGAAAACCAGACTGAGCGAATTAGCAGGACTTGTTCTTGCGGGACAAAAAGATTATTTAACGAACTTGCTGAGTTTTGAACCCACTGTTATTAATACTCTCGTGGGGATTCGAACGTCAAAATCACAAGAAATCTTCTATCTAATTACAAATACTGAGGAACAAGACATTGGCATCTAATCAATATTTATTCACACCTTACAATTCGATTGAATATTAAAACTAATGGCGCTTATACCGCGAAAATTCCTCCTTGTACTGCCTACCAAGTTTTTCCATAATTTCAATCTCTTGCTCCGTGAACTTCTTACTCTTTAATTGACTTATTTTAAAGTTGATCTGAAATACCATTTCCCGATTTCTAAAATATGCTGTATTCAAATGATCTATTGAAACCAAAATCGCAGACTCATCCGCATTGACTTTTCCAAAAATGGAAAGAATTTGAATGAATCTTGACCTTTTTTCTCTTACAGACTTGATCTCACCCTCTGCCCTATCGATCTGCGACCTCAAATAGCGTACTTTTTTTCCAAGCAACTCAAGCAATTTTTTATATCTACTCAGCCTCCTAGCCCTTCTTTTAAAGATAAGATCCTCGGCATTTAAGTTATTATTTACATATTGTCTATAGGATTCTTGGGTTGGTATAAACTCCCCCAAAGTCTGATTGGCTAAATTTTCATCACGAAGAAGTTTTATATGTAACTTTTCTTTTTCCGCCAGCCACTCCTGTCTCTCCAGGGGATTAAGTTTCACAATAAGTCGATCAAGAATTTTGAAAGAAATATCATTGAAACCCTTGTCCCAAGCGTCTTGCAAAAACTGATTTATGTGCACACCCTGCGACAAAGAATTCAAATGCTCGTCAAGTCTTCGATATAGATCATTCGACTGACCAACATATTTTAATCCGTCGATTTCCAGCAAATATATTCCTATTATTTTTTCAAGATTATGAGGGTTATAATCTAGCAGTTCTTTTGCCTGACTTAACTTATCAATATATGACTCGGCTAGATCCACTCTTAACTTTACCCAAATATCCTGAAAATCTTCATCAGGATAATGTTCTACAACCTCAAAATTATAGGTTGAACCATTCCGAATTTTATCTTTTTCTAATATATTGAAGAGATCATTTTCTATAATGATTGGATCATTACTATCCACAATTAAATACAATTCATCATCAATCAAAACTATTGAAATCCGCTCCCCTATGTGTTCTAGGCCATCACGAAGATAGCTATAGTTATTTTTTATTTTTATTTTTATGTAACTCATTTTATAAATTTATTGCAGAATATCACAATGACCCTCATCATCAGATAATAAATTCAATTCGTATTCGACTTGATTTTTCAACATTCCAATTGACAAAGCTATTTTCATAAGAAACTCGACGCGCCTATAACCAGGATCGCCCTCAACTTCATGGTTCCAAACAGCGCCTTCGTCAATCCCAAACATTGTCGCAATGTCATCAAGCATGCCAATAACTTCCTCAAGTCGAGCCACTCTTTCTAATGGGTGCATATTTACTCCAGATACAAATTCGAATATACAAAAATTTTATTTACAAGAATTTTTCTACTATTTAAGCCGCAATACTAGCGTAACGAAAAAAGCCTAATCTTTTTTCTATGTGACTCCTTAAAAAAGCCACCTTTCCAGCAGCGGACCAACGTAATCTTTACCCAAATCGTGACCACCTGCAGGCACCACTGTTACCGCGATCCCTGTAAGTTGTCCCAAAGCCAGCACATTGGCAGGAATGCTTTGCCAGTCTTCTTCCCCCACATGCATCTCACACTCCCGGGGCACGGTGAGATCACCCGCCTCTGCCAAATCCTTTAGCCGTGTTGGGCGTGGCGGAGAAAAGCTGGTGCGTGCCTGAACATTGGTGAACTCACCCACGATGGGTGACAACAACAACACCCGCCCCGGAAAAGACGGCAGCTGAGTTTGAGCGTGCAAAAAAAGATAGGCGCCAAAGGAGTTGCAGATCACTCTGGCTTCTTTGTGCCAAAAATGGTCTTTCAGGTCTTGGCCCACCGTGGCGATTTGTTCGTCAAACGGCAGGCGGCGGAAGTCGCCTCGCGTCTCTCTTCCGGTGACATCAAACCCACGATCCATCAGCGCCCGGCCCAGACCGGTGGCCAGTTGACCGCCATAGCCCGGCAGGTAATAGAGGGTGTTGGTGAGCAAATTTGGCATGTCTGGATTGTGTCTCAGGTGCAGGTCCACACAACATTTTTTAAATGACAGTTGCATTTGACAGTTTTACTGTATGATAGAAAACATGGACACCACTTTCACCCTGGACCAACTCAGCGCGCTGACCGATTTGCCGCTGCGCACCATCCGCTACTACATCCAGCTGGGCCTGGTTGACCGGCACGAGGGCGACCGCAAACACGCCCGATACACGCAAAAGCACTTGCAACAGCTGCTGCAAGTTCGCGCCATGGCCGACCAAGGCACGCCGCTGGATCGCATCAAGCAACAGATCCACGGCATCGCCACACCCCCAACACCGCCCAAGGCTGCGGGTGACATCTCTGTCATCAGCAAGGTGTTCATCGCCCCCGGCGTTGAACTGCACTTAGACCCGCAATTAGCGGGTCTATCGCCTGAACAACTCCGCCTTTTTGTCCGCTCCGTCCTCTCCACTTGGGAAGAAATCAATGCAAGCAAATAACAAACAAATGGGTCTGCATGCCCACGATTGGGATGCCGACATTGGGCTGGTGTCGGCCCACGTGACAGGACGCCTCAATGGCTTGGTGGCCCAGATCAAGGTGCGACAGGTCTACAAAAACTGGTCAGACGACAACGTCGAATGCGTTTACACCTTCCCAATGGGATGGCAAAGCGTGTTGCTGGACATGCAAGTCGAGCTGAACGGCAAAAGGCTTGCGGGCACCGTCAAACCCAAAAAAGTGGCCGAGGCGCAATACGAAAAAGCCATCGCCAGTGGCGACTTGCCCGTCATGGTGGAGCGCTCTGGCAGAGACCTGTACACCGCCAACATCGGCAACCTCCAGTCCGGCGACGAAGTGGTCGTTGAGCTTTCCTATGCCCAAATCTTGAAGGCCGAAGATGGCGCGATCCGGTTCAGCTTGCCCACTACCCTTGCGCCCAGATATGGCGATGCAGCCGATGCCGGCTTGAAGCCGCACCAACACACAGACGCCCATCCCCAAGCCGAGCAGCGACTATTTCTGAGCCTTGAGTTGTCTGAAAATCTGAGCCAAGGCACGGTTTACAGCCCAAGCCATGAGATCCAGCTCAACCGCCAAGACCAGCAATGCAGCCTCAAGTTAGAAGGGGCGGCCTGGTTAGATCGAGACTTTGTACTGGTCATCGACCGACTGGGCGACATGAACTTTGCTGTCGCGTCACAAGACCCTGTTCGCGCGCGTGAGGCCACTGTGCTGACGGGCGGCATGTACCGCGCCGAAAGCCCTTCAAAACATCAACCCGCCTTGATCAAAGTGCTGGTTGATTGCTCTGGCTCGATGCAAGGCGACAGCATTGAGCAAGCCAAAGACTGCCTCAACTGGCTGTTTGGCCAACTGAACAACTCCGACCAAGTTTCCTTCACTCGGTTTGGCAGCCACGTAGAGCATGAGCATGCACAACTCAAACCCTGCACACTGATTCACCGCCAGCTGTTGAAGGCCACTTCACGTCGGCTCAACGCCGATATGGGCGGCACCGAAATCGATCAAGCGTTGAAAGAAGTCATCGCCATCAAGAGCGGATCTGCAGAAACATCGCAAAACGCGGTGATTTTGCTCATCACCGACGGCGAGGTTTGGAACATTGAAAACACCATCGCCAGGGTGCGCGCCTCTGGGCAGCGCATTTATGCCGTCGGCGTGGGCTCTGCGCCATCAGAAAGCCTGCTCAAAGACATGGCCGATGTGACGGGCGGCGCTTGCGAAATGGTCACGCCCCGAGAAAACATGCAAACAGCCGTCGAGCGCTTGCTGCACCGCATTCGACAAACACAAGCCATCCACCATGAAGTGACTTGCGCCGCCCCCATCGTCTGGCAATCCAAGTCTGCAGGTCACGCAGCGACGGGCAATACCTTGATGTCGTGGACGCAGATTCAAATGCAAGACACTGCGCCAGAGGGGTTGCAGATGGTGCAAACCCTTCACAGCAACGACAGCAACGAAAGCCCCATGCCCTGCCCTGTCGTTTGGGACAACAGCCTAGACCTCTCGCGCATTGCAGCGGCCATGCGCCTGAGCGACATGGAAAACGCCCATGAACGCGAGCGCCTGGCAGTGGAGTATCAACTCGTCACCAGCGAAACCAATTTGATTTTGGTGCACGAACGCGCCGAAACAGAAAAGGCAGAAGACTTCCCCGAGCTCCACCAAGTCAGGCCCATGCTGGCAGCGGGCTGGGGAGGCCATGGATCAACCGCCCAATCGCGAGTTGCCCCGATGCTTCAAGTGTTGCGAACAGGATGCGACAACATGGACATCGGTGAATCACTGAGTAAAGCTAGCTACAGTACGCCTTCAGTTTGGCGTTCCTCAAGGACTCAATCAACCGCACGATTGGATGGCATGTCCAACAGCGGCATGGACGACATCGAGATCCCCGCCTTCCTCAGAAGCTCTCGTTCCAGCTCAGACACAGAGCCAGCCTCAAGCACTGACAAATCTATCGTTCACCAATTCATCGACAAGTTTTCCTCCTCGAAAACCCAATCGCCCCCCGCAACGTACAGCCGGTCTAACAGGCCAACGCAAAGCACCCGGACTACCAAAACTCCGCAATTGACCTCGGCCGAACTCAAGACCATCTTGGGCAACCCAAGCCCCGTCAACCACCCCGTGCACGCACTGCTGAACAGCTTTAATCAGAATGCCCTGACCCACACGCGCTTCCGCTCTGCCCTTGCCGCGTGCCTTAGAACCAACCAAACTCAGTACATGGAATGGCTGATCACCAAGCACATGAAGGCCGCGGGCTCTGGCGCCCCCATCTGGGCGATCTTCATGCACTGGGCTGCCACTCACTTTTCTATTCCACTGAATAGTGATGCACAACGCCTGCTGAATGGCTTTCTTTCTACTGTGGACAAAGGTCTGCAGGAAAAGATTGACTTAGAACTCTCGGAGTTGAATCAAAATTCAAATGGCTCACCCCATGAGCCCGCCCATCCACTACCATCACAGTATTGATAATTTTGTGAGTTTTGGCCATGCATTTGCCGTACAGGCTTGTTTCTCCCTTTTTGGCCATATTGCTGCTGTGCGCGATCTCGATCACTGCAATCGCAGCGCCCCCCAACTCTCGACAACTTTACGAGCGCATCCGTCCGTCTGTCGTGGAGGTGGTGACGAAAAACCGGACCAACTTGGGCGTTTCATCCATGGCCAGTGGTTTTGTGACCCACCGAAAAGACTGGGTCATCACCAATTACCACGCCATCTCAGATTCAATTTTTGAGCCGGACGACCACACCCTGCAAGTTGTGTCGATGGACCAAGGCGAGCTCAAGGCCGAAATCGTGGCAGTCGACATTCAAAATGATTTGGCTATTTTGAAAGTTGAACAAGCCCTCCGAGTCCCTTTACTGGAATTGCGAGAGACTTTGCCCGATCGGGGCGAGTCAGGCTATTCCATGGGCAAACCAGGTGGCTATCAGCACAGCATCGTGACGGGCACCTTCAACGGCATCACAGACAAGACCTCGACGCCATTGATCATTTTCAGCGGCGCTATCAATGGCGGTATGAGCGGAGGACCAACCTTGGACACTGAGGGGCGGGTGATTGGTGTGAATGTCGCCTCCAGTACTCAATATCAGTTGGTGGGATTGGCGGTCCCTGCTGAGGCTGTGGGTCAACTGATTCGCAGAAACACGCCTCAAAAGTCCCCCAGTTTGGACGAACTTCGCAAAGACATTTCACGTCAAGTCAGCGCTTTCAATCAACAGATCGTGATGCGTTTTGACCTTCCAAAAAACAGCGTTAGGCGACTTGGGCCATTCCAGGTGAGAGGCGATATTTCTTTAGATCAACCCTGCTCTGCCTCCCGCAAAGACACACCGAATGACCACTACAAACGAATTGACCAGCGGTGCGACTCCTCATCAAGCTTGTACATCTCGGACCAACAGAACACGGGCCATATTGTCATGGGCAGTTTTTGGTTCAGCAGCGAAAAAATGAGCGCACATGGCTTGGCGCGATTGGTTGAAGATCAATTAACGCGCTTGCGCAATGTCAAAGATAACGAGGGTCCCACTGCTTCTTGGAATTGCACAGAGCACCGCTTGAGGGGGCGTTTTGATTTGCCAATTCAACTGCATGCATGCAGACGTGCAGTCGAAAAACTCCCGGGCTTGTTTGACTACCGATTCAGATACACACCACTGGTATCCGGCCAAGATGCTTTGCTGGTGGCCATCGGCATGTCTGGCTTTGACGATCAAAGCGCCCGCGCCATCTTGCTCAAAAGTATGGATAGCCTGAGCTTTACCCCAAAGGCTAAACCATGATGTCACGCTCACAAATTGCAGCACCCGCATTGATTTTGGCCTGGCTAGCAGCGCAGCTATGCGTCTATTTACCTGCATACAGCAGCGTTGCTGATGCTGCATTCATAACCAAATTGATGGTGGAGGAAATCGCCATCTTGGCTTGCTGGATCAGTGCTTGGTCTTGGGCAACATGGCAAGAGCAAGGTCGCACAAGACTTTCTGAACACACCATCGTTGCCGCTGGCGCATCTTTTTTTGATGCGGCGGTACTTAACTACGCTTTGCCGTGGATGTTTTTTAACTTGGGCTGGCCATGGCCAACTGACATTCATAACGTTCCCAATGCAGCACTCATCACGTTAGCTGCGCTGATTCACCTGCACTTAGCGAGTCGCATTGGGTTAAATCTGCGCTTGTTCGCTTTGTGGCTTGCTGGCAGTGTATTGGCCATATCTCTTGTAACGGCGCACACTTGGGCCAAAAAGAACGATCGAGCGGCAGCCGATAAGTTGCCCTATTCCCCCAACATCTATGCTCCTACTTTTGTGGTCAAGCCGGAGCACACACTTCAAGAGGGTTTGGAGCACATGTGGTCCAAAGCGTGGGGTGATCAGTAATCAACACGGAGCTTTGCCGAATTACGTTATTTCTGCGGCAGATGTTGTTTGATCTAGTGCGACAGATCTAACGGCTCCGCTAATTCAGCCCGTCGAAAGCCCCTTGCTCATCCGTGTCGCACTGGCAATCATTTTGGCCGCTTCAAGTGACAAGTAATCTTTGTGCGGCTTTATGCCTACTCTGCCCAGGTCAAGCCGGTCGCCGTCCCAACAAGACTGAATAGTGGCGCATGAGTGGACATCACCACCGCTGTGGTGCTCCATGGCGAAACAAAGCTGATCAAGTTGCGATGTCTTCAAATCGAAAAACTGCCCATTGAGCGAAGCAGCAAACTCAGCCGCTCTTGCCCCGTGGAGTCTGTCTGAATATTCGTTTAGTCTCTGACTGTCGTGAAGAAATGCGAAGAGCTCCACCACCAGCACATCCGCCCCGCGCGCACGCCCTACCTTCAAACCATGCAACCGAACCCTCGCCCAATGTGCTGGTCCATGGGCACCATGCCGGCTGATTTTCAACTGATCTAGTACATGCCTGAGCAAGCCGCTGCGATCGAAATCAGGTGTGGATTCAAGTTTTTCAAGTTCCATAGTGCCGATTAAATTAACATTTATCTGATGAAAAAAGCAGCACCAAAAAAGCTGAAATTTGAACAATTAAAGCAACGCAAGAATCAAAGATGATTTTCAGCTAGTCGGTCAAAGGTGATTTTGGTTAAAGCTTTCAAATCTTCAGTGCACAGTCTGATCGATTGTTGACTGCAAGACCTGATCAATTATTTGAATAGACATGGCCAAGTTCGCTAAAAAGTCCGACAAACGGCCTCCCTTTGGCGCATTGCTTTCAAATTCCCAAAGGCCACCCCAATCCACCGCCATGTCCAACATCGTGTGCTGCATTGCTAATAAGTGTTGCAGCTGTTTTCTGAGATCTGTTTCATTCATATCAATCCTTGGTGACTTGTTGCCCGCCTTGCAAAAACATCGCTCCCGCCGAGTTAACCAGTAGACGGCGCCTTAGGAGCACATTCTTGCTCGAATGCAATTGAGTTTGCATTCCATCCTCGCATCTATCAAAGGCTATGCCTTTCAGTCAAATTGATTTCCGTTTAAGTTTTTCTCAATTGGAAGACACTCAAGGCTCACATGGTGAGCCTGCGCCCCAACATCATCCGTTTGTCTAAGGAACACACAACGCTGCAACATGGTTTTGGCTTTTTTTTTGGTTTTATGGGCTCCCTCTGTTGTTTCGCTAAGCAGTTTGACGCCGGTGCAAAAGTACATTGCTCTGGAAAATCAAAAATTGCTGTTATTCGACTACGGCAAGCCCTTCAATTTGCACAAGCGAACCCGCGCTGAACTGTTCAAAGCGGCCGCTGGGCAATGAATTGACCGCGTAGGGTTCAAGATTAAACTGGTTGCAATTAGCCTCATTCACCGATATGTCCGAAATCGATCGCCTCTACCAATACAAAACCCTGCTCAGCTCACGCCGCGTCATGTCGCGTTAAGACATCATGCAAAGGCTTGAGATTTCGCTGGCCACCTTCAAACGCGACATCGCCAAGCTGCGGGATCGATTGCACACTCCCATTATTTTTGACCGCGAACTGGGTGGTTATCGACTGGAGCAATCCGACAGCGCCGAACTACCTGGGCTGTGGTTTAGCCAAGACGAAATGCTGGCCCTGATGACCATCCAAAGCATGATCGAGCAGCTTGAACCCGGTCTGCTGGGCCCCAAACTCAAGCCCCTTCAAAAGCGGCTAGACGAGATGCTGTCCAGCCAAGGCTTGGCCGCAGCCACCTTAACGCAACGCATCAGGGCGGTGCATGCGGGCAAAAGGCAACTGCCCCTGACCTGCTTTGAAACGCTGGCCAAAGCCACTTTAGAGCGCAAACAAGTTCAGATTGCCCACCTCAACCGGCAAACCGGCCAAACTTTGCAGCGCGACATCTCTCCCCAGCAGCTGGTGCATTACCGCGACAACTGGTACGTCGATGCATGGTGTCATTTGCGCGGCGGTCTGCGAAGTTTTTCTGTCGATGCTATTGAAAGTGCACAGCTGCTCGGCAAATCGGCTAAAGATGTTGATTTGATTTCGATGCGGCAACAACTCGATGGTGGCTACGGCATCTTTGGTGGCCTGCCCAAAGACTGGGCCGTGTTCGAGTTTTCAGCTGGCCGAGCGCAATGGGTGCGTCATGAGTCTTGGCATCCTCAACAAGAAGGCACCTTGCACGATGATGGCCGGTACACACTCAAAATTCCATATTCCGATGAACGCGAGCTGTTGGGCGACATCTTGCGCTTTGGCGCCGATGTGAAGGTGTTGGCACCTGCATCGCTGAAGCAAAAGCTGATCAATGAATTGTCCAAAGCGCTCAATCAGTACAAGGCCTGATTCACCATTCGTCAGACGTGCGAATACCGCCAAAAGTGGTGACGGCCATGCCAGACAGACCGCTGCCTGCGTCAGCGCCCGTATCCACAACTGACATCACTGAACCATCAGAGCCGGTGATCAGTTTCCCCTCTTGTCGGTAGGTCGTCCCATCATTCCGCAGAAACGTTGAATCATCCATTTTGTTGACGACCTCACCCGTGTCTGTGCTGGCAAGGGACCCAAAAATATTCCAGAATTTCATTGCTGACTCCACATCATTGAACAGTGATGGTCTGAACTTCGGCGTTCGCGGATTCGAACAGCTGAACCATGTCCGCATCGGTCAGGCAAATTCGCACAGTCTGTAGAAACGGTGCCAATTCGTCGGCACGATGGAGAACCTGGCAAATGATTCGAGCCGCGAGCATGGCGGGGAACTTGAACATGCCGGTACCAATGGCAGGCATGGCCAAACTTCGGATGTCATTGTCATTGGCGAGCCGGAGCATCGACTCCAAGGCCATCTGCATGTATTTCTCTGGCTCGTCGCTGTTGATGTAGTGCGCCAAACGCACATGGATGATCCATGGGTTGGCCAATTTGAAACCGGGCGTGATCAATCCAGTCCCCAAGGCCAAGGGCGCATAGGGCTTGCAATACTCCTCCAGCTTGGGGCCGGCAGCCATGTGGATGGCACCTGCCACGCCCGAGCCTAGACGCAAGTTGGCGTTGGCGCTGTTGACCACCGCCTCCATGTCGGGTTGCTTGACGATATTGCCAATGACGATTTCGATCTTCATGGGTTAACTCCTGTGAACGACTGAATCTTGACCGAAGAGTGGCTCAATGCGTGAGCCATGTTCGAGAGTACTTTTTGCACAAGTTGACGTGTCAAAATTAGCCATGGCCCGCATTCACCCAAGCTTTCCACTGCACGCCCCTGCCACCTTAGGCGCTTACCGCGAACGCGACATTCTCAGGCTGTTGGAGCAGGGTTTGGACGACCGCTTTGATGTGTTTCACAACTTGCCATGGTCAGGCATGCAAGGCGAGCAGCAAAGCTTTGGCGAATATGACTTTGTTGTCGTTTCGCCCGGCGGGCAACTGCTGATCCTGGAAATCAAGGCTGGAGAAGTGACCGAAAGTGACAATGGGCTGGCCAAGCAATATAGACGCCAGGGCCCCAAAGACATCGGCCACCAAATGCGCCGCATGCATTCAAGCTTGTTGCAACGCATCGACAACGGCGACCTACCTCAAGTCCATGTGGGCGCCATGCTGGTTTTGCCGGACCACAAAACCCAGAGCACCAGCGTCAGCTACCCGCCAGAGCGCATGGTCGATGCCAGCCAAATCGACCAACTTTGCCTGCGCATCGCGGCAAGCTTTCCCGCCCACGCCCTTGCAGCCGACCAACGTCAGCGTGTGCTGAATTTTTTGGCCAACCGCTTTGAAGTGCTGCCCAATGTCGCTACCCACATTGGCCAAGTGCAGCAAGTCACCACCCAGCTCGCCAGCGGCCTAGCCACTTGGGTGCCGCGCATCACCCATACAGAGCAGCTTTATCAAATCGAAGCCACTGCAGGTTCGGGCAAAACACAGCTGGCGTTGGCCTTGCTCGCTCAAGCAGCAGCTCAAGGCCGCAAGGCCCGCTATGTCTGCTTTAACCGGCCGCTGGCCGACCACCTGGCACGCTTGGCCCCGGCGCGCTGCGAAGTCACCACCTTCCACCAGCTGTGCCGCGACCACGCCGAGGGCCAAGGCCTCAGTTTGGACTTTGCTGACCCCAAGGTTTTCGAGCGCATCACCCAACAATACCTGCAGGACGCCGCGGCCCTACCCGCCCGGCTTGACCTACTGATCCTAGACGAGTCACAAGACCTGAACCCAGCCTGGGTCGATGCCCTCGCACAAGCTTTGCTGCCAGAAGGCAAGCTGTATGTGATGGGTGACAGCCAGCAACAGCTTTACGAGCGCGAAGCCTTTTCGTTAGGCAGCGCCGTACAAGTGCGTTGCATGGATAACTTTCGCAGCCCGCAACGCGTAGTGCACATGATCAACAAACTTAGCCTGACACCCGAGCCCGTGCTGGCCCGCAGTGCGCACGCTGGCGAAACGCCGCATTTTCATATTTGGGAAGCTGGGCAAAGCAGCGCGCAGGGCAAACTGAACGAATGCTTAGCCAAGTTATGGCAAAGCGGCTACACGCCAGAGCAAGTCGCCGTGATCAGCTACCGAGGCGTGCAGCAGTCTGAAGCGCTGCGCCAAGATCGCCTGGGCGGGCAAGCCACTCGGCGATTCACGGGCCAATATGACAGCGCAGGCAACGCGCATTGGAGCGAAGGCCCACTGCTCACTGAAAGCCTTTACCGCTTCAAAGGCCAAAGCGCTCCAGCCGTGGTGCTGTGTGAAGTCGATTTTGAAACACTGACCGAGCGCGACAAACGCAAACTCTTTGTCGGCCTGACTCGCGCACAAATGCGTGTGGATGTGGTGCTCAGCGAACGCGCGGCCTTAGCGCTGAACGAAATTCTTTAACTATTTCCCCGCCAAGCCTTAAAAAAGTCATTGTCTGACCTCCCGCTGCCACCCCTGCACAACCATCACCATCGCCAGGGTGTCCAGCTCACAGTAGCGCAGCAGGGCTTGCTTGATTTGTGACCTTTGCGCATCCTGCAGGTCTTCAAACTGCAGCCGCGAATAGGCCGTTGCGGCCGCGCCGCCCTCCGCGATGACCAGATCATCCGGGTCTTGGCCTGCTGACAATGATTCGCCCAGCATCTCTGCACCCAAGTCGCGCAGAATTTCGTAGGGGTCATCGATGCTCTGGCCGTTTTCGTCGGTAGGCAGCCAAGTGAAGTTCTTGTAATTCAGGCTGGGCATTCCGCCCTCTGCGCCATAGATCGGCTGGGCATAGTGCTGCCGCAGCCAGGCATTGCTGGCAAGCATGGCGGGCAGCACCTTCTTGATGGAGACACTGCCCTTGGTGGCCACATGAAAGTAAGCGGCTTTGGCCAAGTCGCACAGGTCCACCATGGCACGCTCGCCCGACTTGGTAAGTGACGCCAAAAACAAACGTAGCTCATCCGCATCGTCTGGCGGGCTAATGCTTTCATCCAGCTGCACCATGATCCGGTTCAAGATGGTGTTTTCATGGTGGCTCCACATGAACACCGTGCCAGAGTCTCCTTCCAGCTCTGCCTTCAGGGCGCGGGCAAATTCGAAGTTTGGAAACACCCCAGGCTCGGCCAGCAAGAACTGGCCCTTGTGCTCGACGCGCCCGTCTTCGTGCATGACATGGTGGGAATACTGAAAAGCCGCCTGCTCATAAGGCCGCATGCCTTGGTGAAACGGAATGGACACTGCGCTGGTCTCAAAGTCGATGAAATGGTAAGGGAAGCACCAAGACGCCATTTCTCTGCGCATGTGCGTCTCGGCCAGCCAGTACCCGCCCCGATCTTCGTCTGGGGGTATGCCTTTGGCTTGCATCCATTGACGCTCACTGACCGACATAGTTTCACCGCCGTCTATGACATCGATGTCACCGGGCTGCACGGCCGACAGTCGTATCCGCCCTTGCGAGATCAACTCGTCTTTCTTCCGGAAATTCCAAAGGTCCAACACCGTGCCTTGAGCTAAATCCTGGGCAGTAAGGCCATAGGCCTGAGACCAGCATTCATGAAATCCGCTTTGCAGTTCATCACCGCTTGCAGCCTTGAACTCGCAGTTGCTGCACTTGGCACCGGGCAAAGGAGGAATTTTTTGGTCATCAGCATAGGCTTTGGCCCAGTCATTGGCCGCCTGGTCCATGGGTTGCAAAAACCCGTTAGACCCAACACCATCTTTGTAAACCACCTCCACAAACTCATCCACAGGCACCTTGGCCAGCAGATCCGACTGAGTGGTGAAGTTGACTGCATCGGCTGATCGGGTCACCTTCACCTTTTTGCCGTCTCTCACGATCTTGAAAAGTTGGTTCAAGCGGTCTTGTGTCGCCTTGACCGACTTGTCAGGCATCATCAAAAAGGTGCTGATCTGCGCGCCTGGATAGGCCTGGCGCATGACCCACGCCTGAAAGGCCACATCTTCAATGTAGGGGCGCATGCCCGACTTGATGGGCACGCGGCTGCCAGCGATGTCGGGGCGGGTGCTGTCATACGACTTGGCTTTGACCTCGATCAGCTCATACCGGTTGCCGTCTTTGACCAAAATGTCCACGCGCACGAAGAAGTTGCCAAAGGCGATGGCGGCCTCGAACACCACCGCCCGATCTTGTTGCAACAACAGTGCCGTCTGCGCCAGAGAAGTTTGATGGTCGGTCGCTTCAACCTCAACGCCTTCAGGGAATTGGCACTTGGCCAGCTCGCCCACTTGGAAGCCCCCTTCAGCCAACATCTGCAAAAAGCTGTCCTCTTGCTTGGTGTCCCGGTAGATCTTCGGCTTGCCGGTGTAGAACAACTTGGTCGGGCATTCCACGGCCAACTTGAAGCGCGATTTGGTGAGGTATCGCATGGGAGTTTTCCAACCTCGCACCATCAATTGACGGCAGACCCCGCACTGGTCGACGAGCTCATACCGCGCAAATTACAAAGCGTGTCGATCATGTCATCTGTCTGGGCTGAGTCAGCATTGATGGCTATCAGCATCATGGTCTCGGCATCCGAAGCACCATCTCTAAGCAATACGATGCCTTGCTTCGCATCGGACTGATAGCAGTCCACCAGGGCGCGCATGACGTGCATGAAGTGTTCACGCTTTCCGGAGTCGAAATTGGATGCATCCTCAGCCAAATTGGCCATGAAAGACTCAATGTCCAGGTCATCGGCTTCGGTAGTCAGCATCTCACGGTCCTTGTCTGTGCGGTTTGTCAATATGCTTGGTCTGGCTCCATTGCCTAGCCCCTGCAAAGTGCTCGCCTGATGTGTTCATTTTGGCGTCTCTCTTTGCCGAATCGTAGCCATCTGAAGGCTCGCCTGGTGAGCCACGCATGGAAGAAGATCTAACACTCGCCCTTTGAACACTTGAACAATACCCTGCAGCCCATCATGAAAAAACATTTGATCACCCTGGCTGTCATGGGCATAACGCTTGAGACCAACGCAACGACCCAGACCTATCTGGGTAACCTGAGCCCCAACCCCTATTTGCCCAAGGCACCGCCACAGCCTGCGAACACATTTAACAACCCTTATGACAACAGCAGCAACAGCCAATAGTTATTCAATAGCCAAGGCCAGTTTCGAGGCAACCTGAATGCCAACCCATTTGGCGCAGGAAGCAGATACAACCAAGACAGTCCAAACAACCCTTATGGGAACAGCTTGGCAATTATTGGGCGTTGATGCTTCGGATATTTTGGTTTCAGTTAGGTCGGGTTCGAATTGAAATGCAACCTATAGGGTTTGCAATGAATTGACCGTAATTATTGGGTCAGAAACTTGTGCCGTATCTACATTTGACGTTGCCACCTTGAAACTTAGAGGGTGCAGTAAACGATCAAGGGCATGAACTTTATTGGCTCCAAGTGAGACACCAATTAAAAATGCAAGCAGTTGAGCCGAACTTTGGTCATCCGGTTTCCTGATTGCGTTCAGAGCAGAAATGATTTCTTCCGGTGGCACTGAACCGAATTTAATCAAGTGGCTGTAGCGCACATAAAGTGTAATCAGCTCAGGGGACCAAGGTCCCGGAAACATATTCGGAAACTTTTCTTTCAATGAGCTCGAGAACAGGGTAATGTCTTCAGAGTCAGCAAGACATGGGTCAAATGCATGACTCCAATATTTTTCGTGGAGTCCTTGAGCTTGTTCGGCCAAATCGAGATCATGCTCAAGAAAATTGGTATTGGATAGAAGGTTGATCCATTCGATTGGTCCAGAGATAAAAATCGAACCATTTGCTGAATCTTCTCTCACCAAGTCAAACAGACTCTCTGTACTTTTGAGGAGAAGCTCCTGAATGTCCTCAAATCCGAGCCCAGGCGCAGATGGGTAACAAGAGAGCAAAGCCAGTCCACGCCAAAGAGAAAGCTCGCTTTCATCAATAGATGTGCCATTGCCTAGACCAAAGCTTCGGCATAAAGCCAAGCCATTCATACATGCCTGGTTCACCATTTGATTTCTGGACCATTCAACCCATTGGGGCTCGAAAACTGCTGCACTGATCGCAACACGAGCTTTTTCTGCATCACCTTCAAATG
>JACCDH011498694.1_pt1 | contig 16398 bp, 16 predicted proteins | sample 7442481 | NCBI WGS metagenome assembly JACCDH01 (sample SAMN15323433, study PRJNA562643) | freshwater metagenome | isolation source: river surface water | place: USA:Blue River Watershed | collected 2017-08-15
AGCGCGTGGTGGCGTATTCCACGCTGTCGCAGATGGGTTACATGACCGTTGCCCTGGGCGTGTCGGCCTACAGCGTGGCCATGTTCCATGTGATGACGCACGCCTTCTTCAAGGCCCTGCTGTTCCTGGGGGCAGGCTCGGTGATCATCGGCATGCACCACGACCAGGACATCCGCAACATGGGTGGCCTGTGGAAGTACATGAAGGTCACCTGGATCACGTCGCTGCTGGGCTCGCTGGCCCTGATCGGCACGCCGTTCTTCTCGGGCTTTTACTCCAAGGACTCGATCATCGAGGCCGTGCACCTGAGCCATCTGCCTGCGGCCGGCTTTGCCAACTTTGCCGTGCTGGCCGGTGTCTTCGTGACCGCCTTCTACAGCTTCCGGATGTACTTCCTGGTCTTCCATGGCAAGGAACACTTTCATCACAAGCCGTTCCCTGGCGAGCACGATCACCACGATGACCATGGTGACGATCACGCACACGCCCACACGCCGCATGAATCGCCGCTGGTGGTGACGCTGCCGCTGGTGCTGCTGGCCATTCCTTCGGTGTTCATTGGCTACTTCACGATCGATACATTGCTGTACGGTGACTTCCTCAAGTCGGCCATCTTTGTGGATGCGGGCAAGCACCCGGCCATGGCCGAGCTGGCTCACGAGTTCCATGACGCTGCTGCGATGGCCGTCCATGGCCTGTCAACCTTGCCTTTCTTCCTGGCGCTCGGTGGCGTGGTGACGGCCTATGTGTTCTACATGGTCGCGCCTCAGATCCCCGCCACGTTTGCCAAGGTGCTGCGTCCGCTGATCGTGATCGGCGAGAACAAGTACTTCCTGGACTGGTTCAATGAACACGTCCTGGCCGCAGGTGCCCGCTTGTTGGGCCGCGTCTTCTGGAAGGCTGGCGATCAGACCCTCATCGACGGCGCGCTCGTCAATGGTTCGGCCAGGATGGTCGGTCTGTTCGGCTCCCTGATTCGCCTGTTCCAGACAGGTTACCTGTATCACTACGCACTGGTCATGATCCTGGGGGTGTTCGCCCTCATGACCTGGTTCGTGTTCATGCAACACTGAGCGCGAGGACCGGTCCATGCAAACAATGTCCAACATCCTCTCTCTGGCCATCTGGATTCCAGTGGCTTTCGGGGCGCTCCTGCTGGCCATCGGCCGCCAGGAAAATGCCCATGTGTCACGCTGGATTGCCCTGATCGGCTCGATCATCGGCTTTGCGGTCACCATCCCCTTGATGACCGACTTCGACACGACCACGGCTGCCATGCAGTTTGTCGAGAAGGCCTCGTGGATTGAACGCTTCAATGTGTTCTATCACCTGGGCGTCGACGGCATCTCGATGTGGTTCGTACCTCTGACGGCCTTCATCACCATCATCGTGGTGCTGGCTGGCTGGGAGGTCATCGAAGACCGTCCCCACCAGTACTACGGTGCCTTCCTGATCCTGTCGGGCCTGATGGTCGGTGTGTTCTCGGCACTCGATGGCCTGCTGTTCTACGTCTTCTTTGAAGCCACGCTGATCCCGATGTACATCATCATCGGCGTGTGGGGTGGCCCGCGCCGCGTGTATGCCGCGTTCAAGTTCTTCCTGTATACGCTGGCCGGTTCGCTGCTGATGCTGATCGCGCTGATCTTCCTGTACTACAAGTCGGGTGGCAGCTTCTCGATCCTGGACTGGCACAAGCTGCCTCTGGCTTCCACGGCGCAGACGTTGCTGTTCTGTGCGTTCTTTGCGGCCTTTGCCGTGAAGGTGCCCATGTTCCCAGTGCACACATGGTTGCCCGATGCCCACGTCGAAGCGCCCACGGGTGGCTCGGTGGTGCTGGCCGCCATTATGCTGAAGCTGGGCTGCTATGGCTTCCTGCGGTTCATGCTGCCCATCGTTCCCGATGCGTCCCATGAGTACGCGCCGATCGTGATCACCCTGTCCTTGATTGGCGTGATCTACATCGGTCTGGTGGCCCTGGTGCAGCAGGACATGAAGAAGCTGGTGGCGTACTCGTCGATCGCGCACATGGGTTTCGTGACGCTGGGCTTTTTCATCTTCAACGAATTGGGCATTGCCGGTGGTCTGGTGCAGATGATTGCCCACGGCTTTGTGTCGGGTGCCATGTTCCTGAGCATTGGCGTGCTGTACGACCGCGTGCACTCTCGCGAGATCTCCAGCTACGGCGGTGTGGTCAACACCATGCCCAAGTTCGCCGCCTTCGCGCTGTTTTTCTCGATGGCCAACTGCGGCCTGCCGGGCACGGCAGGGTTTGTGGGCGAGTGGATGGTGATTCTGGGTGCTGTGCAGCACGATTTCCTGATCGGTCTGCTGGCGGCCACCGCCCTGATCTTTGGCGCGGCCTACACCCTGTGGATGTACAAGCGTGTGTACCTGGGCGATGTCGCCAATGACGACGTGCGTGCCCTGACCGACATCAATGCCCGTGAATTCGTCATCATGGCCATCCTGGCCGTTGCCGTGCTGTGGATGGGTGTCCAGCCCAAACCTTTCACCGACGTGATGCAAGTGTCGGTGCAAGAGTTGATCAAGCACGTGTCCGTGAGCAAGCTGAACTGAGGCCGACCTGAAATGAACAACATGAATTGGCTCGCGGTGGCGCCAGAGATCTTCCTGCTGGTGATGGCCTGTGTGGTGCTCCTGGCAGATCTGTTCGTCACCTGCCCGCAGCGCCGCCCCACCTACTGGTTGACCATGCTGACCCTGGCCGGCGTGGCTGGTCTGCACATTGGTTACCTGGATTCGGAAGTCTCTGGGTATGCCATGCAGGGCATGATCGTGACCGACCCCATGGGGCACCTGCTGGCTTTGGGGGCCACCTTGGCGGTGATGGCCTCGCTGGCCTACTCGCAGGCCTATGCCGCAGCTCGTGACATGCTCAAAGGTGAGTTGTTCACCCTGAGCCTGTTTTCTCTGCTGGGCATCTCGATCATGATCGCCGGCAACAACTTCCTGGTCATCTACCTGGGCCTGGAGTTGATGTCGCTGTCGCTGTATGCCGTCGTGGCCTTGCGCCGTGACCATGCTCAAGCCACCGAGGCGGCCATGAAGTACTTCGTGCTGGGCGCGCTGGCTTCGGGCTTCCTGCTGTATGGCCTGTCGATGATGTACGGCGCCACCGGTTCGCTGGATCTGGCCGAGGTCTACAAGGCCACGCTGGCTGGCACCATCAACAAGCAGGTCCTCGCGTTTGGCTTGGTGTTCATTGTCTCCGGTCTGGCCTTCAAGCTGGGTGTGGTGCCCTTCCACATGTGGGTGCCTGACGTCTACCAAGGTGCGCCGACGGCTGCCACGCTGCTGGTGGCAGGCGCCCCCAAGCTGGCTGCATTTGCCATCACCATCCGCGTGTTGGTCGAAGGTCTGATCAACACCGCGACCGACTGGCAGCAGATGCTGATGATCCTGGCTGTGCTGTCGATGGCGGTCGGCAATCTGGCAGCCATTGCACAGACCAACCTCAAGCGCATGCTCGCGTACTCCGGCATTGCTCAACTGGGTTTCATGTTGCTGGGTTTTGTGCCCACGGTGGTGGCTGGCAACACGGTGTCGGCTGGTAACGGGTATGGCTCCTCGCTGTTCTACGTGCTGACTTACGTGTTGACCACGCTGGGCACCTTCGGCCTGATCATGCTGCTGTCGCGCCCCGGCTTCGAGTCCGAGCAGGTCGGTGACCTGTCGGGCCTGGCCAAGCGCAGCCCTTGGTTGGCAGCCGTCATGGCCATTTTCATGTTCTCGCTGGCAGGCATCCCGCCCACGGTGGGCTTTTACGCCAAGCTGGCTGTGCTGCAATCGCTGATCACCACCAACTCGCCATTGCTGCTGCAACTGTCGATCGTGGCGGTGGTGCTGTCGCTGATCGGTGCGTTCTACTACCTGCGTGTGGTCAAGGTCATGTACTTTGACGAGCCGGTGGACACGGCCTCGATCGCGCAGGGCGGTGAAGCTCGCGCGCTGTTGTCGCTCAATGCGCTGGCGGTGTTGGGCCTGGGCATCCTGCCCAGCGGCCTGATGACGCTGTGCGCCAGTGCCATCACACAGGCCCTGGCGGGCTGATCGGACAGGCATGAACGGACTGGTGCCCGGTTGGGCGGTGTACACGATGGTGGTGGTGGCCCTGGTGGCTGCCAACCTGCCATTTCTGAACAACCGCCTGTTCCTGGTCGGGCCGGTGCGAGAGCCCAAGCCCACGGCCTGGCACATCCTTGAGCTGCTGTTCTACACGGTGGTGGCGGGGCTGATCGGTCGTGCGCTGGAGGCCCACGTGGGCCAGAACGCACCCCAACGCTGGGAGTTCTACGCCATCGGGTTCTGTGTCATGGTGACCCTGGCCTTCCCGGGCTTTGTCTGGCGCTACCTGCGGCGCGGCGCGCGATGAGCGTCCCGGCGGGTGGGGTGGGTGAGGTGGCATCGGGAGATGCCCACTTGCGCGAGACCTGCCTGGCCACCGAGGTGGTCGAGCAAGGTCAGTTCCTGCAGTGGCGCCGGGACCGCGTGCAATTGCCCGATGGGCGGCAAGCCGTCCGAGAATATGTGGTCCACCCTGGTGCCGTGATGATCGTGGCGGCCTTGCCCGATGGTCGGCTGGTGATGGAGCGTCAGTTCCGGTATCCCGTGGGCCGCACCATGATCGAGTTTCCCGCGGGCAAGCTCGACCCGGGGGAGGGCGGCCTGGCCTGCGCTCAGCGCGAATTGCTGGAAGAGACCGGCTACCGGGCCCGCCGCTGGGCTCAGGCCGGTGTCATGCACCCGGTCATTGGCTATGCCACCGAGTTCATCGAGGTCTGGTTGGCCGACGACCTGATCGCGGGTGAGCGGCACCTGGACGACGGCGAGTTCCTGGATGTCTTTGCGGCCTCCGAAGGTGAGCTGTCGCAATGGTTCAGGGATGGCCTGCTGACCGATGCCAAGACCGTGGTCGGCATGATGTGGCTGCAGCAGTGGCGCAGTGGTGCCTGGGCGCCGGCCTGGGTGAGCGTGGCGGATGCTGCATCCGGCACTCCCGCCAGCGCGCCCGAGTGAGGTCGACATGCTGGTGGTGGATCTGTCTTGTGCCCATGGGCATCGTTTTGAGGGCTGGTTTGGCAGTGCCGATGACCTGGCCTCCCAGCAAGATCGAGGTCTGCTGACCTGCCCGGTCTGTGGTGATGCGCAGGTGACGCGCTTGCCGTCCGCGTCGCGGATCAACACGGGCCATGCCCGTCCGCCGGCCGACGAGGGGAGCACCCCGAGTGCTCGCATGGCCGTGGCTGCGCCGCAAGAGTCGCCCGCGGTGGATGCCCTGGTCCAGATGCAGAAGCTGTGGCTGGAGGCGGCCCGTCAGATCATCGAAAAGACCGAGGATGTGGGCGATCAGTTTGCTCACGAGGCGCGCCGGATCCATCAGGGTGATGCGCCCGAGCGCGGGATCCGGGGCCAGATCACCGCCGAAGAAAAGGTCGAGCTGCAGGAAGAGGGCATCGATGTCCTGTCGATTCCTTTGCCGGATTCGCTCAAGAAGCGTCTGCAGTGATCGGCTGATCGGCCGATCGGCTCATGCGGCAGAGAGTGCTGCGTCATGCGTGGTGTCTACATTGAGTCAGTGCCCAGTCGGGGCTTGATTCAACCTCAAGAGAAGCATCACCATGAAAATCACGACCATTGCGGGAGCTGTCTTGCTGTCGACCACTTCAACCGCATTTGCGCAGACCTACTTTGACGAGTTCACGCCTCTGTCGAGCTCGCAAACCAGTGCCCTGCCAGCCGCCGCACCGATCAAGCTGTCCAGCCCCAACTTCAGCCAGGTGACCCTGGCCAACCGCGCCAACCAGAACGCCCTGACCCCAGGTCAGGACTCGGGCAACTGGGACATGATCACCGCCAACGAAACAGGGGCAGACGCCGGTCGCTACCTGTTCATGCCCTTCGAGACGGGTTCGGGCGGTGTCATGCGTGTGGATCTGCAGGACAGCAACTACAACACCCGCACCACGACCATCGTGGCACCGGGCACGCAAGGGTTCGTCTCCGGCGATGCTTCGCGCTGGACGCCCTGGGGCTCCTACGTGACCGCTGAAGAATCTTGGGGCACCGGCAGCACCAAGGGTCGCTTGTTTGAAGTGACCAACCCCACCACCGCCGGTCAGTTCACGGGCGACTTCATCCAGCGCAGCATCATCCCCCGCGTGTCGCATGAAGGCCTGGCTTTTGACCAGAACAAGAGCATGTACTTCATCGACGAGCTCAATGGCGGCAGCATCTACAAGTACGTCTCGGCCAACCCCAATGCCACCAACGGCAACGACTACTTTGCAGCAGGTCAGACCTTCGCGGCCAAGGTCAACGGCGGCAACAATGCCAACGCAGTGGGCGCCATTGCCTGGGAAGCCATCACCGATGTGAACGGCGCTGCTCTGGCGGGTGTCTCCACCGTGCTCGGCGATGGTTCGATTGACGGTCGCGTCACAGCCAACACGGTCAAGGCCACCGATTACCAGCGCCCTGAAGACCTGGACATCAAGGTGCTGGCCAATGGCCAGGAAGTGCTGTTCATTGCAACCACGACGACCAATGAGGTCTACTCCTTCAATCTGGACACGGGCATGGCCAGTCTGTTTGCCAGCACCGCCACGATCGACCTGGCCACCGGCCTTGCCGTGGGCGCAGGTTCGTTCACCAGTCCTGACAACCTGGCCATTGATGCCGAAGGCAATGTCTACATCATCGAAGACCGCAACGGCGCGGTGGACGATGACATCTGGTTTGCCAAGGACATCAACAAGGACGGCGACCTGCTGGACGCGGGTGAGGGCCTGGCTCGTTGGGCATCCAACGGCACGCCGGGGTCGGAGTTCACCGGTCTGTACTTCGACAAGTTCAAGCCCAATGTGGCTTACGTGAATATCCAGCACCCATCCACCGGCGACGATCGCCTGGTCATGCTGTCGGCTGTGCCTGAACCTGAGACCTATGCCCTGGCCCTGGGTGGCTTGGGCGTCATGGGCCTGATGGCTCGCCGCCGCCGCAACGGCAGCAAGGCCTGATCGATCCGTCGGTCAGCGCAGAACCCGGCCCGGGTTCATCAACCCGGCCGGGTCGATCGCTTTTTTGATGGCCTGCATCATTTGCAGCGCCACGGGGGAGGCACGCTGCGCCAGCTCCTCCCTGCGCAACTGCCCGATGCCATGTTCGGCTGACAGGGTGCCCTGACAGCGCTCTACCGCGTCAAACACCAGGGTGTTGACCGCACGCTCAAAATCTTCCAGTGCCTGCCCTTGGCGGGCCTCAGCGGGAGGCTGGACGTTGTAGTGAAGGTTGCCATCCCCCAGATGCCCAAAGCAGACCACCTGCGATTGCGGCCAGCGGGCTTGCAGGGCCTGTCCCACTTCAGTGACAAAGCGAGGGATCTCGGACGTGGGCATGCCGATGTCGTGCTTGACCATGAGGCCTTCGCGTTTTTCTGCCTGCGGGATGCTCTCTCGCAACTGCCACATCTGCTGCCGCTGGTGCGTCTGGGTGGCCACCACGACACCTTGGGTCAGGTTCAGTGTCATCGCCTGGGTGAGCAGCAGTTGCAGCCGCTCTTGCGCATGCGCATCGGATTCGCAACTGGTGTTCTCGATCAGCACCGCCCATTCCGGTGGAGCACCAAGCGGGTCCAGCAGTGGTGAGAGGGCAGCAGCGGCTGGTGCCTGGTGCTGCTGAACCAGTGCCAAGGGAGCACGCGCCATCACTTCAAAGGCAGTGAGGCCTGCATCGAGATGGTTGTGCGCCATCTGCAACAGAGACACCGCCTGGCTCAGGTGCTCACAGGCAAGCAAGGCCGTGGCCACGCCTCTCGGCTGGGGGTGCAGGCGCAGGCTGGCGGCCGTGATGATCCCTAGCGTGCCTTCGCTGCCGATGTACAGGTCACGCAGGTCGTAGCCGGTGTTGTCCTTGCGCAAGGCAGTCAAGCCATCGAGCACCTGGCCCTGGGGCGTGACCACCTGCAGCCCCAGGCACAGCGCGCGCGCCGTGCCATAGCGAAGCACCTGGGTGCCGCCGGCGTTGCTAGCCAGGTTGCCGCCGATGGTGCAGGAGCCTTCCGAGGCGAGGCTGAGCGGAAAGAGCAGGCCCTCGGCCTGAGCCACCGCCTGCACCTGAGACAGCAGGCAGCCGCTTTGCACCACCATGGACAGGTTGGCCGCATCGACCGAGACGATCTGGTTCAGGCGCTGCAGGTTCAGCACCAATTGCTGCCCGCTGGCGTTTGGCACCGAGCCGCCCACCAGGCTGGTGTTGCCGCCCTGGGGCACGATGGCAACGCCGTGTGCTGCACAGGCCTGCACCACGGCCACCACCTCCGCCACGCTGGCAGGTCGGGCCAGGGCCAGGGCGCGCCCCTGGTAGCGGCCTCGCCAGTCGACCTCAAAGGGGCGAAGCTGCGCGGGGTCAGCTTCCAAACCGGGACGCCACAGTCCCTGGGGACCCAACTGCCGGGACAGGGCATCAAGCCAGGCGGTGTGCGTCATGGCGGTGTCACGGTTGCTGCGGCTCAACCTTGGCCGGTGAGCGCATCGTGTTCTTTTTTGACCTTCAGGCGCAAGCGGACGTAAACCGCACAGGCCACGAAGATCGCCACGCTCAGGGCCAGTTCGATCAAAGCCAGGGCCTGGGACATGCCGCTCTCGGTGGTGCCCCGGACGATGCCTTCCGTGAAATAAAGCCACACCAGCATCGACAGCCAGCGGTAGGTGTACAGCTTGTGCTTGAGCACGCCCGCCAGGACCAGGGTCAAGGGAAGGACCTTCCAGGCCAGGACGCCGGTACCGCCCTTGAGGGGCGCCAGATACAGCTCCCAGGCCATGCCCAGCACGATCAGGGTCACGGTGCTGACCAGCGTCACGGTGCGGCACAGCGAGATCAGCCGCAGCCGCTCGGGCGGGTGCGCGCCCAGGATGGCGTCGTCTGCGGCAGGGGCATCAATGGGCTGTACGGGCATCTGGAGTGTCAAGTGGTGGCAGGTTCGGCAAAGCGGGTCGCCGAGGGTGGCATGATAGCCGCCATGAATTGGTACCGGAGATTGATGGTCTCTCTGCAGCACTGGCCCTGGATGGCCACGTTCAAGACGCTGCGGCTGAGGTTTCGCGAAGACCGCCTGGGGGTCACGGCAGGCAGCCTGACCTTCACCACCACCATTGCGCTGGTGCCCCTGCTCACGGTCATGCTGGCCTTGTTCAGTGCATTTCCCATGTTCGGGCGCTTTCGCAAAGCGTTGGAAACCCAGTTCCTGGTGGACCTGATGCCCGAGGTCATCGCCCGGCAGGTGGTGGTCCTGTTGACGCGCTTTGCGGCCAAGGCCAGTCAGTTAGGGGGCGTCAGCCTGATCGCCCTGGGCCTGACGGCCATGTTCCTGATGCTGACGATTGACCACACCCTGAATGCCATCTGGCGAGTGCGTGATCGTCGCCCCATTGCCCAGCGGGTGCTGGTGTACTGGGCAGCGCTCACGCTGGGGCCTTTGCTGCTGGGCGCCAGCCTCTCTCTGAGCTCCTACCTGGTGTCGGCATCGAGAGGCTGGGTCGATGAACTGCCGGGCGGCATCGGCCTGCTGCTGTCGGCCATGGTGTTTGCCTTGCAGACCCTGGGCTTTGCTGCGCTTTTCCGGTATGTGCCGAACACGCATGTGCGTTGGGAGCATGCCTGGGCGGGTGCCCTGTTTGTGTCGGTGGGGCTGGAGCTGGCTCAGAAGGGCTTGGCGTTGTACATGGCCAAGGTGCCGCTGTACGCCACGGTCTACGGGGCGTTTGCTGCCTTGCCCATTTTCCTGGTCTGGATCTACCTGAGCTGGCTGATCGTGCTGCAGGGTGCCGTGGTGGCCGCCTATGCGCCCAGCCTGCTGTCCAAGGTCAAGCGTTGGCCTGATGTGCCGGGATATCGCCTGCAACTGGCCCTGGCCGTGTTGCAGACCCTCGCCAGGGCGCGGCAAACGCCGGGGGCCGGGTGTTCTGCCGGCCATCTGGCCAGTCTCTTGCGCACCGACCCCCTGCAGGTCGAACCGATCATCGCCATCCTGATCGGGCTGGGTTGGGTGGCCCGCCTTGAAGAGGATCCGGGCGAGGAGGGCCCTCGACTGGTGTTGCTGAGCGACCTGGCACGCACTTCCCTGGCACCTTTGTTGCAGCAGACTTTGCTGGATCCGGACGAATGGACCGAGCGCTTCTGGCATCAGGCCGGGCTCGATGCCATGACGCTGCAGGATGTGCTGGATCTGGGCTGAGGGCAAACACCGAGCAAAGTTTCTGACCAGAGCCGGTTTTTGCAGTTGGCGCCATCGCTGGTCAGCGGTATATTGACCTCAAGCAAAACGCTTGTTTGCCGCGGCTAGCGGGCCTCAGAGTCCGTCCTGTGTCCAACCCCGTGTGAGTCCGAATGGCTCACCGATTTCGACCCCTAGGAGACACCCCATGAAAGTCAGCGACATCCTTCGTGTCAAAGGCAGCACCTTGTTCACGGTTCGCCCTGAAGATCTGCTGTCCGAGGCCGCGACCACCATGGCCGAGCATGACATCGGTTCTCTGGTGGTCATGGAGCATGGCGAACTGGTCGGCATGCTGACTTTCCGGGAGGTGATTCAGGCCACGGTGCGCAACAAAGGCATCTTTGGCACCCAGACGGTGCGCTCGGTCATGGACGACCACCCCCTGACCTGCACCCCGGAGACCGAGATCGACGAGGTCCGCCGCATGATGCTCAGCCGCCACGCGCGCTACATGCCGGCGCTGAATCAGAAGACCCTCGTGGGCGTGATTTCCTTTTATGACGTGGCCAAGGCCGTGGTCGACAGCCAGGATTTTGAAAACCGGATGCTCAAGGCCTACATCCGTGACTGGCCGGTTGAAGAACATGCCGGCGAGCGCCAGGCTCTGCTCTGAGCCCTGACTTGGGGGACAATGCAGGCTTCCTTCGTTTGCATTGTTTTCTGACATGGCCGGCAGCACCTTTGGACAACTCTTCACCGTCACCAACTTTGGTGAGTCACACGGCCCGGCCATTGGTTGCGTGATCGACGGCTGCCCGCCGGGCATGGCCTTGTGTGAGGCCGACATCCAGGGTGACCTGGACCGTCGTCGCCCCGGCACCTCGCGCCACGTCACGCAGCGCAACGAGCCCGATGCGGTCGAAATCCTCTCTGGTGTCTACCAGGGCAAGACCACCGGCACGCCCATTGCCCTTCTCATTCGCAACACCGATCAGCGCAGCAAGGACTACGGCAACATCCTGGAGACCTTCCGTCCCGGGCATGCCGACTACACCTACTGGCACAAATACGGCATTCGCGACCCTCGAGGGGGTGGCCGCTCGTCGGCCCGTCTGACGGCGCCGATGGTGGCTGCCGGTGCCGTGGCCAAGAAATGGCTGCGAGAAAAATTCGGCACTCAGATCCGTGGCTGCATGACCCAGTTGGGTGATGTGGTCATTGCCCATGAAGACTGGGCCCATGTGCCCCACAACCCCTTCTTTGCGCCCAACGCCAGTCAGATCCAGGCGCTGGAGGACTACATGGATGCCTTGCGCAAGGCAGGCGACTCCTGTGGTGCTCGCCTGTATGTGGAGGCCACCGGGGTGCCTGTGGGCCTGGGGGATCCGCTGTTCGACAAGCTGGACGCCGACATCGCCTACGCCATGATGGGCATCAATGCCGTCAAGGGTGTCGAGATCGGTGCAGGCTTTGGCTGCGTCACCCAGAAGGGCAGCGAGCATGGCGACCCGCTGACGCCGGGTGGGTTCACGTCCAACCACTCGGGTGGGGTGCTCGGTGGCATTTCAACGGGTCAGGACGTGCGTGTGTCGATGGCGATCAAGCCGACCAGCTCGATCCGGGTGCCGCGCCCTTCGATCGACACCGATGGCAACCCGTCCGAGGTCGAAACCTTTGGCCGCCACGACCCTTGCGTGGGCATCCGTGCCACGCCCATTGCCGAGGCCATGCTGGCCCTGGTCCTGATGGACCATGCACTGCGCCACCGGGCTCAGTGTGGTGATGTGGCGGTCAACACCCCCGACATCGCGCACCAGCCTCGCTGAACCCGCTGACCACGGTGGCGAGGGCGGGCGCGGGCCTCACAAGGTGCCGTGCTGGATCAGCTCGACCTTGTAGCCATCCGGATCGGTGATGAAGGCAATCAGGGTGTTGCCGCCCTTGACCGGACCGGGTTCGCGGGTGATGCCGCCGCCCAGGGTTGCGGCCTTGGTGCGCACCGCGTCGCAGGTGGCCACGATGTCGTCCACACCGATGGCGATGTGGCCGTAGGCGGTGCCCAGCTCATAGCGCTCAACCCCGTAGTTGTAGGTCAGCTCCAGCTCGGCATGTTCGGGGTTGCGGCCGTAGCCCAGGAAGGCCAGGGTGTATTGCTGTTCGGGGCGGTCGGTGCTGCGAATCAGCGTCATGCCCATGACCTGGGTGTAGAAATCGATGGAGCGCTGGAGGTTGCCAACGCGCAGCATGGTGTGCAGCAGACGCATGGTGATCACGAGGTTCTGAGTGACAAGAGCGACAGTCTGCCAGGGTTGACCGGCCTGCGCGAGGCCAGGCGCAGTCAACCCTTTGAGCCGCTCAGATCACTTGAACTGGGGCAGCAGCACGCTGTTGATGATCCACACGGTGCCGTTGGTGGTCTTGACGCCCTTGCAGGCCGCGACCGACTGGTTCACCGAGGCACCGTCCGCGTCATAGCCCACGAACACGCTCTGGCCTTGCAGGGTCTTGACCTGATGGGGCAGCAAGGAGCGGCGCGGATCGACCGTGCCGGGCGTGACGTGGTAGGTCAGCACCGAGGTCAGCAGGCTGGTGTCGCTGCCAATCAGGCTGAGCAGGGCGGGAGGCACCTTGCCGAAAGCCTCATTGGTGGGGGCGAACACGGTCAGGGGGCCTTTGCCGGAGAGTGGGCCGACCAGATCGGCGGCCACCACCAGGTTGACCAGGGTGCTGAGCTCGGGCGTGGCGATGGCGGCGTCCACGATGGTGCCGGGGAAGTTGGTCACGGGTGCGTTGCGGCACTGCAGATAGGCTGCGGCGGAGACGCCCGATGCTTGTGCCTGCATGGGGGCCAGGGCCGCGGCCGCTGCGAGCAGGACGCCGCCGAGGGTCCACGAATTCAGGCGGGAAGACAGGGGTTTGACAGTGGTGCGCATGTGGATCTCCGGAAAGTGTGTTGATTGATTTACTAATCAGTGTTTATTGTGACTGATCGGTATTTATTTTGCACTCTTTGGTGATGCTGTGCACAAATCCACGTGAAAAAAGGGGTCTTGATAGGGGTGCTGCCGGGCGGGCGGCAGGCCGCGGGCAACGGTCCGTCAGCGCGTCAGCTCAACGTCGACCCAGCCGCGAACGCTGTTGAGCAGCGCCAGGCCTTGCGCGCGAGACAGGTCGCTGCGCGTGATCACAGCCTCCTGCAGGCGCCCATCGGCCAGCAACGACTCACGCATCACGCCGGGCAGCAGCCCGCAGCGCAGCGGTGGGGTCAGCCATTGGCCTTCCAGGCACACCGCCACGTTGCCGATGGTGAATTCCGTGAGTTCGTCCTGCGCGTTGAACAGCAAGATGTCCAGGCATCCCGGTGGCGCCTTGAAGGCTTCATAGGCGCTGCGCAGGGTGGTCTTGTGGCGGATGAAGTCATCGGCCATGGGCATGGCGCGTTCTGCCAGAACCACCCGAGCTGGCGTGGCAGAAGGGGGCAAGGGTGCTGCTTCGGCCTTGATGTGACCTTGGGCACTCAGCAGCAGGCGAACCTTGTGAACCCCGTCCGGGTGTTGCCGCCCCAGAGCGAGCAAGGCACTCACGGCCGATGAGCGAACCTCGGCATCAAAGCGATGGCCAAAGTGGGCCGCGCTGCGGCTCAGGCGGGCCAGGTGCCGATCGAGTCGCGCCATCTGGCCCCCTTCCAGACGCAGGGATTCGAGCAGCTCAAAGGGCTGGTCGGCTCGCCGCAGAAAGGCCTGTTTGTGGCGCCACTCGTCGGCCTCACCGGCGGGGGTGGCGTCCAGGGTGATGCCGCTGCCCACGCCGCACCGCGCCTGCCACGGCGCCATGGGCGGTGGCGTTTGCACGCACACCGTACGGATCGGCACGTTCAGGGTCACCCGACCGCCTGGCGCCATGAGGCCCACGGCACCGCAGTACACGCCCCGCGGGGTGGGCTCCAGGCGGGCAATGTGGTGCATGGCCTGGCGCTTGGGGGCGCCGGTGACCGAGCCACAAGGGAACAGGGCTGTGAACAGTTCGCTCAGCCGCAAGCCCTCGCGGCTGCGGGCCTGCACGGTCGAGGTCATTTGCCAGACCGTGGGCAGGGCCTGCACGTCAAACAAGGAGGGCACCTGCACGGTGCCAAGTTGCGCCACCTTGGACAGGTCGTTGCGCAACAGGTCCACGATCATCAGGTTTTCAGCGCGCTCCTTGGCACTGTGGCGCAGGTGCGCGGCCGCGGCTTCATCGGCCTGGGCGGTGTCCTGCCGTGCCGCTGTGCCCTTCATGGGGCGGGTGGTCAGCAGGCCTTGGTGCCAGTCGACAAAGAGCTCGGGCGAGACGCTGAGCACGGCGCCAGGGCCCCGGCACACGGCACGCGTGTCCAGGAACACGCTGTAGCCCCGCGGCTGGCTGCGGTGCAGCGCCTGAAAATAGGCCAATAGGCCAGCGGTGTCCAGCGCGTCGTTGGAATCGGCCTGCGGTGCAATCGGGGCCTGGAGCTGGCTGGTCAGGTTGATCTGGTAGACCTCACCCTGGCGGATCAGCGCTCGGATGGCCTCGACCTGCCGGTGCAGTTTGGGGTCATCGGTGAGGCGGCTCCAGGGGCCGGTGTGCCAGCGGGCCTCATCGATGCCGAGGTTCAGGGTGCGTGCTGGCGGCAGCGCTTCTGCCTGGTCGTACACGGCCCACACCGCATAGGGCACGCCGGGTGGCAGGGCCTTGACGGGCAGGTGGGGATCAAACGCGGGGGCCGCTTCATAGGCCACCCAGCCCACGCACCACCGGCCCTGGCGCGACAGATCATGGGCGTCGTCCAGCAAGCGGGGCACCTGGCTGGGGTCGTGCGCCACCAGCCAGCGGATGGGCTGACCAAAGCGCAAGCGCTGGCGTGAGGCAGCGGCCAGGGCATCAGAGCCCGGGGCCGTGGGATCCTGGGGGAAGTCGACGATGGCCGTGGGCCAAGCGTCGACGGACGTGTCGGTCATGGGGCCCTCAGGCGCGGCGGCTTCTGGTCACGGTGCACAGCACGGCAATCAGGCCCAGTGCGGCAAACAAGGCCAGGCTCCACAGCTCAAAGGGCACGCCCCAGAGGTCCACGGCCGCATCGGCACAGTTGGCACGCACCTCAAAGACATCGGGCCAGCGCGTGTCAACGCCGACGGCCGAGATGATCTTGTCGGCCAGCGTCAGGGCGCAGGAGCTGCTCTTGGAGGCCACGGTGTGCTGCCACCAGGCGGCAGCCACACCGGCGCCGCACAGCAACACCACCAGCCCCGAGAGCGCTCGGCGCAGGCCCTGCCAGGGCTGCAGGGCGGCCAGCCAGGCCACGATGGCAATCACGATGAACACCATGCGTTGCAGGATGCACCAGGGGCACGGCTCCATGCCCATGCGGTGTTGGGCGTACAGGGCCATGGCCACCGAGGCCGAGCTGGCCAGGCCCATGAGCACCAGGGCAATGCGAGGAGGGAATGTCATGGTGGTGCGGGTGTGGGGGTTCAGCGCACTTCGGCGATCAGTTCGATCTCGACGCAGGCACCCAGGGGGATCTGTGCGACACCAAAGGCACTGCGGGCGTGGCGGCCGGGTTCACCAAAGACCTCGGCCAGCAGTTCGGAGCAGCCGTTGGTGACCAGGTGCTGTTCGGTGAAGTCGCTGGTGCTGTTGACCAGGCTCATGACCTTGACGATGCGGACCACGTTGTCCAGTCCACCGGCGGCCACCGAGAGGGTGCCCAACAGGTCGATGGCCACGGCGCGGGCGGCTTGCTGGCCCTCGGCCGTGGTCAGGTTCTTGCCCAACTGGCCCACCCAGACCTGACCGTCCTTCTTGGCGATGTGGCCCGACAGGAACACCAGGTTGCCGGTGCGCATGAAGGGCAGGTAGGACGCGGCGGGCGTGGCCACGGCGGGCAGTGTGATGCCCAGGGATTGCAGTCGATCAGCGATGGTCATGATGGGGCAGAAGGCGGGAAGGGTCGATCAGGATGCCGATCGTACACGCAAGCCTTTGTCCCCTCGGATCACTTCTTCTTGCTGCGGTCGGGGACCACGGTGGTGCGGGTGGGTGTGACGATGCCAGTCGAGATGGGCTTGGGCGGCGACGAGTCCTTCTTGGGCTTGCGCGATTCCTTGTTGGTGCGTTGTTGGCCTTTGGGCATGGGGGGCTCCTGTGTG
>JACCDH010333672.1_pt1 | contig 16395 bp, 13 predicted proteins | sample 7442481 | NCBI WGS metagenome assembly JACCDH01 (sample SAMN15323433, study PRJNA562643) | freshwater metagenome | isolation source: river surface water | place: USA:Blue River Watershed | collected 2017-08-15
GGTATGACAGTTTTGGATTGCCAGCAGAACAATATGCCATTCAAACAGGACAACGTCCAGAAGATACTACATCGGTCAATATTGATGGAGGGGTTGACAAAGAAGGCAATCAAATTGCGGGATATAGAAAACAATTAGATAAAATTGGATTTTCGTTTGATTGGAGTCGCGAAGTGCGTACTTCTAATCCCGATTATTACAAGCATACCCAATGGATTTTCATCCAATTATTCAATTCTTGGTACAATAAAAATTCAGATAAAGCAGAAGATATTGCAACTTTAATTGCTTTGTTCAAAAAAGAAGGAAATACAAATGTCAATGCAGTTTGTGATGATAATATTGTTCCTTTTTCAGCTGCAGAATGGAACTTATTTTCATCAGAACAACAACAAAAAATACTGTTACACTATCGTTTGACGTATTTGGCAGAAACCGAAGTGAATTGGTGTCCAGGATTGGGAACTGTTTTAGCGAATGATGAAATCGTAAATGGTGTTTCAGAACGCGGCGGTTTTCCGGTTATTCGTAAAAAAATGACACAATGGAGCATGCGAATTTCAGCTTATGCAGAACGCTTATTGCAAGGATTAGACACTATTGATTGGACCGAAAGCATCAAAGAAAGTCAACGCAATTGGATTGGGAAGTCAGTTGGAGCGATGGTTTCATTTAACGTCATTGCAAGCGAAGCGAAACAATCTATCGAAGTATTCACAACAAGACCTGACACCATTTTTGGAGTAACGTTTATGACTTTGGCTCCAGAACATGAATTAGTAGCACAAATTACCACCGCCGAACAAAAACAAGCGGTTGATGATTATATTGAAAAAACCGCAAAACGTTCCGAGCGTGAAAGAATAGCGGATGTAAAAACTATTTCAGGAGTTTTTACAGGGGCTTATGCAGAACATCCTTTTACTAAACAACCGATTCCAGTTTGGATTGGTGATTATGTTTTGGCAGGATACGGAACCGGAGCTGTAATGGCAGTGCCTTGTGGAGATGAAAGAGATTATGCTTTTGCTAATTTTTTCAAAGGGGAAAACGGAATGCCAGCCATTAAAAATATTTTTAACAAGGATATTTCCGAAGCGGCTTATGGAGAAAAAGGTGGCTTTGAATTAGTAGATTCTGATTTTTTGAATGGTTTGGGTTACAAAGAAGCAACGAAAAAAGTAATTGAAGCGTTAGAAAAAATAGGACAAGGAAAAGGGAAGACCAATTACCGATTGCGTGATGCGGTTTTTTCTCGTCAGCGTTATTGGGGAGAGCCATTTCCAGTATATTATGTAAATGGATTGCCGCAAATGATTGATAAAAAACACTTGCCAATCGTTTTACCAGAAGTGGAAAAATATTTGCCAACCGAAGACGGACAGCCGCCATTAGGAAATGCAACAACTTGGGCTTGGGATAGTGTTCAGTGTTCAGTAGTTAGTAATCAGTTGATTGATAACGAAACGATTTTTCCTTTAGAATTGAATACCATGCCAGGTTGGGCAGGTTCTTCTTGGTATTGGATGCGTTATATGGATGCGCACAACGAAAACGAATTTGCAAGTCAAGACGCCTTAAAGTATTGGGAAAGTGTGGATTTATACATTGGAGGAAGCGAGCATGCTACGGGACATTTATTATACTCTCGTTTTTGGAACAAATTTTTAAAAGATAAAGGCTTTGCGCCAACAGAAGAACCTTTCAAAAAACTGATTAATCAGGGAATGATTTTGGGGATGAGTGCTTTTGTGTATCGTTTAGAAGGAACTAATACGTATGTTTCTAAAAATCAAATTAAAGATCAAAATGTACATCCTATTCACGTAGATGTTAATTTAATTAATAGCTCTGATGAGTTGGATGTTGAAGCGTTTAAAAATTGGAGAGAAGATTATGCTAACGCAGAATTTATCACTGAAGAAAATGGTAAATACATTGTGGGTCGTGACATTGAAAAAATGTCAAAATCCAAATACAATGTTGTTACGCCAGATTTAATTTGTGCCGAATATGGTGCCGATACCTTGCGTTTGTACGAAATGTTTTTGGGACCATTGGAACAAGCGAAACCATGGAATACTGCTGGAATTTCAGGGGTTTTTGGTTTCTTGAAAAAATTATGTCGTTTGTATTTTGACGATAATGGTTTGATTGTTACCGATAATGAGCCTACAAAAGACAATTTAAAATCGTTGCACAAAACGATTAAAAAAGTAGCAGAAGATATTGAGAGTTTCTCATTTAATACTTCGGTTTCTCAATTTATGATTTGTGTGAACGAATTATCAACACAAAATTGTCATGAGAGAGCTATCTTGGAGCCGTTGGCAATTTTGATTTCTCCCTATGCGCCGCATATTGCTGAAGAATTGTGGTCTTTATTAGGTCATTCAGACTCGATTGCTACAGTGTCTTTTCCAAAATTTGATGCCGCTCATTTAGTAGAAAGCAGCAAAGAATATCCAGTGTCTTTTAATGGGAAAATGCGTTTTACAATTGAATTGCCTTTGGACTTAACCAAGGAACAAATTGAAGAAATTGTAATGAAGGACGAACGTACTTTACGTCAATTGGATGGACGAACGCCAAACAAAGTAATTATTGTGCCAGGCAAGATTATTAATTTAGTTGGTTAGTTAATCGGACGATTTTAAGCAAACAATATAGTGGCTAGAATCCCAAATATAAAATTTGGGATTTTTTTTATTTTTAGATGCAACCATTTTTATATTTTTCTCGTCTATTATAATAGAAACGTATCTGACAAAATTTGAAAGTAATCAATATATATCAAACAGAAGAAGAGCTGATTCGTCAGGCTGTCGATAATAATCGTCAAGCACAACATAAGATATATGTTAGATTTTCTCCAAAGATGTTAGCAATTTGTCGAAGGTATTGTAAGGATATACAAGAGGCAGAAGATGTTTTAGTTATTGCTTTTACTAAAGTTTTTGCCAACTTGAAGCACTTTAAAAACGAAGGGAATCTTGAGGGGTGGATACGAAGAATAATTATTAACGAATGTATTTCTTTTCTTAGAATTCGAAAAAAAGTAGTGTTTATTGAAGAAGAATCGTTTTTAGATGATGGTTTTAATAGTATTGAAATTCAATTTTCAGTTGAACAAATTCTCTATTTAATCGATCGTCTTCCAGAGGGGTATAAAATGATCTTTAATTTATATGCAATTGAAGGTTTCAAGCACCAAGAAATTGCTAGTATGTTAGGGATTAGTGAAGGAACATCTAAATCACAATTGTCACATGCTCGCAAGATTCTTAAAGAACAAATTAGTAAATTGAATAAAGAAAATGGAACCAAATAAATTTGAAAACCAATTTAGGGAAAAAACAAGTACCTACGAAATTACTCCTAGTGATTCTTCGTGGCAACGATTGGATGCTATGTTATCTGAAAAAAGGAAGTCCAAATCAAAGCATAATTTTATTTGGATTCCTGTGGCAGCTAGTTTATTGATTAGTATAGGATTGTTTTTCAACACTAATAGGGTGCAGAAATTAACTAAAGATGAGAAAACTGTTGCTAAAATATCGAATTCAAGTAAAAATTATATAGTTAGGGAGGGAAGTAGTATGACCTACAAGGTTTTGACCCAAGAAAAAAAGGTTGCTATCAATTCTGTTAATCAGGCAAATTCTACTAACCAAACTCCTCTAAAGATGAGGATTGGTAAAATGAGTACTCCAGTTTTTCAAATTCAAAATAGAATATCAATAAATGAAGCGGAAATTACATCAAAAGCCCAAAATTCATTAGTAGAATCTGAAATAAATAACGAAAGAGAAAGTCATGTTCCCGTTTTAAAACAAGTACCTGTAAATGAAAATATAAAAGTAGATGCTAATAGCCTTTTGTCAGAAGTTGATAGGGAATTAGAACAAACATTTAGAGAAAAAGTGATTACTAAAATTGGTAAGAATTATCAAGAAATAAAAGTAGTCTTAGTAACACGAAATCAAGAATAATTAATTTAAAACCATTGTATTATGAAAAACAGTATTATTTACATAACAGTAATGTTATGTCTTTTAGTAAGTAAATTAAATGCACAAGAAACATTTGAATCTAAAATTAAAATAATTGAAGAAAGAATAGAACAAATTATCAAAGAAGAAAAAACAGCTTTGAAAGCAGAGGTTGAGGCTATTAATAATCAATTAGAAAAGGGAGGTATTACAAAAGAAAATGCTGAACTAGAGAAGAAAAAAATGGCTGAAGCAAGTGCGGTCGTTATTGAAAATAAAATTACTGCTTTGCAAGCTGAATTAAAAGATATAATTCAACAAAAAGTAAATGGAAACTTAAAAAAACAAGACGAAATTGTTTCTGGGTTGAGTGTTAACTGGAAGCCCAAAAAACATAAATCTATTAATTATGAAAAAAGAACAACCTCTCAGTTTGTTTTTGCGGCTGGTTTAAATAATGTAGCAACAGAGGGTAAAATAGACAACTCTGATTTTAGGTATTTAGGATCGCATTTCTATGAAGTAGGTGCAACATATAATACCCGTTTGTTTAAAGAATCTAATTTGTTCCATTTTAAATATGGCGTATCGGTAATGTATAATAATATTAGACCAACTGATAATAGGGTTTTTGTAAAAAATGGAGATAAAACAACATTAGTAACAAGTCCATTAACACTGAGTGATAGTCGGTTTAAAAATGTCTATTTGGTAGCTCCATTCCATTTAGAGTTTGATTTTAGTAGAAAAGTAGTCAGCGATGAGAAATCCTATTTTAGAACTCATCAAAGTTATCGATTTGGATTTGGTGGGTATGTTGGGGCGCGAATAAAATCAAAACAATTTCAAGAATATTCTCTTGATAATCAAGAAACTACATTAAAACAAAAAGGAGATTTCAATGCCAATGATTTTATTTATGGTTTGAGTACCTATATTGGTTACAAACAAACAAGTTTGTATTTTAAATATGATTTGAATCCTCTTTTTGAGAAAAATATAGTCAAGCAAAATACAATTTCTTTAGGATTACGGTTTGATTTAAATTAAATCCTCGACTATTACAATTGTATTTGTCTGTCAATTTGTTGGTCTAAAGAAATGAATGTTTCTGTTCTTGAAACACCCTCAATGGCTTGAATTTTGGTATTCAGTAGGTGCATCAAATGTTCGTTGTCCAAGCAAATAATTTTAATCAAAATAGACCAATTTCCTGTAGTATAATGACATTCTAATACTTCTGGAATTTTCTTTAAGTCACGTACGGCTTCTGAATTTCGAGCGGCTTTGTCCAGATAGATTCCAACAAAAGCCATGGTATTGTAGCCTAATACTTTGTGATTTACGGTAAACTTCGAACCCGAAATTACGCCAGATTGTTCTAATTTTCGTAAACGTTGGTGAATAGCAGCTCCTGAGATTCCGATTTTGTTAGCGATTTGAAGAATGGGTTTTCTAGCATCTTCCATTAAATCGCGCAAAATTTCTTTGTCGATACCGTCTATCTCTACTTGAAGTGAATTGATTTTCATAAGTTTTAAATTGCAACTAAAAAACGAATTTTAGTTTGAATTAAAAATCAAAAATACACAAAATATAAGTAATTCAATAATTTTGTTGCTTTTAGCTTATAAAAAAAACCATCCGAAAGGATGGTTTTATGTGTTTAATAAATTTTATTTTCCTTTATTGGCTTCAGCCACGTATTTCTCTAAAGCCATTGTCATGGAAGGCGTTCCAGGGGTTGGTGCCATAATGTCAATTCGCAATCCATGTTCTAAAGCTTCTTTTTGAGTAGTACTCCCAAAAACAGCTATACGTGTATTATTTTGTTTAAAGTCAGGGAAGTTTTTGAATAATGATTTAATTCCTGTTGGGCTAAAAAAAGCTAAAACATCATAATACACATCGGCTAAATCGGAAAGATCGCTCATTACTGTTTTATAAAAAACAGCTGGAGTCCAATCTACCTTTAAACTGTTTAAGGTAACTGGAATATCTGCATTCAATTGATCTGAAGCAGGTAACAAGAATTTCTCGTCTTTATATTTTTTGATCAATGGAGATAAATCAGCAAAATCTTTTGGGCCTACATAGATTTTACGTTTTCTATACACTACATATTTTTGAAGATAGAAAGCAATAGCTTCTGATTGACAAAAATATTTCAATCCTTCAGGAACTTTATAACGCATTTCTTCAGCCACTCTAAAAAAGTGATCTACTGCGTTTTTACTTGTTAAAATAATTGCACTGTAATTATTTAAGTCAATTTTTTGCAGTCTAATTTCTTTGGCACTTACCCCTTCTACATGAATAAAAGGTCTGAAATCAATTTTTACTTTATGTTTTTGTTGCAGCTCAAAGTAAGGAGAATTCTCTACTTTAGGCTCTGGTTGCGACACCAAAATTGTTTTCACTTTCATATTTAACTGTTTCTAAGCAATTCCTTTTGTAAACCAATAATACAGGAAATAGTAGGGCGCTATTTCAAGAGTGCAAAGATATAAAATAAAATAAAATAACTTGCTGAATATTAAATTTTGATAATTTTTTACTGAAATAAAATAGGTAACAAGGTTAGCTACTATTACGATTGCGATAATTAAAGTTGGAACTACTTTTGATACATGATCAAAATAGAAAAACAACATATTAATTGGGAGTAAAAGAAGTCCAATATAGGTTCGGTACGTTACTTTTTGGTGGTTAAATTGCTCAACAAATTCTTCAATATGAAACGAAGTAGCAATTATTTTTTCTGTCAAAACTTTTGTTAATATAAAAAAGAGCAAAAAGTTAGTAATTTGAATGTACTGCATCCAGTCTGTTTTTTCTCCATACCCGTAAATGTTTAATGAAAGTTGGATAAAAAATGCTAAAGAAACTACTTGAACAAAAAATAAGGCAATAGTAAAACCATTTTTCAAGTTGCTACTTTCTCGATACACTTTGTTGTATTTGTCAGAAAAGAGCAAGTTGGCAAAATCGGCAAATCGATTTTCGAATACGGATTTTGTGATTGCAATTGTTGCAAAACAGAATAGAAATAAAAGAGTAGCCCAATTGGTGTTCTCAGTAATGCGGGGATGAAGTACGTATTCAGTCATAGTGATGACAAAATTACTAATTTTTTATTTTCATTCTTTTTATTAGGAGTCAAATGGCATAAAAAGTTTACTTTTGCGTTGAAATTACTCGAAAATATGAATGATTGCATTGTTATAATCCCTACCTATAACGAAATTGAGAATGTGGAGAGCATTATTAGAGCAGTGCTTTCGCAGCACAAGCCATTTCATGTTCTTATTATTGATGATAATTCGCCAGATCATACTGCAGATAAAGTAATGGCGCTTCAGGCAGAATTCCCTGGGCGATTATTCTTGGAACAACGAAATAAAAAATCAGGTTTAGGTACGGCTTATGTTCATGGATTCAAATGGGCAATGCAACATCATTATGATTTTATATTTGAGATGGACGCTGATTTTTCGCATAACCCACATGATTTAGAAAAATTGTATCAAGCATGTCACTTTGGAGATGCGGATCTAGCGGTAGGTTCTCGATATGTTACGGGAGTCAATGTAGTGAACTGGCCATTGAGTAGGGTGTTGTTATCGTATTTTGCTTCGGTATATGTACGTTTAATTACTGGAATGAAAATTCATGATGCAACAGCAGGATTTGTTTGTTATAAAAGACAAGTTTTGGAGAGTATTAATTTAGACCAAATCAGATTTGTGGGATATGCATTCCAAATAGAAATGAAATACCGAACATTTTGTAAAAATTTTAAAATTTCGGAAGTGCCAATCATTTTTACTGACAGAACTAAAGGGCAGTCCAAAATGAGCAATTCGATTATAGTCGAGGCCGTTCTTGGGGTAATTGCTCTTCGATTAAAGAGATTAGTTAATACATTATAAGCAAAAGATAGCATGAACAGGGTTTTAATTAAGAATGCCAAAATAGTAAACGAAGGGACAATTTTTGAAGGCGATGTTTTAATTGAGGATGACTTAATTGTAGAGATTGCAGAAACAATTAGTCCTAAATCAGCAGAATGTAAAATTGTGGATGCAGAAGGGAATTATTTAATTCCGGGTGCTATTGATGATCAAGTACATTTTAGAGAGCCAGGTCTTACGCACAAAGGTGATATCGAATCTGAATCAAGAGCTGCTGTTGCTGGAGGAATAACGTCTTTTATTGAACAGCCTAATACGGTTCCAAATGCTGTTACTCAAGAAATTTTAGAAGAAAAATACGTAATTGCTTCTCAAAAATCATTTGCGAATTATTCTTTTATGATGGGAGCTACAAATGATAATTTAGAGGAGGTTTTAAAAACCAATCCGAAAAATGTAGCTGGTATCAAGATTTTTCTAGGTTCGTCTACGGGTAATATGTTAGTCGATAACGAGGCTACTTTAGAGCGTATTTTTTCAAGTACACCCATGTTGATTGCGGTACATTGCGAAGATGAAACGACAATCAAAAACAATTTGGCGCAATACAAAGAGCAATATGGCGAGAATATTCCGGTTACGGCACATCATTTAATACGAAGCACAGAGGCATGTTATCTATCATCTTCTAAAGCAATTGCTTTAGCAAAGAAGACGGGAGCTCGTTTACATGTGTTTCATTTGTCAACAGCTAAAGAAATGAATTTGTTTACCAATAAAATTCCATTGGAAGACAAAAAAATCACCGCCGAAGTTTGCGTGCATCATTTATGGTTTACCAATGACGATTATGCAACTAAAGGGAATTTCATTAAATGGAATCCAGCCGTGAAAACGGAAGCAGATAGAGACGCATTATGGAAAGCTTTATTGGATGATAGAATAGATGTGATCGCTACTGATCATGCACCTCATACATTGGCCGAAAAACAACAATCGTATTTGAATGCACCTTCTGGAGGGCCTTTGGTTCAACACGCTGTGGTCGCTTTGTTTGAGGCGTATCATCAAGGTAAAATAAGCATTGAGAAGATTGTAGAGAAAATGTGTCACAATCCGGCTAAGATTTTCAAAATAGAAAAGAGAGGTTTTATTAAAGAAGGCTATTATGCTGATTTGGTTATTGTCAATACGGGATTGCCTTGGAGTGTTAAAAAAGAAAATATCTTGTATAAATGCGGCTGGTCTCCATTTGAAGGATATACTTTTAAATCAAGAATAACACATACTTTTGTAAATGGACAGTTGGTATATAATGCCTTTAAAGTAAAAGACATCCGTGCTGGGAAACGATTGTTATTTAATAGATAATATAGGATGAAAAAGGTAGTGCCATTTTTAGTTATTTTAACCTTTTTAGGGTGTAAAGAAGATGTAGTTAAGCGGCCAAAGCATCTTATTGAGAAATCAAAGATGGTAAACATTATGTATGATTTAGCTATACTAGAAGCAATCAAGTATCAAAATCCTGCAGTCTTGGATTCTAATCAAATTCATCCTAAACAGTTTATCTATAAGAAATACGGAGTAGACAGTTTGCAATTAGCACAGAATAATGTGTATTACGCTTCAGATTACAAGAATTATAAAATTATGTACGAAGAGGTAGTAAAAAGAATTGAGAAAGATAAAAACACAGCAAAGGCTCTAATTAAAATAGAAGCAAAGAAGAAAAAGCTCAAAGAGAAAAAAACGAAAAACCAATTACAAAAACAGTAAACAGAGTTATTTTAAATAATCCAATAAAAAAGCAGCACCAAGTGCTGCTTTTTTATTGGATTGAGTTGTTCTATTCTTTTTTTCGTCCAAAACGTTCAAAGATACTAATGTAGGTATTGAATGTTTTTTTGGATTGATTATAAAATACAGTATCGTCACTTTCCTTCATAATATCAAGTAATCCTCTATAGCGTTCAATATCAGTGATTATTTCTGTAGCAATATCTATTTGATCAGAGGCAGATAATTGTCTGTAATAATCAAGGTTTTCGGTGTATTTTTTAATTAATTGTGCAAGCAGTTGTTGTGCTTTAGTTTTTTCACCCACTTCGTAATATCCTTTTGCAAAAGGATCAACTAGGGAATAGTACTCAAATTTATCCACAGGCATTTTGGTCATAGCTAAATTAATCACATTTTTAGCTTTCTCTTTTTTACCTTCTTTGATTAATTGATTCATTAATCGAGATAAATTCATACGGTAAGTAATACTATTTCTTCGGGTTTCAGGGTCGTGGTATATTGTATTACTGTCACTATTGCCCCAATCCCATTGCATTACTTTATTATACATAATTTCGGAGTCAATTTGCCCCATGTCAATTTGACTAGCATCTTTGTCTAAAGGTGTTCTAACAGGAACTAGTTTGTAGACCATTCCTTCCAATTGAAGGTATTCTTTCATCCAAAGGTAGTCGTCACTATCAAAAGCTCCTCCGCTAAAATAGATTGGTCTTTTCCAATTATTATTAGCTACAAGATCTAACATCATTAGTCGGTTTTTGTAAATAGCACTTCCTTTAATGGTAATGTCAATAGCCGAAACAATAGAATCATTGTATTTTGGGCTTACCACTTTATTTTTAATAATGGTATTCTTGTCAATAGGAATTCTGATTTTATTAGTAGGATAGAAATGAATGATTTGTCCATTTTGCATTTCTACTGTTGATTTTGGATTTTTAATAAAGGCAATAAAGTCTTTCACATCCCATCTAGTTTCAATTTTTGGGATATGTGCCACATAATCCAATTTGTCACCTACATATTCATTATGTTTGAATGAAATTGGGAGAGGATCAGACTCATAGCTCTTCATTTTCATCTGGTCAATATACCAATCTGTCATGAATAGACTAGTGTTTACAATTTTTACATCGGTACGGTATTTTTCTATTTCTTGAGCGTACCAAAGAGGGAAGGTATCATTATCTCCAATAGTAAATAAAATGGCATTTTTATCGCATGAATTTAGATATGCTTTAGCCATAGCCACTGCGGTATATCGGTCTGAACGATCATGGTCATCCCAATTTTGGAAACCCATTAGAACGGGTGCTGCTACTAAACTTCCGGCAATTAAAATAGGTCCTGCGATTTTTGGGGTTAAGTAGTTTCTGGCACTTTCGTAAAGAGAATACACTCCAAAACCAATCCAAATGGCAAATACATAAAAAGAGCCAACTAAAGCATAATCGCGTTCGCGAGGCTCAAAAGGTCTTTCGTTCAAGTATATTTTTAAGGCAATTCCTGTGAATAAAAATAAAGAAAGTAAAACATAAAAACTTTTTCGGTCTTTGCTAGCATGGTACATTAAACCAATTAATCCTAGGATGAATGGTAAAAAGAAATACACATTGCGACCTTTGTTGTTCAACACATCAGAAGGTAAATTGTCTTGAGATCCTAAGTGTAAACTATCCATAAATGGAATACCGCTAATCCAGTTTCCGTTTAAGTTGTCGTATCTTCCTTGTACATCGTTTTGACGCCCCACAAAATTCCACATTAAATACCTCCAGTACATATAACCAAACTGGTATTCAAACATGAAGCTAAAATTGTCTGCTGTAGTTGGTTTTTCAATAATTAAATAGTCTCCGTAATTTCGTAAGAAAGCTACATACCCCTCATTGTCAATTTGTTTTTGATCATAGGCCTGTCTGAATTCAGTAACCACTTTCTCAATCTCTCCTTTGAGTTGTGCAATTGCCTTATTGTATTCTTCCTCCGTTAATTTATTAGCATCGATTCCGTATTTGGCTAAATCTTCTTCAAAAGGGTAGTCGTAATTAATTTTAAATTCTGGCGGATGGGTAAAGTTGATGTAGTTTTCAATATGTTCGGTACTCCACAATCGAGGTAAAATAGTTTTTTGGTTATCATCGCTATTTTGTTCGGCATTTTTAAAATTATTTGTGATATCGTATTTGCCAGTGGTATAGTTTCGCTCATAGTTCGGTGCCTTGTCTAAATAGGGATTATTTTTGTCTAAACCTGCAAAAGTTTCTGTGTATTGTGGTCCGTAGAAAAGCGGATTCACACCATATTGCTCACGGTTGTAATAGGCAAGAACTTCGGCAGCATCCGAAGGTTTATTTTCGTTAATTACAGTATTGGCATTGGCACGAATAGGTAACATCATCCAAGTGGAGAATCCTATTAAAATAAACAGTGTACAAAGGATAATTGTGTTGTAAAAAACCAATCCTTTTTGTTTGGTATACCTCAATCCGAAATAGAAAAACGCAATTAACAAAAGAGTTACAAAAATAGTTCCTGAGTTAAAAGGCAATCCCATTTCATTGACCATGAAAATTTCAGTTTTACCAAAGAAAGCCATGGTTAAAGGCAATAGCATTTTGAAGATAAACAACAATATAGAAACGACTACAATGTTAGCAACAACGAAGTTTTTGATTGTGATAGTTTTATAATTTTTAAAATAATATAAAAATCCAATGGCTGGGATAGTCAACAAGGCCATAAAATGAACTCCAAAAGACAATCCAATCACCAGTGAAATAATTAATAACCATCGGTCTCCTCTTGGGGTATTCATTTCTTGTTCCCAACGTAATCCTAACCAAAGTAACAAGGCAATTAATAAAGAAGCCATGGCATATACTTCGGCTTCAACAGCATTGAACCAAAAACTGTCTGAAAAAGTATAGGCTAAAGCACCTACAAATGAACTTCCAAGAATAACAATCGAATTATCTTTGTTGATTTCATTATACGAACCAATGATTTTCTTTAAAATCATGCTAGAAGACCAAAATAAAAATAAAATAGTAAATGCACTCGAAACTACCGAGGTCATGTTAACCATCAAAGCAATATGTTCTTTGTCAATAGCAAACATAGCAAAGAATGCTCCAATCATTTGAAATAAAGGTGCTCCAGGTGGGTGGCCTACTTCTAATTTTGCGGCAGTAGCAATGTACTCTCCACAATCCCAGAAACTCATTGTAGGTTCAACGGTAAGAGTATAAGTTACTAATGCTATCGCAAATGCAAACCAACCTAAAATAGTATTCCATTTATTAAAATTGAAATCGGCCTTATTCATGATTAAAATTGTGTTTTTATTTTAAGATGCAAAGAAACTATTTTTTTGTGTAATCAGGAGAGCATTAACAAAAAATTCTATTATTGAAAATAGAGTAGTAATGAATTGGTTTTTAATAGGTTCCCGATAGATATGGCCTAAACTTAAAACTTTTTTGATAAAAATAATTTAAAAGTTTGCGCAAAATAAAATTTGTATTAAATTTGCACTCGCTTAACAGCACTGATGGTCTATGGTGTAATGGTAACACTACGGTTTTTGGTGCCGTCTTTCTAGGTTCGAGTCCTAGTAGACCAACATAAAGCCTCTCAATTTTTTGAGAGGCTTTTTTTATGCTTTACGGTATCTAAATTATTGAAGTACGGCGATTTTTCAGTGGTTATTTAGTATTGGTTTTGGGTCAAAATCTATAATTGAGTTTCGACATATTGTTTAAAATTATTCAATATCGCCTGCCAACCTTTTTCTTGGAGATCTAATGGATTTTGATTTTCTGGTTCAAAATGTTCGGTAATCAATGTGGTTTGATCGGTTTTAGCTTCAAAAAGAACTGTTACTTTTCGAGAATCGCCTAACTCGATTTGGAGTTGTTTTTCAATTTCAATTTGAGTGAATCTACCCCAAAAATCGAATTCAAATGAGCCGTCTTTAGCAGCCATAATATGATGAAATTCTCCATTTATTTCTAATCTAGATGTTGATTTTGGACAATGCCAATCAGGGCTAGCAAAATTCCACTTTGTAACATGTTCTGGCTTTGTCCAGCATTCCCAAACAGTTGCAACTGGAGCAGTTATAGTGGCTTGTACAGTTATTAGTGACATAAAATTATATTTTTAGTATTTGATTGCAATATTCTTTAACTGGTTTAAAATCAGTATTCAAAATCTTTTTTATTTTAGAATTATCATAATTACTTTTCGAATACGAAGCTTTAGCACTGGCTCGAGAGAGCTTTCTTTTCTGAAAGAAAAAGGTAGCTACAACCCAATCCATTCTCCAAAATAAATTCATTAGAAGAGGGGTTGCATGCCATCGAGGACGTTTCATTTTTAGATTGTCTGCGATACAATTTAATATTTCTTGGAACGAATAATTGTTTTCAATCAATGTAAATCGTTCGTTTTTGATATCGCTATTCATTAGTCTCACACTTGCTTCGACCACATCAGTAACTGCAATAAATCCAGTGGTACCAGTGGTGTAAAAGGATAGCCCTTTGGCAACAGCCGAAAATAGTTTCCCGCTTCCTTGCTCAGGAAATCCTGGACCTAAAATAATTCCTGGATTGACAATGAGTACGTCTAAACCTTCTTGTTGGCCACGCCAAACCTCCATTTCGGCACCATATTTTGATATAGCATAATCGCTATGGGGTTTTTCGGGATTCCATTCGGTTGTTTCTGAAATTATAGTTTCGGTGAGTGTTGGGTCTCCCAAAGCAGCAATCGAACTCACAAATAGCATTTTTTTGATTCCGTAAGCCAAACAAAAATTCACGATGTTAGCCGTTCCTTCAATATTTGTTTTCCTGATGGCATCTTCATCTTTTGGGTCAAAAGAAATCATCGCGCCACAATGGTAAACGGATTCAATATTCTGAAAGGCTATTTCTAAAGACGGAATGTCAAGAATATCTCCTTCAATCCATTCAATTTTTTCGAATAAATGGGATTTGTGGTAGAGTGAAAATAAATTTTTAGTCTTTTCAATGGAAATTCTAGTTCGACACATAGCACGCACATTTTCTCCTTGCTCCACTAAATGAAGTAAGAGATGTGCGCCCACTAAACCAGTTCCTCCTGTAACTAAAATCATGTGGTAAAGATACTTTTTTTTGCTATTGCCACGAAGTCACAAAGTCGCAAAGTTTTTGTTATTGCGAGAAGGAACGACGAAGTAATCTATTTAATCATTGATTTTGATATTGAACTTTCCAATTGAATTTGCCATTGAAATTTCTATCTTTGCGCAAATTGATTATAAAAATGAAAAATTTAGTAGAAGAATTACAATGGCGTGGCTTGGTTCATGACATCATGCCGGGAACCGAAGAACAACTTTTGAAAGAGATGACAACGACTTATATTGGATTTGATCCAACTTCTGATTCGTTGCATATTGGAAGTTTGGTTCCGATTTTATTGTTAGTTCATTTGAAAAATTTTGGACATAAACCGATTGCCTTAGTAGGAGGTGCAACAGGAATGATTGGAGATCCATCAGGAAAATCAGATGAGAGAAATTTGTTGGACGAAGCTACTTTGGCACACAATGTAGAAGGAATCAAAGCGGTGCTTTCTCGTTTTTTGGATTTTAATTCGAAGGAAGTGAATGCGCCTGTTTTAGTGAATAATTACGATTGGATGAAGGATTTGTCGTTCATCAATTTTGCGCGTGATGTGGGTAAACGTATTACCGTAAACTACATGATGGCAAAAGATTCGGTTAAGAAACGATTGTCTGGCGAAGGCGAAGGAATGTCGTTTACTGAGTTTACCTACCAATTGATTCAAGGGTATGATTTTTATCATTTGCATAAAGAATACAACTGTTTGTTGCAAATGGGAGGCTCTGATCAATGGGGTAATATTACCACGGGAACCGAATTAGTGCGTCGTATGAATGCCGAAGGTGCCAAAGCGTATGCGATGACTTGTCCTTTGATTACTAAGGCTGACGGATCTAAATTTGGAAAATCGGAAGGTGGGAATGTCTGGTTAACGGCTGACAAAACTTCGGTGTATAAATTTTACCAATTTTGGTTGAACACGACCGATGTAGATGCAGAAAAATACATTAAGATTTTCACCTTTTTAGATAAAGCAACTATTGAAGCTTTAATTACAGAGCATCAAGTGGCGCCACATTTGAGAGTGTTGCAAAGAAAACTGGCAGAAGAAGTAACTACTTTGGTACATTCTAAAGAAGAGTTGGAAAAAGCAATTAAAGCTTCGAATATTCTTTTCGGAAATGCTTCGGCAGCTGATTTGAAGCAATTGGACGAAGCGACTTTCTTAGAAGTTTTTGACGGAGTTCCTCAAGCTGAAATTGTTAAAAGCGAAATCGAAAACGGATTGGATATTGTGACGGTTTTAAATGAAAAAACAGGTTTTTTTAAATCCAATGGAGAAGCAAGAAGAGCCTTAACTGCGAATTCTATTTCGGTAAACAAAGAAAAAATAACAGAAGAATACCAACTTTCAACCAACGATTTGATCAACAATCAATTCGTGCTTTTGCAAAGCGGAAAGAAAAATTATTTTATTGTAAGAGTGAAGTAATTTTCATTTTTTATTAGCCGCAAAGGCACGAGGGCGCAAAGCAAATTGTAAAGAAATTTTTAAATCTTTGTGAC
>JACCDH011238334.1_pt1 | contig 16392 bp, 15 predicted proteins | sample 7442481 | NCBI WGS metagenome assembly JACCDH01 (sample SAMN15323433, study PRJNA562643) | freshwater metagenome | isolation source: river surface water | place: USA:Blue River Watershed | collected 2017-08-15
CCTCGTCGCCGTTCCGGCGCTCGTCGGGACAAGGCAAAGCTTGGCTTAACGCAGGATCGGCACGCCGTCCTTTTCGGGCCGCTCTACCATCCCCGCCCGCAAACCGCGCCCGATGCGGTGGGCAAGCTCGGACCAGGCCTGTGCCTGTTCGGCGGTCAAGTTCCGCTTCAGCACGGACTCAAATAGCCCCAGCCAGACCTCGAACATGCCCGGCCGCACATTGCCTGCATCGCGGTGGACGGCCAGCGGGTTGCCGTCATAGCTGCGATCATGCAGGATCGCGTTGCGCCAGAAACGGGCGATCTTCTCCTCATGCGCTGGCCAGTCGGCAACATGGGCGGCAAAGACCGGCCCAAGCCCCGGATGGTGGCGCACCGCGTCGTAGAACATGGCCACGACGGCGTCGATCTCGGCAGCGGTGATCTCGACGCGGGGTGCGGGCATCGGGCGAACTCCTTTTGGCCCAAGCTTGCGCCTGCGCGTGCCCCGCCCGCAAGGGGGCGTTCAGCCGCAGGCTGACGGGGCTGGGGGAAAGGCCGCACCGGCCAGGGGCGGGATCATGTCGCCCGAAACCAGGGCCGTCAGCAGGCGCGGCATCGGCGGCAGGGCCGAGGCCGGGGCGAGCAGGTGGTTGCGCAAGAGCGGCAGAAGGCGGCTTTGCGATTGATACATTGGGGTAAAGACCGCGCTCATCGCCTGGTAAAGGCGCACATGCCAGCGCCGCATCCTGGCGTATTGGGCCAGCGCCGCGTCAAGCGGTTGTGCCGCCTGCAAGGCCGTTGCCAGGGCCATGGCATCAAGAAGCGCCATGTTCGCCCCCTGGCCCAGCTGCGGGCTGGCGCGGTGCGCGGCATCGCCGATAATGGCCAGGCCGGGACCATGCGGCTGCGCCAATGTGCCGTGGCCATAGCGCGCGATGGTCAGGTCCGAGGCAAGGCGCAGCCCGTCGACAAAAGGTGCCATCTCTGGCCAAAGTCCGGTCACCTCTGCCTGCCAGCGGGCCATGTCGGCCAAGGGCCATGTGTCCAGCGCATCGGCCGGCATGGACCAGAACACCGCCGCCCGGGGGGCAGGGTCATCGGGCAGCCGGCCAATGGGCAACACACCCGCCATCCGCCGCGCCCCGTCATAGCGCTGGGAAAGCTGGTCCGGCGGCAAGCTGCTTGTCGGTGGCCACCGGACATGGCCCCAGATCGCGCCATAGGGCAAGGCACGCGCCTGCAATGGCGACAGCCCCGAATGGCTGCCCGAGGCGTCAATCACCAGATCGAAGGGCCCGAAGCTGCGGCCATCGGCAAGGTCTATGCGCCGCTGGCGCCCCACGACCGGCGCCGCCTGCACATCTGCCCCCAGCGTGAAGGCCACCCCGCCGGTCGCCTTCATCGCCTGCCACAGCACATGAAAAAGGCTTGCCCGGTGCAAGGCCAGCCCCGGCGCATCGGCGCGGTAGGACACATCCAGCACCGTCGCGCGCCCATCCTGCCCCCGCATCCGCCGCAAGGGCGCGCCCAGCGCGCGGGCGGCTTCTCCGGCCCCAAGCGCATCAAGAACGGCAAGCCCGACAGGCTGGATCACCAGCCCCGAGCCAAGCGGTCTTGGGCTTTGAAAACGCTCGAAAAGCTGCACGTCATGGCCCTGACCCGCCAGCAGCCCCGCTGCTGCAAGCCCGCCCATGCCCGCCCCCAAGACACCGATCGTCAACCGTTCCGTCACCATGCGATCACCCAACCCTGACGTGCCGCGCGGCGCAAGAGACAAAACGCCCCATGGACCAGGCCCGGCCTTGGCCACAGGGGTCTGGACCCTGTGAAGACCGCCGCGTATAAGGCGCGCATGATGATGCGTCCTGCGATCCTGCCCTTGACACGGTCCCGAATTATGGGCCCGGCGCGCTGACCCAGCCGCCGGGAAGCCAGTGACCTTTGCGCGCCGCGCCGCGCGCCCGTTCCCATAACCTTGAAGGACCCCTCGCCGATGTGCGCTGACACGCCCAAGACCGACGACCTCGCAAGTGACTATCGCGACACCGTTTTCCTGCCCGAAACCGATTTTCCGATGCGCGCGGGCCTGCCCCAGCGCGAGCCGGAATGGCTGGCCCGGTGGGAACGGATCGGCGTCTATGACCGGCTGCGGGCGAAGACGGGGCGTCAGGATTTCACCCTGCACGACGGCCCGCCCTATGCCAACGGGCATTTGCACATCGGCCATGCGCTGAACAAGATCCTCAAGGATATGGTGGTGCGGTCCCAGCAGATGATGGGCCGCGATGCGCGCTATGTGCCGGGTTGGGACTGTCACGGCCTGCCGATCGAATGGAAGATCGAAGAGCAATACCGCGCCAAGGGGCTGAACAAGGACGACGTGGATGTCGTGGCCTTCCGTCAGGAATGCCGCAAATTCGCCGAGGGCTGGATTGACGTCCAGCGCGCCGAATTCAAGCGGCTGGGTGTCACCGGCAAGTGGGAAAAGCCTTATCTCACCATGGATTACCACGCCGAGGCGGTGATCGCGGATGAGTTCATGAAGTTCCTGATGAACGGGACGTTGTATCAGGGCTCCAAGCCCGTCATGTGGTCGCCGGTCGAGAAAACCGCGCTGGCCGAGGCGGAGGTGGAGTATCACGATCATACCAGCCACATGGTCTGGGTGCGGTTTAAGGTTGTTAAGGGCGATGCCCTTTTTACAAAGACCCATACCGATGTCCTTATCTGGACCACGACGCCTTGGACCATCCCGCAAAACCGGGGCGTCAGCTATGGGCCAGGGATCGCCTATGGCCTTTACGAAATCATCGGGCGGCCTGCCGAAAGCACGGCGACCATCGGTCACCGTGTGATCGTGGCTGACGCTTTGGCCGAAGCCGTCTTCGCCCAAGCCAAGCTTTCTGGCCCCGAGATGGTGCGCCGTCTGTGTGATGTGAAGCCTGACGACCTTCAGTGCATGGTGCTTGCCCACCCCTACGCCAACATCGAAGGTGGCAACGGCGAGTGGGATTTCCCCGTGCCGATGGTCGCGGGCGATCATGTGACCGATGATGCGGGCACGGGCTTTGTTCACACCGCCCCCAGCCATGGCGATGACGACTATCAGATGGGGCTGAAGTATAACCTCGGCATGACCTATAACGTCGAGGCCGATGGCTCCTACCGCGCCGATCTGCCGCTCTTTGGCGGGCAGCACATCATCCTGCCCGATGGCAAGGAAGGCCCGGCAAATGTCAGCAATATCAAGGCGCTGGCAGGGGCGGGGGCGCTTTTTGCCAAGGGCAAGCTGAAGCATTCCTACCCGCATTCATGGCGGTCGAAGGCCCCGGTGATCTATCGCAACACGCCGCAGTGGTTCGCCGCGATTGACGCGAAGATCGACGATGGCATGGGCGCCTACGGCGACACCATCCGCGCCCGCGCGCTGCATTCAATCAACCAACTGGTTGAATTCACACCTGTTTCGGGGCGCAACCGCCTTTATTCCATGATCGAGGCGCGGCCTGATTGGGTCTTGTCGCGCCAGCGCGCCTGGGGTGTGCCGCTGACCTGCTTTACCAAGGTCGGGGCCAAGCCCACCGATGCCGATTTCCTGCTGCGCAACGCCGAGGTCAACGCCCGCATCAAGGCAGCTTTTGAGGCCGAGGGCGCAGATGTCTGGTATGTCCCCGGTTTCAAAGAGAAAATCCTGACCGGTATCGTCGATCCGGCAAGTTACAATCAGGTCTTTGACGTGCTGGATGTCTGGTTCGACTCAGGCTCTACCCATGCGTTTGTGCTGCGTGACCGGCCCGATGGCAGCGCAGATGGCATTGCCGACCTGTATCTGGAAGGCACCGACCAGCATCGCGGATGGTTCCATTCCTCGATGCTGCAAGCCTGCGGCACCAAGGGGCGCGCGCCCTATCGCGGCGTGCTGACGCATGGGTTCACGCTGGACGAAAAGGGCATGAAAATGTCCAAGTCCCTGGGAAATACCGTTGCGCCACAAGAAGTTATCGACGAATACGGCGCCGATATCCTGCGGCTTTGGGTGGCGCAGTCGGACTATACGGTGGACCTGCGGATCGGCAAGGAGATCCTGAAAGGGGTGGCCGACAGCTATCGGCGGCTGCGCAACACGATGCGCTTCGTTCTGGGCAATCTGGCGGGGTTCACCGAGGCCGAAAGGATCGCGCCTGCGGAAATGCCCGAGCTGGAACGCTGGGTGCTGCACCGTCTGGCCGAACTGGATGCAGAGGTGCGCCAGGGCTATGCCAAGTATGATTTCCAGGGCGTGTTCCAGAAGCTGTTCACCTTTGCGACCACGGATCTGTCCTCAGTCTACTTCGACATTCGTAAAGATTCCCTCTACTGCGACGCGCCCAGTGCGCTGCGTCGCCGGGCGGCGCGGACGGTGCTGGATATCCTGTTCCACCGGCTGACCACATGGCTGGCGCCGATCCTGACCTTTACGATGGAAGAGGTCTGGCTGTGCCGCCATCCGGGCGAGGATGCCTCGGTTCACTTGCAGGATTTCCCTGAAACGCCAGAGGCTTGGCTTGATCCGGGGCTGGCCGCGAAATGGGCTGCCTTGCGCGATGCGCGCCGGGTGGTGACGGGCGCGCTGGAGGTTCAGCGCAGCGCCAAGGTCATCGGCTCGAGCCTGGAAGCGGCGCCGGAGGTGTTTGTCAGCCCGGTTCTGGCAGGGCTTCTCGGGTCGGTCAACTTTGCGGAACTTTGTATCACCTCGGGGCTTGTCTTGCGCGAAGGGGTGGCACCGGAAGGGGCCTTTGTGTTGGCCGATGTGGCGGATGTGGCGGTGGTGTTCCACCCAGCGCAGGGTGAAAAGTGCCAGCGCTGCTGGCAGATCCTGCCGGATGTGGGCACCCACAAACACCCCCACACCTGCGCCCGCTGCAACGACGCTCTGGGCTGAAACCGGCGTCTGGCCTTTGTCCGGCCTGCGTCGGGTTGGCGTCGGGCATCCGTCCCGACAGGGGCGTGACAGGAAACCAAAAGGCGCTGATCCGGGGGATCAGCGCCTTTTTTCTATAAAAGACTTCGCGGGGGGCGCGTCGGCCCCCCGCGAAGAGGTCTGCCGTCAGGCAGGGAGACGGGTGTGCAGGGGCAGGGCCGGGAAGCTGTGCGCCTTCTGGCTGGCCTCAACCGGGCCGAGGCCGAGATGCATCGCTTCAAGGTCCGCGCGCGTCAGTCCGATATCGGCCAAAAGCCGGTCATCGCTGCGATCCAGCATGAAGCGGGTCGAGCGGCGGGTCTGGAAGAGGGACATCAAACGGGCAAACATGGCGGACTCCTGTGCATGGGCCGGATATGCGCCTTGCGTTGACATTTCTCAAACGAATAGGTTTTATCTCTGGCATTGAAAATCCTCATGGATGTGCCCGATGAGCGTTCCCCTGGACAGCGACCTGATGCGCAGCTTTCTGGCGGTGGCCGACAGCGGGTCAGTCACCGTTGCCGCCGCCCGGCTGTTTCGCACGCAATCGGCGGTCTCGTTGCAGATCAAGCGGTTGGAAGACAGCCTTGGGCAGCCGCTGTTCACCCGGCAGGCGCGCGGCGTCAGCCTGACGCCGCGCGGCGAGCAGCTGGTGCCCTATGCGCGCAAGGTGGTGGCGCTTTTGGATCAGGCGGCGGTGGCCCTGCGCGAAAAGCCCCTGGTCGGGCCGGTGCGGGTGGGGATCCCGGATGAGTATTCCGGCACCGTGCTTCCCCGGGCACTGGCCGCCTTTGACGAGCGGCACGAGGGGGTGCAGGTATCGGTGCGGGTTGATCATTCGACCCAGCAGATCAAGGCGTTAGCGGCTGACGAGATTGATCTGGCGGTGATCTATGACTGGGATTACGTGCAGGAGGGTGAAATCCTGTGTATTGATCCGACGGTTTGGGTCACCTCGATCACGCATCAGCAGCATCTGCGCCGCCCGGTGCCGGTGGCGGTCTATTTCAAATCGGATTGGAGCCGCGAGTTTGCCGAGGCCGGCTTGACCCGACAGCGGATTGATTGGCGACCGGCATGGTCATGTGACATGGCGGGCGGGTTTCGGGTGGCGGTGAACAATGGGATGGCCGTGGCGCCTCTGTCGCGGTCGACCATTCCGGCGGGATGTCGTGAGCTGACGGCAGAAGATGGTTTTCCGATCGTCGACTATGCAAGGGTGATCTTGTTGCGCAATCCGCGTGGCACCTCGCCTGCGGTCGAAGGGATGGCCGCGATGCTGCGTGAGGCCTTTGCGCCTTTGGGCATGCAGCAAGAAGCCCTGCCCGTGGCGCGGGCGTGAGGCCGGGGCCTCCGGCGGGGGTATTTGGGCCAAGATGAACGGCGAAAGCGATGGTGCTTGCGGTCCTGACGGGCAGTTTGTAACGGTTCGGTGACAGACGGGCGGGCAAAGGAAAGCGCATGAGTCTCTGGGTCATGCTGGCCGTTCTGGGCGCGGCCTTTCTGCACGCCTTATGGAATTCGCTGCTGAAGGTCGGCACCTCGCGCATGGGGGCGATGGTGATCCTGTCGATCGGCGAGATCCCGATCGGGCTTGCCGTCGTGCTGGCGCGTCCGGCGCTGGAGTGGGCGGTCGCGCCTTGGGTCATTGCGGCGGGCTGCGCGCATTTCTTCTACAAGCTGTTTCTGACCTATGCCTATGAGCGCGGCGATCTGAGCCGGGTCTATCCCATCGCCCGCGGTTCGGCCCCGTTGATGGTGGGGTTGGTGTCGCCGTTTTTCCTGCCCGATGTCATAACGCCGGTGGAGTTTGCCGGGATTGCGGTTCTGGGCGCGGGGATCTTGCTGATGGCGCAGGGGGTGTTTGCCAGTGGCGAGAACCGGCGGCTGATCCCCTATGCGCTGGGGTCGGCCTGTGCGACGGCGACCTATACGCTGATCGACGGGCAGGGGGCGCGGGTGTCGGGCGATGCGGTGGCCTATATCGCCTGGGTCTTTGTGGTGGATGGGCTGTTCTTTGCCGGCGGCATGCTGGCCTGGAAAGGCGCTGCGGTGCTGCCGCGTCAGGCCAAGGCCTGGGGGGTGGGGATGATTGCGGCGGCGGCCTCGTACGGGGCCTATGCGGTGTCGGTCTGGGCGATGACCGTGGCGCCGATTGCGGTGGTGGCGGCGCTGCGCGAGACCTCGATTCTGTTTGCCGTTCTGATCGGTTGGCTGGTCTTTGGCGAGAAGATGACGAGGGGTAAGGCGCTGGCGGCGCTGGTGATTGTCGGGGGCGTGATGCTGACGCGGCTTTAGCGCCGCTCATCGAGCCCGATGCGGGGCGCGCATCGGTCACTCTTCGCGCGCCGCGCAACGAGACGGCGACAGCCGTACGAGGCGCGTGGGTCAGGAAATCCGCTGGTCAGGAAATCCGGCGCAGGCGTTCGGGGACGATCTGCTGGGCGACACCGGCCAGCACCAGATAGGCCGAGGTTGCCACCAGCCCCCAATGCGCCCAGGTGCCTTCGGCAAAATTCACCCAGGCCGCCCAGGCGGCAAAGGCCACCCAGGCGATGGAGATCGGCATCGTCACCTCGCGCCAGCGTTTGGTGCGGGTGGGATGGACGAATTTCAAGGGCAGGAACATGGCCACTGTCAGGAAGAGCACCACCGCAAGGATCACCGGCTGCGGCGGGGCGATGGCGAAGAGGACCAGCACCACCATGTTCCAGCAGGCCGGAAAGCCGGAAAAGCTTTTGTCCTTGGTCTTCATCCTTGTATCGGCGAAATAGATCACCGAGCCGTAGCAGATCACGATGATGACCAGCCAGCCGGTCCAGCCTGTGAGCATGCCGGATTTGAACAGCGCATAGGCCGGGATGAAGACATAGGTCAGGTAGTCGACGATCAGGTCCATCAGGACGCCGTCATAGATCGGGAAGTTCTTGGGCGTGTCATAGCGCCGGGCCAAGGGGCCGTCGATGCCATCGACCAAAAGCGCCAGCACCAGCCAGAGGAACATGGTCTGCCAGTTGCCCTCGACCGCGGCGAGCATGGCAAACATCGACAGAACCGCACCGGTGGCCGTCAGCAAGTGAACCGAAAGGGCTTTGATCTTTACATCCATCTGGCCTTTTTGGCGGATCAGAGCGGCGTGTCAACCACAAGCTGGAGTTCAGGCGCGGGGATGGGCCTTTTCGTAGACCTCCATCAGGCGTGCGGCGTCCACGGCGGTATAGGCCTGGGTGGTCGACAGGCTCGCATGGCCAAGAAGTTCCTGAATGGCGCGCAGATCGCCGCCTGCCGCGAGAAGATGGGTGGCAAAGCTGTGGCGCAGGGCATGGGGGGTGGCGGTGGCGGGCAGGCCCATCTGCAGGCGGGCCTGCTCCATGACCTTCTGCACAAGCCGCGGGTTCAAGGGGCCGCCGCGCGCGCCGCGAAAAAGGGGCGCGTCGGCGGTGAGCTCGAAGGGGCAGAGGGCCGCATAGCGGGTCACGGCCTGCGCGGTGGCGGGAAGGGTCGGCACCAGCCGCTCCTTGCCGCCCTTGCCGGTGATGCGCAGCACATCGGGCAGGGGGTGGGCGCGGCCCGTAAGGCCCAAGGCTTCGGAAATCCGCAGGCCCGAGCCGTAAAGCAAGGTCACGATCGCCATGTCGCGGGCGGCGACCCATTCGGCGCGCGCCTGATCGCCGACCACGGCGATGATGTCTTGCGCCGCCGCCTCGGACAGGGGGCGCGGCAGCTTGCGTCGGTATTTCGGGCCGCGCGCCGAAAGGGCGGCGGTGGCATCGGTTCCGGCCTGATCGGCCACAAAGGCGAGGAAGTTCTTGACCGCCGAGAGTTTCCGGGCCACCGAGCGGGGCGCCACCTCGCGGCCGCGCAGATGGGCCATGAAGGCGCGCAGATCGGCTTGTGACAGGGCGGTGAGCGCGGCAAGCCCCTCGGTGCCGCCGTGATGCTGGCCAAGAAAGTCAAGGAACTGTCCGACGTCGCGCGCATAGGCGGCCAGCGTGTTGTCGGCCGCCCCCTTCAGCGCGCGCAACTGGTCAAGCCAACGGGAAAGCGCATCGCGCTGGGCGGGCGATATGGCCAGCCCGGCCGATGTCACGACAGCCAACGCCGCATCGTGCGTTCAAAGACGCCCGCGAAAAAGGCCAGAAGATCGGTGCCATGGGTGGGCTTGAACTGATGCGGGTCCTCGGCACCGAGAACCAGCATGCCGGGCAACCGGCCGGTGCCGAAATCCAGCTTCATCAGCGCTTCGGAACGGATCCAGCCCGCGCGCTCGCCATAGATCGCATCCGATTGCGGCAAGACCTGCCGCAAGACGACCGGGCGCTGTGGCACATTGCGCCCGGCGGTCAGGTAATCGGCGACAAAACCGGGCGCGGCGATCGACAGCACATCGCCAAGGCGACGCAAGGCGGGATCCTCGGCCTCTTGCACGGTCTCAAGGACCAGCCGCACGCAATCGACGCGCAGGGTCTGTGCCACATCGGTGGCCATGGTTTTCAGGAAATCCTCAAAGCTGAGGGGGTCGAGCATCTGCAGGATCGCGCGGTGCACCTGATTGGTGCCGGCCAGATTTTCGTAAGCGGCAGCAATCACCGTGCGATGCGTGTCTTCCAGCCGGTCCAGCCGGTTCTCCAGCCGCTCCATCGCGATGCCGCGCAGATCGACGACATTGCCGCCCATCAACCGCTCATTCGCGCCAATGAGCGCGTTCATCACATCGCGGTCTTCCAGAAGCGTCTCGGGTTCCGCCAAAATGCGGTCCCGCATGTCCTGATCAATCATCTGTCCCGGGCCTCATGCCTGCCGCTTGGGCTGCGGCTTTACATTTTGCAACCTTCTAGCATGGAAGCGGTCGGCCGCTCTAGTGCCTTTGCGCCACAGCGGCCCGGCTTTGACAGATGTCGGACGCTCCGCGGGGGGTATTTGAGACCAAGATGAACGGGCAAGGGGGTTCATCTTGGCCCAAATACCCCCGCCGGAGGCATCCGCGATTTGGGGAGCGTGCTGCGGTTACAGGATTTTCTGGCCGGTCTTGGCCCAGTCCTTCATGAACTGTTCGAGCCCCTTGTCGGTCAGCACATGGTTTGCCAGACCCTTGATGACGGCGGGCGGCGCGGTCATCACGTCGGCGCCGATGAGCGCGCATTGGGTGACGTGGTTTGCGGTGCGGATCGAGGCCGCAAGGATCTGGGTGTCGAAGCCGTAGTTGTCATAGACCTGACGGATGTCCGAGATCAGTTCCAGCCCGTCAAGGTTGATGTCATCCAGACGCCCGATGAAGGGCGAGATGAAGGTGGCGCCGGCCTTGGCGGCGATCAGGGCCTGATTGGCGCTGAAACACAGGGTCACGTTCACCATGCGGCCTTCGCCGGACAGGACCTTGCAGCATTTCAGCCCGTCCCAGGTCAGCGGCACCTTGACCGCGATATTGGGGGCAATCTCGGCCAGTTTGCGGCCTTCGGCGATCATTTCGTCGGCAGTCAGGGCGACCACTTCGGCCGAAACCGGCCCTTCGACAAAGGAACAGATCTCCTTCGTCACTTCGATGATGTCGCGGCCCGATTTCAGGATCAGCGAGGGGTTGGTGGTGACGCCGTCCACCATGCCAAGGTCATGCAGCTCGCGGATGGCGTCCACATCGGCGGTATCAACAAAGAATTTCATGGGCGGCGTCCTTTCGGAATGGGTTGCGGGTGCTTGGGGCGCGGTTTACCCCATATGGGGGGCAAGGCAAAGGGCAGATGGCAGCGGACCGAACATATGCGCCGGGCGATCTGGTGGGGGTTCTGACGACAGAGCCCCTTGGCCGGGTTCTTGACTACAAGGCACCCGAGGGCGGCTGTGGCGATGGGGATTTCGTCGAGGTGCCGCTTGGCCCGCGCCGAGTGCTGGGCGTGGTCTGGGGGCCGGGGGAGGGGTCGTTTGACCCTGCCCGCATCCGGGCTGTGCATCGGGTGCTGGAAGCCGCGCCGATGCGGGCGGAGTTGCGGGCCTTTCTGACCCGCGCGGCCGATTACACGTTGACCCCCTTGGCGGCCATGTTGCGCCTTGCCACCCGCGCGCCGGGGCTTGGCGATGCTGAGTCGATGCGCAAGGTTTACCGGCTGGCGGGCCCGGTGCCGAACCAGATGACCGAGGCGCGGTTCCGGGTGGTGGAGGCTTTGCGGCGGTTCGGCCATGCGCCGGTCACCTTGGGGGAATTGGCCGAAGAGGCGGGCTGCGGGGCTTCGGTCGTCAAGGGGCTGGTGAAGCTTGGGGTGATTGCCGAGGAGGACAGCCCGCGCGATCTGCCCTATCCGCCGATGCAGCCGAAGGTGGGGGGCCATTTGCAGGGCGATCAGGTGGCGGCGGCGGATGCCTTGGTGGCGCAGATCGGGGGTGGATTTGCCGCGACGCTTTTGAAGGGTGTCACCGGGTCGGGCAAGACCGAGGTTTATCTGGAGGCGGTGGCGGAATGTCTGCGGCGGGGGCAGCAGGCCTTGGTCCTTCTGCCCGAAATCGCGCTGACGGCGGATTTTCTGGCGCGCGTTGAGGCGCGGTTCGGGGTGCGGCCTGCCGAATGGCATTCCGGCGTCACCATGACCGAGCGGCGGCGGCTGTGGAAGATGGTCGGCCAAGGCGGCGCGCAGTTCGTGGTGGGGGCGCGGTCGGCCCTCTTCCTGCCCTTCCGCGATCTGGGGCTGATCGTGGTCGATGAGGAGCATGACACCAGTTACAAGCAGGAAGATGGGGTTCTTTACAACGCCCGTGATATGGCGGTGTTTCGGGCCTCGATCGTGGGCTGTCCCATCGTCTTGGCCTCGGCCACGCCCTGCCTTGAAAGCTGGGCCAATGTGGAGGCCGGGAAATATGGCCGGTTGGACCTGAGCGCGCGGTTCGGGGCGGCGGAATTGCCGCCGATGCGGGCGATTGACATGCGGGGGGAGAACCTGCCTGCGGACCGCTGGATTTCGGCGAAACTGGCGGCGGAGGTCGAGGCGCGGGTGGCGCGCGGCGAGCAGTCGCTTTTGTTCCTGAACCGGCGCGGCTATGCGCCGATCACGCTCTGCCGGGCGTGCGGGCATCAGGTGGGCTGCGATGATTGCGATGCGCGGATGGTGGAGCATCGGTTCCTGAAGCGCCTCGTCTGCCACCAATGCGGCGCGACGAAGCCCGTGCCGGTGGCCTGCCCGGCTTGTGGGGTGGAGGGGCGGATGGCCGCCGTCGGGCCGGGGGTGGAGCGGTTGGCCGAGGAGGTCACGGCGCGGTTTCCGGGCGCGCGGCTGGCGGTCTTGTCGTCGGACCTGTTCGGCTCGGCCCGCGCCTTGAAAGAGGCGGTGGTGAGTATTGCCGAGGGCGGCGCCGATATCATCATCGGCACGCAGATCGTGGCCAAGGGGCATAACTTTCCCCTTCTGACGCTGGTGGGCGTGATTGATGCCGACCTTGGGCTGCAAGGATCAGACCTGCGCGCGGCGGAGCGGACGTTCCAGCTGATGCGGCAGGTGGCGGGGCGCGCGGGGCGGGCCGAGAAACCCGGTGAGGCGTGGTTGCAGACCCATCAGCCGGATCATCCGGTGATCCGGGCGATCCTTGGGGGCGATGAAGAGGCGTTCTGGAAGGCCGAGGCGGCCGAGCGCCGCGCGGCGGGGGTGCCGCCTTATGGGCGGATGGCGGGGATCATCCTGTCCTCGCCCGATGTGGCGCAGGTGTTTGATTTCGGGGCCGAGCTTGCCCGCCGTGATGGACCGTTGCGCCGGGTGGGGGCGCAGGTTTATGGGCCTGCGCCTGCGCCAATTGCGCGGGTGCGCGGGCGGCATCGGGTGCGGCTGTTGGTCAAGGCCGAGAAATCGGTGCCGTTGCAGGCGGCCTTGGCCGAATGGGTGGGGCAGTTGAAACTGCCCAGCAATCTGCGGCTGGCGATTGATATTGATCCGCAGAGTTTCTACTGACGCCCGTCGCCGATTTCTGGCACAGAAATCGGTCCGGAGTTTGTGCCAAACTCCGGGGCTGGCAGGACAGCCCAAATTTCTTGCAAGAAATTTTCCAAAATCCTTCGAAGGATTTTGTTTTCCGTCTATATCACGGGCAATGCCAGAAGGAGACGCGCGATGTTCTTTGTCGACCGCAAGAAAATGGAAATGGTCCGCCCCGAAGATGCCCTTCCCGGCAGGGCAGACCCCATGCCGGTGACCGAGCCGCATTTCATCTCGGGCCTTGATCTGAAATCCCCGGTGCCTGCGGGCATGGCCGAGGCGATGTTCGGCATGGGCTGTTTCTGGGGGGTGGAGCGCAAGTTCTGGCAGGCCCCCGGCGTCTGGCTGACCATGGTGGGTTATGCGGGTGGCTTTACGCCCAATCCGACCTACAAGGAAACCTGCACGCAACTCACCGGCCATAATGAGGTGGTGCGGGTGATCTATGACCCCTCGGTCACCTCCTACGAGGCGCTGCTGCGGCTTTTCTGGGAAAACCACGACCCGACGCAGGGCATGCGGCAGGGCAATGACATCGGATCAACCTATCGGTCGGGCATCTATTTCTACACGCCCGAGCAGGAGGCCGCGGCGGTTGCCTCGAAGGCGGCCTATGCCGAGCGGTTGCGGGCGGCGGGCTATGGGGCGATCACCACGGAGATCGTTCCCGCGCCGGTGTTCTATTATGCCGAGGATTATCATCAGCAGTATCTTGCCAAAAATCCGCAAGGCTATTGCGGGATTGGCGGCACTGGGGTGACCTGCCCGATCGGGTTGAAAGCCTGACGGGCTGATGGCTTGACCGGCTGAGCCCAAGGGCCTAATCCCGCCGGGCGCAACCCCGGAGGCCGCCCATGCCCTTGTTCATCGCCGAAACCACGCTGGAAGGCGATGACGCCGCCTTTGCCCTGGCCGAGGCTTTGGAGCGGATGCAGCCGCCGGCGCTTTCGGCCGAGTGCTATGATGTCGAGGGGATGGCGGGGCTTTTGAAGGTCGCCGCGACCTTTTCGCTGCCGCCGAATGAGGTGATGCTGGCCGTTCTGGCCGAAGCCTTTGGCGCGGCGGCTTTCACGGTGGCCACGGTGTCGCAGCACACCTGGTCGGCACTTACGACCCTGCCGGGGGAAAGTGCGGCGCGGGCCCTGGCGGCCGAGATGGAGGCGATGGAGCCTGCGCCCTATGGCGTGGGGGCGTTCGAGATTGAGGATGGCTCGGGCCTGTGGGAGGTGGGCGCCTATTTTCAGGATGCGCCCGACACGGCGGCGATCAATGCGCTGGCTGCCAAGGCAGGGGCGAAGCCTTTCGTGATTTCCGAAGTGCCCGATGTCGATTGGGTCGCCCATGTGCGGCGCGAGCTGGCCCCGGTCGAGGCCGGGCGGTTTTTCGTCTATGGCAGTCATGATGCCGACCGCGTGCCGCAAGACCCCGCGCGCGTGCCCTTGCAGATCGAGGCGACGGTGGCCTGTGGCACCGGGCATCACGGCACGACGCTGGGATGCCTGCGTGCCTTTGACCGGCTGTTGGATCAGGGCATCCGGCCTGCCAAGGTCGCCGATATTGGCGCGGGCACGGCGGTTCTGGCGATTGCGGCGGCGGCAACCCTGCCCGAGGCGCTGGTGATTGCCAGCGACATCGACGAGGTGGCGGTGGATGTGTCCGAGGCCAATGTGGCGATCAACGGCCTTGACGGCCGGGTTGAATGTCTGGAGGCCGCAGGCTTTGCCCATCCGCGCCTGCATGAGGCCAGCCCCTATGACCTGATCTTCGCCAATATCCTGAAAGGCCCGCTGATCGAACTGGCCCCCGACATGGGCCAGCATTGCGCGCCGGGCGGGCTGGTGATCCTGTCGGGCCTTCTGGCGGTGCAGGCCGAGGCGGTGACGGCGGCCTATGTGCAGGCCGGTTTTACCCCGGTTTCGCGCGAGGATATCGGCGAGTGGTCGGCATTGGTTCTGAAACGGAACTGAATTGTTTCTGTCAAATCCGGGGCTTAGCCCCCGGCTTTGCCGCTTTTTCGCCACAATTTGACCGCAACAATCCCAAACTGTGGGGCGTCGATGTGGAGCCTGTGTCATGTATGATGCAAACTTGGTGGAATTCTATGGCCGCGTTGCGGAGTACGAGAAGTACCACAACAAGGGCTATGGGCACGAAGCGCCGGGAACGCTGGGCCGCTCGGTCACCTATGGGCTGCCGAAAAAGCGTCTGCGCCTGCGTCTGATGCCGTTGGTTTTTGTGGCGATTGCCGCCTTTGGCCTGAAGGCCAGCATCCTGCATGCCGTCGGCCCCGCTGCCTATGAGGCGCGCGTGGCCGCCCTGTCGCAGGCCGAGGGTTTTGACCGGCTGGGCGGCTGGTTGATGCAGGTGGACCCGGTGACGGCCTTTGTCGCCGAAAAGATCGGTGTCGGGATCGCCGCGTTGCAAGGCTGAAGGCGGATCGTCTGGATTTGGCCCGTCATCGGGCCGGGTCCTGGCTGATGCGATGAGGGGACAAGGAAAAAGCCGCCGCCCGGGTTCGGGCAGCGGCTTTGTCTATTCCGGCGGCGGATCGGGGCTTAGCGCCCGATCAGCTCGATATCACCACGGCACAGACCGATATCTTCAAGCTCGCGGTCCGACAGCTTGGCCAGCGCCTTGCGGGTGACGCGGGCGTCATTCCAGGCGGCAAGGGCGGCGGCTTTGTCGTTCAGCGCCTGAACGAAGCGGAAAATGGCAATGGCGCCGAACGGCGCCGCGCGGGACGTCTCATAGGCGGCCATAGCGGGTATCCTTTCACAAACTGCTCTGATGCGAGGCGTTCATTCGCCTTCGATGCTGGGTAAATAGTCATGCTGCAGATGCGAAGCAATGGGGGCTGCGGCATGGCCGCAATGCATGGCGCGCATGGCTGGCGTCCGTTTTTTTGCCATGATTTTATGGGCTGACCCGGGTTTCGGCCGGAAAATGTCGGTTCTGAAAGCTGGGGCGTCGTCTTTCTGCGGGTGCATAACGGATCTGTGATCTGCGGCGCGATCTGCAATTCACCTTGGCGGATGTTCTCTTTTCGTGCTAATCCGGGCAAAAGACAACAAACGGGGGCGGGAATGCGGGTTTTGGGGATTGACCCCGGGCTGCGGAACCTGGGCTGGGGGGTGATCGATGTCGCGGGCACGCGCATTTCCCATGTTGCCAATGGCATCTGCCATTCCGCACCCGGTGAAGGCGACGGCGATCTGGCGCAGCGGCTGGTCAGCCTGCATGCCCAACTGACCGAGGTCTTGCGCGCCCATGCGCCGGATGCGGCGGCGGTGGAACATACCTTTGTCAACAAGGACGCGGTGGCGACGCTGAAGCTGGGGCAGGCGCGGGGGATTGCGCTGTTGGCGCCGGCGCAATTGGGCCTGACGGTGGGGGAATATGCCCCGAATGCCGTGAAAAAGGCGATTGTCGGCGTGGGCCATGCGGCCAAGGATCAGGTGGATCACATGGTGCGGCTGCATCTGCCGGGGGTGAAAATCGCCGGTCCCGATGCGGCGGA
>JACCDH011571445.1_pt1 | contig 16392 bp, 19 predicted proteins | sample 7442481 | NCBI WGS metagenome assembly JACCDH01 (sample SAMN15323433, study PRJNA562643) | freshwater metagenome | isolation source: river surface water | place: USA:Blue River Watershed | collected 2017-08-15
ACCCAAGAGGCCCCCCATGGCGCACACACCTAACACGACGGCACGCCGCAGCATTGTGGATTTGCGTGCGGCAAAAGGGCACGAAAAGCTTGTCCTGCTCACGGCCTATACCGCACCGATGGCGCAGATTTTAAGCCCACACTGCGATATGCTGATGGTCGGCGATTCGCTCGGCATGGTCGTTTATGGCTTCGATTCCACCCTGCCCGTCACCTTGGATATGATGATTAATCACGGTGCGGCGGTGGTGCGCGGCGCAAACGGCACGCCCGTGGTGGTGGACTTGCCGTTTGGCAGCTATCAGGCCTCGCCCGAGCAGGCATTCCATGCCGCCGCGCGGGTGATGAAAGAAACCGGCTGCATGTGTGTGAAGATGGAAGGTGGCGCGGAAATGGCCGACACGATTGCGCATCTCAGCGCGCGGGGCATTCCGGTCATGGCGCATATTGGCTTGATGCCGCAGCATATGAACAGCGTGGGTGGCTTCAAAACCCAAGGCAAGGATGACGCTGCCTATCGCGCGATTCTTGCGGATGCGCGCGCAGTGGAAAAAGCGGGCGCGTTTGCCGTGGTGGTAGAAGGCGTGGTGGAGCCGCTGGCGGCAGAAATCACCCGCACATTGGCCATTCCGACCATTGGCATCGGCGCCTCCGCGCTGTGCGATGGGCAAGTGTTGGTGGTGGACGATATGCTCGGGATGTTCGACCGTGCGCCGCGCTTTGTGAAGAAATACACCAACCTGCGCGAGCAGATCGCGAACGCCGCCGCAGCCTATGCCGCAGAAGTGCGCGCAGGCAGCTTCCCGACCGATGCGCAGCTTTATGGCGTGGTGAAGGCGGATACAAAAAAGCCTGCGCGTAAATAGTCGCGGTTACGGCGCTTGTGCGGCACCCACATCGCGTGGGGGGCCAATCATTTCCGGCTCGGGCACGCCTTTGGCTTTCATTTCTTCTTTGGTCTTTTGAATCTGATCGAATTCCGTTTTCACCGCATCCAAGCGCCCGAGACGCTCATCCACGAAGTAGCGCATGAAGTTCAATTCGCCTTGCGTATATTCTTCCGGATGTTTTGCAATCTCTTCGATAATTGCTAGCGCTTCACCAAACTCGCCGCGCTTTTCATGAATGAAGGCAGGCATTTGCTGTGCCCAAATGGGTATGCCGCGCACGCCGCGCAGGCGCTCGGCCAACTGGCTTGCACGGTCTAGGTTGAACATTTTATGCTGCGCCAGATAGGTGCCCTGCACCACCCACCACCATTTTTCCTTCACGCGATCCTTCGTGTAGTGGTCGAGGTAATCCACGAGGTAGTTGATGTCCGATGGATTCTGGGTTTGGCTGAAGTAATAGGTGCTCATCGCCGGCAGGTAGTTCGATTGGTTGTTCAGTTTATCGAGCAGGTAAAACCACTGGGTGAGCTTGTTGAAATCGTACTTGTAGAGGGCGGTGAAGCGGCCGAACGTGTCGCCCGAATTTTGCAGCCCCAGCGCGTAGACGCGGAAAAACACTTCTTCATCGCCAAAGGAAAGGGCGCGCACGGTTTGCTCCCCCGGCACACTGGGAACGATGCCCATTTCAGGGCGAATCGTGTGGCTGTGCCACCAGAATGCGCCTTGCAACGCCACGAACAGCAACAGGACAAGCACTGCCGCATGCATGGCGGGGGTGGATGGCGAGCGTTCTGCGCGGCGAAAAACCATATTAGAACTGTTTGCGTTTAAAATCGATCACCGAAGCGGCCACCAGCAGCGGAATGAACACCGCGGCCTGCATCAGGAACAGCGTCAGGTCATCGTAGGATTTGGGGCCGTAAATAAGCCAGCCGCTTTTGGCGAAGAAATCCAGCCGTGGAATCATGGTGGAGATGCCGCTCATCAGCCACCGTGCGCCTAGGCTGACATCGGCATTACCGAAGAGTAGACTGGTTTGCGTGGCCACTACGAAGAAGCCCATCATCCGCGACAATGTATACATCGCAAGCGAAGCCAGCACCGTTCCAACACCGCTGCGAATAGTAAGGGCGGCGAATAGCGTCATTGACACGACGAGCAGGGATTCGAGCAGCAGGCTTGCCGCCCACAGCATGAAGCCCGTTTGGTTGATGATGCCAACCGCCACCAACATGACAATCGTGGGGATGACCAGCAACGCCGCCACAACGGCAAAGCCCAGCCAATATGAAAGCACCAAGGTGGTGCGGGAGATGGGGCGCGAAAGCAGCACATCGATCTCGCGCGCATCGAAGGCGTTTTTCATGTGAAAGCCGATAAACACAATCAGGCCAATCATGATAATCACCCGCGCGGAGGCTGCGGTGAATGCGAGGGTCATTTGCTCGGCTTCGAGCATGGCGGTGGAGCCTAGCACGCTGGAGATATAGGCTGCGGCCAGAACGCCTATCAGCAGCCCGAAGAACAGTTTGTCGCGCGTTGCCGTAAGCAAAACATACCGGACGTTACTCAACATAGCCTACCCCTGCCGTCTTATTGGTTATTGAAGATCGGGCGCGGGTCGGTCGTGAACTTTTTATAGATAACGCGATCCGCTGGCGCACTGCTTCCGTCGGTGTTCACAATGGTCGCCTTGATGAAAATAATCAACTCGCGTTTGAGTGAATCTTCGTTGCGGCTTTTGAACAGGTTGCCGAAGAATGGCAGCTCCGATGCCCCCGGAACACCGGTGGACTCGTTACGGGTGCTGTCTTCCATCAGACCGCCGATAATCATCACGCCGCCGCTTTTCACTTTCATCACCGAATCCAGTTCGCGTACTTCAATCACGGGCACGTCGGAGTTAATCGTTTGGCCCGCAGGCAAATCAACCACGGCCGCCGCCAACACATTGCCCGGATTCTGCACGGTTTTCACCTGACGCGTTAGGGTTGGGCGCACGTTCAGCGTCACTTCCTGCGTGTTCAGGTTAATGGATGGCAGAATGCTCATGATAATCCCAATTGGCACCGTTTGTTGCTCGCAATTCACGGTTGGTTGGGTGGCGGTGGAGCCTGTGGTTCCGGTGTTTGCCACTACCGTTCCTGCCTGGGAGGTACAGTTGAAGAAGATTTCATTGCGTGCGAATGTCAACACGGCCTGCTGGTTATTGATTGCCGAAAGGCGTGGGCTGGAGAGTGTGCGTGTGGTGCCGAAACGCTGAGTCAGCGCCACTACGGCGTCCAGTTCTTTATTTTTTACACCAAAGGTGAATGCATTAGAGATACCCCCTTGGTCGGCGAGCCCAAGAGCTGTTGAATCCGGTAATGCAAGAGAACCCGACGAAGATGGCAGGAATGAACCAGGGCCCGAATACACATCGCCCGCACTGAGAACACTGCCCCAGTTAACACCAGACAGGAACTGGTCGCTGAGCGAGACTTCAACAATTTTTGCTTCAATCAGCACCTGTGCCGACGCATTGCGCGACAGCATTTTCAGGAACAGATCAATCATTTCATGTTGCGCTTGGCTTGCGTTCACCGTCAGCACATTGGATTGGCGGTTCACCACAAAATTGGCACCGGTTGCTGAATTACCCGTGTTTGTGCTGCCTGCACGTGCCGCCGTTTGCGTATTGGCCGCGGCCGCAGCAGTGCCGCCATCCGCTTGGTAATTGATGATTTCGGAAATCGATGCTTCGAGCGACGAGAACAAGTCGCTCTCACCTTGGCTGGTGATATTGTTGGTGGAGCCCGTGGTGCCGAAGCCAGACTGACTGCCGCCGCTGCTGCTACCGCCACTACTTCCACCGCTGCTACCGCCGCCGCTGGAGAGAATATTGGTGCTGAGGTTATAGGTCGAGTTGCTGGAGCGCACGAGGTTCAGGAAATCCAGCGAGTAGTTTTTAATGTAAGGCACGTCACGCTCGACGCGGATGGAGTTGCCCGCAACGCTGTAACGCAGATGGCCCAGATGCGCGATGCGCTCAATCACTTCGTTGAAGGGACGGTCGGTGGCGCGCAGGTTAATGCCAGTGGTATCCAGCCCCGAACCCACTTCAATATCGACATTGGCCAAGCGACCTAGTTCGAACAAAACGTCGCGCAGCGGCACGTCTTCGGTGACGGCGAGGGTGACGAGTTTCGTGTTTGCTACTTTAGGCGCGGTGGGTGCAGCCAACACTTGCGACAAATCCGGCAGCGGTGGCACGCCGAGCGATGCGGTGGGCGTTACGTCCGTATCGTTCTTCGAGAGTTTATCGATATGGTTCAGGTTGCGGAAATCGTCCACGCTCAGTTTCTGCTGGCGATCCAACACGTCGGTGGTGTCGCCCGCTTTGGGCGTCAGGGTTTCCAGAAAGCTACAGGAGGATAACATCATCGCGCTGGTGGCGACCAACACCCAAATAGCCAATCCGCGGCTATGCGTTCTTACACGAGAAGGCATCATGATTGATCAATCCTTTATTCTATATCTGGTGTTCACACCGTAACCAGCTCACCATATGTTTGTAGCACCGTTGCACAAGCGGTTTCTATTCTTGCTACGCGGATTGCATCTTGCGGATGCAATCCAGTCGGCATCTGTCACTTCAGCGCAACAATCCGTAGAGTTTCCAAAAATCATTCGCCACTTCCGGCACCACCACGCAGCCAAGCAACGCAATCGCCAATGCGGGGCCAAATGGAAAACGTTCGCCGTGCCCCATCGCCCGCCACACCAATGCGGAGAGAATGCCAAGCACGCCCGAGAAAAACAGGAACGGCACAAAGTTCGCGCCATCCGCCAACCAGATGCCCGCGACGGCGAGGAATTTCACATCGCCCAGCCCCAAGCCGTCTTTGTTGCGGAAATAGATGAAGCCATATTTCAAGCCAAGGCCGATGGCTGCGCCCACAAACGCCCCAGCAGCCATATCCGCCAGCGGCACGTTGGTGATAACGCCTGCGAATACGCCTAATATCGCGGCAGCGATTTGCACTTCGTCCAAAATAATTTGGTGTTCAAGGTCGGTCACGAACATCGCGACGATGCACCACCATAATCCGGTGATGGCCACCGCCTCCCACGTGAAGCCGTAATGCGCGAAGACGGCAACGGCACCCACTGCCGAAAAAAGTTCCGTCAGCGGATAGCGGATGCTGACCTTTGTTTTGCAATGGCGGCATTGCCCGTGATTCAAAACATATGAAAGAATGGGAAACAGATCGCGCACTGCCAGCGGCGTTTGGCATTTGGGGCAGCGCGAGCGCGTCATGCCAATGGGTTCATCCAGCGGCAGGCGGTAGGTGAGCAGCGTGATAAACGAGCCAACGGCTGCGCCTATGATGCCAATGAACAGGAACAAAATGAGCGTTGTGGTGGCCATAAGCAGATGAAATCGCTCCTTATTGTAGTACGAAACTGTATTTTAGATTGAATTATCCACAGGTTCGTGCAATGACTGCCGCACCATACTACATGTTGTGGTGTCACGCTACCATTAAGGTCGCGGACGGTGAAAAATAAAAACGCATCGGAACCGAAGTTTGACTCAGATTGTTGCCATCGCGAATGACCACGCGGGCGTTGCGCTCAAACAAGCGCTGCTTGAGGAGGTTCGCGCGTGTGGGTTCACCGCGAACGATCTTGGCACCGGCAGCAGCGATTCCGTCGATTACCCTGATTACGGCGCGCGCGTGGCGCAGGAAGTCACCGCGGGGCGCGCGCAATTTGGCATTGCCATTTGTGGCTCTGGCATTGGCATTTCGATTGCGGTGAACCGTCATGCGGGTGCGCGCGGCGCGCTGTGCCATAGCGGGCTTGCGGCACAATTGTCGCGGCAACATAACAACGCCAATATTCTGTGCCTCGGCGCGCGATTGATTGGCGAGGCCGAAGCAAAAGAATGTGTGCGCCGCTTTCTCACCACCGCGTTTGAAGGCGGCCGCCACACACTTCGTGTGGAGAAATTAGGATGAATACTGTCATCCTGAGCACAACGAAGGATCTCCCGAAAATGGATGGAGATTCTTCGGCTGCGCCTCAGAATGACAAACGAAATTTATAATAAGGAGCACCCCATGACCAACACTGCACGTAAATTAGAGGACAGCATGACCAACGGATTTTTCAGCGAGTCGCTTGCGACTTCAGACAAAGAAATTTTCAGCGCGCTGGAGAAAGAGCTGAACCGCCAGCAGACGCAGATTGAGCTGATTGCTTCCGAAAATATCGTAAGCAAAGCCGTGCTGGAAGCACAAGGTTCCGTGCTCACCAACAAATATGCCGAGGGCTACCCTGGTAAGCGCTACTATGGCGGCTGCGAGTTCGCGGATATCGCCGAATCGCTGGCGATTGAGCGCGCGAAAAAACTGTTCAACTGTTCGTATGTAAACGTGCAGCCTAACTCTGGCAGCCAAGCGAACCAAGGCGTGTTCAATGCGCTCATCAAACCGGGCGATACGATTCTTGGTCAGTCGCTGGCGGCGGGTGGTCACCTCACCCACGGTGCCTCTGTCAACCAGTCGGGCAAAATTTATAACGCGGTTCAATATGGCGTGCGCGAGGACAATCATCTCATCGATTACGACCAAGTGGAGAAGCTGGCGCAGGAACATAAACCCAAGCTCATCATCGCGGGCTTCTCGGCCTATCCGCGCGTGATCGACTGGGCGCGCTTCCGTAAAATCGCGGACGATGTGGGCGCGTATTTCATGGTGGATATGGCGCATATCGCGGGCCTTGTGGCGGCGGGGCAATACCCATCGCCGCTGCCGCACGCGCATGTGGTGACGACGACGACGCACAAAACGCTGCGCGGTCCGCGTGGGGGTATGATTCTCTCCAACCACCCTGAACTGATTGTTGGCAAAACCATGATGGGCAAAGACCAAACACTGGAAATGGCCATCAACGGCGCGATTTTCCCCGGTATCCAAGGTGGCCCGCTGATGCATGTGATTGCGGCGAAAGCCGTCGCGTTCAAAGAAGCGCTGGAGCCATCGTATAAAGACTATCAAAAAGCGGTGGTGGACAATGCCCGCGCGCTGGCAGCCGTGCTCACCAAACGCGGCCTGAGCATTGTTTCTGGCGGCACGGATAACCATTTGGTGCTGGTGGATCTTCGCCCGAAAAATGTGACAGGAAAAGCCGCTGAGCACAGCCTCGAAAATGCTGGCCTCACCTGCAACAAAAACGCCATTCCGTTTGATCCCGCTTCGCCGTTCGTTACCTCGGGCGTACGCCTCGGCACGCCCGCTGGCACGACACGCGGCTTCGGCATCAAGGAGTTCGAAGAAATCGGTAACCTGATTGGCGATGTGCTGGATGCCTTGAGTGCAAACCCCGAAGATAACGCCGTGGCCGAAAAAGCCGCGCGGGCAAAAGTGGAAGCCCTCACCAAACGTTTCCCGATTTACAACTAGCGAGGGCGAAATGCGCTGTCCGTTCTGTAACCACGAAGATACGCAAGTGAAGGATAGCCGACCGTCGGAGGATGGGTCGTCCATTCGTAGACGCAGGCACTGTCCTTCCTGCGAATCCCGTTTTACAACATTTGAGCGCGTGCAGTTGCGTGAGCTGACGGTGGTGAAATCAAACGGCGAGAAACGTCCGTTCGACCGCGATAAAATCGCCCGCTCGATGTCCATCGCGCTGCGTAAACGTCCGGTGGATGCCGACCATGTCGAGATGGCCATTAACCGCATTGTGCAGAAGCTGGAGAGCGAAGGCGAAAGCGATATCCCGACCCAACGCATTGGTTCGCTGGTGATGGCGGAGCTGAAAAAACTCGATGCCGTAGCCTATATTCGCTACGCGAGTGTCTATCGTGATTTCAGCGACGCGGGTGATTTTGAAGAGTTCGTAGAGAAGCTTTAGTTGCGCGTAAGCGCGCGGTGGGGCGAGCCCCCACACCCCTCGCTTCGCGGCTCGCCATGGGAGGCTACGCACCGCTAAATGTTATCGCTTGATCAACATTTTTTACATCACGCCATCCGCATCGGTGCGCGGGGGCTTGGGCGCACGGCGGAGAATCCGAGTGTTGGCTGTGTGCTCGTTAAAAACAATCAGGTGATTGCGGCGGCGCGCACGGGCGATGGTGGGCGACCACATGCGGAAACGCTTGCGCTGGCGGCGGCAGGGGATGCTGCGCGCGGCGCCACGGCCTATGTGTCGCTTGAGCCATGCGCGCATCACGGCAAAACGCCACCTTGCGCCGAAGCGTTGATTCAAGCAGGCGTGGCGCGTGTTGTTATTGCAGCGACGGATCACGACCCACGCGTTGCAGGCAAGGGCATCGCGATGCTGCGAGCGGCGGGGATTGAAGTGGTTGTTGGTTGTTCGTTGTCCGTTGGTGACAAAGAACCTTCACGAACAACGAACAACGAACAACTAGCAACTCCCTTTCGCGGTTTTTTCCGCCGCATCAATCACGGCTTGCCGTATGTGGCGATGAAACTTGCCACCTCCGCGGACGGTTTTTTAGCGGGTGGTTCGCAGCGCTGGATTACGGGCGAAGCGGCGCGCACCCATGGCCACCGGATTCGCAGCACGATGGATACGATTGTCACGGGCATTGGCACCGTGCTGGCGGATGATCCGTTACTGACAGTGCGGCTTTCGGGCCTTGCCCATGCGCGCTGTGTGCGAGTGGTGTGCGACCGCAGGCTGCGCCTGCCGGTGGATTCGAAACTGGTGCGCACCGCTGAGATGCAGCCGGTATGGGTCATCACCACCGCACGCGGGGTGGAGGAAGCCGCGAGCCACGCGACCGAACTGCGCGAAGCAGGGGTGGTGCTGCATGTGGTGGAGGACGAAACGCTTGCGCCCATAACCATCCTCAAAACCCTTGCGGCGAATGGCAGCAGCCGCGTGCTGGTGGAGGCAGGCGCCGCCCTAAGCAGCGCATTTTTGGCGGAAAACTGCGTGGATTCGCTCTATTGGTACCGCGCGCCAGCGGCGCTTGGAAATGCTGGCATTTGCCCCGTTCCTGCGCTAGAAACGGCGCTTGGCGCAACTGAGCCTGCCGCGGTGGCAGCGCTTGGCATCGACCGCTTGGAAAGATACGAACTGAATTCATGTTTACCGGATTAGTCAGAACGCAAGGCACGATTCGCTCCATCACCACCGATGGCGATACCGTGATGGTGATTGAAGCAGACGATGCGCTGCCAATGAGCCTTGGCGCTTCCATCGCCTGTCATGGCATGTGCCTGACGGTAACCGCGTTCGAGGGCAAGCAATTCACCGTGTCGCTTTCTGCCGAAACGCTGCGCTGCACGAATGCTGGCAGCTGGCAGCTGGGCACGCGCATTAACCTCGAGCCCTCGCTGTGTGTGGGCGACGCAATGGGCGGGCATTTTGTTTCCGGCCATGTGGATGGATTGGGCAAAGTGATACGCACCGAGAAAAGCGGTGCCTCTACCATCTGGGAATTTGAAGTGCCTGCAGCGCTGGCGCGCTTCATTGCGCCCAAAGGCTCCATCACGATTGATGGTGTGTCGCTGACGGTAAATACGGTGAACGCGCATCGCTTCACCGTCAACATCATCCCCCACACGGCAGAAGTAACAGGCTTCAAAACCCTTGCTGTGGGCGATTCTGTAAACCTCGAAATCGATATGCTCGCGCGCTATGTGGCGCGCCTTCAGGAGTGTGCATGACCCAACTTTCCCCCATCGAAGACATCATCGCCGAAGCGGCGGCGGGACGCATGTTCATTCTGGTGGATGACGAAGACCGCGAGAATGAAGGCGACCTGATCATCCCTGCCGAATGCTGTGACGCGGCGGCGGTGAATTTTATGGCGCGGCATGCGCGCGGCCTCATCTGTCTTGCGCTTGAAAAAGCACAGGTGGAGCGGCTTGGGTTGCCGCCCATGGCGCGGCATAATTCCTCGCGCCATGCCACGGCGTTCACTGTCTCCATCGAAGCGCGTGAAGGCGTGACGACGGGTATCTCCGCCGCAGACCGCGCACGCACGATTGCCGCTGCCAGCAACCCGAATGCGATGCCGTCGGACATTGCTTCCCCTGGTCATATTTTCCCGCTGGAGGCGCGCGAGGGCGGCGTGCTGGTGCGGGCGGGTCATACCGAAGCAGCGGTGGATATTTCGCGGTTGGCGCGGCGGCATGCCTCTGGCGTGATTTGCGAAATCATGAACGAAGACGGCACCATGGCGCGCCTGCCCGACCTGCTGAAATTCGCGGCGGAGCATCAGCTTAAAATTGGCACGATTGCAGATTTAATCGCCTATCGCCGCCGCGCGGAAAAGCTGGTGACGCGCATTGTCGAGAATGAACTCACCACCAGTTTCGCGGGCAGCTTCCACTGCATCGCCTACGCCCAAAGCCCCGGTTACGCCGAACATCTCGCGTTAGTGAAAAATAAAATCCCGCCTCAAGGCGCAGCCTTGGTGAGGATGCATGCGCTGGATGTGATGGCGGATGTGCTGGGGGATGCGGCGAATGGCAAAGCAGGTGTGCTTCAGGAAGCGATGCGGATGATTGATGCGGCGGGGGCTGGCGTGCTGGTGCTGCTGCGCGAACCGCGGCGCACCGCGGCGAGCGACAGCCTGAAGCTGGCACGCGGCGAAGAACCGGCCACGCCCATCCTGCGTGATTATGGCATTGGCGCGCAAATCCTGCTGGATTTGGGCGTGCGCGAGATGACGCTGCTGACCAACAGCCCAAAAACCATCATCGGCCTTGAAGGCTATGGCTTGCATATTGCGGGCTATCAACCTATTAAGGCCGCATGAAACCGATCCTGATTGTTGTTGCTCCCTATTATACCGAGATTAGCAAGATGCTGGTGCTCGGCGCCGATGCTGCGATTAAAGCGGCGGGCTATACGTCCGAAATTGTTGAAGTGGCGGGGGCGCTGGAAATCCCCACCGCCATCAGCATGGCGCATGAAAGCGGCGAATATGCGGGCTTTGTGGCGCTGGGCTGCGTGCTGCGCGGCGAGACCACGCATTACGACACGGTGGCGAATGAATCTGCCCGCGGCTTGATGGATATCAGCTTGCGCGAACATGCAGCCATCGGCAACGGCATCCTCACCTGCGAAACCGAGGAACAAGCCATTGTCCGCGCGGATATGAACCAAGGCAATAAAGGTGGCGAGGCCGTGCGCGCGGTGCTTTCCCTCATCGCGCTTCAACAGAAATTTGGGTTAGAATCATGAATGCTCCCCGTAAATCCCTGATGCGCAAACGCGCGTCGCGCCTTGCTGCGGCACAAGCGCTTTATTCCGAGGCGCTGATCGAGCGCAAGACGCTGCCGAACTTGCTGGTGGCGCAGCTGCTGGAATCATGGGCGGATAGCAAAGCCAACGACACGGCGGATTTGCCGCACGCCACCCAGCCAGAAGCTGCACTGCTGAACAAATTGATTGAAGCCTCGCAAGCGCATGCGGAGGTGATTGAAGCGGCGATTGACGGGCTGATTCTGCCGAACTGGACGAAGGCGCGCACCAGCTTGCCGCTGCTTGCCATTCTGCGCACCTTTGCCGCAGAAGCGATTGCCTACCCCGACCGCGCCGCCGCCATGCTGGTGGATGAATATACCGAAGTGGCCGCGCAGCTGGTGACGGATGACGAGCTGAACTATGCGCACAAGGCCTTCAACCTGCTGCTCGATGCGCTACGTACCAAATAATCCCTCCCCCCTTGCGGGGGAGGCTAGGTGGGGGGACGAGAAACAGCGCGATGTCTGAGATAAAACGCAACACCCCCTCACCCCAACCCTCTCCCGCAAGGGGAGAGGGAGTTTCTATCGGTGAGCGCACACGCATTGCCCGTTATTTTGCCCCGCTCGCCAGTGATGCTGGCAGTTTTCACCTGACGGACGACGCGGCTGTGCTGCACCCTCCCGCAGGCGCATCGCTGGTGATCACGACCGATAGCGTGATTGAAAATGTGCATGTGCTGGCGGGTGCTACGCCGCAGCAATTTGCCCAAAAACTCGTGCGTAGAAATCTCTCCGACCTTGCGGCCATGGGCGCAGCGCCGTGGCGTTACACCCTGAATTTACACACACCGCATGGGCTTGCGGAGGATTGGTTTGCCCAATTTGCTGCAGCGCTTGCGGAGGAGCAATCCGCGTTTGGCATGGTGCTCATCGGGGGCGATTCCACCTCTGCCGCGGCGGCCTCCATCCACGCCACCATGACCTGTTTTGGGCTGGTGGATGGCGCGCCCTTGCGGCGCAGCGGCGCCAAAGTGGGGGATGATATTTACGTCAGCGGCACGATTGGCGACGCCGCCCTTGGCCTGCGTATGCTGCAGCAAAAAGAAGCTGTCATTCCCGCGCAGGCGGGAATCTCTGTCGATAGGCGGGATAGTGGAGAGAGAGGTTCCCGCCTGCGCGGGAATGACGATATGGATGCGTTTCTAGTCGCACGCTACCACCGCCCTGAACCGCGCCTAGCGCTTGGTGCGGCGCTGCGTGGCATGGCCACCGCGGCGATGGATATTTCCGATGGGTTGCTGTCGGATATGGCGCAGCTTTGTGCTGCAAGCGGCGTGGGCGCAATGCTCACGCGCGCAGCTATTCCGCTCTGCCCTGCTGCGCAGCAATTGCTGCAACAGGATGCCGCCTTGTGGGATATAATTCTGCGCGGGGGCGATGATTACGAGCTGCTGTTTACTGCCCCTGCCAGTGCACGCGGGGCACTGGCGGAACAAGCCGCATCGCTTGCGCTACCGCTGACCTGTATCGGCGAAATAACGGCCGCGAACGGTATTCGTTTTGCGGGCGAAGCAGACGCCGTGAACCCCGATGGGTTCGAGCACGCCTAGCGGCCTAGGCCGCGCGGGTCGATCTGCCGTCCGGGGGCGCTGAACTTGCCAAGATTGCCTAATAGCTGCTCGATAATTGTCAGTTCGTGGCCTTCAGATGGCGTTACTTTTTCGACCACTTCGACATTTTTTGCATCGGCTTTGGTGTGCGTATCGATGCTGGTGACGACATGGTTGCCATCGAAATGAATGGCTGTCACGTTTTGGTCGGCCACTTCTGGCGCCCACATACCCACGGTTTCGCGGCGGAGGTTAATATAGTACCATGTCTCGTCGCCGAAGTTCGATTTGGCGGTTGGCGTTCCCAGAATCGCGGCCACATCGTCCGTGCGGCTTTGGCCGATGACGATTTGCTTGAAATCTTCTGCATCCGTAGTATGCCCACGGTTATCTACCATGGGGTAGCACCCAACGAGCATCCCCATTGCTATGACGAGTCCTGAAATCATCCCCGCACGGTATATTGTCAATGTTCGCACTCCTACGCCGTTTGTTCTGCCCACCACCATCCGCTGCTGCGCAGAACGCATACATAGCACTGGTTACGCGGGCGCGAAATCCCTTTTTCTATGAATCGCTCGGCGTGCCCGATACGCTGGATGGGCGGTTTGAGCTGGTGCTGGTGCATCTGTTCTTGTTGCAGCATCGCTTGCTGCGCCCGCCGGTGGATGCAGCTGCGGAGAGCTTCTCGCGCGAGCTGGGGGAATTATTCTTTGCAGATATGGACCATTCGCTGCGCGAAATTGGCGTGGCGGATACGGGCGTGCGCTACCGCATCAAGGCGATGGCCAAGGCCTATCACGGGCGGCTGCAGGTTTACACCGCCAGCATTGGCGAGGTGGAACAGCTCAAAACCGCCCTCGCCCGCAATCTGTATGGCACGGTGAGCGATGGCGATAGTAGTGTTCTTACGCCGATGGCGAACTATGTGATGCAGATGGCGAAGGGCTGGGACGCAACGGAAACGAAGGCGATTCTCTCCGGCGATGCGCCGTGGGCACCGCTGAACTAACCTACCGCTTCAATCGCAATATCCGACGGTTTCGTGCGCAGTGCCTTTGCGGTGAATTGGTACGCCGCCGCGGTGCGCGCGATGGCGCCTTCCGCACGCTTCACCTGCGCCGCTAATGGCGAAAGGGTTGCGGGTTTAGCGGTTGGCTTGGCCGCGGTGGTAATGGGTGTGCCCTGTGCGGTGGCGTTTGCCACTGTTGCCAATGTGGCGCTCTGGCTGGTGGAAGCTGGCGCAGGCTGTGCGGCGGGTGGCGGCAATTGTGGATTGCTGTTGTTGGGGGATGGCAGGTCGCGGCGGGCAAATAACGCCAGCTGTTCCGGCGTGAGGCTGGGCGATTGCGCAATCAGCTGCGCGGCCAAGCTGCTCGAAGGTTGTGTGGTAACAAGGCGCAGCGCAGGCTTGCTTGGGGGCTCTGGCGTTTTGGTGGAATAGGCTGGTACGACGAGCGCTGCCGTTACCGCCGTTGGCAGAAGCGATTGCGCGGTTGGCCCTGTGCCTGCGGCACCTGCTGCTTGCGCAACCGCCACCGGCACGACATTGACCAGCGGACCGCTGGCCACGCCATTTGGCGCAACACTGCTGATAAGGGACATCGTCTACTAGCTCTGTTTTTTATTTTTTAGTCTTAATTATGCAAATAATAGCATGAATCCAGCGGATTAGCCAGCGATGCGTTGCATTCATCCCCATGCCATGCAAGCCTTTGTCATAAAATGTTCATTTTACTTCCGCGGCCTGCCCGCGTAAGCAGGGGGCATGAAAAAAATTGTTCTCTCATGGTTGGTGTGCGTTCTGGCGCTGGTGGCTCTGCTTGCATGGGTTGGGCGCGATATTCTCCCCGCAGGTGATGGCCAGCCATCCGATACGATTCCGATCGTGAAGGGCGCGTTCTCGCTTCAGTCGCCCACCGGCGCAACGGTGACCGAGCAAGACTTCAAAGGCCGCTACATGCTGGTGTTCTTTGGCTTCACCCACTGCCCCGATATTTGCCCCACCACGTTGCTGCTGTTGCAAAATGTTGTTGCGAAGCTGGGTGAGGACGGCAAAAAATTACAGCCGATTTTCATTACAGTAGACCCCGAGCGCGATACACCTGCGTTGGTGGGCGACTATGTCAGCCATTTTGGCAACGGCGTGGTTGGCCTTTCGGGCACGCCTGCACAGGTCAAGGCGGCCGCCGATAATTTCAAAGTCTATTTCAGCAAGGTTGAGATGAGCGACCCAAGCATGGGCTACATGATCAACCATTCCGGTTTTATCTATTTGCTGGGGCCGGATGGCCAGTATCTGAGCCATTTCGCGCATGATGTCTCGGAAAGTGACCTTGAAGCAGGTTTACGCAAATTTGTGCGTTAGCCCCTCTTGCCATCGGCGATGGTTTCGAATAATCATCCGCAATGGGAAATAAAGAATATCCTCCAATCGCTAAACGCCGCGGACTTATGTTCGTGCTTTCCTCGCCTTCGGGTGCGGGGAAAACCACCTTGTCGCGCCGCTTGCTGGCGGAGGAAGAAGGCGTGGCGATGTCCGTTTCCGTCACCACGCGCGACCCACGGCCTGGCGAAGTGGATGGCAAGGACTACCATTTCGTGACGCCTAAGACATACGATGCCATGGTCGCCAGCGGTGAGCTGCTCGAATATGCGACCGTGTTCGATAACAAATACGGCACCCCCAAAAAGCAGGTGATGGAATCCCTCGCCTCTGGCCATGATGTGCTGTTCGATATTGATTGGCAGGGCACCCGCCAACTCGCCCAAAATTGCCGCGAGGATCTGGTGAGCCTGTTCATTCTGCCCCCCACGCTGGACGAGCTGGAGCGCCGCCTGCGCGCCCGTGCACAGGACAGCGAAGAGGTCGTGCAAAAACGCATGGCCAAGGCGGTGGAGGAAATCTCCCACTGGGAAGAATACGACTATGTGGTGGTGAACGAGGATTTGGATAAGGCAATGAACCATATCCGCCGCATCCTGCATGCCGAGCGTTTCAAGCGCTGGCGCCAGCTTGATATTTCCTCCTTCGTCAATACCTTATGCGCAGGACGGCGCTAATTTACACCGCTTTCACCGTTTATTAACCCCTCTGCGTTATAGTGAACCCTAGCTCTAGGGAATCACATGACCATTACGCTGGATAAACTGAAGTTAAAGAAGGGCGAACCGCTCGAATTGCGGGGCGATGTGGTGATTAATTGTGCCATTCCCGATGGCGCGCGCATCAACGTGCTTGGCGGCAGCCTCACCTGCAATGGCGCGATTGGTGATTATTGTGAGTTACATGCCGACGGCGACATATCTTTGCAAACGGGCGGCCTCATGGATTCGATTGTAGCAGGCGGAGCGGTTCATTTTACCCGCCTGAATCAGGCAAAATTATTGACTGCCAAGGCGGTGTTTGGTGAACAGCTTGGCTCATACTCCAACGTCGATAGCAGTGATGGCGATATACGCATCACCCGCGTTGGGAAGAGTTGCAAATTAAGTGCGAAGGGCGACATTGAGATAGATACTGCCGATAGAACCCTGACCGCAGCGGCAACGGGAAAAATCACCTTTGGCACGCTCGGCGAAATTTGTACCCTCAACGGCACCGAAATCATTGGCACCCAAGCGGCTAGCGACCTCAGCGCCACCAGCACAGAGGGCGATATTCGTATTACTTCTA
>JACCDH010773368.1_pt1 | contig 16387 bp, 11 predicted proteins | sample 7442481 | NCBI WGS metagenome assembly JACCDH01 (sample SAMN15323433, study PRJNA562643) | freshwater metagenome | isolation source: river surface water | place: USA:Blue River Watershed | collected 2017-08-15
ATTATCCAGGCTCACCATCAGCACAAGAAGCCTTGCGTATACAAGTGTTGGCTTATGACGCAATGGGATTAAAAGAATTACGTGATGACGCAGAACGCGTTTATCAATTTAACTTCAAAGGTAATTCTGCTGCCTCACCCCGCAGCACACGCGCAGAAGCAGCTTGGTGGAAATTCTGGAATTAACTTCATAAAATGTGCGGACGAATAGCACAACGACTTCGTCCGCATAAGCATCAACAATCAATAACAATCATTCCTCTTGCTGCGGACGATTACGCTACGCTAATCGTCCCTACGGCTCACTAAATTTTATGTGTGCATGCATGCGGCACCATAATTGATACATGCCCCATGCGGCGCAATCTATTGCGCCCTACCTCAAGCTGTCATTGTAGGGACGATTAGCGTAGCGTAATCGTCCGCCAGTCTTTACCCCTAGCCTTCACCTCATCGCATCACACATCATCATGATGTGAATGCACCAACGCAAATCTACACCTCAACAAACGTAACTTAATTTACGATTAATTACCCACACTAACCCCAACTTCAATTTTAATTGCATTGCACACACATCACCGATTGAAATTTCTACAAACTTTATCAATGAAAATTTCAAAATAAATTTAATTTAACTCTTAATCGGTACATATATTTAATAAATTTGCATTGATAAATAAAATTAAATCCGATTACCAAATCATTTTTCGTCAATCGGATAAATTTTTAAATAACAACACTCCACACTTATATTTGTGCAATCTTGATTGAGAGCCATCTAGCATAAAAGAAATTAATTAGTGATGTGCAAAATTGCAAATCAACAGCATTGGATTATTTGCATATGCAAAATCAGTAAATTTTAAACGGTCTGAAAAAAGAAAAAATAAGTGAAATACATGCTTAATATAAAAATATTTATTTTGATTTTAAAAATAATTTTTTTAATGATTATTTTGAATGATCATGCTTCCGCATTCGAAAATAAAGATATTTTTATAAATCAGAAAATTGATAGAAATAAGATAGCTTGTCCCTCACTAGAATTTTCGGAATTTATAAAAATATTTTCTGAAAATTTAGATGTTCAAATTAGATTTACAAAATATCCTCTTAAATATAGGCAAATAGTCGACGCAACAGCTGATCCATTTCCAAAATTTTCAATCATTTTTTTAAATAAAAATAAACTTAATTTTCCAATCTTTTTAAATGAAAAGAATTTAATAAAGAATGGATTAAAAATTAATAATACAAGAATTAACGATGATAACTATATCTCTACAGAAGTTAGTCGAGGTGAAAAATCTCTTGGGAATTACGTTGAATATAAATTTAAAAGAACAACAAATTGCTGGAAACTTATAGAAATTATTGATCAATCAACATAAATTGAATAAAAAATTTTATTACAAAAAAATCGCATGAAAAATAATTCAAATATTTTTTCTGTTAATTATATAAATCTTATTTATATCATCAGTTTTATAATTTTGGGCTGTAAATCTAATGAAAATGAAAATATAACTTTACAAACTTACATAAAAAATGAGTTAAAAGTTAATGATATTTTGTATTTAAATAGATTTAATAAATCAAACATAGAATCAGTATGCGCTCTTTATCCCTATCAACAATATATAAGTAATACATCAAAACAAAGTTCACGTATTAATTCATATCTGAAAGAAATCAAATATACAGCTGATGAAGATTATTGGTCATTAGTATTTATTGATTCTATATCAGTGAAGTTATTAAAATTTAATCGATCTGAAAATCTCGATATCTTAGCGACTCACGAAATTCAAAATACACATTTAGAAAATTTACCAACGAATTTTAAGCCAATTAGTTGTGCGTCAATTGGAAATTCTGTTATCGCAAAAATTAAATTCAATAAGAGAATTTACTTAATTATGGGAGAAATAAAATGAGCATTTATGACAGCCTATATGCAAAATATATGCAGGAAGCTAATGATTACGCAAGCAGTTTTAATATTGAACCAAGCACAGCACATAACGGTGCTTGGGATGCATTCAGACATGCTTATGCCAGCGGAGCTATGGCAAACGAATATGGCGAATATATTGCTCGTGCTTTTGGAGATTTGAACGAGCTACGTGGAGACATATATCATAACCAACCAAGTTATGAAAAAAATATGGACAAATGGAATAATTCAGTAGGCAGAACTATAGGTAAAAATGGTATTAATAAAGATAATATCGCAAGCCGAGTTTATGAAGCACTTAAACGAGGCGATCTAATTACTGACCCATGGAATGATGCGCGTCATTACGATAGTGATAATTCATCTACTGAGGACAGCATTGGATATGGAAATCCTGGCGGGATGAGCCCTTCTTCTGCAGCAGCAGCTGAAGCTGCAACAGTAGCTCCACGTATTGATCCTTTAGTTCTTGATCTTGATGGTGATGGTATTGAAACAACGAGCACACGTAATGGCAGTATTATTTTGTTTGACCATGATGGTGATGGCATTAAAACAGGTACAGGTTGGGTCAAGCCTGATGATGGGTGGTTAGTTTTAGATCGTAATGGTAATGGCACTATCGATTCAGGTCATGAACTGTTTGGTGTGAACACCATTAAGAGTAATGGCCAGTTAGCAAAAGATGGATTTGATGCACTTAAAGATCTCGATGCAAATCAAGATTATAAGGTCGACTCAAATGATGAAGTGTTTGCTAATTTACGCATCTGGCGCGATCTGAATCAAGATGGCATCAGCCAAGCAAACGAATTAAGTACTTTAAGTGATAACAGTATCACCGCAATTAATATCAATTCCACTGCTGTTCGTAATGATCTTGGCAATGGCAATATCCAAACTGCTGCTGGTAGTTTCATTCGCGCTAATGGCACCACAGGCATTACTGGTGAAACTAGCGAAAGCGCAGCGGGCAATCTTGATTTGTTAGTCAGCACCTTTTATCGGCAGTTCACTACCCACATCCCTCTCTCAGACCAATCAATGTCCCTACCCTCACTACGAGGCTCAGGGCAAGTGCGTGATTTAAATGAAGCGATCAGCCTCTCCAGTGATCTTGGCGAAACTGTAGCAAGCTATACCCAACAAACCACACGTCAAGATCAAATCAATCAGCTAGATCGCTTCATTGATCAGTGGGCGAACACTTCTGAGATGAAGTCTCTCAAACAGCAAGCGAATGCACTTGCAAGCAGTGGTGTCTCGCTTACTTATCAGCTAGCTGGATTAACACTAGGATCACAAGCTTATGAGGATTTTATTCATAAGTTAGGGGTGGTAGAACGTTTTATGGGCTTCACTTACGCTGGGGCTAATGGTCAACCACACTTTACTAATTTAGATACTAGCTCTGGCAAGATCACCGTCTCGCTAGCAGGGCCACAAATTGATAACGTTTCACTTGCCTATGAAAGACTCAAAACAGATATTTATGAGTCTCTACTTACAACTACTAGATTAAATAAATTCATAGATATTTTTGAAAACGAACTTTTTGAAGATACTCTTTCATTTTCTAAAATCGAATCGGCTTTTATAGAAAATATTTCACAAACTAAGCAAGAAGGCTATATCGATTTAATTGAGTTTATAAGCTCTTATGGATCTACTCGCTTAGCAAAACTTGGCTGGAACGCTACCGACTTCCTAGTTAGCCAACTCAATACTGCACCTAACTTAGAACCATTCAGTGAAGAGCTCAGCGGCTGGATAGTTCGTTTCGCTGCTGCTAATGAACACAACCTCATTGGTAGTTCACGGGCAGATTTGATCATCGCTACAGATAGCGTGGATACTATTCGCACTGGTGATGGCAATGACATCATTCTTGGTAAAGGCGGTGATGATGCCATTTATGGCGGTAGTGGCAATGACCAAATTCTAGGTGGTCAAGGTAATGACTATATCAATGGTGAGGAAGGCAATGACTTCATCGATGGTGGTGAAGGTAACGACACTATCATTGATTACTCTGGCTTTAATACCATCAAAGGTGGTGATGGTAACGACACAATTACAAGCCGAGGTACGATCGAAGGTGGCAAAGGCAATGACGTCATTTATGAATTAGATGGCGATAATCAAATAGACGGTGGAGATGGAGACGATACTATTTTTAGCAGCTATGGCAATAATGTTATTAAAGGCGGCGAGGGTAACGACACCATCACAGCTCGAGGAATTATCGAAGGAGGTAAAGGTGATGATGTAATTAATTCATTAGACACATGGTCTGGTGATACCTATATATTCAATTTAGGTGATGGTAAAGATACGATCCATGACTTTGGCTTGAGCTATGCTATGGGTCACATTGGAGCGGGACTGAATGACACGCTAAAATTCGGTGAAGGTATAGAAGCATCAGCAATTACCTTAGAACGCAGTGGTGATGATCTCATCTTTAAATTTAGCGCAACCGATCAAGTCAATATTAAAAATTGGTTCTACAGTGCCTTCGAGATTATTGAATATGTAGAGTTCGCGAATGGCACAAAGTGGACTATTGAAAATCTAAAAAAATTATCCATCATTAATATTGCCAACTCAATCTCAGAGACACTCAATGGTTGGGAAGGTATCGATAAAATCTACGGACTTGGTGGAAACGATACTATTTATGGTTACGCTGGAGACGACATTCTTGATGGCGGCGAGGGAAACGACACAATCAATGGTGGTAGAGGTAATGATCTAATTCTCGGTGGCGCTGGCGATGACACTATCATTGATAATTATGGCGTCAATACTATTTTTGGTGGCGAAGGCAACGACACTATCATCGGTGGTGACATTAATGACTTCATCGATGGGGGTAATGGAAATGACATTATGACCGATTCCTATGGCTTTAATTCCATAAAAGGCGGCGATGGCAACGACACTATCACAAGCCAAGGCATCATCGAAGGCGGCAAAGGTGATGATGTCATCACTGCTAGTGATTACATATCAGGCGACACCTATATCTTTAATCTGGGTGATGGCAAGGACACAATCAGAGATTATGGAATTAGTAATGCTTTAGGTTATTCCGGAAATGGTTTAGATGACACACTTAAATTTGGCGAAGGTATAGATGCTTCTGCTGTTTCCTTAGCGCGCAATGGTAATGATCTGGTTTTTAAAATTAGTGAAACCGATCAAGTCACTATCAAAGACTGGTTCTCACACGGTTTCTACCAAATAGAAAAAATTCAATTCGCTAATGGCACTTCATGGAGTATTGATACTCTGCGCGAGATGTCAATATCTGTCGACGGCACGGAAAGAGACGATGTTCTCTACGGTTGGAATGGAAAAAATATCATAAACGGTGAAGCTGGCAATGACATCATTACCGGAGGTTACAGGAATGATGTCATTGATGGCGGCGATGGCAATGATACGATCACGGATGAATATGGCTTTAATTCCATAAAAGGTGGAGATGGTAACGATACCATCACTGCTCGAGGTACTTTTGAAGGCGGTAAAGGTAATGATGTCATCACTGCTAGTGATTACATATCAGGCGATACCTACATCTTTAATCTCGGTGATGGTAAAGACACGATTAACGACTACGGCATTAGTAATGCCTTAGGCTATCCCGGAATTGGTTTAGACGATACGATTAAATTCGGTGAAGGTATAGACCCTTCTTCTGTTTCCATAGCGCGCATTGGTAATGATCTGGTTTTAAAAATTAGTGAAATCGATCAAGTCACTATCAAATACTGGTTCTCACACGGTTTCTACCAAATAGAAAAAATTCAATTCGCTAATGGCACTTCATGGAGTATTGATACTCTGCGAGGCATGGCAATACCTTTCGATGGATCCGCTAGCGATGACATTCTCCATGGTTGGAATGGTAAAAATATCATTAACGGTGCTGCAGGCAATGACATTATCTATGGCGACTCAATGAGTGATGTGATCGACGGTGGAAATGGTAACGATAGACTTTATGCTTATGCTGGTGCAGACCGACTGCTAGGTGGCGATGGTAATGATGAGCTCTATGGTGATGATGGTGCAGATGTTCTTGATGGTGGTGAAGGTAATGATTATCTTATTGGTGGCAATGGTACAGATGTTCTTGATGGTGGCGAAGGCAATGATTACCTTGATGGTGGTATGGGTAGCGACATCTATCAATTCCATTTAGGTTCAGGTGAGGATGTCATCAATGATTATGACTACACTGACAATACTGATGTAGTCTCATTTACTGATGTAGCCTCTACTGATCTTACTTCTATTGAACTTAAAGGTTATAACCTCGTCATCACTTACGGCAAAAGCGATAGTCTCACTCTCGGCAACTATTTCTATGGCAGTAGCTACACAATTGAGCAATTCAAATTTAGTGATGGCGTGACTTGGGATGTAACTGACATTAAGTCACGCGTCATGACACATGGCGACGATAACGACAATTTCATTTATGGTTATAACTACTGTAGTAATCGTATCTATGGCTTAGGCGGCAATGACTATCTCAATGGTGAGGATAGCAATGACGTGATTGACGGCGGAACTGGCAATGACAGACTGTATGGCAACGCTGGTGCTGATAATCTCTTCGGTGGCTTAGGTAATGACGAACTCTACGGCGGGTATGGCGCAGATGTTCTTAATGGTGGCGAAGGTAACGATAACCTAGACGGTGGTATGGGTAGCGACACCTATCAATTTGGTCTTGGCTCAGGTCTAGATCGTGTTAGTGATTATGACTATCAATCTGGTAACAACGACGTACTTTCTGTAGGCAGAGGAGTCGAAGCTAATCAAATTTGGTTACGTCGCGTAGATAATGATCTAGAAGTCAGTATCATAGGCACTGGCGATAAAACTACGATTAGCAATTGGTACTATGGTAGTTCTTATCATATAGAAGAATTTAAAACCTCTAATGGTAAAACTCTGCTTGATAGCCAAGTTGATGCACTCGTCTCAGCAATGGCAGCATTTGCACCTCCTAAAGCAGGTGAAACTACTTTACCTGCTGACTATCAAAATACACTTAATGCTGTGATTGCCGCTAACTGGAAATAAATAAACAAACTCAAGCTTTTAATCGGGCTTGAGTTTGTTTATTTGTGAAGTGAGTGGCATTGTATGAAACAAGCATTCTTCGACGACGGTTTACAGCAAGATCAGTATGTCGTCGATTCTAATCAAAAACAAGAATCAACTTCCTCATCACCTAAGCTCGATACAGGTTTAGCATGTCTGGTAATGATGGCACGCTTACACGGCGTGGCTGCCGATGCAGATCAGTTAGCGCATGAATCTGCAATGAATGGCTGTTATTTAGGTATCACTGAATTACTCATTGCGACAAAGCGTTTAGGACTACAAGCTAAAGTCGTGAAAGTACAGTTAGATCGACTGCCTAACACTCCCCTGCCCGCTATGGCCATTTGCCGTCATCCAGACGGCACCCTCGATTTTTTTATTGTTGCACGTATCGATACAGCATCAGAAGACAATCAAGTATTGATACAGTCCCCCTCTGTTGGTCGTCCCGAGACCTTGACCCTGAATGAACTTCAAGACAGATGGTCAGGCGAAATGATTTTGTTTACCTCGCGTGCTTCTCTTGTCAATGATTTACGCAAGTTTGATTTCACATGGTTCATTCCGGCGATCGTTAAATATCGCAAATTACTGTTAGAAGTTTTATTAGTAAGTTTTGTGTTGCAGTTCTTTGCGCTCATCACGCCTTTGTTTTTTCAGGTGGTGATGGATAAAGTTTTAGTCCATCGCGGGTTTTCTACTTTGGATGTGATTGCTGTCGGCTTATTTGTAGTGGTATTGTTTGATGTCTCCTTAAATGCCTTGCGTAGCTATGTGTTCGCTCACACCACAAGTCGCATCGATGTAGAGCTAGGCGCACGCTTATTTCGGCATTTAATCGCGCTACCCTTGAGTTATTTTCAAGCACGTCGTATAGGAGACTCGGTTGCACGTGTGCGTGAATTAGAAAACATACGTTCTTTCTTGACCAGCAATGCCATCACTGTGCTGTTGGATTTATTATTCTCAGTTGTCTTTATCGCTGTGATGCTCACCTATAGTGGATGGTTAACTTTAATTGTTTTAATTTCACTTCCCTGCTATGTCATCTTGACAGCCATTTTCACTCCCTTGCTACGCATTCGTTTACATGAAAAATTTAATCGTGGCGCAGAGAATCAAGCTTTTTTAGTTGAAACCATTAGTGGCATAGACACCGTGAAGGCGATGGCAGTTGAACCACAATGGACACGCAAGTGGGACAACCAATTAGCAGCCTATGTATCCTCTAGCTTTAAAACAGCAATGGTGGGCACGTTTGCCAATAGTGGTGTGACGGTGATTTCTAAATTAGTGACAGTAGCAACGATGTATTGTGGTGCGCGCTTAGTTATTGATAACCAACTCTCTGTTGGTCAGCTCATCGCCTTTAATATGCTAGCTGGTCAAGTGGCGCAACCTGTCATGCGTCTTGCGCAGTTATGGACAGAGTTTCAGCAAACAGGCATTTCAGTTCAACGCTTGGGCGATATTTTAAATACACGTACTGAATTAGCCGGCAACAAAAATGCACTGCCCGCACTCACAGGACGCATCACGCTAGATGATGTCGTATTTCGCTATCGCCCCGATCGTCCCGAGGTGCTTAAGAATTTGTCATTGGATGTAGATGCCGGTGAAGTGATAGGCATCGTTGGTCGTTCTGGCTCAGGCAAGAGCACCTTAACTAAACTCATTCAACGTTTGTATGTTCCAGAGCGTGGGCGTGTTTTAGTTGATGGTATGGATTGCTCTCTAGCTGATTCCAGTTCACTTCGACGACAAATTGGCGTGGTGTTACAAGAAAATGTGCTCTTTGCTCGCAGCATTCGCGACAACATCGCCCTCACCGATCCTGGTGCACCTCTTGAATCCGTCATCCTTGCTGCCAAACTGGCAGGCGCGCATGAATTCATTCTTGAATTACCCGAAGGTTACGACACCCTAGTTGGTGAACAAGGCTCGACGCTCTCTGGTGGACAACGCCAACGCATTGCGATTGCACGAGCCCTGATAAGTAATCCTCGCATCTTGATTTTTGATGAAGCAACGAGTGCACTCGACTATGAGAGCGAACGCATTATTCAAGACAACATGAAAGCAATTTGTAAAGGTCGCACAGTCATCATCATTGCTCATCGTTTATCCGCCGTTAGAGATGCGCATCGCATCATTGTCATGGAACGTGGGCAAATTGTAGAAACAGGGTCGCATCAAGAATTACTTGCTCATGAGAGCAGCCATTACGCGCATCTATACCGACTGCAGCAAGGATGAGTCTATGCTTAACAATATTTCATCCTCACCCCGACTGCAAGCGATTGCTGATTTATTTAAAAATTATAAAGAGACATTTCATCACGCTTGGCAAAATCGTGAGCAGAATTCAGTTGAAAAACAAACTCATGAATTACAGTTTTTACCTGCTGTGTTGTCATTACAAGAAACACCTGCATCACCCACCTCCAGAGTGGCGATGTGGATGTTGATTAGCTTTGCAGGGCTCGTCTTATTGTGGGCAAACTTTGGTCATATTGATGTCGTAGCAACTGCTCAAGGAAAAATCATACCCAGCGATCGCACGAAAACAATTCAACCATTTGAAACTGCCACTGTAAAAGCCATTCATGTCACCGATGGTCAGCAAGTGAAAGCTGGTGATGTTTTAATTGATCTCGATGCTACCGTAGCAAAAGCTGACCAAGATCGTATCTTGAGTGATTTACGCGTCGCTAAATTGCAAGTCGCTCGTGCACAAGCAATGTTGCATGCACTAGACAATCGACGAAGTGCAAATCTAACTCGACCAAGCGGCATTGATGATGCTAAATTTTTAGAAGCACAACGCCTTTTAGCAGGCCAAATGGCAGAATTCAGTGCCAAACAAAATCTCATCGAAGCAGAAACCGCAAAACGCGAAGCAGAGTTACGTTCAACTCATGAGTTAGTGCGCAAGCTTGAACTCACCGTGCCCATTGCCAGACAACGTGCGCAAGATTTTAAAAATCTGGTTGATCAAAATTTCGTCTCTAAACATGGCTACTTAGAACGTGAACAAATTCGCATCGAACAAGAAGCAGATCTAGCAAATCAACGCAGCAGAGGCAAAGAAATCGAAGCATCATTGCGCGAAACTCGTAGCCAATATGCAGGATTAGTAGCAGAAACTCGACGTTTAAATCTAGATAGCATTACAGATGGTCAACAAAAAGTGGCTACGCTAGAACAAGAACTCCTAAAAGCTAATTCACATAGCAAGCTCATGCAACTCACCTCACCAGTTGATGGCACCGTGCAGCAGCTAGTAACGCATACCGTAGGAGGCGTAGTCACCCCTGCTCAACCAGTGATGGTCATCGTGCCACATGATCACGCTGTAGAAATCGAAGCGTTCTTAGAAAATAAAGATATTGGATTCATCAAACCGAATCAAGAGGCTGAAGTAAAAATCGAGACGTTTCAATTTACAAAATACGGCACCCTCCACGCCAAGGTGGAATCAGTGTCACATGATGCTATCAGTGATGAGAAACGCGGCTTGATCTACTCCACACGCGTCAAACTAGAAAAGGCTAGCATCAATGTCGATGGCACACTCGTTTCCTTGAGTCCGGGGATGGCAGTGTCTGTAGAGATTAAAACCGGAAAACGACGAGTGATTGAATATTTTCTATCACCGTTATTACAGCATGTGAATGAGAGTTTGCATGAACGCTAGGGAGGATAGCGCAAGGGTTTTTAAAGATACGGACGATGTCGCCGCGCTAATCGCCCCTACGGCTGACTAAATTTTATGTATGCATGCATGCGGCACCATAATTAATACATGCCCCATGCGGCGCAATTCATTGCGCCCTACCTCAACCACATCTTGCGGACACGAATATCTTAATTTAACGCAATTATTGCACGTTAACATAGCCTATGTTAGTGTGCAATTATTGAGTTATTGGAGGCGTAATGGAACAGCCAATTCAAAGTTATTTAGATGATGTACTAGGTCTTAGGATCCCCAAACTAACAATGAGCAATCGAGCCGCCTCGTTGCCCTATTTTTTACAAGACGCATTTTCATTTAGACAAATACGTCTTGCTGAATATGATGTGACGCTAGCCTTTCCAAAGGCTGAGTCTAAGAATGAGCCTCAGTTCACGCTTAAAACTATTCGAACCCAACTTGATGCTGCTTCTAAGTTATTAGAAACACCAATAATTTTCTGCCCTGAGTCACTAGCTTCTTATGAAAGACGCAATCTCATCGAGCAAAAGATCTCTTTCATTGTGCCAGGTAAGCAAATGTATTTGCCTGAACTTGGTATCGATCTGCGCGAATCATTTCGGAATGCAAATCCAATAAAAACAGAGCAATGCAGTCCTGCTACCCAAGCTTTGCTATTTTGCTATCTACTTAATCACAACACTAGCAACCAATGGCATCCGGGGGAAATTGGAGCGAACTTGGGTTACACACCGATGACTATCAGTCGTGCCGTTCGAGAGTTGGAAATATTCGGACTCGCCGAATCAGTCACAGTCGGAAGGGCTAAGTGGCTACAGATGATTAAGACTAAATCTGAGACTTGGAATGATGCACAACGCTTTCTTCGCTCCCCCATCAAACGTGTTGTGTGGTGCAAAGAAAATTTAAGCATCAAACAATCTGAAATTCGATTTGCAGGACTATCCGCCCTAGCCAAGCTCAGTATGCTCACTGAGCCATCATCACCTTGCAAGGCAATTACCTTGGGAAGGTGGAATGCAGCTCTCGAAAAAGGAGTGAAAGAATATCCACAACCAGTACCCGGTGCAAAAGAATGGCAAGTCTGGACTTATAGTCCGACAATGATTACTAAATCAAAGACAGTTGATCCGCTTTCTTTATGGCTTAGTCTCAAAGATGAACCTAACGAACGCGTACAGATCGCTCTCGACAAATTACAAGATTCATTTATATGGTGAATGGTCTAGAAATTTTTAGAACTTGGTTCCAAGACTATAGTGATCAGTATGTACTCATAGGAGGAACAGCAGCCGCAATTGCACTGGAGTCCGCAGGACTGGAATTTCGGGCTACTAAAGATTTAGATATAGTCTTACATGTTGAGGCTTTGACCCCAGCATTTGGAAAACAATTTTGGAAATTTATCCAAGCAGGTGGTTACGAAATTCGCCAATCAGCAATAACTGGTAGACCACAATTTTTTCGCTTTCATAAGCCTGCAGATAAAAAATTTCCATTCATGGTTGAGCTCTTTGCAAAAGCACCATTAGGAATTGCAATAGCGCCAGAAAGTCACTTGACGCCTATTCCCTTAGATGAACTCGTATCAAGCCTATCTGCGATTTTGCTAGACCAAACTTACTATGCATTCATTATGGCCGACCGAAGAATTATAGATGGCCTACCTTGGGTAGGCGAAGATAGACTCATACCTCTTAAAGCACTAGCATGGCTAAAACTCAGTGAAGAAAAAGCTGTCGGCAATCACGTTGATAGTAGAAATATCAAAAAACATCTCAATGATATCGTGGCATTAACAGCTTTACTAAGCCCGACAACTAAGATATCGGCTGATAAAAAAATTGCTACCGATTTAAAACGTTTTATCGTCGCCGTGAATGTACTTGCATCTACCAGTCCCGATACACTGCTAGCGTTAAGTCGTTTAGATAGGATTTATGGATTGAATTAGAAAAATCATAGAATTCGTAGAGTCCAATGCATTGCACCGTAATGGATGCAACGAGGATTCATTCCTTGCGATACGGACGATTACGCTACGCTAATCGTCCCTACGGCTCACTAAATTTTATGTGTGCATGCATGCGGCACCATAATTAATATATGCCCATGCGGCGCAATCTATTACGCCCTACCTCAAGCTGTCATTGTAGGGACGATTAGCGCAGCGTAATCGTCCGCTATCACCTCACCACACAATAACAACGTAAATAAAAATTGTAGGGACGATTAGCAAAGCGTAATCGTCCGTAAGTTATACCAACTATATTTTAATCAGGCTGACACTCGCCGTCTAAATACCCAACTGGTTTCATCGGAATGTTTGGCATCAAACGCGTAGCCTTCTCGATCAAACTTTTTCAATTGTTCTGCTTTGGTGATTTTTTTATCGATGGCATAGCGGGCCATTAATCCTCTGGCGCGCTTTGCGTAAAACGAAATAATTTTATATTTCCCGTCTTTGTAATCTTCAAACACAGGTGCAATCACTTGTGCATCGAGTAAATCAGGTTTAACCACTTTAAAATATTCTTCCGATGCCAAGTTAATCACTACTGGCGATTTTTGTTCTTGTAATACAGCTTGTAGTGCCTCTGTGACTGTCTTACCCCAAAATGCATATAAATCCTTGCCTTTAGGGTTATTTAAGCGTGTACCCATTTCCAGTCGATAGGCTTGCATTAAATCTAATGGCCGCAAGACACCATACAAGCCTGACAAAATGCGTAGATGGTCTTGCGCCCATGTCAGTTGCGCTTCTGTGAGTGAGGCTGCATCCAAGCCTTCATAGACGTCACCATTAAACGCGAGCAGCGCTTGACGCGCATTATCAAAATTGAATTTTTTTGACCAATCTGCATAGCGTTCAACATTTAGCTGCGCCAATGTGTCGGAGATTTTCATTAAACTGCTAATGTCAGCAGGCTGCAACTTACGTAAAACCGTGATGAGTTCAGCAGAGCGCGGAATAAAATCCGGCAAAGTATGTGTCTTGGTCTTCAAAGGTGACGCATAATCCAAGGTCTTCGCAGGGGAAAGCAACATCAACATAAGCGTTGGTCCTAAAACAAATCAGCACAAGGCAGAAAACTGCCCAAACAATCATCAATAAGCAGATTGTAATGCAATGAAAAAACCTCGCATCGTCCTCGATACCAATGTCTGTTTAGATTTATTTGTGTTTCGCGATCCACGTTGGCTGCACCTACTCAGCGCAATGCAACAAGATCAGGTGGAATGTGTGACTTCTTCATCTTGCCGTATGGAGTGGACACTCGTATTGAATTACAAAAAATTAGCCTTAACTGAAATCCAACAGCAATCATTGCTTGAAGAGTTTGATGCACTCATTCATGTGATACCAGATGAAGAACCAACAATCAAATTACCCGTATGTCGCGACAAAGATGATCAAAAATTTTTAGTTTTAGCGCATACTTCCCAAGCTGATTTCTTAATCACTAAAGACAAAGCATTATTAAAACTGGCACGTAAAACCACACGCTTAGGATTATTTACGATCGCTAGCCCTGAAGCGTGGACTAAGCTATTTGAACCTAGCGCATAAATACAAAAAATTTACTGCGCAAGCTACAATACCTGCATTCGTTTATTAAATACTCATCGCAAATTCTATGACTACTCATCACGCAGAGTTCAAACTCGCTCCTCTGCAATCTAAATTACCACGTGTAGGCACCACTATCTTTACCGTGATGTCAGCTCTGGCAGCTGAAAAAAAAGCAGTCAATCTCGGTCAGGGTTTTCCGGATTTTGAATGTGATCCTACATTGCTTGATGCTGTGAATGATGCGATGCGTAGTGGTCATAATCAGTATCCACCTATGGCAGGTATTTTGCCGTTACGTGAAGCGATCGCAAAAAAAATTCACGATCTCTATCAGTGTGATTACGATCCTGTCACTGAAATCACGGTCACTGCAGGTGGTACGCAAGGCATACTCACTGCAGTGCTATGTTGTGTGCATGCAGGTGAAGAAGTGATTGTGATTGAACCTGCTTATGACAGCTATGTGCCAGCGATAGAAATGGCAAATGCCAAACCTGTGTTCGTTCAAATGGAAATTAATGAACAAGGCTATGTCATTCCTTGGGATAAGGTCGCTGCTGCTGTCACGCCTAAAACACGTTTAATTATGGTGAATTCACCGCATAACCCGACTGGTTCAGTGATGCGTGAATCCGATGTCAAACAACTAGCTGACATAGTACGTGGCACACAAATTCTCATATTGTCAGATGAAGTGTATGAACACATGGTGTTTGATGACAAACGCCATGAATCGATGTGTCGTTATCCAGAGCTAGTTGCTCGCACTTTTGTGGTGTCGAGTTTTGGTAAGACCTATCACGTCACCGGTTGGAAGGTCGGTTTTGTGGCAGCGCCTGCTATGTTGTCAGCAGAATTTCGTCGCGTGCATCAATTCAATGTTTTTACAGTGAACACGCCAGTGCAACATGGTTTAACCACATACATGCACAACCCTTCATCTTATTTAGAGCTCGCACATTTTTATCAAAAAAAGCGTGACATGTTTCGTGCAGGATTAGCGAATACGCGATTCAAACTCTTGCCTTCGAATGGAACGTATTTTCAGTGTGCAGATTATTTAGCTATTTCTGATTTGCCGGAAGCAGAATTTTGCACGTGGTTGACGACTGAAATTGGTGTGGCAGCGATTCCTATTTCTGCTTTTTATCAAGAGCCAAGAGAGTCAGGCATTGTGCGTTTTTGTTTTGCGAAAAAAGAGCAAACTTTGCAAACCGCTCTTGAGCGACTTGCAAAGCTTTAAGCAAATAGCGACTTTATTTTTTAGCAGACATCATTTGCATGAAGAGTTCACGATTGGTTCTGCGATCTGCATCCACTTTTTGTACGGATGCACGTTCGCCTAATTTCTTCACGTAATCACGAATAGGATAGTCAGCTAGCATATCAACGCCATAAATCGCTTTCGTGGCCTGACCAACCAAAGGTAAATGCGCCAGGGCGACACAATCTGCCAGTGTGAATGTTGAACCTGCGACGAAAGGTAAAAACTTCGCAAGCTTGCCAAAGGCTGCAGTATTACGCTTTAAGATTTTTTCTACTCTTACTTTCGTTTCATCTGAGACTTTGCCACCAAAAAAAGCTTCGCCATACAACTCACGCGCAACCAATTCCAGATGTAATTCCATAAACATGATCAAATGTCTAAGCTCAGCACGCTCAATCGGATCAGTAGGCAACAATGGTTTTTGTGGATAAGCATCTTCCAGATATTCCGCCATGACTTGCGATTCACAAATTACTTGATCACCGATTTCGAAATACGGAATTTTTCCTAATATGGATTTTTCCATGAGCGCAGGTGAGCGATCCGCCCATACTAATTTTTCTTCAAACGGCACTTCTTTTTCTAGCAACGCGAGCTTGACCTTGTTGTAGTAATTACTCGCTGCAAAACCGCATAGGGTCAGCATAATGTCTCCTTCGATTGTGAATAATTTTTGTATCGCGCTTTAAGCCTACTCAGCCCTCATCACTGCAGATTCGGCACTGAGGGTACAATGCAGAAT